>Ga0187777_10002078_pt1 | contig 12856 bp, 7 predicted proteins | sample 1015_Q2_SP5_10_M_FD_132416 | JGI IMG/M metagenome (GOLD analysis project Ga0187777, IMG submission 132416) | Tropical peat soil microbial communities from peatlands in Department of Meta, Colombia - 1015_Q2_SP5_10_MG | ecosystem: Environmental > Terrestrial > Soil > Wetlands > Peat | place...
CCCCCGAGAACGATGCCTGTCCCCACAAAGACCATATCGGTGGCGGTCGTGGGCCGGTCTGCGTATCCCACTTCCTTCGCTGCCCGCGCAACATCGAGCCTAGCGCCGACAATCCTCATCACATCGCCTCTATCGACGCTAGTTTCGGGAGTAAACGGTATCGGCTCCCCTCCGCGCAGCAGCTTCTGCAGGAAAACGCCCCGGGCAATCTCCAAAGAAGCTAGTTCCTTAAGGGTCTTTCCGGCCACGGCCTTGTGCGTGATCACAACGTCCAGCTGTTCTTGAGGAAAGTCAAGGAGCTCCTTGTCATCCACTTCGGGGCCGATCACGGTTCCGCTGGCCATGAGGGCCTCGGTACGGGTCATCACAGCGACCACGTCACCCTCACGAATTACCATTGTAGGCTCGGGCTCAACGATTCTTCCTTCATGACGGACACGCGAGATGAAGACGCGAAAGTCCTTGGGCATTGCCTCTAGCTCTGCTATGGTCTTGTTTACCAGTTTATCATTGATCACGCGGTACGCCCTGACCCCGAAACTTTGAAATGCAGATTGCACGCCAGGCTCCTGCTCCTCCTCGCCCGAGATTTGAGCCTGAAGCTTCCGGCTCTCTTCCTTCAGATTGACCCGCAATAACCGAGGCGCGAGATTCGACAAGAACCATACAATGAAAGCAGTGCCGACTAGGTAACTGACCGCATAAGCGACCGGAATATTGTTCATCAGCCGGGTCTTCTCCTCATCCGGGATGCTGAGATGACTGATGGCATCATTGGCCGTGCCGATGACCGTGGATTCGGTAAATGCGCCGGCCAGCAGGCCTGCCGCTGTCCCTATGTCATACCTGAGGAGCTTCGAGAACGTGAAAGCAGTAAACAGGCAGGTGACGCACAGGACGACGGTGAGCGCCATCTGGGACAGGGCGTCCTTTTTCAGCCCCCGGAAGAACTGGGGTCCGACCTTGTACCCAGTGGTAAAGAGGAACAGGTCGAAGAAGATATTTTTCACGACTGCCGGAACTTTGATATCGAGCTGTCCAATGACGACGCCGGCCAAGAGCGTGCCCACGACGGTACCCAGACTGAACGATCCGATCTTGAGCCGGCCTATGAAAAATCCCAGAGCCAACGCAAGAAAGATGGCGAGTTCCGGATGCATCTGAAGTGCCTTCACAAAATAATCCATGCTGAATATCTCCCGTAGTGTTGGCTCACAAGAATGATGTTTATCATGTTCCGTTTCAGGTTTCTCGCCCCTGCGTCATGGCTCCCTTGTACACCGAGATGATGCTTAAGACGCACAAGGCCGTTTATTCTCTCAGTACTTCATGAAAAGCTCCTGCAGCTGCTTAGTATCGTTAGTCTTCATGAGGCCGAGCATCAGCAGAATGCGGGCCTTTTGGGGATTGAGTTCCATTGCAGCGATGAACCCCAGCTTGTCATCGTCCACTTCCACGTTGCGCACCACGAGACCGCTGCCCGTGCGCGAAGAGCGTACGATCGCGACACCCTTTTTGGAGGCATCCGCAAGCGCGGCGATCGCTGTATCGGTGCTGTTCCCGTCGCCAACACCTGCGAGCACGATGCCTTTTACGCCCTTCCCGACGAGAAAGTCGATGGTGTCGCGACCGAAGTTGGCGTATGAATAGACGACTTCCACGCGCGGCAGATCATTCACGCCCTTGCCGTCCACGGAAAACTCGCTCTTCGTCGTATTGGTCGTGGTGTTTGTGTTGAAGAAGTATGCCTTGCCCGTGTTCATTACGCCGGCCCGGCCGCGATTCGGCGACTTGAACGTGTCAAGCGCTGTAGTGTTCGTCTTCTGTGCCTCATGGGCGTAGTGGATCTCATCATTAAGGACGATAAGCGGACCTCGGCCCTTGGCTTCCGGATTGGCAGCCAGCGCGACAGCGTTATAGAGGTTGGCCGGTCCGTCGGCGCCGATGGCAGTAGCGGGCCTCATGGACCCTACCAGCACGACCGGCTTGTCGCTCTTTACGACGAGCCCGAGGAAGTAGGCCGTTTCCTCCATGGTGTCCGTGCCGTGAGTGATGACCACCCCGTCGGTATCGCCCTTCAGCACCTCATTGACCCGCTTCGCAAGTTTCAGCCACACTTCGTGGTTCATTGTCTGACTGCCAATATTGGCGACCTGCTCTCCGGAGATGTCGGCAATGTCCTTGAGCTGTGGCACGGCCTTGATGAGGTCATCAACGGAAAAGCTGCCGGCTTTGTATCCGGCTTCAGTAGTACTGGCCTGAGCTCCGGCGATGGTGCCGCCAGTAGCGAGGATCATGATCTTTGGTTTGGCCTGCGCCGCAGAAGCGCTCATTACCAGCACGACAACTGCCGTCAAAATGCCCCGAACGAACTTCGATGTCATTCTGTTCATGGATATTTCCTCCTTGTCTGCCCGGCCAGATGGTCCATTTATTTTTTCTTCGATTTATCCGATGCCGCAGCCGCTTTCCATGCCTCGACATAGCCCTCAGCCGCCTCCTTGAGGAATTGACCGATCTTCGGATAGGTATCTTCAGGCAAGTTTGCGAGCGACACCCTGACCGACCAGTCCGGCCCTCCGAATCCGCCGCCGTGCATCAGAACGACACCTGATTTTTCCGCGAGGCGGAACAGGATGTCCGTGCACTCGTAGTTCTTCCTGAGGAATTTCACGAAGTCGGGGCCATACACCTTTTCGGCCCAGACCATGATGTCGAGCTCTGAGTAATAGAAGGCCCGGTCCTCATCGGGCAGCGGCTGAATCCCCAGACCCTCCCAGAGCGCCTGGTGTCTCCGGCGCACGATGAGCTGGCAGAGCGTCTTGTAGCTGTTCGCCGTGTCGAGCAGTGCGAACAGGGAGAACAGGGCCATCTGGACCTGCTGGGGCAATGACAGACCTGCAGTGTGGTTCAGTGCGACCTGGCGGCTATCAGCCACCATGCGGTCGATGAATTTGAGCCTCTGCGGCGTTAGGGTGATGCTGCTGTAGCGGCGATTGAGGACCGTTCGGTCCCTGGGGGGCAATTTCGCCAGCATCTTGTCATAAATATTGTTCTGGTGAACTGCTACCACCCCGAGCCTCCAGCCGGTGCACCCGAAGTGCTTCGAGTAGGAATATACGCCGATGGTGTTCTGCGGAAGCTCGGCCATCAGCGACCGAAACCCCGGAACAAAGGTGCCGTAGACGTCGTCCGTGATGATGATCAGGTCGGGCCTTTTGGTCTTCACGAGCCTGACGAGCCGCTTCATGGAGCGTTCGCGCATCGCATAGGACGGCGGGTTGCTTGGATTGACAAGAAAGAAAGCCTTGATGCGCCTGTTTGCAAGCTTGTCGATCTCCCGGTCCGCGTACTGCCACGTGTGAGATCCATCTGGCCGCGATTCCACGCCTGCGTCGATGTTCACGACCTTGAACGCATAACGGTCGAAATGCGGGATCTCGATGTACGGCGTGAACGTCGGCACCCCCAGCGCGATGGTGTCGCCCTGGTGCAGCAGGTGATTGAGCATAAGGGAATCGAAGATGTAGCACATCGCCGCCGTACCACCTTCGACTGCGAAGAGGTCGAATTGGCCAGCGGGAGGTTTCCCTGCGCACATTTCCTGCATGAGGTATTCGTGCACGATCCGCTCGCTGCAACGAAGCATCCGATCCGGCACGGGATACATGCAGCCGATGATGCCCTCGGCGAGCTCGTGTGCGAAGACATCCGGATCGAAACCCAGCGTCTTCACGCCGTAGTCGAATGAGTCGCGGAGCAGCTTTGCGCCCGGAGCTGCCTTGTTGGCGTCGAGGAATTCTTCAAAACGCTTCGAGATGCCTTTCTTCTCCGGCATGCGGCCGCCATCTGGAATGCTGATGCCGCGCTTCGACTCTTCGATGCCGAACCGTAGCAGCGTGCCGAAGGCCTCGCGTGGCGTGGTGCAGATCCAGTTCGGATTGCCGCGGCCGGCGTTCAGCATCTGCGCGTCGCTCTCTCTCTCGCTCTCGGCGGCTAGCGAAATGAGCTTGTCCTTGAGCTCGAAGGGACTCAGCTTGAGCAGCGCCTTTTGTTCGGCGCGGGACGTCGAGGACTTTTTGGTTTTTCTTTTCATGCTATCCTCCTTTTCTCGTGCAAGAAAATCATGACATGAGGAGAACGATCACCAGACCCCATATGGTCAGCAGAGTGTTGCCAACTGCATAAGTTACGGTATAGCCGAGGGCAGGCACCTTGCTCTTTGCAACATCCTCTATCATGCCCAGCGCTGCCGTCGTCGTCCGTGCTCCGGCGCAGGCGCCGAGATTGATGCCGGGGTGGAACTTGAAAATATACTTTCCTATCAGAACACCGATGATAAGCGGGACCGATGTCACCACGATGCCGGCTAAGAACAGGCTCACTCCCGCCTGTTTCAGTCCTGCCACGAAGCTGGGGCCGGCGCCGATACCGACCACGGCGATAAACGTGGTGAGACCTACGTTGTTCAGGATCCACAAAGCCGGCGCCGGAATACGGCCGAAGGTGCGATACGCGGACCGCAGCCAACCGAATACAAGCCCGGCAATGAGCGCTCCGCCGCTCGTGCTGAGGCTCAAGGGGATCCCGCCAAGCTTGATCGTTATGGCGCCGACAAGGCCTCCAAGCACAATACCCACGCCGACGAAGATCATATCGGTCATGTTCGTCGGGCGGTCTGCGTATCCAAGCTCCTTTGCCGCCCGGTCAACGTCGCGTTTGGTCCCCACCAGGGTCAGCACGTCGCCTCGGTCAATGGTGGTGCCGGGTGTAAATGGCATCTCCTGCCCTGCCCGCACGATATTTCGCAGGAATACTCCCCGTGCTGACTCGTGTCCTGCAAGCTCCGCCAGGGTCTTTCCGGAAAATGACTTGTTCGTCATCACCACGTCGAGTGCCTGAGCCGGAAAATCGAGCAGTTCCTTGTCGTCGACCTCGGGTCCGATCATGGTCCCGCGTTCCACGAGCAGCTCCTGCCTGGTAGCCACAGCGACCAAGTCGTCCTGCACGATGACCGTCTTGGGCTCGGGGTCGATGACCGTACCGCCGCGTCGGACGCGGACGATGAAGACACGCGCTTCCTTGGGCAGCGCCTCGAGTTCCGCGACGGTCCTGTTCACCAGGCTCTGATTGACCACGCGGTAAGCGCGCACATCGAATCGCCGGGCCATGGTCATGACTCCCGGTTCAGCCTCCGTTCCGCCCATCTTCGATTCAAGCTTCTTGCACTCCGCCGGGAGATCCACCCGAAGCAATTTCGGCCCAATGGATGCCAAAAGCCACGCAGAGCCAGCGGTACCGAAGATGTAGGTCACCGCGTATGCCACCGGCATGTGATTGATGAGCTCGGTTTTCTGTTCCGGGGAGATGCCGAGCTGGTTGATGGCGTCCGTGGCGACACCGAGCACCGCGGAGATCGTCTGGGATCCGGACAATAGCCCTGCTGCCGCGCCGATGTCGTAGCCAAGGAATTTGGCGACTACATATGCCGTGAACAGGGAGGCAAGGCATTGGAGAACGGAGAAGATGACTTGCGGCACACCGTCGCTCTTCAAGCCCCGGAAGAACTGCGGCCCGACACCATAGCCCACGGCAAAAAGGAACAGCAGGAAGAAGACCGATTTGACATTGGGCGAAATGGTAATGTGCATCTGACCGATGAGAACACCGGCCAGCAATACGCCTGTCACTGCCCCGAGGCTGAACTTGCCTACCTTCAGATTTCCGATCCAGTAACCGAGCGCCAGCGTCAGAAAGATCGCCAGCTCCGGGTATTGCTGAAACGTCTTGACGATCCAGTCCATCTCAGTGCTCCTTTCCCTCTCCCGTCCTCTCTGTTACCGGTCCGAAGCCGAGGCCTTCCGGCCGGCGAGAGCCGCCGGTTTGAGCAGCTTGAGGCCATGCGCCGCGTGATAGCCGTGGATCTCCTTCACGTCCAGCTTTCGCATGAAGGCGATTGTCTCAGAAGTGATGACCTGGCCGGGGACCATGATCGGAAAGCCCGGCGGGTACGGTATCACGAAATTGGCAGAAACAAGCTCGGGACCTTTCTTCAGCCTCTCGTCGATCTCCCTGCTCGCCAGCTTCACGAACTCACAGTTGCTGTCGTCGTAGGCCATGAAGAAGGCCGGCCGCATGTGTCCTTCATTGCTCGCAGCCTTCGGATTGTCACGGAACGCGTCATGGAACCTGCTGAAATTCGGCAGGTCCGGAACATCCGTCATCAGCGACTTGACCCTGGCTGCGAAGATCTCTTGCTCCTCCTTGCCTCCCTTGTCGAGACGCGAATCGATCTCGCGGGAAAGATCGGCCAGCACTTTGATCAAGAGCGCCGCATCGCTGCGCGTGTTGTTGATGTTGGTCTGTACAAGGATGCTGTTGCGCGAGGTCTTGTTGATCTGGACGTCGAAGCGTTCCGCAAGGAGGTTCTTGAACTCCGTGCCGTCGAATCCCGCCGTGCCGCAGATGAGCGTGAGACGGGTCGGGTCGAGGGCGAACTCATCATTGTCAAGCGCATCGATCGCGTCCCTCCAGTTGGAATTTGGCGGACCGTAATCTTTCAGCCCCGAACCGCGGAACTCAGCCGGGATCATGTCCTCCGGGGTGGCAATGCGGAAATATTTGGAGATGAGCGGGTGGCCGTTGACCTCGCGGCGCAGCTTGAGGGAGAGCTCGGTCATCTTCATGGTCAGTTCATAGCCCTCCAGCTCCATCTGCCGCCGCGCCACGTCAAGCGAGGCGATGATCTGCTGGTTAGGCGAGGTCGAGGTGTGCGTGAAGAACGCCTCCTCGAAGGGCCCCTCCACCTTATAGAAGTCCTCATCCCACACCAGGATCATCGAGCCCTGGCGCAGGGCAGACATGGATTTGTGGGTCGAGTTGGTCTGGTAGACGCGTATGCGCACCTTGTCCGGGTCAGGCAGCAGGTGCATCTCGAGCAGCTTCGCGTCCGTGGGATCGAGCTTGCCGGCCTTTGCCGCGAACGCCTTGTACTCATCGCGATATGCAGGGTCCCGATAGCGGGTCGTCAACGCCGCGGCGGCACCCATGGCTGTGCGGCGGCGATGGAGAGCGTTGAAGCGGGCGAACCCGAACCACGCCTCGTCCCAAAGGAAGATCAGGTCCGGCTTGATGGCGAGGCACTCCTCCATGAGGCGCTTCGGGTTGTACATGTGGCCGTCAAAGGTGCAGTTGGTCATGTCCACGACCTTCACGCGGTCGAGCGTTCCCTCGGCCTTGCAATTGAGCAGCACTTTTTTTATCGTGCGCAGCGGGACGGCACCGTACATCGAGTACTGCGTCAACGGGTAGGCCTCAACGTAGTAGGGCTGCGCCCCGGCAAGCACGAATCCGTAGTGGTGCGACTTGTGGCAATTGCGGTCGACTATCACGATGTCGCCCGGCTTGCATACCGCCTGCACGACGATCTTATTCGATGTTGAAGTGCCGTTCGTGGCGAAATAGGCCCGCTTTGACCCGAAGGCCCTGGCAGCCATCTCCTGCGCCTTTTTGATGTTGCCCGTCGGCTCAAGCAGGCTGTCCAGCCCTCCCGTGGTCGCCGATGACTCGGCGAGAAACAGGTTCGTTCCGTAGAACTGGCCCATGTCCCGGATCCAGTTGGAGCGGAAAACCGACTTCCCCCGGGCGATCGGCAGGGCATGGAATGTACCAACGGGACGCTGCGCGTATTTTTTGAGGTTCGAGAAGAAAGGCGTGTCGTACCGCTCGCTCACGCCATCGAGTATTGCAAGGTGGACCTCCATTACCTCCTCGATATTATGAAAGATCCTGCGGATGGGCGCGGCTTCGTCGCTGCCGGCGAGTTTTTCGACCGCACGGTCGGTGAGGAGGTAGACATCCAGCTCGGGCCGGAAGTTCCTGACCGTACGAGCGAGCGTGGTGGCAAGCGCCCCGGGGGCGATACTGACTGGATCCACGCGCAGGTGGCGCAGAAGGAACTCACGCATCACCGGCAGATCGTGCCGGGAGCGGAACGGGAAGCCGTCATAGATAACTATGGCCTGCACGTTGTGGTTGAAGATCGTGCCGAGGGCCCCGTCCTCGAAACTGCCGACCTGAACGATCTCATAATTGAACATGTCTTCCGGACGGCGGAGGCGCTTCAGTTCGTTACGAGCACGTTCCCACGTCTTCGGGTCATTGGGTGTCACCAGGAGCACCTCGAAATAAGGCTTGTGGGCTTCACCCGGCTTGACGTCCGGTGGCAGAACGTCTGGAGCACCCCCCTCGCCTTCCAACAGCGGATCCCATGCAGCACTTTCATAGCGGTATGAGCCGGTGAGAAGTGCATTCGATATCTTCTGAACGAGCCGGACGAACACGCCCGCGTTGTGCTGCTCGAGGGCCTCGCCGATCGTAGTCATCAACCTTGGCCCGGGGTAGGCCCAATAATCCTCCAGCGGCCGTATCTCCGCGAAAAGCTGCGCTGCCTCGGTGCGCAATTTTTCATCAGGCTTTCCCTGCTCGATCGAGGCTTCCCAGGCGCGGCTGGAAGCGTTCAGTTGGCGCCAGCGGTCGGTTCTCGCCTCTGCGGCAGAGAAGAAATCAACGAGATCCATGACAATTCTCCTTATCATTGATGCTTATTTTTAATATCATGACCGAACCTCTGTCACGAGCAAATATCACCTGGATCGTGTTCGTCAATGATCACCGGTCACGCCGCCCGCACGGCCTTGATCTTCTCCATGCCGGCCGTGTCCGTTACGGCATTGATTCGAACATCCGGCCGCTCGTTCAGGAGTGTCAATGCCCCAAGCAGCGCGCTGAAAGCGGCAGCGCGGACATGGCGGTCAAAGTCCTCCTGGGTATGCCATTCTTCCATCAGGAGAAACGCGTCAGTATTTTCAGTGTCAATATAGAAATCACAGGAATGGCAGCCACGCTCCTTTCGCACCGTTCCGGCGAGCATGCTTACTGTCTGCAGCAGTTCCTGACGTTTTTCATGAGGCACCAACATTCTTATCGTAGTGATGATCATGACACGCTCCTTGTTCTCCGGGCAATTGGACTCCAGGATCTCGGTTCCTATTTTATGCTCGGGGCTGGTTTCAGCAGTTCCCATTGGGCGGCTCTCGGGCAGCTGCTTGTTGAACTGAGTCAGCCTTCTCCGCCGGCTGGTTCGCAATTGGTGCAGGCCTTGCTCACGAATCCTTGTTCCGGATTCGCCGTGTCTATCGTGGATTACACATAAAAATATTAAATGAGAAAAATAATGGAGGGTTCGTTGAAAACATATCAAACATCATGCCTGGAGTGTTAACTGGGAACAAGTTCTATAAGACCTTGAAATAAGTTTAATTTCTGTCCAGAAAGGCTGTGAGTAATTGAATTGTGGGCGGCGTAGTAGCCGCGATATTTCGTGGCGGCCACGAAGATTGATTATAAGAGAGAAAGAAAAGCATCAGTTAACGGAAGAGTTCTGGTCAGGACGGGCTATCCCCAATTTTTGCATACGTGAACGCAAAGTGCTTGGGTTTAGTTCCAGAAGAGATGCTGCACCCTTGTTTCCTTCGATGCGCCAGTCGGTTTTTTTCAGGATCTTCAGGATATGGTCCCTTTCCACATCAGTGATGCTGAGCAAACCGTCTGTTCTATCTGGGGTTTTGCTAATATCGAATTTCTCCGCCAGTCGCAATGCAGAGCCCTGAGTAGTTATTATGGCCCGTTCGATGACATGCTCAAGTTCCCTGACATTTCCAGGCCACATATAATCCTCGAGGGCCTTCATCACGTCCCTCGGTATGGTCTTGATCTCCTTTCCCATCTTTCGGCTGAATTTCTTCACGAAGTGATCAACGAGCAGGGGGACGTCATCTGGTCGCTGACGGAGCGGAGGAATAGTGATGGGGAAAACATTCAGACGGTAATAGAGGTCCTCCCGAAATCGGCCCTTGTTGATTTCCTCTCTTAAATTCCGGCTGGTGGAGACAATGATCCGGACATCGACTTTCATCGTATGAGGGCTCCCCAGCCTCTCAAATTCCCCGTCCTGGATCACCCGCAACAGCTTTGACTGCAATTCGAGAGGCATTTCCCCAATTTCGTCCAGCAAAATCGTTCCTCTGTCGGCTACTTCGAACCGACCCATCTGACGGGCGTGAGACCCAGTGAAGGCCCCTTTCTCCCTGCCGAAGAGCTCGCTCTCGATCAGATTGGCCGGAAGGGCGGCACAATTCACCGTGATAAGAGGCCGGTCCTTGCGCTGACTCCGGCCATGAATGGCATGAGCAATCACTCCTTTTCCCGTCCCGGTTTCACCCTGAATAAGGACAGTCGCATCGGTAACTGCCACTTGTTCTACACGGAACATGACATACCGCAAGGCGTCGCTCTGACCTATGATCTCGTCAAAGTTGAGCTCCATTTTGATATCTTCACGGAGATAGACGTTCTCAGCCTCAAGCTGTTCTTTCAATCGCTCTATCTCGGAAAATGCATGATGGAGTTCTTCCTTTGCCTTTTTTCGTGCGAGCGCGTTGGCAAACACCTGCGCGACGAGATTAAGCCGTTTCACTAATGGCTCTGACCAGTTCCTTTCCTGTCTCATCGTGGCAAAGGATATAGCACCAAATACATTTCCTCCTCCAACTAACAGGGGAACCAGAACCGTGGACTTCGTTCCATACCGATAGAAAGACTCGACGTCACGAGTTGCTTCCGGTGGAAAGTCCGATAACTTTGAAATGATGATCGACTCACCAGACGAAATCTTCTCCGCCGACCAAGGGAAATACTCCTTTGGTCGTATGCGATCTGAAACAGGTGTGCTTCCCGGTATTTGATGCATGTGGGTCAGCAGAAACGCGCCCGGATCTTCGCTGGAAAGCTGCCAGAGCGTAGAGCGATCCAGGTCGAGACATTCGCAGACGTGTCGCTGGGCGACCTTGATTGCCTGATCCACCTTGTCAGCCGGCATATTGATGAATCCCGATGAGATTTCCGCCAGCATCGCTTCGAAGCATGTCTGGGCTTCAAGTTCTTTTCTCAATTCTGATTCCGCTTCTGTCATTGACTCATCCCTTCATCGTAACCACCGAGTAGTACTGATACGCAGCAGACAGACACAAGAACATCATCGCAAGTGTTACAGGCAGCGTGCTCTACTTAACCCAGCAGATGATAGACTGTAATGATTAATTCGAGATCATCTTGATGATTGCTGCTCGGGTTTACATATATTGCGGTTATTGCAAAGAAAAGGAAATCGTATACTGCATGATGAGACATCAATAATCCTGATTTTCGTCTCATAATTTGTATCCATTCTAATATAGCAGAATTAGAATAATTTTTTTGAATAAAAATGAATGATTGTGATAATAATTAATACTTTTATACTCTTCTTAATGCACATAAAATTACATTATATTGCTATAATAACATCAATGGCCACGCAAAGTCGTGGTTCTGATTGTCTTGAACAATTAATCCTAGTATAACGGCTTAAGGCACAACAACAGGTAGGAACGCTGGACGTCCCGCGAAGCATTCGGTCGTTAGTCCATTGCCTGATCTGAAGATTGGCTGGTATGGCAGTATCCTTTTGTATTCATAATATAAGACGTTATTTTTTCAGCTGATCGGCGACGGCCTGCGCCGCCTTCCGGGCTGCCTCAGGGTCGCCGAGATAATAGTTACGGATCGGTTTCAGGTCGTCCTCCAATTCGTAGACCAGCGGTATGCCCGTCGGGATGTTCAGGCCGACGATTTCAGAATCCGTGACGTTGTCGAGATACTTGACCAGGGCGCGGATGCTGTTTCCATGAGCGGCTATGATCACGCGTTTCCCTTCCCGCACAATGGGCGCGATGGTCTCATGCCAGTACGGCAGGAAGCGTTTAACCGTGTCCTTGAGCGCTTCCGTCTGCGGGATTTCTTCTGGCCTCAGGTGCGCATAGCGAGGGTCTTTTCCTGGATAACGCGCATCGTCCTTCGTAAGCGCCGGTGGCGGGATATCATAGCTCCTTCGCCAGATCTTCACCTGCTCGATCCCGTGCTTCTCAGCGGTCTCCGCCTTATTCAGCCCCTGAAGAGCTCCGTAGTGGCGTTCATTCAGACGCCAGCTGTTCTGGACCGGTATCCACATGAGGTCCATTTCCTCCAGGGCGATCCAGAGGGTCTTGATCGCCCGCTTCAGGACTGAAGTGAAGGCAATATCAAAGATATAGCCCCCCTCACGGAGGAGGAGCCCTGCTTCCTTTGCCTCCCGCAACCCCTTCTCTGAAAGCGGCACATCGGTCCACCCGGTGAACCTGTTATCCATGTTCCAGGTGCTCTCGCCGTGGCGAAGCAATACCAGTTTTTTCATGGCATTCTACCTCTTTCTCCTTTGTGATGTACGCCGTTCCTTCATTCACTAACCTGTTTTCTCCGGACAAGGCATCCGGCTTAATGCAGCTCGACTATCTCCATACGGTGGTTCGCTTCCGGGTGTTTCGTTGAAGGCCCCTCGGTCAGAACGGCAACCTTGCCATCCATTCCGCGGTCACGCAGCCACTGCCTGATGTAGTCCGTCCACTGGTCCGGGTGGTCCGGTTCATGCACGGGATAGACCCCGGACGAGAACTGCAGCTGCTGGCAGGTTGTCTCCTGGGAGCTCACGGCCACCGTCCAAGCCGGGAACCGGAAGCGGGCTATGCTCCTCGCTGTAGACCCGCTGTGCGTCGGGACAAACACCGCAGCGGGAGATTCGTATTCAAGGCATGCCTCAACGCCGATGGCGACGAGATGCTCGGGGCGGATCCTCCCCGTGAGATCGACCCCCCGATACAGCTCTTTTACCGCAATGGCCGGGCGCCGCGCCTCTATCGAGGCTGCTATCTTCGAGAGCATC
>Ga0187777_10002080_pt1 | contig 12856 bp, 16 predicted proteins | sample 1015_Q2_SP5_10_M_FD_132416 | JGI IMG/M metagenome (GOLD analysis project Ga0187777, IMG submission 132416) | Tropical peat soil microbial communities from peatlands in Department of Meta, Colombia - 1015_Q2_SP5_10_MG | ecosystem: Environmental > Terrestrial > Soil > Wetlands > Peat | place...
CAGGAGCCCGCCGATCAATGCGGCGCGCCACCCGGGCTGACCGATCCGCTCCTAAACCAGGTCCTGTGCGCCGATCAGACGTTCGGCACCTGCTCAGCGGCACCGGGCATGTCCTATCCCCGCCCGACACGGGTGCGGATGCATCCGCTCCCACCCGGACTCGAGTCAATGCCGGACCCCTGCCGAGGCACCCCACCGAACGCGTTCTGCGAGCCGGCGGGCTATTCGCGCAACAGGTGAACGATGGAGATCGGGCCGGGCGCCGTCGGCTCGCAAGGAGCCGGTCGATGTGTTTTGCCGGGCCCCGCAGTCGTAACCCCCGACCGAGGACAAAGCCTGACCGGATTGGTTCTTAGGCTACGTTGACGATGACGTTTGAGACGACCACCTACAACTCGAGCGACGGGTTCGTCGTGACGTCCGCCGCGGACGCCACGGCGATCGCGGCGCGCGCACTCCGACGCACGTTCAAGGACGGGATCGAGGCGGTTCGTGACATCGATCTGACCGTCTCGGCCGGCGAGGTGTTCGGCTTCCTTGGGCCTAACGGCGCCGGTAAGACGACCACCGTCCGCATGCTTTGCACGCTCCTCCCGCCGACGTCCGGACGCGCCACCGTCGCCGGCCTGGACGTGGTCGAGAACGGCGCCGAGGTGCGACGCCGGATCGGCGTGGCGCTCCAGGAGATCGGGCTTGACCCGGTCCAGACCGGGCGCGAGCTGCTCGAGCTCCAGTGCGGCCTGTACGGGATCGCCGGCCAAGCCGCGCGGTCCCGCGCCGCGGAGTTGCTCGATCTCGTCGGCCTGTCCGAGGCGGCGGACCGGCGAACGAAGACGTATTCCGGCGGGATGAAGCGCCGGCTCGATCTCGCGAGCGCGCTCGTCCATTCACCCGACGTGCTGTTCCTCGACGAGCCCACGACCGGTCTGGATCCCGCCTCGCGGCTGACGATCTGGGACGAGGTGCGCCGGATCAACGCCGGCGGCGCCACCGTGTTCCTCACCACTCAATATCTCGAGGAGGCCGACCAGCTGTGCGATCGCCTTGCGATCATCGACAACGGCCGGATCGTCGCCGAGGGCACCCCGGAGCAGCTGAAGGCCGAGATGGGGCACGACGTTGTGTCGGTCACGGTGGAAGGCGCGGACGTGGCCGCCACCGAGGCTGCGCTGTCGGGGCTGCCCGGACTCGAGCGCGTGGTGGCCGAGCCCGGCGGTCTTGCCCTGTACGTCGATGATGGCGCCGGCTCGATCGCCGAGATCGTGCGCAGGCTCGAGCGCGACGACATCAGGGCGGGCGCGATCTCCGTCGCCCGCCCGTCGCTCGACGACGTGTTCCTGCGGGCGACCGGCCGTCGGCTCGAAGGGCAAGAGTCGTCCGGTCGGGACGCGGAGGTGACCCATGAGTGAGGTGCTCCTACTCGGCCGTCGAGCCACGCGCGAGATCGTCCGTTATCCAGAAGCCACGATCCCGACACTGTTCATCCCGCTGTTCTTCCTGGTCGTGAACATCGGACAGGTGTCGAAGACGTTCCCGAGCAGCACCCCGTTCCTGAACGGCCAGGGCTACGTCGCCTTCCAGCTGCCGGTGTCGCTGATGTTCGCGGTTGCCACCGCAACCTCGGGCCTCGCGCTCGTCACCGAGATCGACCTCGGCTACTTCGACAAGCTGCTGGTCGCGCCGATCCGGCGCTCATCGATCATCTTCGGACGGCTGACCGCCGACCTCGTGCGCGGGGTCGCCTCGTCCACGCTCGTCCTGCTCGTCGGAATCGCGCTCGGCGCCCGGATTGAGACCGGAATCGCCGGCGCGCTCGTGATCGTGGCGTTGGCGGCGGGGTTCGGCGTGGCCTACGCCGGGTTCGGACTGCTGGTCGCGCTGAAGACGCGAAACGTGCAGGCGACGCAGTCGAGCTTCCTGCTGTTCTTCCCGCTGCTGTTCCTCACGCCGAACTTCGTCCCGTTCAACCGTCTGTCACCTTTGATGGAGACGCTCGCCCGGATCAACCCTGTCAGCTACGTGATCGTCGGTATGCGGGGGCTCATCATCGACGGTTGGAACTTCGGTCAGATCGCGGTCGCGGTGCTCGTGATCGTCGGACTCGGGGCGATCCTCACCGGGCTGTCGCTGCGAGTGATCGCCACCTACGACCGCTGAGGCACGGCCACTCACCCGCCGGAGACCGGCAGCACCGGAGTGCACGCCGGATGCCGCGGATCCGCCGGATCGAGCGCGGTCAGCACGTCGGCGGCCGCGATGTGGTCGTAGGGCATCGACAGTTGCTCGCCCTGATCGAGCGAGCACTGGTTCTGTAACAGGATGTTCGTTACGTTCGGCGCCGGCGCCAGGAAGGCCGAGGTGTACGGGGTGATGACCTCGTCGTTGTCTGACTCGATCGCCGTGTAATTCACCCCCCGCACGGTCCCGCCGCCGGCGTTCAGGTTCGTGATTAAGCTCGATCCTGTCTCCTGCTCTTGGCATGCCGGACAGTCGGTGGCCGCGAGCGAACTGGCCCCGGGGAAAGCCTGAACAGGCCGTTGAGGGTCATGCCGTGGTTGGCCCAAGCCCACGAGCGTGTTCACCCTTGAGGCCGGTGACACATATCTGACTGCCTCCCGCGAGTCCGAGCGTCGTGGATGAGCTGCTCATACCCGCGCGCGAGCTATTCACATCCAGCGGGACGGTGGCACCCTGGGGCCTCGCGTTCAGACTCGGGCGCGGCCGGTTCGCCGCGCCGCCCGGGCCAGTGGCGGGACCAGGATTCGAACCTGGGAAGGCAGAGCCGCGACGTTTACAGCGTCGTCCCTTTGACCGCTCGGGAATCCCGCCGGGGCTCTGAGTCTAACGTTGGCCGGACTACGCGGGACCGTGCACGGGCGATGAGCGCGCCTGGAGCGGCGTGCCGGGCTCGACCTCGTACTCGGAGTACTTCGGGCCTCCGAGCACGATCGCGCTGCTGCCACCTAGGGCCTCAGCGGGGATATACCACCGTCGACCGTCGCCCACGTGGACGAACACGGCGTCGCACCTACTGGCATCCAGTCGTTTCACGATGCCGTTCCAGCTCTGGTTCCCCCCGCGGGTACAGAGGGCGACGACGAACCGCTCGTTGTGCCAACACGTCGAGGTCTTCACCTGCACCCGCACAAGCCGGTCTTCGAACTCCGCTATCAGGTCGTAGTCGGGAGCGGAGAGGAGCGGCACCCAGACGATCGCGCCCGCGCCCACGAGCCACTGCATCGCTGAGACCTCGCCCGCATCACCCTGCCGGCGCGGTGTCCAGACCGATTCCATGTCAGCATCTTAGACCTGCACCCGGACAGTAACCCCCTGCAAATCGCCACAATTCTGTTACAACAAGGAATTGGTGCAGGCGCGCCGGCTAGGACGCGTCGCGCAGGCGCTGCGCCTCGGGGAGCGCCTCGAGCTTCTTCAGCGTGTGGTTCTCGATCTGCCGGATCCGCTCGCGGGTGACGTTGAACGCCCGCCCGACCTCTTCGAGCGTGTATGGACGCTCGCCGGTGAGCCCGAAGCGCATCTCGATCACTTCGCGCTCGCGCTCGGGCAACGCGGCCAGGGCACGGCGCAGGTTCTCGCGCCGCAGGCGCTCGGACGCGAGCTCGAAGGGCGACTCGGCCGTCTGATCCTCGACGAAGTCGCCGAGCTCGGACTCCTCCTCCTCGCCGATCGGCTTCTCGAGCGACACCGGCTGCTGGGCCATGCGGAGCACGTCGCGGACCTCGCGCACGTTGGTCTCGAGCTCGGCGGCGATCTCCTCGGAGGTGGGCTCACGCCCGAGCTGCTGGACGAGCTGTCGCTCGACGTGAACCACCTTGTTGAGCTTCTCGACCATGTGCACCGGGATCCGGATCGTGCGGCCCTTGTCGGCGATGGCGCGCGTCACGGCCTGGCGGATCCACCACGTGGCGTAGGTCGAGAACTTGTACCCGCGCCGATAGTCGAACTTCTCGACCGCGCGGATCAGGCCCATCGACCCTTCTTGGATCAGATCCAGGAACGTCAACCCGCGGCCCAGGTATGACTTCGCAATCGACACGACCAACCGCAGGTTGGCCTCGATCATTCGCTGCTTAGCGAGCATGTCGCCGCGCTCGATCCGCCGCGCGAGCGCCACCTCCTGCTCGGCGGTCAGCAACTGCACGCGACCGATCGAGCGCAGGTAGAGGCGCAGCGAGTCGAGGCTCGGCTCGACTGTCAGATCGATTTCGACTTTCTTTGCAGACTGCTCGGCCCGCGATTCGGCGGCCGACGCCGCGCTCGCCTCGACGCTCGAGCCTTCGGATTTCGCCGGGCGGCCGTCGCCGTCGACGACGTCGATGCCCTGGTCGTCGAGATACGCGTGGAGCTCCTGAACCTGCTCCTTGCTGACCTCGGACTCCTCGAGCCACGTTTGAATCTCGTCGATCGTCAGGAAGCCGCGCTCCTGACCCTCGGCGATCAGCGGTCGCAGCTCCTCGAGCTCCGTGATCGGAGCGTCATCGCTTAGAAGGATCGACTTATCGCTCACTCGCCCCTGAGCTCCTCCCGTCCACGCCTTCAGAAGCCCGTTGCCCGGGGCTTCCGTCAGGCCCTCTCTCTCGATGTCTCCCTATGTGCGCCGGGAAGGAGTGATACCACAATCCCCGTCGATGTCCAGGGAATCAACGGACGCGCGCCCCCCGGATGTGCGCGGGAAGAGCAATCACGTGCGCGGTCGTGCACCCGATCCGCAGGCCGAAGCGGCGCGCTCTCTACCCTGTAACTCAGGCTATGACCCCGAACCCCACCCCCACTGTTTCCATAACTGACGTGCAGGCCCGCCGGCCCGCGGTCCAGCTGAGCCTCTCGCGCGTCGGCGTGACCGGCGTCGAGAAGGTGATCCGGATCCAGCAGAACGGCTCCGAGCAGCTGTTCTCCGCACGCCTTGAGTGCACGGTCGAGCTCGGCCCCGATCAGAAGGGCGCACACATGTCGCGCTTCGAGGAGGTCGTCAACGACGCGATCGGCGAGGTCGTCCTCGGCGAATCCACGTTCAAGGTCGAGACGCTGGCCGAGCACATCGCTCAGCTCGTGCGCACGCGACAGGGCGCGCGGCGCGCCGAGGTGAGCATCGAGGCCCGCTTTCCCGAGCACAAGCCCGCCCCGGTGTCCGGCATCCAGACGCAGGAGCTGTACACGCTGCACGGTTCGGCGGTGACGACCGAGCTCGGGACCCGCCGGCTGATTGGCGTGACCGCACACGGCATGACCGCGTGTCCGTGCGCCCAGGAGCTCGTCGCGGGCGCCGCGCGAATCCGCCTCGAGGCCGAGGGCTTCCGCGGCCAAGACATCGACAAGATCCTCGACGCGGTGCCTGTCGCGACGCACAACCAGCGCGGTCTGGGAACGCTCCACATCGGATGCACGGAGCTCTGCGAGGACGAGATCGACGCGGCCACGCTGCTCGGGATCGTCGAGCACGCGATGTCGTCTGAGATATACGAGCTGATGAAGCGCTCCGACGAGGGGCACGTGGTCGAGAAGGCGCACCGGCGGCCCCGGTTCGTGGAGGACTGCGTCCGCGAGATGATCCGCGGCGCGGTCGACGCGTTCCCCGATCTCAACGACGCGGCGTTCGTCTCTGCCCGCCAGGTGAATCTCGAGACGATCCACCAGCACAACGTGGTCGCTGAGCGTTACGGGACGCTTAGCGAGGTGCGCAAAGAGCTCGCCGAAGGGACCCCTCAGGCGCTCCACACCACCCGTCAGGCCTGGCTCGACGCGGTCGTCACCTGAGACCCCGACCACTGCGCGGACAGCGATGCGCGCCGTCATCCTCGAACATCAGGGCGAGCCGCTCAGGGTCACGACGCTCCCCGACCCGGCGCCGGGTCCCGGCCAACTGCGCCTCAAGGTCGGCGCGTGCGCAGTGTGCCGCACGGATCTCCACCTGCGTGACTCAGAGATCCCGGCCACGAAGCTCCCGGTCGTGCTCGGGCATCAGATCGTCGGAACCACCGAAGACGGCCGCCGCGTCGGCGTGCCGTGGCTCGGGTGGACCGACGGGACCTGCAAGTACTGCACGACCGACCGCGAGAACCTGTGTCTGAACGCGCGCTTCACGGGGCGGGATATCGACGGCGGCTACGCGGAGTGGACCGTCGCGGACGAGCGCTACTGCCTGCCGCTACCCGACGACTTGACCGACGAGCAGGCAGCGCCGCTGTTGTGCGGCGGGCTGATCGGGTACCGCTCACTAAAGCTGGCCGGCGACGGGCACCGACTCGGGCTCTACGGATTCGGATCGGCCGCGCACATGATCTGCCAGGCGGCGGTTCACCAGGGCCGCGAGGTGTACGCGTTCACACGGCCGGACGACACCCGAACCCAGAACTTCGCAAAACAGCAGGGCGCCACCTGGGCCGGCGGCTCCGATGAACAACCACCGGAGCTGCTCGACGCCGCGATCATCTTCGCCGCGGCCGGCGAGCTTGTGACGCAGGCGCTCAAGGCCCTCGACCGTGACGGCACGGTCGTCTGCGCCGGGATCCACATGACCGACATCCCTTCCTTCCCGTATGACGACCTGTACTGGGAGCACAAGATCCGCTCCGTCGCGAACCTGACCCGCCAGGACGGCCACGAGTGGCTAGCACTCGCGCGCGAAGTCCCGATCAGGACGAGCATCACGAACTACCCGCTCGAGCAGGCCGAACAGGCGCTCTCGGATCTCCGGGCCGGGCGGTTCGAGGGGACCGCGGTGCTCGTCCCGTAGCGCCCACCGCGCCTGCGTCCACTACCTACTACGCTCCAGAACATGCCCCTGATCCCAATGGTGATTGAACGGACCGCGCGTGGCGAGCGCGAGTTCGACATCTATAGCCGCCTTCTGAACGAGCGGATCGTGTTCCTCGGCACCCCGATCGACGACACGATCGCGAACCTGACCGTCGCGCAGCTGCTTCACCTGGAGTCCCAGGACCCCGACAAGGACATCTCGATCTACGTCAACTGTCCCGGCGGCTCGATCTACTCCGGCCTGGCGATCTACGACACGATGCAGTTCATCAAGCCCGACATCCAGACGATCTGCGTCGGGATCGCGATGTCGATGGGCTCGCTGCTGCTGACGGGTGGAACGAAGGGCAAGCGCTTCTCGCTCCCTAACAGCCGCATCCTGATCCACCAGCCGTCCGCCGGCTTCGAGGGTCAATCGACGGACATCGAGATCCATGCGCGGGAGATCCTCAACATCCGCAGCCGGATCGACGAGATCTACGCCCACCACACCGGGCAGTCGGTCGAACAGGTGCACACCGACATGGAGCGCGACCGGTTCTTCAAGGCCGATGAGGCCGTCCAGTACGGGCTGATCGACCGCGTGATCGACCACCACTAGGAGGTAAAAGACATGCCGATGGCTGAGCGGAGCGCGACGACCGGGTGGGACGGTGACCTCGCGCACGGGAACGGTGTCCTCAACGGAGCGAGCGGCGCCCTCACCAACATGGCCGTCACGTGGGCCTCGAGGACACAGCGCTCAGAAGGGAAGACGAGCCCCGAGGAGTTGATCGCCGCCGCGCATTCCTCCTGCTTCTCGATGGCTCTCGCCCACGGCCTCACCGAAGCCGGCCACACGCCCGAGCATCTCGACGTCAGCGCGAAGGTGACGCTCGACGAGCGCGACGGCGCACCGACGGTCACCACATCGGAGCTGACTGTCAACGGCCACGTGCCGGGGCTCGATCAGGCGGGGTTCGAGCAGGCGGCCGCCGAAGCCGGCAAGGGCTGCCCGGTCTCGCGCGCGCTCGCGGGCGTCGAGATCACTGTCAACGCCACGCTCGAGTAGCCCGCTTCGGACAACGACCCGCGCCGGACAAACAATCGCGCACGAACAACGCCAGGTCGCCGCGCCCGCCGGACCCGCCCCGACCCCTGCCCGCGGGTCTCGGGCGGCTCGGGCATGACCGGACGGCTCAGCGCCCAGAAGATCATCAGCCCGCCGAACACGAGCATCGCGAGGCCCGTCCACAGGTCGACGTTGACGCCGGCGGCCTCGTTCTTGACCTCATGCGACTCGAAGATCCCGAGCACGATCAGGATCAGCGCGTACAAACAGACCAGGCCACCGATCAGACGTCGGATGTCGAACTTATTGGCCGCCCGGGCCGCCTCGGCCTCGTCCTCTTCGCTCTCCCCGACGGGCTGCATCGGCTCGGTCCGCGACGACGGACGAGGCCAGCGGATGGTCGCGCGGGTCGGGGTTGAGCTCGCGCTCTTCCTTGCGCGTGAGGCCTCAGCATTGCCTCTCCACAGCCACACCCCTACCCGCCCCGTGACCGGATGACACAGTACCCTCGATTTTCGATCGCCGCGTCCCGGCGCGGCTCCGGCGCTACGCGGTCGCGGCGGCCTCCACTTTGCTCGGCGCCTCCACGTGCGTCACGGGAAGGCCCAGCCCTTTCGCCTTGCTGACCAGATCGAGCTTCAACCAGCGCGAGATCCCCAGCGGCAGCGTCGAGATGATGATCTCGTCGTAGGTGCCGAGGTTGATCGCGTCGTGAATCGCCATCAACGGCTCGGCATCGCCGATGCTGCCAGTGACCTCGTTGCCCGCGGCCTCGGACAGCTTGGGCAGCGCCACCTCGAGCACCTTGCTGGCCTCATCCGCACTGGCATCCTGCGGATCGACCACCTTGTGCATGCCGTGCGCCTGGCGCGGAACCACCAAGTGGAACCGGGCCGGACTGCGCTGCGCTCGTTCGCGGACCGCATCGAGCAACCCGCTGGTCGCCGCCGTCTGGTGCGCGACGACGAGGACATTGGCCGGCTCTGACATGAGTCACCTCCAGAGAGATGGACCGGTCGTCCGAGTATTCCACCGCCCCGCGGTATGGACAAGGGGCCTCGCTGCGCTCGGCATCCCTGGGACCGTTCCGCCGGGCGTCCATGCCCGGCGGACGCAGCGGCCGCTAATCCAGGAGGTACTCGCCGCGCGCCACGATCACCGCCGACCCGCCGACGAACACTCGCTCGACCCCGTCCGCACCGCCCTCAACACGGGCGTAGAGAATCGACCGCCGCCCGATCTCGATGCCCTGCACGATCTCGATGTCGGCCCCGAACTCCGCCCAGTGGTGACGCACCAGATACACGGCGAGCGGCCCGGCCGCCGAGCCCGTCGCGGGATCCTCCGGGACACCGAGTCCCGGGGCGAACATGCGGGTCTTGAAGCGCTGCCCCGATCCCGCGACGCAGCTGACCCCGGTCTCGTCGAACCGCTCCAGCGCCCGCAAGTCCGGACGCAGCGCAGCGACAGCTTCCTCGCTCTCGAGCGCGACGTACACGAACGCCGGGCCGTTGCGGTAGAGCTCGATCGGAAGCGCCGATTCGGTCACCCCGAGCGCCGCCAGCAGCTCGGCCTCGCGCTCGAAGGGCTCCCGGGTCGGCACGAGCTGCTCCATCTCGCCGTAGTACGGCGCCCCTGCGTCGGCACGCGTGAGTGTCACCGGGATCACGCCGATACCGGTCTCGAGCCGGACCACGCTCGACCCCATCGCCCGGCCGACGATGAACGCCGTCCCCAAAACCGGATGGCCGGCGAACGGAAGCTCGGTCCCCGGCGTGAAGATGCGCACGCGCAAATGCGCCTGCGGATCCTCCGACCTGAACACGAACACGGTCTCAGACAGGTTCATCTCGCGGGCGGCGCGCTGCATGGTCTCATCGCTAAGGCCGGACGCGTCGGTGAACACCGCGACCTGGTTGCCCTGGAGCGGGACGTCGGTGAACACGTCGGCGATCGTGTAGCGACGCATGCTCACGACTCGCCCGCCATCTCCAACAACGTCGTCACCGTGGTCCAGTTACGTGCGGTGGCACGGACGCCAAGCGTCTTGCCGGCGAGCTTGGTCCACATCTTCGAGCGCCCGACCCCGTCCGGGTGCCAGGCGTACAGCTCGCGCCCGATCGCCACGAGCTTCTCCGACGCAGCCGCCGCGGCGGCGATCTGCTCGACCGCCGCGCGGTCGGGCTCGGCGTCGCAGAAGCTGACCTGGTAGCGCTTGGGGTTGTCGGCCACGTCCGCGAGCGGATTGAGACGCACGACCTCGGCGAGCTCGTCGGCGGTCCGAACGATCACGTCCACCTCGAACCCGAACCGTTCCGCGATCAGCTGCTCGCACTGAGCGCCGAGCTTGCTCGGGCTCACACGGGTCCTCACCACCACGTTGCCGCTCTGCACGTATGTCTGGACGTCCTCGAATCCGGCGTCGGCGAGCATCGCGCGCAGTTCCGGCATCGCGATCCGCTTGTTCGGACCGAGGTTGATCCCACGTAAGAGGAGGATTTGTGGACGATTTCGCGCCATCTTGCGGGTAACTACGGACCGGGGTTGCGGGCGGGCGCGGATGTATACGGACGCGCTTTAGCCGATGTCATTCCCGCAGGCCGGAAGTTGAGCCCGGCCCACAATTCCCTCGAGAATACGGAGTCCACTAAATGCGGAAGGCCAAGGACAAGAGCGGCCGGATGTCGGCGCAGGAGACGCTGGAACTGTGGCAGGCGTACAAGCAGAGCGGCGATGCGCGGATTCGCGACCGCCTGGTCCTGACGTTTGCGCCGATGGTCAAGTACATCGTGTACAAGAAGGCGCGCGAGATCCCGGCCCGCTGCGAGGTGGAGGACTTCATTTCGTGTGGCCTCGAGGCCCTGATCCGGTCGATCGACCGCTACGACCCAAACAAGGGCGCCACGCTCGAGCAGTTCGCGTGGACCCGGATCCACGGCGCGGTGCTCGACGAGCTTCGCCGCAACGACTGGGCGCCGCGCTCGCTGCGCCGCTGGGATCGCGACATCAACAAGGCCAACGAGCAGTTTGTCGGCCTGTACGGCCGCAAGCCGACGCGAGAGGAGCTGAGCGAGTCCCTCGGCATCTCACCGAAGGACCTGATCACCCGCCAGGACGAGATCGCCCGCTCCCACGTCGGCTCGCTGAACACCGTCGTCCTCGCCGAGGACGACACCACGATCGAGCGGATCGACACGCTGCACTCCGATGACCGCGACTGCGATCCAGAGCACTCGGCGATGCGCGACGAGGCCAAGGCCCGCTTCCGCAAGGCGTTCGAGCGGCTCCCCGAGCGCGAGCGCAAGGTCGCCGTCCTCCTCTACGTCTACAACCTCACCCTGCGCGAGATCGGCGAGATCCTCGGCGTCACCGAGAGCCGCGTCTGCCAGATCCACGGGCAGATCACCAAGAAGCTGCGCGTCGAGCTCGAAGCCGACGAAGCGCTGTTCAGCGAGGTGGCGTAGGTCAAAGGCCCAGCCGGATGCTGGGCCATGGTGACCGCCGCCGCGAGCGGACGCGGTTACTTGGGCCAGTCCGGCAGCTCAGCTCGCGCCGCCGCCTCGGCGGCGGCCTGGTTCTCACGCTTGACCTCGAGCCAGATCTCCTCGCGGTAGACCGGCACCGCCCGGGGGGCGTCGATCCCGATCCGCACCGTCTGGCCCCGGACCTCGAGGATCTCGATGATCGTGTCGTCGCCGAGCATGATCCGCTCGCCGGCGCGTCGGCTGATTCTCAGCATCCCGAGGTGGCGTCCGGCGCGCTGTCCCCGTCGGGGGCCACGAACAGCGGCGCGCGGAGTTCACAGCCGGGCGCCTGGTTGATCACCTGGTAGGCCCGCCCGGACCGCACCAGGATCGGCGCCTTGAGGTTGGCGGTGAAGTCTTCGAGCGCCGGCGCGGCGCGCACAGTCACGTACACGTCCATCGCGCTCGAGGAGTCGAAGCCGAGACGCTCGGCGTCCTCGTCGATCACCTCGACCGCGAAACCCTGAAAGAACCGGTGCGGGTTGGTAACCGGGAGCGCCAGCGACGGGTCGTCGAGCGACTGGAGCCACTGGAAGGGTGCCTCCGGATCGTTCGCCAGCAGCGCGTAGCGAGACCCGCCGAGGCCGATCAGGCCCTCGGGAAACTCGATTACCGTTTCCGGGTCGATCTGCACGCGCCCGAAGCGCGAGCTCTCGATCGTGAGCGACAAAGCGGCAGTTACTCTAGCCGGAGCTGGAGCCGAGGAAGTTCATCAGCGACTGCTGAACGATGTTGGCGCCCGCTTGCAGGGCCGCCTGCAGAGCCGCCTGCTCGGTCGAGAAGTTGATCTCGGTCGTCGCCATATCGGCGTCCTGCGTGTTGGAGAGAACCTGCGTGTCGCTGGCCTGGAGCGTCTGGATCCGGGTGGCGGCCATCTGGAGCCGGTCCTGGACCGAGCCGACGTTGGCCGACAGTCCGCTCAGTGAGTTCAGGTTTGTGTCGAGCGACGATAGATCGGCATTCAGCCCGGAGCTGCTGCCGGACTGCATGTCGTCGGCGATGTTCCGCAACGTGTTCAGCACCAGGCCGTCACCGGCAGGTTGGCCCGACACGGTCTGGCCGCTCCCGAGGACTCCCGACAGGTTCGCATTCACGGTCAGCGACGTGTTCGGGCCGATCGACCGGCTGACCTGGCCGGTGTTACCGGCGTAGGTGTCGTTCGATCCCGACTGGTACGGCTCGGTCGAGGTCGCGGACCCGGAGAACACGTACTGGCCGTTGTACTGCGTGTTCGCGTCCTGCTTGATCTCGTCGATCAGCTGGTTTACCTCCTGCGCGGAGGCCTGCATGTCGGCCGCGGTCTGGGTGCCATTGGCCGCCTCGAGCGTAAGCTCGCGGATCCGCTGGACTGAGTTCGTGATGTCGGTCAGCGCCGCGCTTTGCGCCTGGGCCCAGCCGGTGCCATCGGTGACGTTGTTCGAGTAGCTCGTGAGATTCGACAGGTCCGTGTTCAGCTGGAGCGCCATCGCAGCCCCGGACGGATTGTCGGACGGCTGGTTGATCG
>Ga0187777_10002081_pt1 | contig 12856 bp, 12 predicted proteins | sample 1015_Q2_SP5_10_M_FD_132416 | JGI IMG/M metagenome (GOLD analysis project Ga0187777, IMG submission 132416) | Tropical peat soil microbial communities from peatlands in Department of Meta, Colombia - 1015_Q2_SP5_10_MG | ecosystem: Environmental > Terrestrial > Soil > Wetlands > Peat | place...
CTGGCCCAGGTCGTCTCCGGAAAAGCCGTCGAACCTGTCTGCCATCGTCGCGGCGATCCTAAAGGTGAGCGCCTGCCGGCGCCGATCGTAAAGCTTTGTTCTGGGCGTGTGCAGAGCAAGAGTGATGGAATAACTTCCGGGCAGCAACAAACGTCCAGGAATGAGCGCGGCAATTTTGTGCTCGCCCGGCATTTCAACGGAAATCGACGGTTCCGCCATTGAAGTGCTGGAATAAAAAACATGGTCGCCCTTAAAATTGAAGGCATCGAAGGAGAGTTGGAGCCCCGGGACTCGGCGGCGCACATTGAACACGCATTTCAGAAGGACTGGTTCACTCGTGGAGAAGGAAGTCGCAGGCTGGCCCTTCGATCCGTAGAGGCCAGCGGACCCAAGCACTGCGTCGCCATCTTTCTGGGGGAAGTGGACGACCGGAAAGTGCTGCGGTTCTTCTTCGCCGCCTAAGTAAGCGGCAACCACATCCGACGTATCGCCTGATTTGGCGATCTCGCCTTGGCGCAATAAAATGCATCGAGAGCACAGCCGGCATATCGCATCCATATTGTGGCTGACGAAGATCACCGTCCGGCCTTCTTTGGCCGCGACATCTTCCATCTTGTCGAGACACTTTTTCTGAAAATCGGCGTCACCCACGGCCAGAACTTCATCGATCAACAGAATTTCGGGATCAAGGTGGGCCGCGACGGCGAAGGCGAGCCTCACGTACATGCCGCTTGAGTAACGTTTCACAGGCGTGTCGAGGAATCGTTCCACTTCCGAGAAGGCCACGATCTCATCGAATTTTCGTTTAATTTCGGCCCGGGTCATTCCCAGGATTGCGCCGTTGAGGAAAATGTTTTCGCGACCGGTCAATTCGGGGTGAAAACCGGTGCCAACTTCAAGAAGCGCGCCAATCCGTCCGTAGACATCGACGCCACCGGTGGTGGGTTCCGTAATACGGTTCAGGATCTTCAATAGCGTGCTCTTGCCTGCGCCGTTGCTTCCGATAATCCCGAGCACCTCACTTCTTTTCACATCGAGCGAAACGTTTTTAAGCGCCCAAAATATTTCGTGGGTTGGCTTTCCATTGCGACTGAGCCGGTTGATCAGACGCCGTGGCATGTTCATAAGCTCGTCGTGTAATGTTTTATAACCAGGGCGACCGGTGCGTTGATGTTCGATCCGGAAGGACTTGCTCAGATCCTGGATGGAAAGGGCGATGTCGGGCATTGTGTTTTGTGCCAATCAAATGATGTCAGCAAAAACGCGTTCGACACGGCGAAAGAAAAACGCCCCGCTAAGCAGGGCAAAGAACGAAGTTCCAATCGTGATCCAGAGCATGGTCGGGGTCAATGCGCTGCGCCCAATCACGCACCAGCGAAACCCTTCTACGAATCCAACCACAGGATTAAGCGCAAACAACGAGCGCAGTTGCTGCGAGGCGATCATGCTTGTTGGATAAACGACCGCACTCGCGTACATCCAAATTTGGAGGAAAAAGGGCAGCGCGTAACTGGTGTCGCGATATTTCACACTGAGGGCCGAGAACCAGAGAGCAACGCCAGTGGCTGCCATGGCAGTTAGAATCAAAAAGCCCGGTATGGCGAGCAATCGCCAACTCGGAGCAAAGGAATACATGGCCATGAGCGCAAAGATCATGAATAACATCACCGTAAAATCCACCAGGGTGGAGAACGTATGGGAAAGCGGGATGAGCATCCGCGGGAAATAAACTTTCGAGACTAGTTGTGAGTTGTTAATCAAACTCGTGCTGCTGCGCTGCGCCGTCTGCGAAAAGTAGTTCCAGGCGGTTAGTCCGCAGAACACGAACAAGGGATACGGAGCGCCGTCACTTGGAAGTTTAGCAATGCGCCCAAAAATTACCGAAAGGACGCCCGCGCCAATCAGTGGCTGAAGGGCGACCCAGCCAATCCCGATGGCTGTCTGCTTGTAAATCACCTTGATATTGCGTTCGACGAGAATCCAAAGCAGATCGCGATAGTTCCAGAGCTCGCGCAAGTTCAGCGCGACCCAGCCCCTGGTGGGACGAATTCGCAACGTGGGCTCTTTCCTTCCAGTAGCCGCCGCGAGCGCCCGGCTTTGAAGTGCATCCGTGTCGGTCACAGTGATGGACGTTTCCGTATTCAAAACCATCAATGTTAAGATACGGCTTTCCCGGCGCAAGTGAACCGGCGCGCGAACGCTGCCACCCAACAAAGGGTACCGTATTTATTAAGAGCGGCGGCCCAGGGTCTCTTTTCGTCAAAACCGGCCTAAAATGAAAGATAGTCGTATCTCGACAGGAAAATATCGTTTCCGGTTTGTCGACTTTGCGGAAAGGAACCGGGATTGTTTTGCAAATCGCTTTTCAGCCGGTTTACCTCGTTGACGGAACCAATTCCGAAGCTTTCCAACTGGGCGAGGCCTGCTTTGCGCCTTTGCTCGGGGATCGTCGCCGGGTGATTCAAATCAAGAAGCAACTCGGAGTCTCTTAATATTCGAACGGCACAATTTGGACGAAGGGACTCGGCGACTTCAAACGAGCGCCGTATTCCGCCAGTGATTCCGATCAGGAGACCCAAAGTCATTGCCACAATGACTGCCGGACGCCGCCATGTCCGGACGTCCGTTCGTATTTGCATCTGAGTGTACACTTCACTAACCGCAATTGAGACTGCGGACATGAAGGCCAGGGTTGGTAATGTGATCCCGAACGGCCGGCCAATGCCCAGAGCGGGCAGACAGAGAAGAGTACCCAGGCAACATGCGCCAAGAAATTGCCAGCGGATTCGCGCACGGGCGAGCGTTAGGAACATCGCAACAATTCCAACTACAAAGATGATCCAGAGCGCTTCGAACCAGATGTCGACAGCCGTCACCGCTTTAAGACCTCTGGGCATCCAGGAGGCGCCGAAGGCGGTGAAAACCCTCTTTACGGCGCTAAAGCCAAACTTAGGCGAGAGCGCGTTAGGAACCAGATAGTGCCACAACAGATAATGAAACGAGACGATTGCCAGGAGACTCAACGCAGCGATAGCCACTCTGCGCCTTTGGCTGCGGTGCAGGGAAGACATTAGCCAAAGAATTGGCAGGACTATTGGAACTGTGTAGGTCTCTTCGCGTGTAAACGTGGCAAGAGCGCAAGTCAGCAACATGAAAACAAAAGAAACCCAGCGACCTCTCCTGATGTAACGAAGAAAGAAATGCGCAGTTAGAACGATCCAAGTGTAGGCAAGGATCAGGTGGCTAAGACTGATCCAGAGAACCACCGACGCGAAGACTCTGGACGAAACAAATAAAGCAAAGACAACCGCGAGCTGGGTAAAGCTGAGGCCGACCTCAAGTAACAGCATGCCGGCCGCGATCATGAATATTGCCATCAGGGCAACCATGAACACATGTTGGGCGACAATGTTCTCGGCGACGACGGAGCCCTGAAAATCGTAAAGAAGGATGCTGCAGGGCCGTAAGCCGGGCGTTTCAATCTTGTCCGGATCGGGTTCGGCGTGGAAAGCGGACCGAATTTCCGCGCCGCTGTAATGCCGGATTAAATGGTAATCGTCCCAAAAAAACGGATATCGAAATGTGGATGCGAAAAGAACGGACCAAATCAGCAGAAGCAATCCGACGAGGGCAGATACTTTGCCGATCCTTTGCATTAATATTGTCCGAATTTCTCGAGCTTTGCAGTGGCTCGGCGAATGATGCAGTCGACGGTGTTGCCTTTCACTGCACTCGCGGCTCTGGCAACGGAATGATGTAGCGACCCTTGTAACCGCGTGAAGTCAGTTTCGGGATAAGTTCATCGGCGATGTGCCAGGACAACAACAGGGCATATTCGGGCTGATCCGCGAAGAGCCGATCCTCTTCCACAACGGGAATCGTTGTACCGGGAACATACTTTCCAATCTTGTAAGAGCCCTTGATTTCCAGCACGCAATCCAAAATGCCGTTATCCAAGCCCACGTAATTGATCAGAGTACTGGCACGAGACGGAGCACCGACGCCATAAATGCGAGTTCCAGCCCCTTTGATTTCCTTGATCAAGGCAAGCAGATCAAGCTTGGTCTGCGTAACCTCGCGCGCGAACTCAGTCAGAGTCAGTTTGGTGATGCTTCGCTTTTCGAGCTCGAGTAACCTGTTCACCTCAGGGTCTATCGGGTGTTTACCTTGCCTCGCGGAATAGACACGGATCGATCCGCCATGAGTCGAAATGCGCCGAGCATAAATGATTTCGAACCCGTGCATTTCGAGCAGATACTTCAGCGCCGTGAGTGAATAATACCGGAGATGCTCGTGATAGATCGTGTCGTACTGGAGGGTTTCGATCAAAGACAGCAGGTAATGCGACTCCGAAACGAAAATACCGTCGTCTGCGAGAAGCTTATCGATGCAATCCACGATCTCGTGAATGTCCTCGATGTGGGCGAAGACATTCGTAGCCGTCACGATTTTCGCTTTTCCATTCGCGGCGACCGTCTTTTCCGCCGCATCGCGATTGAAAAAGGAAGTCAAAGTCGGAATGCCGCGCTGGACAGCCAGCTTGCCCGCGTTGGTGGGTTCGATTCCGAAGACCCGCGCGTGCTGAGTGAAATTGCTTAAGAGCGTTCCATCGTTGGAGCCAATGTCGACGATGAGCTCGGACCGCTTCAGTGGATAGCGCTCCGCGATCTCTTTGGATAACTGCGCGAAGTTGTCGCGAAGAATCCTGGTCGTTCCGCTGGTATAAGGATACGTGGGCGGAAAAAGAATCGCGGGATCGACGATCAATCCAATCTGAACGAGCTGACACTGATTGCAGCGGAGCAGTTCCGCGGGATAAGCCGGCTGTTCCGCGGGACGGCTGCCGATCGGCGGCATTGTGTTAACCGGAGGGAGATAGCCAACGAAAAGAACGCTGTCGAGTTCCGTCGAATCGCAAATTTGGCAGCGCTCAACCACGACGCTCGAATTGGTTCCAGCTGCGAGTTTTCTCTGTCGGATCATGGCTTGTTCGCGCTCGAGGATTTGCGATGCGCGTTTGCGTCATACCATTGCACCGTTCTCGCGAGTCCGTCCCGGAGAGTTGTGCGCGGTTCGAATCCCAATTGTCGCAGTTTGGAAATGTCGGGACAACGGCGTGGCGGACTGCCAGGGCGCAATTTACCCGGAACGATCTTGAGATTTAAACCGAAATAACTGCCGATTTCACGGGCCAGTTGTTCGATCGACGTCTCGTGGTCATTGCCGAGGTTATAAATGCCGAGATGTTCGCCTTGTTCCATAACTTGAAGCGCACCGTCGATCGCGTCGTCAATATATATAAAGGCGCGAGTTTCTTTCCCGCTGCCCTGAATTTCAAATGGAATGGCGCTCTTGTTGTTCCTGGGGAGGGCGCGCATTCGCAGCGCGAACTGAGGGATTACGTGTTCCCACCCCATGTCTGGGCCGTAAACATTGTGGGGACGAAGTACCACCGTACGTCGAAAATTTTTGCGGCCAAAATTTAGCGCGAGCAGTTCGCTGATAATCTTGCCTCCGCCGTAGGAGAACCGGGGATTCAGAACATCCGGAACGATGAGCGGAGCGGTCTCGTCTGTCGGTACCATTGAGGGCGCGCTGTAGACTTCGGAGCTCGAGAACAAAACCAGCTCGGGCACTTTGTGCTTAAGGCATGCGTCCAGCACATTCATCATCCCTTTGACCGCGACCTCCAGAACCGTCTCCGGTTTAGTGTAAAAGAATTCCGTGCCGTTGATGTAGGCGAGGTGACAAACTACATCAACGTTGTGGGCCGCGTTGCTGACGGCGTCCCCGTCGCGAATGTCACCAAGAATCAGTTCCACCTTTTGCGCTTCTTGGCCGAGTTTCTCTTCAGAGCCACGCGAATTGTTATCGAATACCCGGACCCGCGCCCCTGCCGTGAGCAGGCCTTTCACCAGCGCGGCTCCGATGAAACCGGTGCCACCGGTAACGAGACAATGCTTACCGGCAAGCCGGGACTGTTTTGTTGATTTCGCCATTTGAAAAACTTGCGGTCTTGCGAATCAACGGAGTTTCCGAGCGCCGGTTCGCTTGACGTCTCGATAAAAGTCTGGAATCCGGACCGTAATCGTGCTGCGCGGCGCGTTGCGGCTCCTGCGCATTCCCCAGACAAACCACTGCGAGTACTCCCTGACCCATGGACCGAGATGGAAATTCGATTCGCCGCCGTACAAGCGATCAATCGAGACGATCGGGACTTCGCCTAATCTCAAACCTGCATGATGCGCTTTGATCGCCATTTCGAATGCGACCGTCCAACCAACCGGTCTGCTTTCCAGTTGGAGCACGGGAAAAATTTCTTTGCGAAACATTTTGATGCCGGTGGTGGCGTCGGTGAACGGCGAACCAGCCACGTGATGGAACAGCCAGTTGGCCCAATAGGACAGAAATGCGCCGATGGGCGAGCCTCCCAGCCGGCGGCCGCCATGAGCATAACGGGTACAACTTACGAAGTCGCAGCCCTCCTGAATCAACGCAATCATGTCTTCAATCGCCAGCACTGGACCGACTTCGTCAGCGGCGAAAATTAGTATTACGTCGCCTTGCGAGGAAGCAACACCAGAGCGGATGGCGTTCACAACGCCATTGCCGAGAGTGTTCTGCACGCCGCGGAGCTCTGGATAATTTTGGCGAACTTCCTCCACAATGGGGATGCTGTCATCACCGGCGAAATCATAAACAACCAAGACCTCATGGGGCAGATCAACAACCGCTCGCAGAATTCTAAGCATGATGCGCAGATTGATGCCCTCGTTGCGCACCGGCAACAGGATCGACAACATTTCGCAGCGATTTGCTGCGTTTTTTGTTTCAACCGGTGCGGTGGCGGAAACGCTGGTCATTGGCTGCAAAAGTTTTCAATCAACCGGCAAACGTTGCGCACCTCATCATCGGTCATCTGAAAGGCCGATGGGAGCCAAATCGCCTGTTTACCAACCCTCGTGCTGACTGGAAAATGTTTCTCGTCCCGCACATAAGGTTTCTGGGTGTGTAAAGGAAACCAGAAGCGACGGCAACCGGCGCCGTTTTTGGCCAGGAAGTTGTCGAGTTCGTCGCGACGCTCGGCCAGCGCGTCGATCCACTGCGGCTGCTCACCGGCCTCGATGTTGAACGGAAGAACCCGGATTCCTTTGGTTCCGGCGAGTTCGTCGCGGTAAATGGAATATGTGCGCCGGACCCGTTCCATTCGCGGTTCAAGATTTCCCAGCTGACCCAGGCCGACGGCCGCCTGAAGGTTCGTGAGTTTAAAATTGAAACCAATTGATTCGTGCACATCTGCGCCGCCGGTGCCGCGAACGGGTCTGCCCTGATCTTTTAATTCCTGCAGTCGACGAGAAATTGCTTCGTCATTCGTCACAATGACGCCTCCCTGTCCGGTCGTGATCATTTTATTCGGAGAAAATGAAAAACAGCCGGTCCGCCCAAATGTTCCCAGGCAGCGATTTTTGAATCGAGAACAGAGTGCTTCCGCCGCATCCTCGACAACCGCCAGGCCAGCGCCGTGGACGATCTCGACAATTTTTTCGATGTCTGCAGCGCGCCCGCTCACGTGGACCGGCACAACTGCTTTTGTTTTGGACGTGATCGCAGCCTCCAATGCCTGGACGCTTAAATTCAAGGTTTCGGCATCGACGTCGGCGAATACCGGCGTAGCTCCGGTCATCGAAACCGCGTTGGCGGTAGCGATGAAACTAATGTCGGGAACAATCACTTCGTCGCCATGACCGACGTCGAGCGCCATGAGTGACAGATAAATTGCCGAGGTGCCGCTGGTAACGCCGATTCCAAATTTCGCGCCGGTAAGTTTGGCGATTGTCTGCGCAAACTGTTCCGTGACATCACCGTCGTTGAGAAAATTGCTATCGATGACTTTCTTAAGCAGGGGTAATTCGTTGCCGGTCATCTCGGGTGACCACCAGGAGATGGACCGCCCCATATCAATCTACTCGGCGGAGAACAAATCCCTGGATTGGGCCGAAAGAATCCCCCTTATTCACCGCAATCCTGACTCGATCGCCCATCAATTCGTAGAGCCGGCGCGCGGCGTCGTCGGCGGCATCAAAGATATCATCCTTAACCGCGGTGCGTCCGAAGCCCTCAAACTTCGCGAACATGTTTACGAATACGCGGGTAAGCAAATAATACAGGTTAAAGGTATGCGTCCTCTCCAGCGTGAATTTTCCTTTGAGAAACTCCATCAACTGATCGTAGTGGAGGAAGTAGTTGTGCCAGTCATGTAACGGCACGTTCTTTAGTCCAACGGCACGCCGAACCTCATTCATCGCTTCGAATCCTTCGAAGGTGTTTTCGATCATGACGTACCGGCCACCTTGCCGCAGCGTGCTTCGAATATTTTGGATTACCTGCTTCTGCTCTTCCCAGCTCATGAAATTGATCACGACCCGTTGAGAAACTACCAAGTCAAAGTTGTTAACGTAGGCCGATAGATCCAAGGCGTCGCCACTCGCGAGTGTCACGTTAGTCAACCCTGCTGCCGCGAAACGGTCGGCCGCCTTGGCCCGCAAATGGTTCGAGTGCTCCAAGGCGAGGCAACGGCACGCTTTCGCCGCATACTGAACGGTGGATTCGCCCTCGCCACAGCCGAAATCGGCCATTTGGTCGCTGGCCTTAATGTGTGATAGCACGAAATCGGTTTCCAGTTTTCGCAGATTCTGGTCGAGCAACGAAATGGTGTCGGGACTTTCCCAGTATTCGTCAATCCGAGTTCGATCGCTCATTATTTTGTGTCTTTGGGAATCACGTTCCACAAATCGACGACTGTAGTTTTGGCTGGAATACGTAGTTGCCGGTAGGCGCTGTGCGCGGCGCCAACTATGACGACGTCACTGGAAGCGATCAGTTCTTCCTTGCTGACGAACGTTGGATCTTTCGCGTATTCGTCCGAATAGAAAACCTGCGCGCCGTGGAACCGCAGAAGCTTCCCAAGCTTGTAGGAAAGCGAATTACGGATGTCATCGCTGTCAGCCTTAAACGCCATCCCGAGAATTCCGATGCGCTTGTCGCGCAAATGAAATCGACGTGCCAGTTGTTCGACGATAAAGTTTGGAAGACCTTCATTGATCGTTGTCGCCATTTGGCCGAGAACAAAATTGTGTTTTTGAAAGGCGAAAAGCTGCATGGTGTCTTTCATTAAACACGGACCGGCGGCGAAACCTGGCCCCGGTATGCTTTCCATTCTCGGATAACCGCTCTTCATCTTTGAGAGTAGCTCGCGGTAGTCCAATCCAGCGCTTTCGACGACCATATAAAGCTGATTGGTTGCGGCAAACTGCATGTAACGAAAGGCGTTGCAGACGAGCTTGGCGAACTCCGCTTCGAGCGGAGTCATTTCCACCACTTCGGGCGCAATCTTGCAAAAAAGATTTTTAGCCGCGGTTACGGCCTTCGAGGTTGTTCCGCTTACAAGCTGCGGAAGGGAGCGAATTTCCTCGATGGCTCTTCCCTGCACAACCCGTTCCGGACAAAATGCGAGATTAATTTTTTTCCCGTGCCTCCGAAGATATCCGTCGATGTAGTTCGTTGTGCCCGGCGCGACTGTGGAGCGAAGAATAATCGTCTGCTCGTCCCGCAGATGCGGAATCAATTCGTCGAGACAGCGGGTAAGGAGCGACAGATTTGGATTGTTGAACTCATCGACCGGCGTCCCAATGGTCAATACGATGAGCCCAGCCAGGGCAGCACTTTTCGGCTCGAATGAAAGAGTCAGTCGATTTGTCTCGTGCACTTTTTTCAGGAGTGCGTCGCCGCCCTCCTCGCGAAAGGGCATCGCTCCAGCGGCGATCGTATCCAGCGCGGTCTTGTTAATGTCCAGGATCAATGTCTTGAAACCACTGTCCGAGAGAACGAGGGCCAGGGGCAGCCCAACTCGGCCGGCGCCTCCTACGACACAAACATCGTAATTTGCCATTGAGTCCTTGGGCATCATTGCAGCTTGATGCGCCCCTGGGCAACCGCCATCAGGATAGTCGCACGGTTCAACGCGCTGGAAAACGCGGGCTCGTCGACGATCAGGTGTCGTAGAGGCCGGTCGTAGATCATGGGCTCAATTCCAATCGGTGGTACGAACTTTTCCTTAGCCGGCGTGACCCCGGGCGCAAAGAAACACCACAGCTTGTTGCTTAGCCGGCCCGTATCCGGAGAGAAACTGCCCAACAGGACCAATTCCTTTGCGATGAATCCTGTTTCCTCGCGGAGTTCTCTGGCCGCCGCTTGAGCGGGAGTTTCGCCTTCGTCGACGTGACCGCAGGGTAACTCGAGAGTTACTTGTTCGACGGCGGGGCGAAACTGATGGACTAAAGGAAATGAATCGCTGTTTGTAACAGCAAGTATCGAGACGTAATCGTGGGTTCTAATTGAATAGTGCAAGGCAGCGTCATCTCCAATCTTCTTGCCGATCAATTCAAACCAGGGCGTCTTAAAAACCGAACTTCTGGCGGAAATGTCCAACTTGGTCGCGTTCATGGGATAAATGGAAATGTCTGGCTGAAATTTATCCTGCGCCAGGGCATTCGGGAGTGCGAAATACCAGCATCCAGGAAGAATTTCCAATTTTAGTGGCCGACCAATGTCGAGAAACTGCCATTCTGCGCAAGTAAGAGCGGAGCGGCGCTCCGATCCCATTTGCTTGCGCTTTGCAACGCGGGTTCTACTGTGGCGCGGTGAAAAAAATAGAGGCCATCATCAAGCCTTTTAAAACCGAAGCAGTGAAAGATGCGCTCGCTGCGGTGGGCATTGAAGGAATGACATTGAGCGAAGTGCGCGGTTTCGGCCGGCAGAAGGGTCACAGTGAAATTTATCGCGGAAGCGAATACACCGTGGATTTTTTGCCAAAGGTGAAATTTGAGATCGTGGTTCCGGATGACGTGGCCCAACGTGTTGTTGAAGCGATTTTGCAATCCGCCAAAACCGGAAAAATCGGTGACGGGAAAGTTTTTATGACCGAAGTCGAGGAAGCAATTCGCATCCGAACTGATGAGCAGGGAGCGGAGGCCGTATCTTAAAGAAGTTGAGGAGTTGAGTCGTTAAGATGTTGAGATGTTGAGACGAGAGCTGAAACCTGAAACGCGGAAAAATGAAATTTCATGAATGACTTTTTATTGTCGATCGTGCTCGGAATTGTTGAAGGGCTGACTGAATTTCTGCCGGTGAGTTCGACGGGCCACCTTCGCATCGTGGAAGCGCTGTTCGGTCTCCACCTGGACGACAGTTTCTGGAAGATGTACACGATCGTAATTCAGCTCGGCGCGATTTTGGCATTGCCGGTCTATTTTTGGAACCGGATCCTGAAATTTCTCGCGACCTTTCCAAAGGGCGAGCGAGGCGATCGGAATTTACTCACTCATCCGCTGAGTTTGACGATAATCGCGTTTGTGGTGACGGCATTGCCGGCGTGGGCATTAACCAAGGTGATCGGCAAAAATCTCGAGAACTTGTGGGTGATCACCCTGGCCCTGCTTATCGGCGGAATTGTGATGTGGATTGTTGACGCGACATTCACCCGGCCGCGGGTGACGCATATGGAGGAAATGAATTTGCCTCAGGCGATCTGGATCGGGGCGTGCCAGATTTTGTCCGCGGTGTTTCCGGGAACGTCGCGTTCGATGTCGACGATTGCGGCTGGACAAATTGCCGGCCTGTCACGTGAGGCCGCGCTCGAGTTTTCATTTTTTCTTTCCATGCCAACGATGACGATGGCGGTGCTATATGATCTCTACAAGACGCTCAAGCCCGGTCATGACGCGTTGAGCGAAGGAAGCATTGCGCCACTTGTAATGACTGGCCATGGCTGGACCGTCCTCGCGATCGGTTTTGTGGTTTCCTTTATTGTCGCGCTTGCCGTTGTAGCGTGGTTCATGCATTGGGTCCGGAAACACGGCTTCACACCGTTTGCGATTTACCGGATCGTACTCGGAATCGTTTTGGTGATCTTGCTAACTCGGGGCCTTATTTAGATCGACACCAATGGAGTCGACCGAGGCAATTCTTCCGGATTTGCAAAGTTGCGTTCTCTGCGAGGACGTTCGCTGTGAGTTCAACGGAATGAACACGCTGGTCGGTGTAATTAACGTGATCGCGGCGCCATCGTTGCCGATTAATTATCTGCGGCTCTGCATTTGGACGCGGTGGTGCAGCGGCTCGGGTAAATTCAAACAACGGTCGCGCATTGTCGGAGTGGACGAGCAAAATGTCCTGGCACAGGCCGACGTCGAATTCGAGCTAAAGGAAATGGAAGGCCACGCCACCAACGTTCATTATTTCGGCGGCGTGCAGTTCCAGCAATTCGGCCTGCATCACGTGGAGATTTTCCTGCAGGACGAGTTACGGCTGCGTTTTCCACTTCCACTCGTCCGCATCCAGCGAAAATAATGTAGGTCGTCTGTGTCAGACGCCGCGGTCTCGCAGAGACGGCCTGCAGAACGCTTGTGAATAACTGCTTGCCACGCAGAGTCATATTCGTTATCACCGACAGGTTCATGGTCGGCAAGGTCGTCATTGGTGTTTTACTGGTTGCGTTGTCTTTAATCGCGCCCGCATTCTCGCAAGAGGTGGAAATTCCGCGCGAGAAGCCAATCGCAGCCGTGCATCAGCCGAAGAGCGTTCCTCCGGCGCCGATCGAGGCGCGCTCCCGGGCCCAGCAGGTTTCCTACACGACGACCGCGCCGTCTCCGAAACTGACGCTTGAGCAAATGCGTCAAGCCGGTGCCCAGGCCGGGCAGCGTGTGAGGGAGGAGATGCATGACATACAAACGGACGAGCCGCCGGCGAAACCGGCCGCGCAACCCAAGAAACAGCCCCCGCCAAACGCAGTCCGCGC
>Ga0187777_10002082_pt1 | contig 12853 bp, 10 predicted proteins | sample 1015_Q2_SP5_10_M_FD_132416 | JGI IMG/M metagenome (GOLD analysis project Ga0187777, IMG submission 132416) | Tropical peat soil microbial communities from peatlands in Department of Meta, Colombia - 1015_Q2_SP5_10_MG | ecosystem: Environmental > Terrestrial > Soil > Wetlands > Peat | place...
GGGCAAGGCTCTCTCTTCGGCGGAGCGAGCGACGAGCCCGAAGCGACACGGGCGTCGCTGCGGGCGACGCTGCCGAACATCGCTCCGTGGTCGGACGCCGAGCGCCTGGCGAAGGAGAAGGAGATTCTCGGCTTCTACATCTCCGGCCACCCGCTCGAGCCCTTCCGCACCGAGGTCGAGCTCTTCGCAAGCCACTCGGTGTCGAAGATGGGCGCCTGGACCGACCAGCCGATGACGCTTGGCGTGGTCGTGACGGCCATCCGCCGCCAGATCAGCAAACGGTCGGGCGCCGAGTTCGCGCGGTTGACAGTGGAGGATTTTTCCGGATCTTCCGAGGTGGTGGTCTTCCCGGAAGCCTGGACCCTCCTGAGCGACCGGATCAAGCCCGACGTGCCCGTCCTGCTCAAAGGCGGCTATGCCCGGCGCGACCAGCACGCCGACAACCCCTCCTTCGTTGTCGAAAGCATGACGCCGTTCGCCGAGCTTCGGGCGACGGGCAATGTGGCTGTCTCCATCGACCTCGCCCTCGGCGCATCGCTCGCCCCCGACGTCCTCCGAGAGATGCGCGACATGGTCGAGGTGCACGCCGGCTCCGCGCCACTGGAAATCCGGTGGACCGATGGCAACGGGACCGATGCACGCCTGCGTTCACGACGCTATGGCATCGCCGTCACGAACGCCGCGCTCAACGACCTGCGCTCGCTCCTCGGACAGGAGCGCGTGCGCCTCGTCCGCCGCAGCTAGCATGGGCTCGACCAGCACGCTGGACTTCGAAAAGCCCATCGCCGAGCTCGAGAAACAGATCGACGAGCTGAAGCGAACCGCGGGGAAGCGCCAGCTGTCGATGGAGGACGAGATCGCGCCTCTCGAGCGGAAGCTCGATGAGCTGCGACGTGAAGTGTACATGAACCTGACCGCGCTCCAGCGCGTGCAGGTCGCCCGCAACAGCAAGCGTCCGTTCACCCTCGACTACCTGCAGCTCGCTTTCACCGACTTCATCGAGCTGCACGGCGATCGCGCCTACCGGGATGACGCCGCCATCGTCGGCGGCTGGGCGCGCCTCGATGGCGAGACGGTGATGGTGATCGGCCATCAGCGAGGACGGGACACGAAGGAGAATCTCAAGCGGAACTTCGGGATGCCCCACCCCGAGGGGTATCGAAAGGCCCTGCGCCTCATGAAGCTCGCCGAGAAATTCCACGTCCCGGTCATCACGCTCATCGACACGCCGGGCGCCTGGGCCGGACTCGGCGCCGAGGAGCGCGGTCAGTCGGAGGCGATCGCCCGCAACCTCCTCGAGATGAGCCAGCTCCAGGTGCCGGTGGTGGCGTCGGTCATCGGCGAGGGCGGCTCAGGGGGCGCGCTCGCCTTGGGAATCGCCGATCGTGTCCTGATGCTCGAGAACGCCGTCTACTCGGTGATCACGGTCGAGGGGTGCGCCGCCATCCTCTGGAAGGATGGGAAGAGCCAGGAGATGAAGGAGCGGGCGGCGGCGGCGCTGAGAATCACCGCCCAGGACCTCCTCGAGCTCGGCGTGATCGATGAGATCGTTCCGGAACCGTTGGGCGGCGCCCAAACGAATCACGAGGCGGCGGCCAAGGCGTTGCAGGAGTCACTCACGCGAAACATCGACGAGCTCCGCCGCCTAAAGCCGGACAAGCTCGTGCGCCGACGCCGGCGTAAGTTTCTCAACATGGGAAGCTTCGCGGAGTAGGCGTGGCCCAGGTCATCGAAGTCGCGTTCAAGGGGAATCGCAAGGAGTTCTACCGCTGGGAGGCAGAGGACTCCCTGCGGCTCCACGCGAGCGTGATCGTGGAAGCGGACCGCGGCGAGGACCTCGGGCGTGTGCATGCGACGGGCGATCTCGCCACCCTCCGCTGCTCTGGGTGCGGTCACGGCTGCGGCACGTCCGAGCCGACTCGCAAAGTCCTCCGGCAGGCAACCGCGGATGACGAGCGCCGCGCCGCCCAGCTCCGCTCCCAGGACGAGGACGCCCGCCGGCGGGCGATGGACCGCGTCAAGACGCACGGGCTGGTCATGAAGGTGTCCGACGCCGAGTGGCAATGGGACCGGCGAAAGCTGACCTTCTACTTCACCGCCGAGAAGCGCGTCGACTTTCGGGCGCTCGTCCGCGACCTCGCCTCTACCTTCCGCACCCGCATCGAGCTCAAACAGATCGGCGTGCGCGATGAAGCCAAGCGCCTGAGCGGCATCGGGCGCTGCGGACGCGAATACTGCTCGGCCTCGTGGCTACCGGAGCTTCGCCCGGTGAGCCTCCAGGTGGCGAAGGATCAGCGCCTCTCCCTCAATCCGTCGCAGATCTCGGGAGCCTGCGGCCGGCTGATGTGCTGTCTGCGCTACGAGCACGACTTCTACGTCCAGAGCCGCAAGCGCTTTCCCAAGGAGGGGAAGGTGCTCGTGACGACGCGCGGCGAGGAGAAGGTCGTGGCCACCGACATCTTCGGCGATCGTGTCACACTGCGCAGCGTCGAGGGAGAGACGCGGGTCCTTCCGTTGGCCGAGCTCAAGCTCGAGCTCGAGAGCCGGAGCAGCGGGCTTTCGTCAGGCACGACGGCGGAAGAGGAGATCCCCACGCTCGCGGCGCTCGACGTCGAGGGCCTCGACGAGGTGGCGCCCGAGCCGGACGACGTGCGCGCCCGTCTTTCCGGCGACGCATCTGCCGCGGAGCGCGGGGCGATGGTCGTGGAGGCGGGAGAGGAGGACCGCGCGCCTCGACCGCACCGGCGCCGGGGTCGCCGTGGCGGACGGCGCGGCCGGCCATCCGGAGAGACTCCGCGCGACGGCAAACGCGACGAGTAAGTGACGAGGTTCTACCTCACCACCGCCATCGACTACGCGAACGGCGATCCTCATGTCGGTCACGCCCTCGAGAAGATCGGCGCCGACGCCATCGCGCGATACCACCGCCTCCGCGGTGACGATGTCTGGTTCCTCGTCGGCATGGACGAGCACGGACAGAAGGTCGCCCAGACTGCCGCCGAGCGCGGACTCACGCCGCAGGAGTTGGTGGACGAGGTAGCGGCGTCCTTTCGCGGGATGTGGGATCGGCTGGGGATCTCCTACGATCAATTCATCCGCACCACTGATGAGCGACACAAGCGGGGGGTTCGCGCTCTCATCGAGCGGATGCTCCAGCGCCGCCCTGACGACTTCTACGAGCAGCGGTACGAAGGGTGGTACTGCGTCGGGTGCGAGCTCTTCAAGCGCGACCACGAGATCGAGAACGGGCACTGCATCCTCCACCCCACGCGCCAGCTCCAGTGGACGGAGGAGCGGAACTGGTTCTTCCGCCTGACGAAATACGAGCGCTTTCTCATCGAGCTCCACGAAAGCCGGCCGGACTTTCTGCAGCCGGAGTCGCGGCGTAACGAGGTCATGAGCCTGTTGGCGAGCGGACTCGAGGACATCTCGATCACTCGTTCACACCTCAGCTGGGCGATCCCCTTCCCCCTTCCATCGAGCACCGGAGAGGATCAGGGGACGTGGGTCTGGTTCGACGCCTTGCCGAACTACCTCACGGCCACCGGATATCCGGACCCCGGCTACGAGTCGCGCTGGCCGGCACAGCTCCACGTGATCGGGAAGGACATCACGCGCCTCCACTGCGTCGTCTGGCCGGCAATGCTCGAGTCGGCGGGGCTCCCGCTTCCGGAGCGGGTCTGGGCGCACGGCTTCGTCTCCTTCGGCGGCGAGCGGCTGAGCAAGTCGGCTGGCGTCCGGGTGGAGTTGGCAGACGCGGTGGCTCGCTTCGGCCCCGATGCGTTCCGCTACTTCCTGATGAGGGAAGTCGCCTTCGACGGCGATGGAGGCTTCAGCTGGGACCGATTCGAGGAGCGCTACGTCTCCGACCTCGCGAACGCGTTCGGAAATCTGGCGAGTCGGACGATCGCGATGATCGAACGCTATTGTGGCGGCGTAGTGCCCCCGTGGAAGCCGACCGAGATGGAGCGCGGCCTCAGCGAGAGCTACGCCGCGTGGCGCGAGGCGATGGATGGACAGCTCATCCACGAGGCGCTACGCGCCGTGTGGCGTTCAGTGGCTGAGGCCAACGAGTACGTGGACCGCCAGGCGCCGTGGAAGCTCGCGAAGGACCCCGATCAACGCGGCGAGCTGGAGGCGACCATGGCCACTCTGGCGCGCTACCTCGCCGTCCAGGCGATCCTCGTCTCACCCGTCATGCCCGTCGCCGCACAGGCCCTCTGGGCGCAGCTGGGAGGCCCCGCCAGGGTCGAAGGCACCCGCTTGGGGGATCGAGGGCCAGCTGGCGCCGATCCGAGCGGCTGGAGGGTCACCAGAGGCGATCCACTCTTCCCCAAGGATCAGAACGAGCCAGGGCCCACGCGACGGCCCGCTCCGGCGACCGACTAGATACCGTAGCCCAATTGTTGGCAATCACTTAGACAATTCGACCGGTTGCGCCTTCGTACGCTCGCCCGTCCTCCTGGCGTATCCCCTCGTACGCCCGCTCCGGAGGTTCGATGCGCGGTGAGCGCCGTTGGAGCATCCTGCTGGTCCCGCACGGCTCCGAGTCCCCACGCACTTATTCCCTCTCTCAGGGAGCCGTGCGCGCGCTCGTTGCCGGAGGGGCGCTGCTCGTGGCGCTCGCCGCCCTCGGAGCCCTCGCGACCGGGAATGAGATACTCCTTCGGTCCCGACGGCTCGATCAGGCTAGCCTGCGCCAGCGCGTCGTGACGCTCCAGAGCCGCCTCGACAGCCTCAGCGATACGCTCGAGGCGATCGGGCGTCGCGACCAGCAGATCCGCCTTCTCGCCGGCCTCCCCGACTCCGCCGCGGCGTGGGAGGCTTCCGGAGCCTCTGCGGGAAGTGCGGGAGCCACCGGGGATAGTGCCCCTCCGGCCCTCGTCGTTCCCGGCAGCGGCGCCGCTTCGACATCGCCCGCGGTCGCGGGCGGCGACGTCGCGGTCGGCTCGGCGCGCTCGTTCTTCGGACACCTCGCCGTCACTGGCCGCGCCGACGTCGGGTCGCTGATTCGTCGCGCCAATACGCTGGCCGCCAGCTTCGCCGAAGTCTCGGACACGCTCGCGCACCGGGTGGAAAAGCTCGCGCGTATTCCCTCGATCATGCCGACCGCCGGGTGGCTCTCGAGCGCCTTCAGCCGCTCTCGCTTCCATCCGATCCTTCACATCGCCCGCCCACACGAAGGGATCGACGTCAGTGCGCCGATGGGCGCGCCGATCGTCGCCCCCGCGGACGGCACCGTCATCCGAGTGACCGTGGAGACGGGGTACGGGAATATCCTCGAGATCGATCACGGCAACGGCATCGTGACCAAATACGCGCACTGCTCGAGGATCGTCGTCAGGCAGGGACAGCACGTCAAGCGCGGCCAGGTGATCGCGAATGTCGGCAACACCGGTCTCTCCACCGGCCCGCACCTACACTACGAGATTCACGTGAACGGACGGGTGGTCGATCCCCTCACGTACGTGCTCCCGGGAGGCGCGATCCCGGAGTGACCGCCGGCGCGGCCACTCTGACGCTCGCGCCAACGCCAGCCCCGAACGCAAGACAGCCCGGTCCAACATCGGACCGGGCTGTCTTCCATCAGGGACTGTTGCTAACGCGACAACAGGTGCGTGGTTCTCGATCGCTTACGGTGTCAGACGGTTCGCCTGTCCCGCACACACCGCACCCGCCGGATCCTTCGCATTGAGCGGGGTATTGGCGTTTGCGTTCGGCTCAGGCGTCGGAACGTTGGGGTTTGAGATGTCTTCCGTATAGCCATAGACGAACCGCGCCGGAACCCAATTGAAGGCGTCCGAGTGGGCCGCTGGCATCGGAATGTTCGGAACACAGGTACGCATGTAGTCGAAGAACACGTTCGGGTTGATGAAGTCGCGAGCGTACTTCTCCTCCAGAATCTGAATCAGGAGGCCGTTCGTCCCGCCCGGGGCCGGTGCAGCAATTGTCTCGCCGGCCGCCGTTCGGAAGCTCGCAAACGTCGTCGCCGCAGCACCAGCGTTACCGGTACGGTACTGCAGCTCCGCGATCATCATCTGGTTCTCGGCGAACGTGACCAGGCCGATCGGGCTGTCGATCTTTATCGCAAAGGTCGACACCGTCGTGCCAGCCGTCTGGCCGGCCGCCGATCCGACGTACGTCCCAGCGGTGCCCTTGTTGTAGGTGGCCGCGAGCAAGACGTTGTCGTTCAGCGCCTGCATGATACCGATGTGAATTGCCGACGGCTCCACGTCACCCGCACGCGGGCCGGTGAGGAATACGTAGAACAGGTTCTGTGCTCCTACGTCTCCTGTGTGCACGGACTGCATCGTGCCGGCTTCCGAGCTGATCCCCGACTGCGCCTCGGTGAGGGCAGCGGCGAACTGCGTTGACGAATCAGCTCCACGAGACTGATGCAGGAGGTAGCGGCCCTTCAGCGTGTGCGCGACCCCCGTCCACTTCGTCGCATCGTTCCCGAAGAAGAAGTCGGTCGCTGCGCCGTTTTGGTCGGCGGCCAGGTCCGCGATCGCGGAGTCCAGCACCGCGAGCACGTGGGCGTACACATCCGCCTGCTTGTCGAAGGTCGGATTCGCCACGCCCTGAGCAGCCTGGCTGTAAGGAACGTCGCCCCAAATGTCGGCGTTGGTGCCCATCACGAGCGCTTCCATCACACGCGCTTCGCCGAGGAACAAGCGCTTGTTGCCTGCGGAATTGAGCTCGTTCTCGATGCGTTTGATGTCGGCGAACCCACCACCGGTGTACGCGCCGTTCCAGGCCGGGTCTGCCGTCAAGTTGTCCGTGCCCGACCTGTACTGAGCGTAATTCTGCCATTGCCGCTGAACGCCCTGAATCTGCTGCGCCCAGAGTGGCAAGAGGTTGAAGGGATATGCCTCCCACTGCGCCATCTGTGCGGCCTGGACGCCTACCCAGAGCTGGTCGGCGGTGGCATTGGTCGGCTTGTTCGGGTTGGTCGTAATCCCGGTTCCCTCGAGAAAACTGTTGCATCCCGTTGCGACTACCGCGGGCAGTATCGCCGCCAACAGGAGCGTGCGTGAGATCTTCATTTTTTCTCGCTCCTCCGGTTAGCGGTTGAGGCCGATGGTGAACACGATCGACCGGTTCTGCGGATTGTTGAACCAATCGATGCTCTGCACGATGTTCGCTCCCTCCAGGTTCGTTTCGGGATCGAGACCGCGGTAGTTCGTCCACGTGTGCAGGTTGCGTCCGGCAATCGCCACGTCGATCGAGCTCATGCCGACCTTGCCCACCCACGGCTCGGTGAAGGTGTACTGAACCGCAATCTGGCGGAGCTTCACGAAGCTGTTGTCTTCCATGAAGTCGCCGGTGTTTCCACCGAACGCGCCGCCATCACCTTGGAACCAATCCTGGCCGATGACGACCGGCACTCCAACGCCCGGGCCAACCACGGCAGCATCACCATGGAATCCGGGGACGCCGTTGGCCGAGGGACCGAAGACGAACGTCTGCCCGCGGATCTCGGTGTCCTTGTGCGTGCCATACACGTAGAGCGCACCACGAGTGCCATCGTACGCCTGGCCGCCGTGACGCCAGTCGACCAGCGCCGAAATCTGCAGGTGCTGCCAGAGCGTGACCTGCGTCCGGAAAGATTGCGTGAAGTCCGGTTGCGAGCTGCCGAGAATCAGCAGCGTATCCGTATCGATGACCGGGAACCCGTTGGCAGCCAGGTACAAGGCTCCCTTCGGCTTACCCTGGCAAACTGTCTGATCCAGGTTCTGGCCGTTGAGCGTCTCGTTCCTTCCGCAGCGATAGAAGTCGTACCCTTCGATCGAGCCCGTCGGCGAACCGACGCGCGCAACCGTCGCTGCGATGGCTTGTGATCCTATCGGGATTTCGCTCACCCCGACGAGGCTCTCGACGTTGTTCCGGTTCCGTGCAAACTGCCAGCCGAGGTCCCACGTGACCGGCTGCTTGCGAATGAGGTGGAGGTTAAGACCAACTTCCCACCCCTTGTTCGTGACCACGCCGGCATTGGCGACGATCGAGGTGCTGCCGCTCGACGGTGAGGTGGGGAGCTGGAAGATCACGTCCGTCGACCGAGAGTCGTAGTACGTGATACCGACGTCCCCAAAGCCGTGCCAGAAGCCGAGGTCGAGTCCGCCCTCGTACTCCCTCGTCCGCTCAGGGCGCAGTGAGTCGCTGCCTACTGCCAACGGCCCGGCGAGACCGGGCTGTCCGAGGTACGTGCTCTTCAGGTACCCCACGCCGCCGTACTCGAAGTAGTTCCCTACGCCGAACACGGTGAGCGTGCTGTAGACCGACGGCTCCTTTCCTGCCTCGCCGTAGGCGAAGCGAATCTTTCCGAAGTCCAGGGCACCACCGAAATCACCCGTGGTCTTCGTAAAGGTCCAGGCCGCGCTCGCCTTCGGGAACCAGTGCCGCTTGTCGTTCTGGCCGAAGGTCGACGATCCATCGTTACGCACTGCCGCGGTCAGGAAGAGCTGATCCCACATGTCGAACGTGGCCTGGGCGAAGTAGGACTCGCGGTGAATCGTCGCCGACGAATCGTTCGGCGCCCAGCTGGTGGTGTTCAGGATGTTGAGCGGTTGCGGCGTCACGAGACCAGTACCCGTGACGTACACCTGCGAGAAGTTCTGCGAATTGATTTCCTGGCCCACCGTCAGCGTACCGGCGAAGTCGGGCGAGAAGGTGTGGCTCGCCACCGCCGTGATGAAGTTGGACAGGATGTAGTTGTTGTAGTTCGCACGAATGACCTGGCCCAGCGGCTGGGTCGAGTTCGTGAACGGCAGGGCCTCGAGGCGTTGGTCGGTGTAGTAGTCGCCGCCCGCGATGTCCTGGAACTTGAGCCAGTCTGTCGCATCCCACACCGCGGTGAAGTTTCCGAGAACGCGGCTGAGCTGCGAGGTGGACGGCTCGTCGTAAATGGTGAAGAACGGGTTGTCGTATCCGCGGCCCTCCGAGAGCGATGCAGCCGTCGGGTTCGGGAAGCGATACGACCGGTGCAGCCCCGAGACGGAATCGATGTAGTCCAGGTTGTTGAACTCAGGGGGCGTGCGCATCCCGCCGAGCATGATTCCGCTCACGTTGTCGCCACGCTGGACGTACTGCCCCTTCGTATCGACGTAGTTCAGGTTCGCCGAAATCTGCAAAGACGAACCGATCAGCTGCGATCCCTTCAGTCGAACGGTCGCGCGCCGATACGTGTCGTTCGGACCAACGACGAAGCCGTCGTTGTTCGTCCAGCCACCGGAGAGGAAGAACGTCCTCCGGTCGTCGCCGCCCGAGACCGACAGCGTGTTGTCCCACACATGCCCGGTGGTGAACATCTCGTTCATGTGGTCGTACGTCGTGGTGCCCGACGCCAGCGACGGACCCCACGTGTATTTGATCGCGTACTCGTCAGGTCCGACAGGCGCGTTGGCGCCGTTGTCGCCCTGGCCGAACTGCCTCTCAAGCGGATAGACCTGCGTCACATCGTCCCACGAGTACGAGGACCGCAGTGAATAGCGAGTGGCCCCGGACTTACCGCTCTTGGTCGTGATCATCACGACGCCCTGGGCCGCGCGCGCGCCATAAATGGCCGACGCCGCCGAACCCTTCAGGATCGTGACGGACTCGATGTCGTTCGGATTGATGTCGGCCGCCCGGTTAGGCGCAACGACACCTTCCTGCTGAGCAGCGACACCGGCGAAGCTGTTCTCCGTGCTGAGGGTTTGGTTGTCCATCGGCACGCCGTCGATCACGAAGAGCGGGTTGCCGTCGCCGGAGAAGGTCTTGAGCCCGCGGATCTGGATGTTCGTGCTCGATCCCGGGTCGCCCGATTGGGATTGGATCAGAACGTTGGGCGCCTTCGCCGCGAGAGCATTCGTGACGTTGTTCTCATTGCTCTGCACGATCTCGTCCGACTTCACGTTATTGACCGTCGCGCCGAGTTTTTCGGCGGTGGTGACGGTGCCCTCACCCGTGATCACGATCTGCTGCAGCACGACCGGGGCGCTGGCAAGCTGGAAGTCGAACGTCTGTTGACCCGGCGTCACCGTCACGAGGACGGATTTCGCCTTGAAGCCGATGATCTGGGCGATCAGCGTCGCCTGCTGCCCTGTTGCGCGGGCAGCGGGAACCACGAACCGATAGCTACCATCACTCTTTGTCGACGCTCCGATGCCCATCTTATCGAGGTAAACCTGCGCACCCTCGATCGGTGCTCCTGCCTCGCTCGTCACTTTCCCGCTGAACAGTGCCTCCTGAGCACCTGCGGCGATTGGTACCGCCGTCAGCGTGACTGCCGCGAGTGATGCGATGACACGCCACTTCATGCTTCCTCCTGGTAGTAAGCCACATGAAAGGGTGTTTCGGTCCTGCACGGCTGCCTGACTTGTGATAGTGACCTGGTCACCTCGTAGGGCGGGTTCGAGGCAAAACGCGACGCACGCTCGGTAGCGAACAACGCCGGGGATGGTCAGCCCCGGACCGCCGAGTGCGTGCGACTTCTCCGAAAACCGAATATCCGAACGTCGCGCAGGGGGTCGCGCGAAATCGGTCGCTGACCGCAGGTGGGACACGGCAGCATACCGCTGGCGGTAGAGACTGTCAAGAACTCGTCACGACCTGCAGCCCATGTCAGGGCCCTGACCGGGTTTCATGCCGGTGTCCATCAGAGAGGACGGCCCAATGACTGATGGCACGCCACGACCCCGGCCGCCAGGGCATCTCCCGCCCGGCCCCCAATCGTTGTTCGAGCGTGTCGCGCCAGCGCCGCTGCTGCTGGCGTGGCTCTACGGGACCTTGGCTGGCGCTGGCGGCGCCGCCGGCGCCGCCCCCGGCTTCGAGAAGTCAACCACCGGGGCCTCCCGGTTGGCCGGATTCGTCACTTCGAAATAGTTCTTCGGTTTCGCCCCGATCACTTTTGCAGTGATCACGACTGGAAACTGCCGGATGTACGTGTTGTACTGCTGGGCCGCCTGGTTGTAGTCCCCGCGGGCCACGGCGATCCGGTTCTCGGTTCCCGTGAGCTCATCCTGAAGTCTCAGAAAGCTCTGATCCGCCTTCAGCTGTGGATAGTTCTCGGCGACAGCCAGCAGGCGACCGAGGGCGCTCGTGGCCGCTGCGTTGGCGTCCGCCATCTGCTGCGGATCGTGCGACTGGACGGCACCAAGCAGTCCCGCGCGAGCCTGCGCCACCTCGGAGAAGACCTGCTCCTCGTGCGTCGCATAGCCCTTCACCGTGTTGACCAAGTTAGGAATCAGGTCAGCGCGGCGTTGCAGCTGCACCTCGATTTGGCTTCGCGCGGCGTTCGACTGCTCGTCGAGCGTTTGGATTGTGTTGTAGCCGCAGCCTGTGAGCGCGAGGGTGAGCGGCAACAGGCAGGAGAGCCAACGACGCATGAGGAGATCCCGGTTTGCGGACGGTGAGAGCGATCACGATTTCGCTGGACTGATGGCGAATCGTGGGCCCGTCTGCAAGGGCTCCTAGAGAGGCGACACCGTCCTCAGCAAGCGCGCGCGAGAGATGCGAGCGCGCGCCTCACGCACGGGGCGGGGTGGACTTCTCCTCAGGTCGGACGGAACGCGAGCTGGACGACGTAGCTTCCGGGTTTGACCGACCCCGCGGCTGTCTTCCAGGCGTTGGCTGCCTTCTCGTTCAGGCACTCGTTCACGTGCGTGCCGGCCGTTCTGGACGTCCAGGTGTCGGCGCGAACCTTCGCCTCGGAGACGCCGTCGTTGGTCACCTTCACTACCATGGCGACGCCGCCCGCCAGGCTCGGATCCTGCTTCTGCCCGAACTCCTGATAGCAGAACTTCGAGAACGACTGCTCGCGCTCGACCACTTGCATGAGCTCCGGCGGTGCCGGCGGAATCGGTGGCTGCTGCTTGACCGGCTTGGGCGGCGTGAACGTATCCGGGGCCGCCGGCGGAATCTCGCTCTTGAGCGAGTCGAGGTTCACCGGTGTCGTGTCCTGGGCGATCTGCGGCGGTGGAGCCTTCTTCTCCGACGAGCAGGCAGCGAGGAGCACCAGCGAGGCGGCAAGAAAGTGGTATTTCATTTCTCTCCCAATCTGTCGACGTACTCCACGAGCTGGCGCGCACCGGCGTGGTAGTCCGCGATCGCGCTCTTGGCGTCCGCCGGGGCGATCTTCTGCGCCCCCCGCACGTGGTTTATCACGCGCAGGAAGGGCTCAGGCGCCATCCCCGACCGCTGAGCCACCTGGCGCGTCAGCGCCTCATAATCGGTCGGCGGGGCCTCACCTAGGAGACGCAGCAACCCCCGGAAAATCACCATATAGGTGCTCAAACTGGCCGCCATGAGCTCTATCAGGCGGCTGCTGTCCCCACCAGCGGTCATGATGCCCGCCCGAAGGCGAAGAAGCTTGCCGAGGACCTCATGCTCGAGCTGGAGCCGCAAGTTGCGCGGATCCACGGTTATCCCCTCGGTGGAAAGGGTGCCGTAGAGCACCCGGTGGTGCTCCAGCACGTCTGCATACTCCATGGGGAAGACGTCGCTCGAAGCCCGCCACTCGGCGAGTGTCATCGTCAGGGGGGGCGGATGACCCGCTTCGGCCCACGCCCGGGCGATGGCTCCCTCCCGGCCCAATAGCTCCACGTCCAGTCGATCTGCCACTACCAGAATATTGTAGTCGGAGCGCTTCGCGATGTGTTCCCCCGCCACAGCCGATCCGAAGAGCACGACGGCGTGCAGGTCCGATCCGAAGGCTTTACGGAGCTGCTCAACGAGTTGCTCGAGGGTCATCTTCGCCATGGTTACCAGCTCCCGCCCGCGCCGCCGCCACCGAATCCGCCGCCGCCGCCAAATCCGCCGAATCCGCCCCCCCCCCCCCCCCCCCCCCCCCCCCCCCCCCCCCCCCCCCCCCCCC
>Ga0187777_10002084_pt1 | contig 12842 bp, 10 predicted proteins | sample 1015_Q2_SP5_10_M_FD_132416 | JGI IMG/M metagenome (GOLD analysis project Ga0187777, IMG submission 132416) | Tropical peat soil microbial communities from peatlands in Department of Meta, Colombia - 1015_Q2_SP5_10_MG | ecosystem: Environmental > Terrestrial > Soil > Wetlands > Peat | place...
GATTTTTCGATCCCGTATTTCGATTCGGGGCTGCAGATCGCGGTACGAGCCCAGGACCAAAGCGCCTTCCTCGCCACGCTCAGTTCGATTCCGTGGCTCACCATCCTGCATCTGTTCGGCGCGGCTATCATCATCGTGTTCCTGCTGGCCAATGTACTGTGGCTCATCGAGCGGCAGAGAAACGAAGACTTCTCGAGGAGCTATCTGCGTGCCATCGGCGAAGGTCTGTGGGGGACCATGCTGATCATCGCGACCGGCGAATATGGCGAACGCAGGGCGCCTGGTGTGATCAAGCGTGTCGCGGTGATCTCCATGTGGTTGCTGGGCGTCGTGCTGATTGCCCAGCTGACGGCGACAGTTACATCATCGCAGACCGTCCAGCGCCTGCGCTCGAGCATCCGCGGTCCAGAAGACTTGCCAGGGAAGACGATTGCCAGCGTGCCGGGGACCGTCGCTGCGGATTATCTGACCCAACGCGGATTGCCTTTTACTAACGTGAAGTCCGGCCCCGACGGCATCCGCATGCTGGTGGAGGGCGAGGTGCAGGCTGTGGTCTTCGACGCGCCGACGCTCCAGTACTGGGCTGCCCGACAGGGAAAGGGTTTGGTACAGGTGGTCGGGCCGGTGTTCCGGCCGGAAAAGTATGGCATTGCCGTCGCCGAAGGAAGCGCGCTTCGGAAGGCGATCAACGAAGCGTTGCTGCAACTCTACGTGGACGGAACATACGAAAAAATTCACAGCGCATGGTTCTCCGCGCCGAAATAGGTGGAGGCAGGTCGTAGGGAGCTTGCGAAACCGCTCAAAGGGGAGCCCGAATAAAGAGCCAGGCGACGCTCCTATTCTGAGAGTCCCGCTATCCGCAACGCTTCTCGGTATTTGGAAAAATCGTCCGGCCGAAATGGTCCCACGCGGTCCTTCAGATTCGAAAGCCGCATGCCCGGATCCAATTCGCGCGCTCGGACAATGGCGTTCCGGGCGTGATCCAGTTGGCCTGAAAGCGTATGGCTGACCGCCGAGAGTCTTATCGTGGCGAGAAAATTCGGCTGCTCACGCAAGGCCTTTCCGGCCCATAGCGCGGCCTCGCTGTAACGCCCGGCGACGAAGTGGGCGAGCGCGGAGACGTGGTACATCACAAACATCAGGGGATCGAGCGGGCTCAGCCGCATCGCGCGCTGAATATGCTCGATCGCCAGATCCGTCTCACCAAGAAAAGCCTTCACCCATCCACTCGCATTCCACGCAGCCGCCAGATTGGGGTTGAGCGCTAGCGCCCGCTCGATCAATGCGATTCCACTTTCGCAATCGTTTGTAACGAAGGCCAGGGCAAGCCCGCCGAAGCACAGTGCAACCGCGTCGTCCTTGCCGGCGACCACGGCGCGTCGCACAAGGTACTGGGTTTCAGCCTCCTCTTCCGACCGGCTAACCGTCCACCCATTGACGTGGCGCCACAGGTGGCACCATGCCGCCATTCCATGCGCGGCGCCGAAATCCGGATCACGCGCGATCGCCTTGTTAAACAGCGCGAGCGCTTCGGCAATCGCGTCCTTGGTTCCCAGATACGTGCTGGCGATTCCGCGCAGATAGTAGTCATAGGCATCGAGGCTCTCGGTCGGCTTGCGCTTGGCGCGCTCCATCTCGGCCTGCTCCATCTTTGGAGCGATCGCACCCACCACCTTCGCAGTGATCTGGTCCTGTAGCTCGAAGACATCTTCGAGACTGCCATCGAATCGATCGGCCCAGAGGTAAGCGCCGCTGCGAGTGTCGATCAGTTGTCCCACAACGCGCACACGGTTGCCGGCCTTCCGAATACTGCCCTCTAACACATAGCGGACACCGAGTTGTCGACCGATTTCCTTCACGTCCACGGCGCGGCCTTTGAACGTGAAGCTTGAATTGCGCGCAATGACGAACAGCCAGCGTATACGGGAGAGCGCCGTCGTGATCTCTTCGACGATGCCGTCGGCAAAGTATTCCTGGTCGGGATCGCCGCTGAGATTCGTGAACGGCAACACCGCGATGGATGGTTTGTCGGGAACGGTCAGCGCGTCTTGCGGCTCATTGCTTCGGCCAATCGACGGGGCAGACTGTAGTCCGACCAATCGATAGCCTCGACTCGGTACCGTCACAACATAGGTCTGCGCATCCTTTCCTTCGTCGAGGGCCTTCCGGATCGCCGACACATGCACCTGGATGTTGCCGTCCTCGACGACAACGTCGGGCCACACGCGCCTCATGAGCTCGTCTTTGCTCACGATTTCGCCCTTTGCTGCCGCGAGCATACAGAGGATGTCCAGAGCCCGGCTGCCGAGCTGCACGCGGACGCCGTCGCGGAAAAGCTCGCGGCGGTCGATATCCAGGCAAAATCCGCCAAAACCGGTGGGTTTAGCGCTCATCAAGGTGCACGATTAAGAACAATTAAGCTTCTAAACCAAGGACATTAAGCCTCTCCACGCCTACCGTCCAGTAGTCGCGGTCGACGGATTTCGAACCAACCATCAATTTGGGGGTATTGATGAGCACAGCAGCCATAACAAAACCGAATTCCGCTACCGAGTTCACCGCGTGGTACCGCGAGCTCGCGCCGAACGAGAAGCGCACGTTCTGGGCCTGTTTCGGCGGCTGGGCGCTCGACGCATTGGACGTGCAGATTTTCAGCTTTGCCATACCGGCCATCATCGCTGCGTTTTCCATCACCAAGGCTGATGCCGGATTGATCGGCACTGTGACCCTGGTCGCATCGGCGTTTGGCGGCTGGTTTGCCGGCATGCTGGCCGACCGGTTAGGGCGCGTGCGTACCTTGCAAATCACCGTTGTCTGGTTCGCCTTCTTCACATTTCTGTGCGGGTTTGCCCAAAGCTATTCCCAATTGTTCGTGCTTCGTGCGCTCATGGGCCTCGGCTTCGGCGGCGAATGGGCAGCGGGTGCCGTGCTGATGGGCGAGGTGATACGCGCCCAGCATCGCGGCAAAGCGGTCGGCAGCGTGCAAAGCGGCTGGGCGATCGGCTGGGGGGTTGCCGCCCTGCTGTCGACGGTGCTGTTCACCCTGCTGCCGCAGGATACGGCATGGCGAGCGTTGTTCTGGATCGGGCTGCTTCCGGCATTCCTCGTGTTCTTCGTGCGGCGATTCGTCGATGATCCGCCGGTGTTCAAGGCCGCGCAGGAACAGATCGCTAGAGGACATCCCAGAGCAAGCGTTCTCGAAATCTTCTCTCCGGCGATGATCAAGACAACCGTTCTGATCTCGGTCCTGACCACCGGTGCACAAGGCGGCTACTACGCATTGTTCACCTGGTTGCCGACCTATCTCAAAGTGGAGCGCAAGCTCTCCGTTATCGGTACGGGCGGCTATATCGGGGTTGTGATCCTCGGCTCCTTCATCGGCTATCTTGTGAGCGCCTACCTTGCCGATCGTATCGGCCGGCGTGCCAATTTCATTCTCTTTGCCCTGTGCTCGGTCGTCACCGTGATCGCCTATACGCTCTTGCCTATCAATGACACGATGATGCTGATCCTGGGTTTCCCGCTGGGCTTTTTTGCCTCCGGCATCTTCTCCGGAATGGGACCTTTTCTGACCGAAAACTTCCCCACGCGCGTGCGGGGCTCGGGGCAAGGATTTACCTACAACTTCGGACGCGGAGTCGCGGCGCTCAACCCGACGTTTGTCGGCTTGCTGAGCGCAACACTGCCGCTGCGCCAGTCGATCGGCGTGTTTGCGCTGGGCGCCTACGGGTTGGTCGTCATTGCCGCGGCCTTGCTGCCGGAGACGAAGGGCCGCGAGTTGACGGCAGACGCCTGAACAGCAGAGGGCAACCTATGATCCTCGATGAAAGTGTTTGGCTTCACGAGCGAGCATGGCCTTCGATCGCGGGTTATCTGGAGCAGTGCGACATAGCTCTTGTTCCAGTCGGCGCGACAGAGCAACACGGGGTGCACACGCCGCTCATGGTGGACACGGGCTGGGCGACGTGGATCTCCGAAAAAGTCGCCGCCCGGACCAGCGTCCTGGTGACTCCGCCTCTCCACTTCGGCTGGTCGCCACATCATCTGGCCTATCCTGGGAGCATTACGCTGAGGCCTGAGACCCTGACTCAGGTGATCGTCGACGTTGGTGAAAGTCTGCTCGCGCATGGTTTTCGTCGAATCATTCTCGTCAACGGGAATCGCGTCGCCAACCTGCCACCAATGGAAATCGCGGCCACGAAACTGCGCTTCTCGACGGGCGCACTCGTCTCCGTCGTTGACGTCGGCCTGATTGCCCGAAAAGAAATCGCGGCAATATACGACTCCGCGCCGGGGGCGGTCGACCATGCGGCCGATGCCGAGACCTCGTTCATGCTCCATGCCTTCCCGCAGCTTGTCGACATGGGGCGTGTCCAAGACCCGGCTCGGAGTCCTCGCGAGGTCCGATTTGCGTCTCACATTCAATTCGATCACCCCCTCGACGGAAACCTGGTCCTGGTTCACGCAAGCTCGGAGGAGTTCGGAGAGCGCACAAAGCCCTGGGGAGTGGCCGCCAGCGCTAAATCAGCGACGAAGGAGAAGGGCCAGCGCATCGTCGCGGCGGTGATCGAAAACTTTGTCGCCTATGTCGAGCAGGTCCGAATCACCGAGCTAGGCGCGGTCCGGCGGCCTCCCATACCGATCTGAATTAATCGACGCCACCCCGCGATGAAACTGCGGGGCAGCGTCGCTTGACGCTAGTAGCTGTGCCCACCCAACGCCCAAGCGGCACGCGCTCTGCGCAACCACGCACGCAGACGCCCAACGCTCGGCATCAGACCGCTGCGCGTACCGTATGAGCCTCTTGACGCTCTCCTAACCTGCTTCACGGTCAACAGCACAGTTGCTCACGGTAGTTCCCATTCGCCCTTCCATGTCGAGAACCCCGTGACGACGGGGCGATCAGGCGGGCCTGCGTTGGTTTGTACGAATGTGCCTCGACCCTTGATGCCCGCGTACTTGCCGGTGCCGTCAGTTGTTTGAAATTCTCCTTTTCCGGCATCACAGTCAGTGCACTTCCATACAAATGTGAGCTGATCGCCGTCCCGGTCGATCGCGACGCAGTCGCCGCCGTTGCGTGCGCCGGTATCTGCCTTCCATTGCCCTGCGAACGAGCACTTTACTATGGCCGCATGCAGGAAACCGCCACCCGTATCATTCCGGAACGACCCGTTAGAGAAACCGCCCCAAACGACGTGATCCTTACTGACCGGGACTGTTTCGCCCGCGTTGACGTACCAACCGAAGACACCAGAATAGCTTCCGCGCTTGGGCAGTTGGTCAGCGGTTGCCACTAAGGGCACGAGCAGGGCGGCGGCTGTATATGCAACCAACATTTGCTGTGAGAATCGCATGGTAGTCTCCTTTGGTCTCCTTCCCGCGTTGGATCTAAAACGTACCGATGCGGGAAGACTTCGGTACGCAGCCGGTCAGAGACGACTAGACAAGTCAGGTAGGGTAAGTCCGCAGTACTTACGGATCGCATACGCATGGGGAGGATTTCCTTACACGAACCTTGCGCTGCGACCAGCTGGATGACCCGGGCATATCCTGAAGGCGCCAGCAGGCGCTTCGAAGGGCAGCCGAAGCGCGTCTGCGCCCGCTGGCTCATACTTCCGATGCCATTACCCCACAAGGAGAGAGTCCCCGTGGTCAAGTTCTACTTCAACCTCGCGCCCAACCCGATGAAAGTCGCGTTGCTCCTCGAAGAGCTGGGCCTTCCCTACGAGCCGATTCCGGTCGATACCCGCAAGGGCGAGCAGTTCGCGCCCGATTACCTGCCGATCAATCCGAACGGGAAAGTCCCGGCGATCGTCGACGGCGATCAGGCTGTCTTCGACAGTAATGCAATCCTGCTCTATCTCGCGGAGAAGACCGGCCGCTTTCTGGCCGAGCCGATACCCATCTATCGCGGGCAGCTGCTTTCGTGGCTGATGTTCGTGGCGAGCGGCATCGGTCCGTATTCCGGCCAGGCCGTGCATTTCAGGCACCACGCGCCCGAACCGAAAGAGTATGCCCTCAACCGCTACGATTTCGAGGCGGAACGCCACTACAAGATTCTCGATGCCCGGCTAGGCAATCAGCGCTACATGGTGGGATCGAGCTACACGATCGTCGATATGGCGGTGTGGGGCTGGGCGCGGCTGATTCCGCACGTGATGGGAAGTCCGGAAGCATGGAACAGATTTCCCAACGTGAAACGATTGCACGATGAGATCAACGCCCGACCTGCCGCGGCGGCTGTGGAGCGTCTGCGCAATCAGTACAAGTTCAAGAGTGAAATGGATGAGGAGGCGCGCCGTTTCATGTTTCCGCAACTGGCGCGTCTGGGAATAAAATGAACCCCCCGCGCAAGGGGAGGCGATGCTTTGGACGGGTACGCCATCACAATCTTCTCTCGTCTTGCATTCGCGTCGACTGTTTGCATGGCTGTCAACCCCCTCCCTTGAGTCCATCCACCGTGCTAGCCTCGATGCGAGATCCAATGGCGTCATGCAATTCGGTGATAATTGCAGCGCGGCACATGTGATACAACCGCTGAGCTCTACCTGCGCTTCCGAGGGCGGCTGTGAGGCCAATTCCGCTAAGATCGGAATCTGGACTGCGCAGTTTATCGATCATGCTCGCGAAACGTGCGAAGGTCGGGATGATCTCGGAAGCCAGAGCCACGCAATGCTCCCATTGTTCTAGTCCGTGATTGGCAAAGTACAGAGTAAGTCCACCCTTTCTGATCTCCGTGTCCAGCAGCCACAACTCGTAGACCAGCCGCTCGTCCTTAGACAGAGATACGTTACCTCCTGTCTGACGCTTGCCCTCGATTCGAGCGCTCGCCTCGGCAAACCAATTCTCCAAGCTCGCTGGTAAGGGGCCAGCTCTTGTCGCTGTTAAGGGCGTTGCGAGGAAGACTCCGAACGCGAATCCACCCACCAGCCCACCAAGGTGGTCCGCTACGTCTGTTCCCGCGTGCAGGGCCCCATAGACGACGTTGTAGACAATCAACAACGAGGCGTTCTTCAGCAGAGCCCCGTGCACCTCTTTTGGAACTGATTCTCCGTCGCGAAGCAGAAAACCCAGCAGCGCACCGAACAATCCGAAAATGGCGCCCGATGCTCCAGCGGAGACAACCGATGGTGGATGCCATAGAACGGAGACCAAGCTTCCACATAGTCCAGACGCCAAATAGATCACCGCAAACCGAACGGGTCCAAGAATGCGCTCCACCAGAGGTCCAATCTTCCACAGGACGAACATATTGACCAGAATGTGGACAATCCCAATGTGGACGAACATGCTTGAGAACAGCCGCCACGGTTCTCCGGACAGCGTGGCTTCACCAAAATTTGCACCCCATCGGATAAGGTCTTCACGGCTGGGCGAAAAGACGCCGACATGCAGGAGCACCATCAAAAGGAAAACAGTGACGTTGAGGCCAATGAGGGCGGGCGTAACCCGTACTTGAGGAGTTGTTAGCTCAAGGTCTTCTTCAAACTCGCGTACGGCCGCTTCAACCCTTGAGTCTGGCGAATCATCGAGTTTCAAAAGCGGGTCTCGTGGATGTGACGAATCGCCGAGTCGGTTGTTTCCGCACCGAGGACATGGCAAACCTCCCTGGTCGACTACCGGCCTACCGCATCGCTGGCAATTGGCCATAAGCACGTCTCGCAGAGTCACTTCTTGGATGGACTAACGATCGGGATCGGCCCCACTATTTCTTCTCTTCCCTCAGCGCCACCAGCTTGTCGGCGATCTTATTGGCGCTGCGGGCGATAGAAAGGTATTGCTTTGCCGCGACTCAACCAGCCGAAGGCTTCATTTGAGTCGCATCACCACAATGACAGACGCGTAGTTACGGATTACATACCGATGAGTTACGGATCGCACGCTGTTACTTACCTATTCTTAAGAACGCGAAATTGCTCACGCCTTAACCGGCCGTAGGCTCGTACAACGTAAGTTTGTAGTAAGGTTGGCTTCAGTAGATTGCGCTCGCCAAGGTTATGTCATCCTCATGCATGGCCTGATGTCGTGATGCCGAAGCGCCATACCGTCAACCTGGCTTCATCTTCTCCAGTCGATCTGTATGCGATCTGTAAGTACCTAACCGGCATACTGACCCAGGCCATTCGGATGAGGTGCGTCAGATGCAACGTCTGCGGGGCGCCTTATCTTGAAGCTGGCGTGAGGGACACTGCCACTCTCGAAGGAGACTCCGATGGAAGCGACTAAAAAGCTGAGTTGGTTATGTGCTGTTGGTCTTGCGTCAATTTGCGCGCCACTTCTGGCACAGGATCTCCCAAAATCGGGGACCATCCATTTTCATACCGGCTGGAAGGTTGTCCCTGAGGCGTTTGAAGCGCCCGAGAAGCGTGCTGTGGGGCATGGCAGCGTCGTAGGCATAAACTTCAACGATCAGGGCTCTGGTCCGCTGCACGGTGGCCCAGCGATTTGTGTGTTTACCTTTCTGGGAAAAGAAGCGACCGACGTAAGTAAGGGCTACTGCGCGTTTGGCGACGCTGACGGTGACCGCATCTTTACCGACTGGGATGGTGCCAACGATGGGACGAATAACAAGGGCGTCAACCGCATAGCAGGAGGTACCGGCAAATACCGAGGGATTACAGGCCAAGGGCCATGGCAGTGTTGGCCTACGCCGGCTCCCGGCGCACTGCGTTGCAAGCAGAGCTTTGATTACAAGCTGCCGTAAGCGGTCTCGCTTGTCATGCACGGTTTGGTAAACGCGACCAAAGGGCGCGCTACCATATCAAACGGCTAGAAGCGAAAGCGACTAGCCGTTCTTTGCTTCCATGGCCCTGGCGTCGAGCGGTCTGACGCAGCAGCCCTCACGCTGGGCATCTGTATGCGATCTGTAAGTGCCAGTTCGATACTCTTTTGGGATTCCTAAAGGGAGGAATATCTCATGCGTGCCGTCTTTGCGTCGCTCGTGTTAGGACTACTGACTTCCGTAGGTGTGGCGTCTGCGGCGAACCCGCCGGCACCACAAACCTTGTTTGAGTTCGTGAGCGCTCCCGGTGACTACATCGGCGGAGGTCAAACGGTTGTGCTGACTCCGGCGCAGGTCACGTTCAACGTTCAGGCGGCCCCGGGCGGTAGCGTGGTTAGCTTTCAGATGACCAATTTCAGCGGTAGCGGCCCTTTCATTTTTTGGTACCTGGATCTCGCCGCCCCGAACGGCGTACCTCTGGCGGTCGGTCTATACCCGAACGCAACGCGCTATCCCTTTCAGGCTCCAGACTCTCCAGGGCTATCGGTCGTCGGCAATGGCGCCGGCTGTAACCAGGATTTCGGTCAATTCGAAGTACTGGAAATTGCCTACGACCTCAATAGCGGAACGCTGAGCAAGTTCGCGGCAAATTTCACCCAGAGTTGTGAGTCGCCGACTGCTCCACCCTTGGTGGGCGCTATCCGCTATAACTCCAGCATCGCTCCGCCTGAGTTGATCGCGCCGATCATCACGATTGCAAACCCTCGCAACCCGCAGGGCTGCTATGAAGCGACTTCGCCTAATGGTGCCGTGGTTTCGGCCACCGCATCGGCTGTTGGAGGCGCGAATCTCAAGTTCAGCTGGTCGACATCAACGGGAATCAGGCAAAAAGGGCCGACGATCTTTGTGCCCGTCGGTTTGAATCAAACCGTCACCCTCTCGCTTACCGTGACCGATTCGGTTTCCGGAAAGAGCGCAATCGCAACGACTCCATTGTGCTCCTCCGATACGACCCCGCCACAGATCACAATCACTTCGCCGATCTCCGGCGGGACCTATAGACAATTGCCGCATCTTGACGTCCAAGTAGTAGACGCCGTCGACAAGAACATCAAGCAAATAAGTGTGGGGGTCGGGGAGAACGGAGCGTATGCGCTGGATCGTTCCGAGGAACTTCACACAGTTCTCACGGCAAGCCACGCAATCGGCGACATGATCGATACGGTAATCACCGTAACGGCAACCGACGCGTCGGGCAATACAGGACAGGCGAGCGTGAGATTCTTGATTCAGAAAACATTGCGCTGACCCCGATTCCCGAGTGCGAACGAAGCCCCAACTCTATGCGTGCAGCCCGCTGGCTGGAGCGTCGGTTCCAAGGCGCGCTGCGGAATCTCTAAATTAGGAGCAATTTCTATGAGCAGCTTTCTATACAAAGGAATCGTGGTCGTTCTCGCGGCATTTATTTCTGGATTCGCCTTGGCCCAGGAAAAACATTCCTTTTCTTTTTCTTCCGAAGGAGCCAAGAGCCGCTATACACAGCAGATGGCTATCGACGTGGATGATGTCCCAGGGCATCAAGTACGCGTATTCGAGGTTCAGCGTGTTTTTGCGGTGGACCGTCGCCCGGTCATCGACGGTGAGGCAATTGTTGAGCAATGGGCTCGAGGAGCTTCCGCCTATACCACAGGAGTGGGCCCGAATTCAGGCTTCACAACCTGGCTCACCGAAAAAGGCGAAAAAGTATTCCTTGAATTTAGTGGGGTCGCAGAGTCACAGCCCACCGCATCCGGGTCTAAGCGAGGAACTGCCCACGGTGCTATTCGGATTGTCGGTGGGACCGGACGTTTTTCCAAGCTGCGCGGCACAGCATTCGATGTGACCGAGTTCGATACCGACCCCACGAATGGGTACAACCGCGGCACTATGAAAGGGGAGTACTGGTTCGAGAAATAGGATAGCCGGGGTACGCGTAGTCGACTCTGGATCCCGGAGGCGGAAACTAGCGCGCGCGGAGTATCTCTGGGACTGACGCGCCCCGAGGCGACGGAGGCCGGCCCCGGCAAACGGCCTCGGTCAACCAAAACATCAAGGAGGCAAAATGAAGCGCGATAGTAATAGGAAGTCCAATCTGGTTTTGGCAATCACTGCCGTGACGTTGGGAGCGGCAGCCGCGAATGTTGGTGCTCAAGACCCGGTGACAGCATGTCCGAATAATTTCAAGGTGCTTGCCGAGGATGACACGACACGGGTCTTGCACTTTTCGCAGAAGAAGGGTGAGACGTGTGGTATGCACTCTCATCCGTACATTGTGGGCTATACGCTGAAAAGCGGCGGCACGCTGAGCTACATCATGCCGGATGGCACGAGGAAGCAAGGCGAACCTGCCAAGGCAGGCAGCATCCTTCAACGTGGACCGGTAACTCATTCGCATGAAGCCCCGGATCAGGATGTTGAGGCAATCGTTGTCGAAGTGAAGCAGCGTTAGTCATCTAAACAAGCGGGACGGCGATTGTGTAGGCATGTAGTGAACCCATGACACCAACCAGGCGCACCGGTTGCCGGTGCGCCTTTTTTTGGCGTCGGATGCTTGTGTGACGCCGCATTGACCATGGCGCTGACCGTCCGTTTCCCTGGCGTCGAACGACGGATTTCTGGAAGAGATAACGCACGCACTGCAAAGCTATGGCTTTGTCCAAAAGGAAACCTTTTTTGGAAGCTTGTCGCCAGGGCGATTTTCTCGTAAGTCTCACGTAAGGTCAGGATCGCGGTGCGATCCTTGGCTGGGCATGTCAAGAAGAGAGCAGCTTGTCATGATCGTCCGCCAATCGAGCCCCCGCATTGAGCTCGGCAGGGGCGTGTGATAGGTTCAGCGTCCTTCGCTGGAAAGTCTCCGAACGCGATCGGAGGCATAAGTGAGCTTCCGCAGGAGGCCAGCCGTGCGTGTCCTGCCTTCAATCGTTCTTGCTTGTGTCGTCGCGTGCGCCGTCGTCGCGCAGGCGCAGGATCGGCAGCGCGCTCCCGCGGGCGCCGGTGGTCAGGACCGGGTGAGCATCTATCCGCAGATCATGCACCTGCGATTCACCAAGGCCGTAACCGCTCCGACGACCATTGGAGAGACACAGGACGTTCGTGCGCATCTGGAGAGTCCAGTCCTCGGCACGGTTGGTGGATCCCAAAAGGTCGTCATCCTGCCCTCGGACATCGACGTCAATCTCGACGTCACGATCGGTCCCGCGGACCCGCAACGCAAGAACGCGAGGCTGCAGATGCGGGTCATGTCGGCGAACGTCGATCCCGCGGAGGGCCGGCGGCGGTTCTACTCGGCCGAGGTTCTCCACGACTTCGTGGGGTGGCCAAAGCCCGGTGACGTGCTCATCCCGGCCGGGACTACCCTCTCGATGCCGCAGTTTGGTCTCGGCGGACCGCGGTCAGTTGTCCAGGTGACAGCCGCCACCGATCCCAACATGGACCGCGACCAGGATAGCTATCCCTCGCGTCCGATCCTTGCGAGTGTCAGGCTTCCGGTCGCGCTCGCCGATCAGCCGATCGACGTCGCGAACGCCGGCTCGAACAAGCTGTTCCGCGCGCAGCTGACGGCCGACATGGAATACACATCGGGCGCGAACCTGCTCCCTGTCGGCGTGATCAAGCTCACCAAAGGTACCGAGGTGTACGTGCGGTCGTACGAGCAGGATCCATCGGCGCCGCTCGGACACATCGCGAGCTGGTCGGTCGACTTCGTGGTCGTCAACGGCAAGCGAATCCCGGTGAAGGGTCTGGAGATGCGCACGCCGTTCACCCCGGGTTCGGTGGCTATCACCCCGGATGGCCGGGGGAGGATCCCAGTCGTGCTGTGGCCCATGGGGCAGACCCGGTACTTCTTTATCCAGGAGCAGCAGGAGGTGTCGACGAACGGCACGGCGCTGTGGACGTATCCGACAACCACAGAGGTCGCAGCGGTATCGACGCAGCCGACGTCAAGTCCGCCGACTCCGGCTACCCCTACGGACGCGCAGCAGCGCATCGAGGAGAACCGCCGGCGCCAGCAGGAGCGGATCGCGTGTCAGCAGCAGGCAATCAAGGATCATCAGGGCGATCCAGCCGCTCTCTCGCAGGC
>Ga0187777_10002085_pt1 | contig 12840 bp, 11 predicted proteins | sample 1015_Q2_SP5_10_M_FD_132416 | JGI IMG/M metagenome (GOLD analysis project Ga0187777, IMG submission 132416) | Tropical peat soil microbial communities from peatlands in Department of Meta, Colombia - 1015_Q2_SP5_10_MG | ecosystem: Environmental > Terrestrial > Soil > Wetlands > Peat | place...
AAAGCTGTGCGTGGCGCTTCTCACGAGGCTCTTTGGAAAGCTCGCGCGCGGCGCCGTAAAAGCGCTCGAGATCATTGGCTTCCGAGGCCAGGAGACGCTTGAACCCGGGCACGCAATTGAAGTACGTCGCGATCGAGGCCAGGCGGGCATTGTTGAGCCCCCCGGCAAGCCACTCCTCATACACGCTTTCGGTCGCACCCTTGCGCAACCCGAGGGTGCGGACGTCTCCCGAGAGACTGTGGAAGATGACGGCCTTGCGCTCGCGCATCTCCTCGCGCGGCATGTCTGAGGCATAAAGGTCCTTCAGCTGCGCGCGCGTCTGCGCAAGAAGGCCATAGAACACCTCGCGCTCGGCCTGCACGCGCTCGTACTTACCGATGCGCGCCTCCTCGCCCTGGTACTTGAGCCAGCGCTCGAGGCCCACCTCTTCCACGGTCGTGGCGAAGGCCTCGTTGAATTCGGAATCATCGCGCACGTAGAGGAGTTGATGCGCGAGCTCGTGGAAGACGGTCGCGGCGAGCTCGTCATCGCCGTACGGCAGCATGCTCGAGAGGACGGGATCTGAGAAGCGGCCGAGCGTCGAATACGCGGGCACTCCATCGACGGTGACATCGTAACCCTCCACAGCGGCGAGGTGCGCGGCGTAATCGCGCGCCTCCTGCTCGTGAAAGTAACCTCGGTAGGCGACGCAGCCGGCGACCGGAAAGCACCAGGTCTTCGGCTGCACCGAGAACTCGGGCGCGGCGACCACGTTCCAGGCGACGAACGAACGATGGATGTCGGCGTAGCTGCGGTAGCTCTTGTTGTCCGGGAGCCCAAGCTCGCGCGAGGCGAAGTCGCGCGCCGCGCGCTCCTTCTCGAGATGCGTGCGCAAAGCCTCGGATGTGTGCGGGTCATCGATCACCTTCTCGATCGGCACGCGCTCATGGAGCACCTGCCATTCCCCGCTCGCGGCCTGCACGTAGTAGCAGCCGCCGACGAGCACGCACGCCGTGGCGGACGCCACCGTGCCGAGGAGCTTCACAACTCGTGTCGGCTCGCGCCCGCCCACTGCGCCCGGTGCGAAAGTCTCGGTTAACATGCGCACCATGCGAGTCTACTTGGTCGGCGGTGCGGTACGAGACCGACTGCTTGGACTTCCGGTGCACGAACGTGACTGGGTCGTGGTTGGTGCAACACCGGAGGAGCTCGAGCGGGCCGGCTACAAGAGCGTGGGACGCGAATTCCCGGTCTTCCTGCACCCGAAGACGCACGAGGAGTACGCACTCGCGCGGCTCGAGCGCAAAGTCGCGCCGGGCTATCGCGGCTTCACGACACAGTTCTCGCCCGATGTAACGCTCGAGGATGATCTAAGGCGGCGCGATCTCACGATCAACGCCATGGCGGAGAGCGAGAACGGCGAGCTCGTTGACCCCTACGGCGGACAGGCGGATCTCGCCGCACACGTCCTGCGGCACGTATCGGAAGCCTTCGTCGAAGATCCCGTGCGCATCCTGCGCGTCGCGCGCTTCGCGGCCCGCTTTGCGGACCTCGGCTTTGGTGTCGCCGAGCCCACTCTCGAGCTCATGCGGCGCATGGTGGCGGCGGGCGAAGTGAATGCGCTCGTGCCCGAGCGAGTGTGGCAGGAGACCGAGCGGGCACTTGGCGAGAAGCGACCCGAGGTGTTTTTCCAAACCCTGCGCGAGTGCGGTGCGCTCGCCGTCCTCTTCCCCGAGATCGACGCGCTTTTCGGCGTACCGCAACCGCCGCGCTGGCACCCCGAGATCGACACCGGCGTGCACGCCCTGCTGGCGCTGCGCTGCGCGGCTGATCTTGGCGGCTCGCTCGCAGTGCGTTTTGCCGCGCTCACCCACGATCTCGGCAAGGCGCGCACGCCTCCCGATCGCTGGCCGAGCCATCATGGGCACGAAAACGCGGGAGTGCCGCTCATCGAGGCCCTGTCGGCGCGCCTCAAGGTACCGAACTCCTGCCGCGAACTCGCCATCCTCGCCGCGCGCCAACACACCCTCGTGCATCGGGCAGCGGAACTCAAGCCGGCGACGGTCCTCGGGCTGCTCGAGGATTGCGACGCCTTCCGCCGCCCCGAGCGCTTCACCGAACTCCTCCTCGCCTGCGAAGCGGATGCACGCGGCCGCACGGGGCGCGAGAGGGTCCCCTATCCTCAGGCCGATTATCTGAAAGTTGCGCTCGCCGCCGCCTCCGCCGTAGCGCTCAGCCCGGAGGAGCGCGAAGGCCTCGAAGGCCCTGCCATCGGCGCCAAGGTGCGTCGCGGGCGTCTTGCGGCGATCACCGCGCTAAAAGCAAAGGCCTGACGTCCTCGACGCGCGTTCAGCGCATCGCGCCCGTCATCACGAGCACGAGCAGCGCCGACCCGACGATGATCCGATACCAGGCGAAGATCGTGAAGCGATGCGACTGCACGTACCGCAGCAGCCACTTGACCACGACGAAGGCAACGATCGTCGACACGATAAAACCGAGCGCGAGCGCCTGCCAGTCCTCGTTCGCGCGGCCGGCGTGCGCCTTTATGAGCTCATAACCGGTCGCGGCGAACATCGTTGGGATGCCGACGAGGAAGGCGAATTCGGTCGCGGCGGGCCGCAGCGTGAGCCCGGCGAGCATCGCCGCAAAAATCGTAGCAGCCGAGCGCGATGTGCCGGGAAAGACGGCGGCCAGGATCTGGCAGCTCCCGACCCAGAAAGCGACTTTCCATGTGACCGTGGAGCTCAGGGGCTTCCCTGAGATGTACCATTCGATGAGAAGAATCAACACCCCGCCGATCAGGGTGGCGAGTGCAATCGGCAGCACGCTCTCGGGAAGCTTCCAGCCAAGTCGGGTGGCGAGAAAGGCGCCCGAGGCGGTGATAAGAAACGCGACCGTGAGTTTCATGAGGTAGTCGCGGTTCTCAGGCTCATCGAAGCGTGTCAGGAGATTGACGAGGCGCCGCCAGTAAACGAGCACCAGCGCGAGGATGGCGCCGGCCTGTATGGCGACGTTGAAGAGCTCCGAACGCCCCCCGAGCCAGCGTTCGGCGATCAGCAGATGCCCGGTGCTCGAGATCGGCAGGAATTCGGTGACGCCCTCGACGATGCCGAGGATCACGGTGCTGAGGGTGTCGGACACTGAACGATCCTCGTTGGTAGCTGAAACTCGCGGGGCGCCATCTTAACCGCCCGCGCCGCCCGGCGGCGCGCGCATTCAAAGCAGGTGACGCAAGTCAAGAACCGCGAAGCCCCTGAGCGGCTCAGCGAGTCCGCGTGTGAGGGCCATCACCTTGAACGACTCGCCCATCTCGGAGGGCATGAGGAGACGGCGTGCCTCGCCTGCAAGGCGCACACGCTTCTTTTCGTCGGCTCCCTCGGATACAGCGCTCGCAAGACCCGTACTGAGAAGAAACGCCGCCTGGGTAGTGAAGCCCTGCACGGCGAGCCCTGCATCGAGAGCGGCTTCGGCGGCGCGCGTGAAGTCGACCCACGCGCTGATGTCCTGCACGCCGATATTGATGTAGGGGTCATCGTGTGCGAGATGCCGGAAATGACAGCGCAGCGTGCCGCGGTCGCGTTGAGGGTGGTAGTAGTGCCGCCGCGGCAGCCCGTAGTCGGTCAGAAGGAGCGCGCCGCGCCCCAAGGTTTCGCCGAGCGTTGCGATCCAGGCATCGAGCCGCGGACACACCTCAGACTCGTAGCCGTCGGGGAGCGGCTCGGGCAACTCGGCAGTGAGCGTGGTGCAGAGCTGCGCGAAATCCGGATCGGCCGCTCTCGCCTCGGCGCGGAATGTGTCAGGTTCGCCTACCTCGGCTGCGCCGCGCACCACTCCCAACTCGAGTGCCGCACCCCATTGCCAGAGGAAGCGCCGGCAGGGCAGCGCATCCGCGACCTCGTTCGCGAGCATCACGCCGGTCATGGGGCGCTCGGGCAGCCGCTCGAGCCATACGACGCGCTTGCGCAGCGAGTCCGGAAGGTTGGCGAGCTTCTCCCGCTGACGCTCGGCGAGCTCTGCGCTCACTTCCAGGATCGCGTAGCGTTCGGGCAGTACTTTGAGCTCCTCGAGCGTCCTCAGGATGTCCCGCGCCATACGGCCGCTACCCGCGCCGAGCTCGAGAATCTCCCCGCCCGTCGCCGCGAGAATCTCGGCGCACTGCGCCGCAAGGCAGCGGCTAAAGAGAGTTGAGATTTCGGGAGCCGTGATGAAATCGCCCGCCGCACCGAGCTTCGTGCTCCCGGCGCTGTAGTAGCCGAGGGTCGGAGCGTAGAGGGCGAGATCCATGAAACGCTCGAAGGAAAGCCAGCCACCGCGCGCATCGAGCTCGGCGCCGATGAGCGCGCGTACCGCCCGGGAGTGCTCGGCTTGCGCGTCCGAGAGCGGTGGCAGGATTGAGCGCGGCCCCGATGCAGTCATAATCGCAGCCCATGGCGCGTAAGACACCGGCATCGATCCCGCAGCCCTCCGCCGCCGGAGTGACGCTCGAGGGGAAGACGGCGCTCGTCACGGGCGCCGCGCGCCGCGTCGGCGCGACGATCGCCCGCGCGTTGCACCGCGCCGGCGCCAATCTGGTACTGCACTACCGCAGTTCCGCGGAGGATGCCGCTGCTCTCGAGCGCGAATTGAATGGTGTGCGCGCGAACTCCGCGGTGTGCGCCGAGTGCGATCTCCTCGACATCGCGCAGTTGCCGTCGCTCATCGCCCGCGCCACCCGCGCCTTCGGCGCGCTCGACATCCTCGTCAACAACGCTTCTACCTTCTATCCGACCCCCCTCGGTGACGTTACCGAGATCGACTGGGACGATCTCATCGGGACGAACCTCAAGGTGCCGCTCTTCCTCGCGCAGGCTGCGGCCTCCGCGCTCCATGAACGGCGCGGTCTCATCATCAATCTCGCCGACATCCATGGCATGCGCCCGCTGCGCCGCTTCCCCGTCTACTCGGTCGCCAAGGCCGGCGTCATCATGCTCACGAAGTCCCTCGCGCGCGAGATGGGTCCACACGTGCGCGTGAATGCCGTGGCGCCGGGCCCTGTGATGTGGCCCGAGGACGGACTCGACTCCGCGCTCCAGGAGAAGATCACGCAGCGCACTGCGCTCAAGCGTCCCGGGTCTGCCGAAGATGTGGCGCGCGCCTGCCTCTTCTTCGCCACCGATGCGCCCTACGTAACCGGGCAGATTCTCGCGGTCGATGGCGGCCGCAGCATCGGTTGGTGACACGCGCCTCCCTCAGCGGCGGAGCTCGACGAGGGGGTGGCTCACCTGGTCGAAGCGCCGCCAGAGCTCGCCGATCGTCTCGTGTGCGGTGGGATGCGTCACGTCCGGGGCGAGTGCAGCGAGGGGCCCGAGCATGTAGGCGCGTTTGAGGAGGTCGGGGCGCGGTAGTTTGAGGCCCGGCTCATCGAGCACGAGAGCGCCGTAGAGGAGCACATCGAGATCCATCTCGCGCGGAGCCCAGCGTGGCGCCGCGCGCGCGCGACCGCAGCGTTCCTCGATCCGGTGCAATCGCGCGAGCACCTCGCGCACGGGCAACGCCGTCGAAAATCCCGCGACGAGGTTGATGAAGTCCTCGCCTTCGAACCCTACCGCGCGATTGCGGTACCAGGGCGAAAAGCGCGCGCCGGCGAACTCGTTCGTAAGTTCTCCGACGGCCCGCGCGAGATTGCGCTCGGGCGCGACATTGCTGCCTGCGGCGACATACACCTCGGGCACCGGTGTTACCCGGACCCTGGAGCCGGCAGGTCCGCGCGAGTGCGCTCGATCACAACCCCAACGTCGCGGGAGTTGCGGATCGCGCCAGGTTTATTGAGAGCGATGCGTACCCATTCCACGGGGAATTCCGCGAGCACGAGCAACGCGACCCGCTCGGCGAGCGTCTCGACCAGTTTGAACTCGGTGGCCTCGATGAACGCGAGTACGCGCTTTGCGACTTGCTTGTAATCGAGGGTATCGGCGACTTCGTCGCTGCGCGCGGCGCGCCGGCAGTCAACCGGCAGCTCGATGTCGAGAACCACGGTCTGCTTCACGCGCCGTTCCCAGTCGATGAAGCCGATGACGCACTCGGTGGTGAGCCCGTGCAGAAAGATCCGGTCGCCGCTCGATCGGGGGTCGCTCATGTTTGCTTGCTCTGCCGCGGGGACCGGCTCACGCGCCCACCGCGGGCAGCGCTTCGAGCGGCCACTGGGCGCGCGCCGCGATCGCAAGTCCCTCGTGCTCGCCGGCCTCAAGGCGCTTGAGTCCCGCTAAGGCGATCATGGCCGCGTTGTCCGTGGAGAATTCGATGCGCGGATAGTACACGCGGGCGTGATGCGCGCCGACCACGGCCGTGAGGCGCGCACGCAGCGTCTGATTCGCGCTCACTCCACCCGAGACGACGAGCGCATCGAGCCCTGTCTCATCAAGTGCGCGCAGCGCCTTCGCGGTGAGGGTCTCGACGATCGCCTCCTCGACGCCGCGGGCGATGTCCGCCCGCTCCTGCTCGGTGAGCACACGGCCCCGCACCGCCAGTAGGACCGCGGTCTTGAGTCCCGAGAAGCTGAACTCGAGTCCGGGGCGATCGAGCATCGGGCGCGGGAAGGCGACCGCGCCAGCCTTGCCCCTGGTCGCGAGCGCGGCGAGTTGCGGGCCGCCGGGATAGGGAAGTCCGAGAAGCCGTGCGCTCTTATCGAACGCCTCGCCCGCGGCATCATCGCGGCTCGCCCCGAGAATGCGGTAGCGGCCGACCGCGGACACTTCGACGAGGAGGGTGTGCCCGCCTGAGACCAAAAGCGCGACATGCGGGAAGGGCGGGGGCTCGCTCTCAAGGAGCGGTGCGAGGAGGTGTGCTTCGAGGTGATGCACGCCGATGGCCGGAACGTTCCAGGCGTAGGCGAGGCTACGCGCGAGCGATGCGCCCGTGAGGAGTGCGCCGATGAGCCCCGGGCCGGCGGTGTAGGCGAGTCCGTCGATAGCGCGCGGCTCGCTATGGGACTCGGCGAGCGCACGCTTTATGAGCGGGAGCAGCCGCCGCACGTGATCGCGCGAGGCGAGCTCAGGGACGACGCCGCCGAACCCCTGATGCAGCTCCACCTGGCTGAAGAGCTCGTGCGCGAGCAGGCCGGTTGCGCTATCGAAGACCGCAACGGCGCTCTCATCGCACGAAGACTCCACCGCAAGCACACGCATGGGCAAAAATTGTAGGGCTTTTTTTGCCTTTGCCCCGGCGCTCCTTTAGAATCCCCCGCCCCCGTGCGGGTCCGGACCGATGCAGTTCGGGGCCGGACGAGATCACCAGTCCGATCAATGACTTGAGGATTCGATGCCGAGCGTTCGTGTACGTGAGAACGAGTATTTCGATGCCGCCCTGCGGCGCTTCAAACGCGCCTGCGAGAAGGCGGGCATTCTCACCGAGCTGCGCCGGCGCGAGTTCTACGAAAAGCCAACCCAAGAGCGCAAGCGCAAAAAGGCGGCGGCCATCAAGCGCCACATGAAGCGCATCTCGCGCGACGGCATGCGCAGCTCCCGCTAGGAGCGCCGCGCACGGCCATGGCGCTCAAGGAACGCATCACCGAAGACATGAAGAATGCGATGCGGGCCGGCCAGAAGGAGCGGCTCGGGACGATTCGTCTCGCACTCGCTGCGATCAAGCAGCGCGAGGTCGACGAGCGCATCACGCTCGATGACGCCCAGGTGCTCGCGGTCCTCGAAAAGATGATCAAGCAGCGGCGCGAGGCGATTACGCAGTTTCAAAGTGGCGGTCGCGCCGATCTCGTGGCGAAGGAGACGGCCGAGATCGGGGTGCTGCAGGATTACCTGCCGGCGCCCCTCAGCGATGCCGAGATCGATACGCTCATCGCGGATGCGATCAAGGCGAGCGGCGCGAGCTCTGTCAGGGACATGGGCAAGGTGATGGCGGTCGTGAAGCCAAAGGCGCAGGGCCGCGCGGACATGGGCGCGCTCAGCGCACGGGTGAAGCGGAAGCTCGGTTGATTTGCGGCAATCGGGGGCGCGCTCCTTTCACAGCGGCTCCCGGGACTTCGCTCACATAGGGCGGTCGGCACTTGGCACGCATTCCACAGCACTTCATCGACGAGCTCATCGCGCGTGCCGATATCGTCGAAGTGATCGGCGCCCGCGTGCAGCTCAAGAAGGCGGGCCGCGAATACAAAGCCTGCTGCCCCTTCCACAACGAGAAGACGCCCTCCTTCTGGGTGAGCCCCGACAAGCAGTTCTATCACTGCTTCGGCTGCGGCAAACACGGCACGGTGATCGGCTTCCTCATGGACTACGATCACCTCGCCTTTCCGGAGGCGGTGGAGGAGCTCGCGACCCGACTCGGCCTCGAAGTCCCCCATGAGGGCGGAGGCGAGTCAGCCGCGCGGCGCGGCGACGAGCCGCTCTACACGCTGATGGCGCAGGTGGCGCGCTTTTATTCCGAAAACCTCCTGCGCGAAGCGCGCGCGCGCGACTACCTCTTAGGGCGCGGTCTCACGGTGGAGACGATCGAGCGCTTCGGTCTCGGCTATGCGCCGAACTCCTGGAACGAACTCCTGCGGCACTTTGGCGGCGGTGACACCGAGCGCAAGCGTCTCGCGGACGGCGGGCTCATCATCGAGCGCGAGCGCGGCCCGCTGCGCGATGGCGAGCGTTATTACGACCGCTTCCGCGATCGCATCATGTTTCCGATACGCGACGCGCGCGGCCGGGTCATAGCGTTTGGCGGACGGATCATCGCGACAGGCGAGCCGAAGTACCTCAACTCACCCGAGACGGTGCTCTTTCATAAGGGTCGCGAGCTCTACGGACTCTGGGAGACGCGCCGCGCCCATCCAAACCTGCGGCAACTTCTGATCGTCGAGGGCTACATGGACACCGTGCGGCTGCATCAGTCGGGGGTGGATTACGCGGTCGCGACGCTCGGCACGGCGACCACCGCCGAGCACTTCCGGCGCATCTTCCGGCTCGTGCCCGCGGTGACCTTCGCCTTCGACGGCGATCGCGCGGGCCGCGCCGCCGCCTGGCGCGCGCTCTTGCAGGCGCTGCCTGAAGCGCGCGAGGGGCGCGAGATCCGTTTCCTGTTCCTCCCCGAGGGACATGACCCCGACACACTCGTCGGCGCCGAGGGCCGCACGGCTTTCGAAGAGCGCCTAAAGAGTGCGGTACCGCTCTCGGAGTATCTCGTGCGCGAGCTCTCAGAGCAGAGCGAGCTCGGGCATGCCGATGGCCGGGCGCGCTTTGCGGAAAGTGCGCGGCCGCTCTTCGCCAAGGTGCCAGAAGGCGTCTACCGCGAACTCCTCCTCGAGCGGCTCGCGCAGGTGGTCGGCCTCGCGCCGCAGCGGCTCGAGGAGCTTTGGAACCCAGGTCGTGCAGCCATGGTCCCCGCAACGCCCGTACGGCGCGCGGCGCCGCGCGGGGGCGCTGGCGCCGGACGCGGAAGTCTCGTGCGCCAGGCGATCGTGCGGCTCCTGCACTACCCGGGGATCGCCGGGGAAGTGAGCGCCACCGAGCGCGCCGGGCTCGATGCGAGCGAGGAGCCCGGTGTCGAGCTGCTGCGCGAGATCCTCGACAACTTGCGCGAGCAGCCGGCCGAACTCCCCGCGCAGCTGATCCAGCGCTGGGCGGGACGCGAAGGAAATGACTCGCTGCAGAAACTCCTCGAGCGCGAGGAGGTCATTACCGATGCGCCGCAGGCTGCGGGGGAGCTGCGGGCGGCGCTCGTGAAGCTCGCCGACCAGGCGGCCGGACGGCGGCTCGAGGCGCTTGAGGCCAAGAGCCGCGCCGGTGGCCTGGCACCGGGCGAATTTGAGGAATTTCAGAGACTTATCAACAGACTTGGCCACCGTGAGGCCCGCGGCGGTTAACTTGGATTTGGTGGATTGACACTGCCTGAAATATTATTGCGGGCTTTGCCTTAGGCGCCCCTTGTGCCGCCCAGCCGCAGCAGCACATAGGGGTTAGCAACTCCTTTCACCGCTGACATATGACACGCAAGCACAAGCCCCAGACTGCACACAAGAAGCGTCCCGCCCCGGGCCTCAAGCCCGTGAAAGCGGCCGCCGCCGAGAAGGCGCCCGCGGCCCTGGCACACCTGCGCGAGAAAGAGCGCGGCAAGGGCGCTGCGGCGCTCAAAAAGGTGATCGCCGCGGGCCGTGTTGCGCCTCCCCACGGGAAGGTGCCCGATGCGCGGGCGGTTGATGGCAAGGGTGGCAAGGGCGCGCCCGATCGCCGCGCGCTCGGCATCGAGCGGCGCGTGCCGGTGATGCCCGAGGACCGCCAGTCGCAGCTCAAACTCCTCATCGCGCGCGGCAAGGAGCAGGGCTACCTCACTTACGCGCAGGTGAACGATCACCTGCCCTCCGAGATCGTCGATCCCGAGCAGATCGAAGACATCGTCAACACGATTAACGATATGGGCATTCCGGTGTACGAGAAGGCACCGGATACCGAATCACTGCTCGCGAGCGAGCCCTCCGCCCCTGCCGACGAGGAAGCGATCGAGGAGGCGGCCGCAGCGCTCGCCGCGCTCGATGCCGAGCTCGGCCGCACCACCGACCCCGTGCGCATGTACATGCGCGAGATGGGCACGGTCGAACTGCTAACGCGCGAGGGCGAGATCCGCATTGCCAAGCGCATCGAAGAGGGGCTCGATGCGGTGCGCAGCGCGCTCGCGATGTATCCGCCCACTCACGATTTCCTGCTGCGGGCGTACGAGCCGGTGAAGGTCGGTCAGGCGCGCCTGGTGGATGTGATCGTCGGCTTCATCGATCCGAATGCCCCGGACGTCATCGCCCAGCCGCAAAACCCGACCCGCCTGGAAGTGGTCGCGGCCGAGGAGAAAAGCGAAGACGAGGAGGAGGGCGAGGAGAACGAGGACGGCGAAGAGGAAGCGATCGACACGGGCCCAGATCCCGTCGAAGCCGCGCAGCGCTTTGGCTCGATCGCCAAGATCCACGCCCAGGTGCTCGGCACGATCGCGAAGCTCGGCGCGCGCGATCCGAAAGCGCTGCGCCAGCGCAAGCGCCTCGCGGACGAGTTCATGGAGCTGCGGCTCTCGCCGCGCATGTTCGATGCGCTGATCCTGAATCTGCGCACGCATGTCGCGGAGGTGCGCCAGCTCGAGAAGGAAATCATGATCATCGCGGTGCGCGATGCCGGCATGCCGCGCAAGGACTTCATCGCATCGTTCCCGAAGAACGAGACCAACCCACGCTGGCTGAGCAAGCACGTGAAGGGCGGCAAGAAGTACTCGGCGCCGCTCGCGAAGTTCAAGGACGAGATCGAGCGGCGCCAGAAGAAGCTCGAGCAGCTCGAGGGGCTCTATCACCTCACGATCAACGACATCAAGGAAGTCAACCGCGAAGTCTCGATCGGCGAGGCCAAGGCCCGCCGTGCCAAGAAGGAGATGGTGGAAGCGAACCTGCGGCTCGTGATTTCGATCGCCAAGAAGTACACGAACCGCGGGCTGCAGTTCCTCGACCTGATCCAGGAAGGCAACATCGGCCTGATGAAGGCCGTCGACAAGTTCGAGTACCAGCGCGGCTACAAGTTCTCGACCTACGCGACCTGGTGGATCCGCCAGGCCATCACCCGCGCGATCGCCGACCAGGCGCGCACCATCCGCATCCCCGTGCACATGATCGAGACCATGAACAAGCTGGTGCGCGCGCAGCGCTACCTGGTGCAAAAGCTCGGGCGCGAGCCGGCGCCGGAAGAGATTGCCGAAGAGATGGAGATGCCGCTCGAGAAGGTGCAGATGGTGCTCAAGATCGCGAAGGAGCCCATCTCGCTCGAGACGCCGATCGGCGAGGATGAGGACTCGCACCTGGGCGACTTCCTCGAGGACAAGAAGCGCCTGTCCATCACCGACGAGGTGATCCAGCGCAACCTCGCGGCGCACACGCGCAAGGTGCTCTCGACGCTCACGCCGCGCGAGGAGAAGGTGCTCAAGATGCGCTTCGGCATCGGCGAGCGCTCGAACCACACGCTCGAAGAGGTCGGCCAGGACTTCGCGGTCACTCGCGAACGCATCCGCCAGATCGAGGCGAAGGCGCTGCGCAAGCTGCGCCATCCCTCGCGCGCCCGCGTGCTGCGCGCCTTCGTCGACTAGCGCGATTGTGAACTGAGTCCTCAACCGGCTCGGCGAAATACCCGAAGATTTCCTCATGAAGCGTGAAATCTCCGGGCGGATCGCCTGTGTTGCGGCTTGTCTTGCATGGGCCTGCGCCACCGGCGGCGGGGCGGGCTCCAAGCTCGCGCCGCTCTGGCGCGCGGCTTCGCCGCTGGCGGACGCGAACCGGCTGCGGATCCAGCCGCTGAACGCCGTGGCGCGCCTGGGCGAGACCGCCCACCTGCAGGTGCTGAGCACGCAGGCGGTCGCGGCGAGCTGCCAGACCGCCGAAGGCGACGGGCTCGGCGGCGATGCGCAGGGCCTGGTCGTGCCGTCGCCGGCAGTGCCCGCGCCGGTCGACGTGATCTGCAAGGCCGGCGACGCCCAGGCGCGCGCGCAGGTCACCTTCACCGACTCGAAGACGCTGCCCGTGGCCGATCCCTACGCCGGCGGGGTGGTGCTGTTCAAGCTGCGCGAGCTGCCCAAGCCGTTCAGCGACGGCACGGCGCGCAAGTCGCTGGGCCTCGACACGCTCGACGCCAAGCTCGCGGCGCTCGGAGCCGAGGTCATGCCCGCGTTCCCGTTCGACCGCACCGGCACGCGCGACGCGGTCGGGCTCGGCCTGTGGGTCGTGATCGATCTCCCGCAGGGCGTGAACTTCTACCAGGCGGTGAGCTGGCTGCGCGGCGACCCGGAGCTGTTCGCGGAGAGCTACCTGAGCGAGGACGGCGCCTACCTGCGCGTGTCGGCGACGCCCGACTGGCCGAAGTCGTT
>Ga0187777_10002087_pt1 | contig 12837 bp, 16 predicted proteins | sample 1015_Q2_SP5_10_M_FD_132416 | JGI IMG/M metagenome (GOLD analysis project Ga0187777, IMG submission 132416) | Tropical peat soil microbial communities from peatlands in Department of Meta, Colombia - 1015_Q2_SP5_10_MG | ecosystem: Environmental > Terrestrial > Soil > Wetlands > Peat | place...
CCCGGCCGTGGGCGAGCAGCTCGTCAGCGACGCGCGCGGCGGTCGCGGCCGGAATCGCGAAGCCGACCGCGACGGCACCCTGCTGCGGCGGGACGTAGGCCACGCTGATGCCGAGCACATTGCCGGCCGCGTCGACGACGGCCCCGCCCGAGTTCCCGGGTGAGATCGCCGCGTCGGTCTGGATCAGGTCCACGAGCGCTCGCGTCTCCGACGCTGAGCCGGGAATCTGGCGATGAAGTCCGGACACGATGCCCGCGGTCACCGTCTTCTCGAAGCCGAGGGGGCTACCGAGCACCACGGCGAGGCTTCCAATGCGCGGCAGCGACTTCTGGAAAGCGGCCGCCGGCAGGCCGGTGCGGTCGACGCGAATCACCGCTAGGTCGGTGTCGCGGTCGGTCGCGGTGACCCGACCGGACACCCGGCTTCCGTCCGCGAACGCGACGTCGACCTGGGTCGCGCCGGCGACCACGTGGTTGTTTGTGAGGATCGTGCCGTCGGCCCGATAGATCACGCCGCTACCGACGCCCTGATTCCCGCCGCCGGTCCGGGCAAACACGGTCACCATCGAGGGCTGGACCTTCTCGACGACGTCCGGGATACGGCTGAATGAATCCGCTGAGCGCGTCACGGCGGGTGGGGATGCTGTCGACGCGGACGTCGCCGGCGGGTTGGACTCCGAGCCGCAGGCGGCGAGGCCCGCGACCAACGCGAGCGCCGCGGTCGCGGCGGCGACCCGGCGTGGATAGCGATCGATCATTATCTGTGCTGAGTTCTGGGGGTGTATGGGTTAGTTCGCCGACCGATCGTGCATGAGCGCGATCGGCACTCCAATGGGGGAAAGGCCTCATCCGGTTTGGCCTGCGGCAAAGATGGGGGCTCCACTGCATGGCCTCACCCGCGAGGCGCTGCGAAGTTCAAGGCATGTCCACTTTCGCCGAGGCTGACCGATGTCGGCAGTGACGATCGCTTTGATGTTTGTCGCGATGGTGGGGTTGTCCGCGCTCGAGCTTTGGCTGTTCTGGCGACTCGGGCGCGAGCCGAGCGACCCGCACACCGACGCGGCCGAGCTCACCGAAGCCGAACGCGCGCCGGCGCTGCGGCGCTGAACCGGCCGTTCGACTCCGGCAGCGGCTCGTCGTCGATCTCCCCGACGAGCTGTTCGAGCAGGTCCTCGAGTGTCACCAGCCCAACGGTGACGCCTCGGTCGTCGGCGACGAGCACCATCTCGCGGCGTTCGCCGCGCATCCGCCGGAGCAGCTCGGTGACCGCCATGCTCTCTCGCACACGCACGAGCGGCCTGAGCAGCTCCCGGAGCTCCACGGTTCGTTCGTCGATCGCGGCAGCCAGGAGGTCGTGAACATGAATGAGCCCGATCGGCGCGTCGAGGCCGGGCCCGCGCTCGCAGACCGGTAACCGTGTGTGCCTGGACCGCACAGCGTGGCGCGCCGCCCACTCCACCCCGACGTCGACGATGAGGAACTCGACCTCGTCTCTCGGTCGCATCACGTCGCCGGCGCGGCGGTCTGCGAACGCGAAGCCACGCTCGGCGATCTCCTGCTCCTCGTCCTCGATCAAACCATGCTCCCGGCTCTGCGCGAGCAACTCGAGCAGCTCGCCCTCGGTATGGGGCGCGTGCCCAACCTCCCGCGCCGGCGGTATCCCGAACGGATGCAGCACCAGGTTGCCAAGTCCGTTGAACACGTCGACGAGCGGCTTCGTCGCCATGTAGAACACTCGCATCGGCAGCGCCACCCGCGTCGCCGTCTCCGTCGTGCGCGAGATCGCGACGCTCTTCGGCGCGAGCTCGCCCACCACCACGTGCAGCACCGTGATCAGCGCGAACGCCAGCGCCGCCGCGAGCGCGATCCCGCCCAGCTTCGCCTCGGCACCCAGGACCGGCGCGAGCAGCTCCTCGAAGGCGGATTCGCCGACGACCCCGAGGCCGATGCTCGCGATCGTGATCCCGAGCTGGCAGGCGGCGAGATACGCATCGAGGTGGGCCACCGCGTGTCGAAGCGATCCGGTGCCGGCCGGCCGCTGGCGCTCAAGCTCGGCAACCTGCGTCGGCCGCAGCCGGGCGAGAGCGAACTCGCTGGCGACGAAGAAGCCGTTGGCGAGCACGAGCGCGAGCGCAAGCAGCACGCCTAGCAACACGGGCGTCCGACCCTCACGACCCGGACAGGGGGGTATCTGAACGGCACTGCATCGGCTCAGATGTTGGCGGCGGCCGTTGCACGCGCCAATGAGGGACGGACCTCATCTGAGGCCCTGTGCGGCTTCGATCAGGCGGGAACGAGATCCCGCTCGAGTGCCTCGGCGGGCGGCGTCCAGTCAAGGCCCTGGTCGAGGGCAACCGGCGCGCTCGTGAGTCGGCCGGCGAAGGTGGCCAGCCCGTCGAGGAAGCCGGGGTCGGACTGCAGCGCCCCGAGGACGCCGAGGTCGCACAATTTGACCACGTAGGGCAACGTCGCGTTCGTCAGCGCGTACGTCGACGTGATCGGCACCGCGCCCGGCATGTTCGCCACGCAGTAATGGGTGACGCCGTCGACCTCGTACGTGGGATCGGAGTGCGTGGTCGGCCGCGACGTCTCAAAGCAGCCGCCCTGATCGATCGACACATCGACCAGCACGGCGTTCTGCTTCATGAGCGCGAGGTGCTCGCGGGTGATGACGCGAGGAGCCCTGGCGCCGTGCACGAGCACCGCGCCAATGACGAGGTCGACCTCAGGCAGGAGCTGCTCGATGCCGAGGGTCGACGCGTAGACCGTCGAGGCGCGGTTACCCAACATGGTCTCGAGGTCCCGCAGCCGGTCGATGTTGCGGTCAAGGACGTACACCTCGGCACCCATCCCGATCGCCACCTGGGCGGCGTTCTGACCCACCACGCCTCCGCCGATGACCATGACCCGCCCGGCCGCGACGCCTGGCACGCCGCCGAGCAGCATCCCGCGACCGCCCATCGGCTTCTCCAGCATGAACGCACCGGCCTGCGTCGCGATCTTTCCAGCGACCTCGCTCATCGGGGCCAACAGCGGCAGCCGGCCGCTCGCATCCGTCACGGTCTCGTAGGCGATGCAAGTCGCGCCGGAAGCCAGAAGCCCCGCCGTCAGCTGGGGATCCGGCGCGAGATGCAGGTACGTGAAGAGGATCTGGCCCGCACGCAGACGATCGACCTCGACGGTCTGGGGCTCCTTGACCTTCACGACCACATCCGCCGCGGCGAACACCCGATCGGCGTCGGGGAGGATCGTCGCTCCCTGCGCGGCATAGGCGGCGTCGGCGATCGCCGAACCCTCCCCTGCTCCGGCCTGGACTACCACCTCGTGGCCACGCGCCACCAGCTCGCGAACCCCGGCCGGCGTCAGGCCGACGCGGTGCTCGTCCGTCTTGATCTCTGCGGGAACGCCAATAAAGGCCATCTCGCATGCATCGCATTTCCCCGTCCGGTTTGCAAGGTCAGGCACGCATATGCTGAGATTTCTGCCGTGGCTGGCGGAATCAACGACCGAATCATCAGCATCCTCGTCCGAAACGGACGCGCGACATTCGCGGAGATCGCCGACGACGTCGGACTCAGCCCCCACGCCGTCGCCGAACGCGTGCGGCGCATGGAGGCACAAGGCGCCATCCAGGGATACACGGCCCGTGTGGACCAACGCCAACTCGGGCGCGGCCTGGCCGCGTACATCGACGTGCGACTGCTGCCCACGACCGACCCCGAGGAGTTCGCACGACTCGCGCTCGCGCTGCCAGCGACGCAGAAGGTGGCATTCGTAACGGGCCGCTTCGACTACATCGTCCAACTCGCCTGCAGAGACACCGCAGACCTCGATGAGACCGTTCGCCAGCTCCGAAGCCGCGGCGGCGTCGCCGCCACCGAGACCCGGATCGTCATGCGCGAATCGGACGGTGCCCCACCACCGGGCCAAATTCCGCGAGACGCTCGAGGGCGTTGACCGCCGCGATCTTCCCGTTCGCGACCGTGAACGCCGGCTAGATCGGTCCCGACTCGACCGTTGACTCCCACGGCCCTGAGACGACCACCGCTTCACCTGTGCCCGGCCAGGGTGGGATCGTCGCGCCAATCGCCGACAGTGGCTCGTTGCCAATCACCCGGAATTGAAACGCCGTTCCCACCGGAATCGTGACGCAGACGCCGGGCGACACTGCCACCACGTCTTCGTAGTCGCCCGACTTTCGCCACATCTCGCCAGTCCCAACCAGGAAGTACCAGATCTCCTCGACCGAGCGGTGCAGGACCGCGACCGAGGTCTGTCCGGGGGCCAACTCGATGTGGGCGAGGCCGCCGCCTCGAACCTGCAGCAGTACGCGTACGTCCGATCCATCAGGGGCGACGGCATCTGGCACATGCTGCAGCGGCTTCGTCTGGAATGCTCGCTCCACGCTGCCGCGGAGGCTACGGACACACGGCGCGGACTGCGTCGGTCGGCGACGGCTCGCCACGGTAGAGTACGAACGCTCAGAGGGCGCCGCAATTCGATACGGGAGTTGGGTTCCGTGGGAGACACCATTCTGGGACCGATCGACTACCTGACGGTTGAATGGCCGGATCGGCACGTGACCGGCGAGGGATTCCGACTGCTTATGGACCTTGTCGACCGTGAGATCGTCCGCGTTCTCGATCTCTTGTTCATCGCTAAGGACGCCGATGGGACCGTTTCGACAGTCGACGTGGCTGACGTCGAGCATTCCGACGCGCTCGATGAACGCCTCTGGGGCCTATCGTCCGGCCTCCTCGACGAATCGGACATCGACGAGGTCGCAGCGGCGATCGCACCGGGAAGCCTCGCGGGAATCCTCGTCTACGAGAACGTGTGGGCGGTCCCGATCTGGACCGCGATCGACCGCAGCAGCGCACGGCTCGTCGGCGCCGGGCGAATAGTTGCCGACGATCTGATCGCAGCGCTCGACGCCCCCGATCGCACGTGAACAACCGCCCCGGACCCGCATGAACACCTTCTGTGAACGGAGACGCACATGGGACTGTTGAAGACAGGACTCAAGGCGGCGGTCGCGGTGAAGACGGCCGACGTGATCCACGAGCGTGTCCTCGCGCGCCAGCAGGCGCACGCGGCCGCCCACGGTCACCCCGAGCCCGTGGCGCTCGCGGCGGAGCCGGGCCCGGCGGCCCCGATGCCGGCGACGCCGTCCCTGGCGTCGCCCGACATGGGCGAGAAGCTCGCGCAGCTCCAGCAGCTCGGCGAGCTCAGAGCGTCGGGCGTGTTGACAGACGCCGAGTTCGAGGGCCAGAAGGCGGTCATCCTCGGCGCCTGATCGGTCGATCGAGCACGAACTCAACAGGTCAACGAGCCGTCCGTGACAGGCGACGCGACCAACGGTCTTAATCGGATCGAGCACATCGTCGTGCTGATGTTGGAGAACCGCTCTTTCGATCACATGCTCGGTTACCTCTCGCTCGACGGTGGCCGTGACGACGTGGATGGTCTCCGGCCGGGGATGGACAACAAACACGGGGGTCGGCGCTACCCGATCCACCATTTGGCGGCGACGTACTTCCCCGACGAGCGCTGGGATCCTGAGCACACGGCGGCGGCGACCGACCGGCAGATCAACGATGGCGCCATGGACGGCTTCCCTGCGAGCTACGCCGAGACACTCGCCAGCCGCGGTGTCGACGACGGAGACCCCGGCGTCGTGATGGGCTACTACGACGCCACCGATTTGCCGGTGTTCGACCATTTCGCCGCAGAGTTCTGCGTTTGTGACCGCTGGCACAGCTCGGTCGCGGGCGCAACCTGGCCGAACCGCCTGTACGCGATCGCCGGCAGCGCGGGCGGAAGCCGCGACGATCGCAAAGTGCCGATGTATCACCAGCAATCGTTCGTGCGTCACCTCGACGCAGCCGGTGTCTCATGGCGCTGGTATTCGCACGACGTCGCCACGCTCCGCCTCGCCGATGTCAAGTACCGGGTGGGATACGCGGAGCATTTTGCGTACGTGCAGAAGCTCAAGCTGGTGTTCAAGACACGCGGCAGAGGTCTGCTGTACCTCAACGAGGATGCTGCGAGTTTCCTGGAGGACGCCGCCTACGGCCGGCTGCCGGCGCTGTCGTGGATCGACCCGAACTTCAAGGACTTCAACCTGATCGGCTCTCCTCCCAACGATGACCATCCGCCGTCGGACGTGACCCACGGGCAGGAGCTCGCGTTGCTCGTGTACAACGCACTTGCCACCGGCCCGCTATGGGACAAGACGCTCCTGATCGTCTTCTACGACGAACACGGCGGTTTCTTCGATCACGTGACGCCGCCCGAGCACCCGCCGGATGACCACCCGGCGACGTTCGGGCGCTACGGCGTACGCGTGCCGGCGTTCGTCGTGACGCCGTGGGTTCAGGCACGGTCGGTCTCGCATACGCTCTTCAACCATGCGACGATCCCGAAGACGATCCTGCAACGGTTCTGTCCCAACTCGCGCCACGTCGGTAGGCGCATCGCCGAGGCCGCCGACCTCGGGGAGCTTCTGACGCTCGACGAGCCGCGGCCGGCGCCGGACCGCGGCGCCCTCGTGGATTGGTTCGCTGCCGAGCAAAGCGCCCGGGCCAGACGGCTGCTCGAGGATCCAGCCGGAGTGCTGCGCGAGGCGACGGCACGCAGCCTGACCGACCTCCAGTCGGGGCTGCACACCGCACAACGGCAGCTGCACCACCACGGGCACCCGGCCGGCCAACCATAGCCGCTGTCGCGGTGGGCGACTACCCGACGAGCAGCTTGAACCCGTGGTCCCAGGCGCCCCTTACCCCCCCGATCTTGACCCATGCGATGCAGATCGCCTCGAGCTCGCGCGAACCTTCGATACCGCCAATGTCGAGCGCGTCGGACCAGCCGAAGTCGGCCAGCGCGTCACTGACGGTGCGTTTGGCGCCTTCGTCGTTCCCGGCGATCAGCATCGTCGGCCGGCCGTCGGTGAACCTGGGGTCGACGAAGTACGGGTTGCCGATCGTGTTGAACGCCTTGACGACCTTGGCCTCGGGCAGCGCCCGCTGAACCCGCTCACCGAGCGAATCCTCCCCCGAGATCGACAGCTTGGGTGGGAAGCCGCCGGAGAAGTCGAGCGGATTCATGGCATCGATGACTACCTTGCCGCTGAAGTTGCCGGCGCCGGCGTCGGCGATCGCGTCCTCCGCGGCACCGCCCAGCACCGCCAGGACGAGCAATTCGCCATGCACGGCCGTCTGCGCGAACGTGCCGACCGCGATACCGGCCCCGCCGCCCGAGAGCCATTCGCGCAGCTCGTGCTTACCGGGGTCGCGTGAGCCGATCATCACGTCATGGCCACGGCTGCGGAATCCCTCAGCCAGGCGACGCCCCACCTCGCCGCTTCCAAGCACGCCAACCCGGGTTTGCGGTAGTCGCGCGTTCGCCATGTCTGCTCCTCTCGCGTGGTTCGCCGGAATCTACTAATCGACGGGCGCCGCTCCTGACGGCGCGAAGCCGAGGCGCCGGACCAGGAAGTCGCGCTGCTCCTCGTAGAGGCCCTCTGGAAGGCCGGTGAACCATTCACAACCATCTGGTAGTTCCTCTCCCGACGGTGATGCGGGAACCACGTCGCTCGCGAACGCGAGCCCGACCGGCGAGTCCAACCCGTTGTTGTAGTGACTCGGGTACTCGATGTATCCGAGCAGCTGCCCCACCGCCACCTCGAGGCCGAGCTCGTCCCGCGCGACCCGCCTGACGGTCTGGACCAGCGGCTCGCCGAATAGCACGGTGCCGCCGGGAATGTGCCACGCGCCGACATTCGGCGGAATATCGCGCCGCACCAGCAGCACGCCCAACTCGGGCGCCACAATCACGACTTCGACGCAGAGGCGCGGCACCCGGCTGAAGATCGAATCGAACTCGGTCTTAGGCAGCCACCCTGGAGGACGGGCCGGCTCGGGGCGGGGTTCCATCCGCGAGATGTTGCCGGTTCGCCGTCTCGCGTGTGAGCTGGCGTCGCGCGCTACAGGGCGCGCGGTTCGGGCTATGCTGCCCCGGTGGGCGCTGCTGACGGTCCGATACTTATCGCCTTCGACGGATCACCCGCTTCGCGCCGTGCGGTCAGCGATGCGGCTCGGCTGCTGGGACCGCGGCCGGCGCTCGTGGTCACCGTGTGGGAGCCAGGGCTTGCCTACTCGATTCCGGAGATGCGCCCGGACGGGCTGCTTCCCACTCCGATGGTCGACCCGGCGCTTGCCCTCGACATCGACAAGGGGGTGCACTCCCGGGCCGATCAGGTCGCCGGCGAGGGAGCGGAGCTTGCGCGCTCGCTGGGACTCGATGCGCAGCCGCTGGCGGTGCCGGACGAGCGAAACGTGCCGGACACGATCCTGCGCGTTGCCGAGGACAACCACGCCGGCGCCATCGTCGTCGGGTCGCGCGGCTTGAGCGGCGTCCGAGCGCGGCTCGAGGGCAGCACGACCAAATCTCTCTTGAAGCACGCAGCGTGCCCGGTGATCGTCGTGCACGAGCCGTCCGAAGATCGCTGAGTCGGGCTCACACCGCGCGTGAGCTTTGTAGGATCGTGTCCGTGCCCGACGCGTCCGCGTTCGTCGATGAGGTGGCCAACGAGCTGAACACGTGGCCCGGCGTGCGTATCGCGCGGCGCTCGGACGGTGCGGCCGTGGTGCGCTACGAGGAAAACGAGCTCGGCGTGCTCTATCCAGATCGCGCCGTCGCCGAGCTGCCGATTCTCGGTCGCGAGCACGACGAGCTCGTCGAGCACGGAGATGCCGAGCCGGCCGAGACCACGGCGGAGTCGTACGGCGTCAGCCACAACCTGCACGGGCCTTCAGATGTGACCGCCGTGCTCGAGCTGTTCGATCGCCGCTACCGAGACGTGCGCGGCGAGAGCGATGCCTACAGCTCCGAAGACCCGGGCTTCAAGTCGCCCGGCTAAACGGCGCTCACGCGTCGCCAATCACGCGCAGAATCACGGCGCGTGAGGTGTGTGCTGTCGCCGCAAGCGCCGGCGCCAGCTCCTCGTCGCGTAGCTCCTCGGCCGCCTCGATCACGATCACGAGCGGCTCCACCCCAGTGCCGGCCTCGGCGATCACTCGCCGGACCTCGTCCGCCTCGCGGGAGAGGCCCTCGGGCGAGGGGAGCGAGAGCACGACCTCGCCGGCGGCCTCCGCCTCGAGCCTGCCCTCGGGGTCGGTCGGGCCGGCTTCGACGACAATCTCGCCGCCGGCGACGCTCGACGGCGGGCGCTGGTGCAGATGACGCTGGACCACGCTCCCACGCGGCACCTGAATGATGAGGCTCGGCTCGTGCGCGATCAGGTCACCTCGTCTCAGACCTTGACGCCGCGATCCGCCAGCCAGTCCACGACCTGCCCGGGTGGATCACCCTTCCACTCAGCTCGGGCGGCGAGGCGGAGGATCTTGCTCGGGTCGTCGTGAAGCTCGTCGCGGCGATACGCCAGGTACAGGATCGCGGCGGCGGCCATCGACACCGCTGGATCGTCGATCTCGACGTCGACGCCCTCGACCGCGATCGCGACGCGTTCCTCGAGATTCTGAATCGCAGTCACCGGTTCGTCCGCGTCTTCGAACTGCTCAAGCAGATCGCCGAGGCGGGAATCCCGGTCGTCCGGGTCGCAGATCTCGACCGACCGCCTGGCGATCTCGAATAGCGATATCGGCTGCGTCTCACTCGGCATCGTGCCTCAGCCTAGACAATTTGCCCGGACCGAGGCGCTCGCCCGGGTGACTACAACGTGCACTCGAGGCCAGGCGGATCGAACTTGCTCGCGAGCCTGGCCAGCGTCAGCGCGCCGAGCATCAGTCCGAAGTCGCGCAGCGCGACGTCGTAGAAGCCCGAGTACGTCAGCAGGTTGATGACGATCCCACCGAGCCACGCCGCGACGACGTAGGCGGCGTAGCGGGGCTTGAGCGCCACGGCCACACCGGCGAGGATCTCGATCACGCCGACGACGTGCATCGTGCCACTGGCGCTCAACGGGCTGAGATGCCGGAGCCACGGCGCCAGGTACACCTCCCAGTTCACAAGCACATTGAAGAACTTGTCGACGCCCATCGCGATCGGAAGGACGGTGAATCCGATCCGTAGCAGGATAAAGTTCTGGTAGGCGGGGTCACTTCTGAGTCGTTCGAGGTTCGGCGCGATCGCCGGCGAGCGACCGGCCGGGGTGACAGTGGTTACTGACATCGTCGTCCTCCGTGTGCCAGGTGATGGTGAGGTTGCCTTCGCCCGGTTTGCTTCACCGCCGGCCGGTTTCTTACGAGACCTCGCTGGCTGAACGAACCGCGATCGTTGTGAAATATCGCGCCGGGATGTCGGAGCGGTGAAGCGACGCGTTGCAGGCGACGTAGCCATCCGGGCGCACGAGCACGAGTCGATTGCGTAACCGGCGGTGGCGCCGGTCGGTCCGCCCGTCGAGCACGAGCGTCTTCACCTTCACGTCCCACCGCGCCACCCGATTGGTCGCCTCGCGGGCGACGTCGACATCCGAGCGCGAGTCGGCGAACACGAACAGCGTGTATCCGCGCGAGCGAAGGAGGTCGAGGGTGCAAATGGTCCGGCCATCGAGGTCGACACCCGTCACGTTCGGGAGTCGATCCCCGGAAGCGATCGAACCCTCCGCGGGGCCCGGCGGCGACACCGCGAGAGGCCCACCGCGGTAGGTGTGCGAGAGCTGCGCCAAGCGGGTCACGCAGCGTCGCTCCGCGGTGGGCAGCGCCATCGCCGCCGGCAGAACGCGGTCGCGCAGCCGGCGCTTGATCGGCGAGGGCATCGCGAACGTCCGGACGAGTCCGTGGCTCAGCGCAAGCACGCCGGCGGCGATCGGCGCACGCTCGGACTGGTAAGTGTCGAGTAACGCCTCGGGCGACCGGCGGCCGGCGACAAGCGCGAGCTTCCAGCCGAGGTTGAACGCGTCCTGTAGCCCGGTGTTTAGCCCCTGCCCGCCAGCCGGGCTGTGGATGTGAGCGGCGTCGCCGCTGACGAGCATCCGTCCGCGCCGCATGATGTTGGTCGAGCGCCGGTAGCAACGAAACGTCGCCAGGAGGCTGGGATCCGTGAGCCTCATTCTGGCGGGCCCTCGTGTCGCCGCCAGACGCTCGATCTCCTCCATGTCAGGGGGCCGGCGCTCGCCGCCGCGGTTCGGAACCTCGGGCACGAACAGCCGCCACCGTCCCGATGGGAGGGGAAACACCGGCAACGGGGCGGCGGTCCGGGCGAAGATGTGGGCGAAGTCGTCCGAGTAGGCCCAGTCGATGTTCACCTCCGCCATCAGCCAGTCCTGGGCGTAATCCTTGCCGTCAAACGGGACGCCCAGGCGACGGCGGACGAGGCTGTGCGCGCCGTCGCATCCCACCACCCACCCAGCTCGCAATGGGTGCTCGCGGTCCTGGCCGGCGTCCCTCAGCTGCAGCCCGACGCCGCCGGCGTCGGGCTCGAGATCGATGACTTCGACGCCTCGCTCGATCGAGACTCCCAAACGCTCGAGCTGGGTATCGAGGATTCGTTGCGTCACCTCCTGTGAAAGCGTGAGCAGGAACGGATACGGCGAGTCGAGCCCGCCAAAGCGAACGCGCAGGCCGCGCCGCGCCGTGGTGTGGAACGCCATGCCGTGGACACGGTGACCCACTTCAAGGAACTCATCGACGATGCCAAGTTGGTGGAAGATCTCGAGCGTGCGAGCGTGGATCCCGATCGCTCGGGACTCGCGCGGCCGGGACGGCTGCTTGTCGAGCACGCTGACATCGACGCCGCGCCGAGCCAGTTCGATCGCCAGCATCACCCCGGTCGGCCCCGCGCCGACGATCACCACCGGTGCCTTGTTCGTCGTTGACATTCGATGCCCCTTTCGCGTTTGCGGACTCGACGGAGGTACGCGGGACCGCGGCTCCGGGTTGTGAGAGTCCGCCCACAAATCGGCGGGGGCTACGTGGGTCGGCCGGCTCAGCCTGCGGGGCTCAGGCGCCGGACCGCTGCGCCCGCGCGGCCCCGAACCCGAGGCGAGAGAACCACCGCCGACGGTCGGGTCGTTCGCCGCGGAGCTGCTCAGCCCGTGCGGTGAGTAGCGCCACGTACGGCGCGGTGCGGTGGAACGGATCGGCTATCACCCGGCCGTCACGCAGCGACATCGAAGCGCGGAGCTTGCCATCGGTTTCCGCGACGAGCATTGGCGCGGGCGGTACCGATGCCGAGTCGAGCCCGGCGAGCTGCTCGAGCGCCCGCTCATCCTCGGGTCGGCTCAAGCGGATGACGATCGCCACGTCGGCGTGCGGGGACATGCCGCCACAGTAGGCGAGGAGCGCTGGTTCCACATCGGCAGCAGGGACCTATCTTTTGCGGTGCGGGTGCCTAGGTTTCGACCAGCCCGAGCCCGACGGGTCGTACGTCTGGGGGCGAGGCGGCCACCACGTCGGCATCGCGGGCGCGCGCGAACCGCACGCTGATCTCGAGCCCGCCGTGCGCACCCGGCTTGACCTCGAGCGGCGCATCGTGCGCATTCGCGATCGCCGCCACGATCGACAGCCCGAGGCCGAGGCCCTCGCCGTGGCCCACCCGGGCGCCGGCGACTCGCTGGAACGGCGCCAGCAGGCGAGCGACCTCCTCCGCGGCCACGACGGGCCCGGTGTTGGCGACGGCGAGATCGACGTCGGTCGTCCGGGTTCTCACCACGATCCGCGCGCTTCCGCCCGCAACGTTGTGACGGAGCGCGTTGTCGACTAGGTTCGACACGAGCCTCCCGACCAGGCGGCGATCGCCGGCGATCGGCGCGGGTTCGAGCGAAACGTCGACGTGTACGCCTCGCGCTGCCGCCTCCCCCTCGTGCGCTCGGAGCACG
>Ga0187777_10002088_pt1 | contig 12830 bp, 8 predicted proteins | sample 1015_Q2_SP5_10_M_FD_132416 | JGI IMG/M metagenome (GOLD analysis project Ga0187777, IMG submission 132416) | Tropical peat soil microbial communities from peatlands in Department of Meta, Colombia - 1015_Q2_SP5_10_MG | ecosystem: Environmental > Terrestrial > Soil > Wetlands > Peat | place...
ATCGCGATCGCTACCGCGATCAGCAACAGCAGGATCACGCCGCCGACGATGGCCAGCAGGCGCCAGAAGAGCGTCATGGCGGCATTGTAGCCCGCGCCGCGATGTCGAGTCAGCTCAGCGCAGCGAGGCGTTGAACTTCTCGAGCGCGGCAGCTCCGGGGACGAGCTCGGCTTCGCGCAAGCCGTTGAGCGGCGTGTCGACGGTATTGAGCGCCGCGTGCAGATCGGTAGGTTCGGGGTGCAGGTACAGAAGTCCCGTGACGATCTCCCCGGCGGCCTGACGCTCCATCAGATAGTTCATTGCGGCGATCTGGTCGGTCGGATCGTAGTCGTCGTGCAGCTTCCGCAGGCGCAGCACCGAGCCGTCGTGCTGCACCACCTCCTGCAGGCTGCCGGGCGGGTAATCGGCGGTGATCTCCGAGCGCGCCGGCATGAAGTCGAGCCGGTTGACCGCGTCATTGTGCTCGCGGACGAAGTCGTAGCTCTTGGTCGAACCGGCATGATTGTTGAACGCGACGCACGGACTGATTACATCGATGAAAGCCGCGCCACGATGCATCACCGCGGCCTTGATCAGCGGCGTGAGCTGCGCCTTGTCGCCGGAGAAGCCGCGGGCGACGAAGCTCGCGCCGAGTTGCAGCGCGAGCATGACCAGATCGATCGGCTGGTCGTTGTTGACGGCACCTCTCTTGCTCTTGCTGCCCTTGTCCGCGGTCGCCGAGAACTGCCCCTTGGTGAGCCCGTACACGCCGTTGTTCTCGACGATGTACACCATGTTCACGGCGCGACGCAGGGCGTGGGCGAACTGTCCGAGCCCGATCGACGCCGAGTCTCCATCGCCGGACACGCCGAGATAGATCAGATCCCGATTGGCGAGATTGGCTCCGGTCAATACCGAGGGCATGCGGCCGTGGACGCTGTTGAAGCCGTGCGAGCTGCCGAGGAAGTAGGTCGGCGTCTTGGACGAGCAGCCGATGCCGGAGAGCTTGGCGACGCGGTGCGGCGGAAGATCGAGCTCGAAGAACGCCTGGATGATGGCGCCGGAGATGGAGTCGTGCCCGCAACCGGCGCACAGAGTCGACACGGCTCCCTCGTAGTCGCGATGGGTGAAGCCGAGCTTGTTCTTGGGAAGAGCGGGGTGGTGCAGCTTCGGTTTGGCGAGGTACGTCATGGTTTTGCTGTGTCATTCCGAGGCCGCAGGCCGAGGAATCTGCTGTCCTCGATAAGCCGCAACAGCAGATCCCTCGCTTCGCTCGGGAGGACAACATCAGCGGTCACGGCGCCACCTTTCTGAGCGGGGTCACGTTGAACATCGCGAGCTTCTCGCCGATCTCGCGCAGGATGAAGCGAGCCGTGATCGGCGTGCCGTCGTAGTGCAGCACCGGGATAAGCTTGGCCGGATCGACGACGAGTTCGTTGATGACCAGCGAGCGCATCTGCGCGTCCCGGTTCTGCTCGACTATGAACACCTGCTCGTGCTCGCCGACGAAATCGGCCACGGCGTCGTGGAAGGGAAACGCGCGCACACGCAGCGTGTCCAGATGGATGCCCTCGGCTTGGAGTGCCGAGAGGGCCTCCTCCATGGCCGGCGCAGTCGAGCCGAAATAGATCGCTCCGAAGCGCGTTGGCGCGGATGCCTTGCGGCGCACCGGCTCGGGCAGATATCGCACAGCGGTCTCGAGCTTTCGCAGCAGCCGCTGCATGTTGTCGACGTAGGTCGCGCCGTCCTCGGTATAGCGCGCGTAGGGATCCTTGGTCGTTCCGCGGGCGAAGTACGATCCGCGGCTGGGGTGCGTGCCGGGATAGGTGCGATAGGCGATCCCGTCGCCATCGACGTCGAGATAGCGGCCGAACTCCCTGCCCGCCTCGAGTTGCTCGTAGCTCATCACCTTGCCGCGGTCGTGCCGGCGCTTGTCGTCCCAGGCAAGAGGCTGGCACAGCCAGTCCTGCATGCCGATGTCGAGATCCATCATCACGAAAATCGGGGTCTGCAATCGGTCGGCGAGATCGAAGGACAGCGCGGCGAACTCGAAGGCTTCCTTGGGATCCTCGGGGAAGATCATCACGTGCTTGGTGTCGCCGTGCGACGCGTAGGCGCAGGAGAGCAGGTCCGCCTGCTGGGTGCGGGTCGGCATCCCCGTCGAGGGGCTGCCGCGCTGCACGTCGAAAATCACCGCGGGGATCTCGGCAAAGTAGGCGAGCCCGATGAACTCCTGCATGAGCGAGATTCCGGGGCCGGAAGTGCAGGTGAAGGCGCGGGCGCCGTTCCACGCCGCGCCGATGACCATGCCGATCGAGGCGAGCTCGTCCTCCGCCTGCACGCTGGCCCATCGCGCCTTGCCCGTTGCCGCGTCGGTGCGAAAGCGCTTGCAGTGCCGCGCGAAGGCTTCCGCCATCGACGAGGAAGGCGTGATCGGATACCACGCGGCGACGGTCGCGCCGCCGTAGACGCATCCCAGAGCCGCCGCGCTGTTGCCCTCGATGAAAATGCGGTCGCCCACCGTGGTGGTGCGCTTGACTCTGACGCCCAGCGGCCAGTCGAGGTTGTTCTCGGCGTACTTGCGGCCCATGTGCATCGCCTGAACATTGGGCTTGAGCAGCGCCTCCTTGCCCTTGTACTGCTCGCCGATCAGCTCGGCGATCGCCTCCGGCTCGATCTCCAGTAGCGCGGAGAGCGCGCCGACATAGATGATGTTCTTGAACAGCTGCCGCTGCCGCGCATCGCTGTATTCGCGATTGCAGATCTCGGTGAGCGGCATGCCGATCGTGTTCACGTCGTCGCGGAACTTCGACGCGGGAAGAGCCTTGGTCGAGTCGTAGAACAGGTACCCGCCGGGCTCGATTTCCTTCAAGTCCTGGTCCCAGGTCTGCGGGTTCATCGCCACCATCAGGTCGACCCCGCCGCGCCGCCCCCGCCACCCTGCCTCGCTCACCCGTACCTCGAACCAGGTCGGCAATCCCTGGATGTTGGAGGGGAAGATGTTGCGCGGCGCGACCGGCACGCCCATGCGCAGGATCGACTTGGCGAAGAGCAGGTTGGCCGACGCGGAGCCGGAGCCGTTGACGTTGGCGAACTTCACCACGAAGTCGTTGACGGCGCGAATAGGCGAAACCTTGCTCACTCCTCGGCCTCCTTGCATCGCCATCGCGCACGGCAATAAGCGCGCGTCGCCCTCGCGTCAATCGCTCGCCATCGCGCGGCCTCTGGAGCCGCAGCGAGCATTGAAGCGTTTACGCGTCGGCCGCCGCCATCGCTCGCGGACGCGCTCTTCGAGCCTTGGCTTCGCCCCGCTCGCTCAGGCGTCCTTCGGCCCTTGCTCGGCTTCGCCTCGCTCGGCTTGCTCATTCCGCCGCCTCCGCATAGGTGCCGCGCTCGGCGCCGTGCCGGCGCCGGCAGCGATCGAGCGACTGCGCCGTCTCGAGGTAGAACTTCTGCATGTCCCAGGCGCCCGTCGGGCACCGCTCCGCGCACAAGCCGCAGTGCAGGCACACGTCCTCGTCCTTCACCATGACCCGACCGGTTTTCAGGCCGGCGGCGACGTAGAGATCCTGGGTGAGATTACGCGCCGGCGCGTTGAGCCGCGCGCGCAGATCGGTCTCGTCGCCGTCAGACGTGAAGCTGATGCAATCCATCGGGCAGATGTCCACGCAGGCGTCGCACTCGATGCAGAGCTTCGACGTGAACACCGTCTGAACGTCGCAATTGAGACAGCGTTGCGCCTCCTTGAACGCTTCCGCGGCATCGAAGCCCAGCTCGACTTCGACCTTGATGTTCTTGAGCGCGATCGACACATCCTTGAGCGGCACCCGGTAGCGGCGGTCGTTCGACACGTCGTTGTCGTAGCTCCACTCGTGGATGCCCATCTTCTGCGACACGAGATTCACTGTCGGCGGCGGGCGCTTGCGCAGGTCTTCGCCGCGACACAGCCGGTCGATCGATATCGCCGCCTCGTGGCCGTGGGCGACCGCCCAGATGATGTTCTTGGGGCCGAAGGCCGAATCGCCGCCGAAGAAGACCTTGGGGTGCGTCGACTGCAGCGTCGTCTTGTCGAGCACCGGCAGTCCGTGCTTGTCGAATTCGACGCCCGCGTCGCGCTCGATCCACGGGAAGGCGTTCTCCTGCCCGACCGCGACCAGAACGTCGTCGCACTCGAAATGAACGTCGGCTTCTCCGGTCGGTATCAGTTGCCGCCGTCCTTTGTCGTCGTAGCGGGCCTCGACCTTTTCGAAGGTAACGCCGGTGAGCTTGCCCTTGTCGTGGGTGAAGGCCTTGGGCACGTGGTAGTTGATGATGGGAACGCCCTCGTGCATCGCGTCTTCCTTCTCCCACGGCGAGGCCTTCATCTCGTCGAAGCCCGAGCGCACGATGACCTTGACGTCCTCTCCGCCGAGCCGGCGCGAGCTGCGGCAGCAGTCCATCGCCGTGTTGCCCCCGCCCAGCACGATTACGCGCTTGCCGATGCAATCGATGTGGCCGAAGGAAACGCTGGAAAGCCAGTCGATGCCGATATGGATGTTCTTCGCCGCCTCTCTGCGCCCGGGGACGTCGAGATCGCGCCCGCGCGGCGCGCCGCTGCCGACGAAGACGGCGTCGTACTTGCCGCTGCCGTTCTCGGCGAGCAGCGCCTTCAAGCTGTCTATGCGCGTGCCGCCGCGGAACTCGACGCCGAGTCCGAGAACATAACCCACCTCCTCGTCGATGATGGTCTCGGGCAAACGGAACTTCGGAATCTGGCTGCGGATCATGCCGCCCGCGTCCTTGTCCGCGTCGAAGACGATGCATTCGTATCCGAGCGGCGCGAGATCGCGAGCCACGGTGAGCGATGCGGGCCCTGCGCCGACGAGCGCAATGCGCTTGCCGTTGCTGCTCGGGGCGCGCTTCGGCAGCCGCTGGCGGATATCGTGCTTGAGATCTGCGGCGACGCGCTTCAAGCGGCAGATCGCCACCGGTTCGGGCTTGGCACCCGCACCGCGGTTTTCGCCATCCTCGACGCGGCCGCGCCGGCAGGCAGGTTCGCACGGCCGGTCGCAAGTGCGTCCGAGGATTCCCGGGAAAACGTTGGACTGCCAATTGACCATGTAGGCGTCGCTGTAACGCCCCGCAGCGATCAAGCGGATGTATTCAGGAACGGGCGTATGGGATGGGCACGCCCATTGGCAATCGACGACCTTGTGGAAGTAATCGGGTGCGGTGATATCGGTCGGCTTCAATACGAATCCTCCTCGTGGCGCGTCGCGACGTTTGTTGGTCGGCGTCTTCGCGCGCCGGGTTCCCTAGAGGCGAACCCAACGCTACCGCCGTGGAGCGCCAGCAAGTGGGGCGATGTTACGCTACCGCGACGGCGGTGAAAAGGTCTTTGCTTTCAACTACTAGCAGTGTGGCTTTTGATGTGGCGCCTTAGCCACGGTCGGGCAGCTTGTGCACGACAGGGGAAGGCTGCGCAGGCCGCGGCTCGGGTGCTGCACGAAGCTTGACGAGGATCGCGGCCGCCGAACGCCGATGAAAGCTCGCGTGCGACGATCGATGACGACCTCGCCGACAACAACATTGCTGTTTGCGATGCGATCGACCGACGTACGCGTCAACGGCCGGGCCAGGGCTCACGTGTGCATCGCCATCGCTCTGCCACCCGACCGGGTCGCAGCGAAGCGTCGTAGTAGAATGCGACGAGTTGGTCACTCACGAATCGTACGCAGCAGTCGAGCCGGTGGATAGCGCAGCCCCTCTTCCGCCCCGCCTGACCCAGCTCAGCCACGGTGGCGGCTGCGGCTGCAAGGTCGCTCCTGCTGCGCTGCGCGAGATCATCGGCAGATCCGCCCCCGGCATGGTTCCGGAGCGGCTCTTGGTCGGCATCGAGACCGGCGACGACGCAGCGGTCTACCAGATCAACGACAGCCAAGCGATCGTTGCGACGACCGATTTCTTCACGCCCATCGTCGATGATCCTTACGACTTCGGCGCGATCGCTGCCACCAACGCGCTCTCAGACGTCTACGCCATGGGCGGAGCGCCGCTGTTCGCGTTGGCGCTGGTCGGCATGCCTGTCGACAAGCTGCCGGTGGCGACAATACGGCGTATCCTCGAAGGCGGCGAGGCCGTTTGCTCCGCCGCGGGCATCCCGGTCGCCGGCGGCCACACCATCGACGCGGTGGAGCCGATCTACGGCCTGGTTGCGATCGGCGAGGTCGATCCGCGCCATGTGAAGCGCAACGCCGGCGCCCGTTCCGGTGATGTGCTCGTTCTTGGCAAGCCGCTCGGCGTCGGCGTCTACAGTGCTGCGCTCAAGAAGCAGCAGCTTGACGTTAAACGTTACCAAGCGATGCTCGCCGTCGCGACCCAGCTCAATACGCCGGGTACCGTGCTCGGCCGGATGAGCGAAGCGCACGCACTGACCGATGTCACCGGCTTCGGCCTGCTCGGCCATCTGCTCGCCATGTGCCGTGCGTCCGGTGTAGGAGCAAGGCTCGAGTTCGACGCCGTGCCTTTGCTGCCCGGCGTCCTGGATCTCATTCGCGCGGGCATGGTCACCGGTGCATCGGGTCGCAACTGGTCAAGCTATCGCGCTGAGGTGAATCTGGCGCAGAGCATCGACGACGCCAGGCGCGCGCTGCTCACCGATCCGCAGACTTCCGGCGGCCTGCTCGTTGCCTGCGCGCCCGCAGCGGTCGAGCGGATCCTCGCGCTGTTCCGCGAGCAACGCTTCGCGCAAGCCGCGGCTATCGGCGAGATCGTTCCGGGACCGGCCCAGGTCACGGTAAACTGACGCGTCGAAGCAATCCTATTTTTGGACTTCCACGTGCGATGAACGATTCACGTCGCCTGCGCCCGGTCAGCGATGGCCGCGCGGCCGAGCATCGGAGCTCGATCACCGAGCGTTACCGGTCGGTGCGCGCCGCCACCGAGGCGCTTGCCGCGCCCTTGTCGGCCGAGGATTGCGCCATCCAGTCCATGCCCGACGCGAGCCCCGTCAAGTGGCACCTCGGGCATACCAGCTGGTTTTTCGAGACGTTCATTCTCGAGGCGCATGCTGCCGGCTACCGGCCGTATCACCCGGCGTTTCGCGTGCTGTTCAATTCCTACTACAACACGGTCGGCGACAAGCATCCGCGACCGCAGCGCGGCTTGCTGTCGCGGCCTTCTCGCGATGTCGTGTTGGCGTATCGGGCACACGTCGACAGCGCGATGGCCGAGTTCCTACGGCGTGAGCAAGCGATCGACGGTGACCTCGCTTCGCTCATCGAGCTCGGGCTCAATCACGAGCAGCAGCATCAGGAGCTCATCCTGACCGACGTGTTGCACATGCTCTCGTGCAATCCGCTGGCTCCGGCGTACGCGCAGGATTCGTCCGATGCGAGCGCGTCCATGTCGTTGCCCCTCGCATGGGTCGATTTCAGCGCGGGCCTGGTCGAGATCGGGCATGCCGGCGAGGGCTTTGCGTTCGACAACGAAACGCCGCGGCATCGGCAGTATCTCGAAGGCTTCGCGTTGGCGAGCCGGCCCGTGACCAACGCAGAATATCTCGCGTTCATCGCCGACGACGGTTACAAGCGTCCCGAGTTGTGGCTCTCCGAAGGATGGGACTGGGTCAACGCAAATCAGGTGCAGGCGCCCGGCTACTGGCGGCGCAGCGACAGCGGGTGGCAGCAGTTCACGCTGCTCGGGCAGCGCGCCCTCGACAGGGCGGCGCCCGTGTGCCATGTCAGTCTGTACGAAGCGGACGCTTATGCCCGCTGGGCCGGAGCGCGGCTGCCGACCGAAGCCGAATGGGAAAGCGTCGCGACCAGCAGCTCGTTCGGCGGCCACTTTGTCGAGGACGCCGTGCTTCGGCCGCTGCCCGCGGTGGACCGAGGAACACCGCTCGCGCAGCTCTTCGGCGACGTGTGGGAATGGACGCAGAGCGCCTACGCGCCCTACGCCGGCTTCCGCGTGGCTCCCGGCGCGGTTGGGGAATACAACGGCAAGTTCATGTGCAACCAGTATGTGCTTCGAGGCGGCTCGTTCGCCACGCCGCGGTCGCACATCCGGCCGACGTACCGGAATTTCTTCCCCGCCTCGGCACGCTGGCAGTTCACCGGCTTCCGCCTCGCGCGCGATCTGTGAACGGCAGCGCCCGCATCAGATTGCTGCGTGCGCTCGCCGTCAGCGCGCTGTTGCTTCACACCGGCGCCCACGCCGCCGGGCACGCCGTCAAGCTGGGTGGAATGGATGTCACCGTCTGGGAGCCGTCGTCGGGATCGACTCCCTGGCCGGTCGTCGTCTTCTCCCACGGCTTTCACGGCTGCGCGACCCAGTCACGCTTCCTCATGCAGGCGCTGGCGGCGGCCGGATACATCGTGTTCGCGCCGAATCACCGCGACGCGACTTGTGGCGGAGGCAGCTCGAGTTGGATCGACAAGTCGACGACGCCCTTCGGGGAATTCCAGCAATGGAACGATTCGACTTACCGCGATCGCGCCGAGGACATCCGACGGCTGATCGACGCTATCCGTGGCGACGGGCGCTATAGGGAGCGCGCCGACTTGTCGCGCCTTGCGCTCGCCGGCCATTCGCTCGGAGGCTACACCGTGCTGGGATTGGCCGGCGCCTGGCCGAGCTGGAAGCTGGACGGCGTCAAGGCGGTGCTTGCCTTGTCGCCCTACAGCCAGCCGTTCGCCGTGCACAAGACGCTATCGGGCCTGGCGGCGCCAGTGATGTATCAGAGCGGCACGTGGGACCTGGGTGTCAAACCCACCATGCACAAGGCCATGGCGAGCTACGACCAGTCGCCCTCGCCCAAGTATTACGTCGAGTTCGACAAGGTCGGACACTTCGCTTGGGCTGATATCGGCCGCGCCTCCGCGCGCGAAGGGATCGTCGGGTACAGCGTCTGGTTTCTCGATCACTACGTCAACGCTGCGCCCGCCGACCGGCGCCTGACCCAAGCAGAGCGCGGCGTCGCAGTATTCCATTACGCTTCCGAGCTGGGGAACAAGTAGGTCCCTCTCAAGGAGGAGTCGAAGTGGCCCATTCCGATCTTCCCATCGACCTGCGCTCGGACACCGTGACCCGCCCTTCGGCGGCGATGCGCTCGGCGATCGCCGCGGCGCCCGTGGGCGATGATCAATACGGCGAGGATCCAACCGTCAACCGCTTGCAAGAGCGCGTCGCGGCGCTGCTCGGCAAGGAAGCCGCGCTTTTCGTGCCCTCGGGAACGATGGCCAATCAGCTGGCGCTGCGCGTGCTCACACGTCCGGGCGACGACGTCATCGTCAGCCGTGAATCGCATGCAGTTTGGCACGAGACCGGTGGCGGGGCCGCCAATGCCGGCGTGCAGTTCACCGAGGTCGGCTCGCGCGGCGTGTTCACGGCCGAAGAGTTTCTCGCCGCCGTCAAGCCGCGAGGTCACGTCGTATATCCTCCGACGACGCTGGTCGAGATCGAGAACACTCAGAACCGCGCCGGTGGAGTGATCTTTCCGCAGGACGAGGTTCAGCGCATCTGCTCGGCGGCGCGCGGGCGTGACGTCGCCTCGTTCCTCGACGGCGCGAGGCTGTGGAACGTCGCGGTAGCGAGCAAGCGCACGCTTGCCGACCTGGCGGCTCCCTTCGATCTCGTCTCGGTTGCCCTGTCGAAGGGTTTGGGAGCGCCAGCAGGCTCGGTGCTCGCCGCGTCGCGCGACGTCATAGCACGCGCGGTGCGCCATCGCCGCATGCTCGGAGGCGCCATGCGCCAATCCGGCATCCTGGCGGCGGCAGGCATTTACGCGCTCGACCACAACCTCGAACGCCTCGCCGAGGATCACGCCAACACCAGCCACATCGCGGAGCAGTTGGCGACGAGCCGGAAGGTCGAGCTGGATCTGGCAACGGTGCAGACCAACATCCTGGTGTTCAGGTTGCGCCCCGACGCGCCGGATGCAGCCACGGTCGTCAAGCGCGCCCGCGAACGCGGCGTGCTGATCTTCGATTTCGGCCCGCGCACGGTGCGCGCGGTCACGCACCTCGATGTGTCGGCAGAGCAATGCGCGCGCGCCGCAGAGATACTGCTGGAGATCGTCGAAGGCAGCTAAGAGTTAGCGTTGAGCGCATCGTCACGTGTCATCCCGAGCGGAGCGAGGGATCTGCTGTTGCGCTAATCGACGAATGCCGCACAGCAGATTCCTCGTCGCGAACGCTCCTCGGAATGACAGTGCGCATCAGCGCTCGCGCGACGGCAATCGCGGTTCCCTACTCGGCGTAATAGACGCCGAAGCCTTCCGCCTGGTCCTGCCAGCGCCGGACCTCTGCGAAGCCCGCACGGCGCAGCAGCGCTTCGAATTCGTCCGGTGCGTACTTGTAGGAGTTCTCGGTGTGGATGCGCTCGCCGGCGGCGAACGTGCGCTCGATGCCATCGCCGCTCACGCACTGCCTGGACCTCGCCTCGAGATGCATCTCGATGCGCCCGAGCTCCTCGCGGTAGAACGCCACGTGGGCGAACGCCGACGGATCGAAATTGCTGGCGAGGACGGTGTTCACATGGTTGAGGATGTTGCGGTTGAACGCTGCGGTGACACCCAGCGAATCGTTGTACGCCGCGTGCAAGAGAGCGGGATCCTTCTTGGTGTCCGCTCCGATGAGCAGCCCGCTGCCCGGACCGCATAACTCGCGTACCCGGCAGAGCAGCAGCAGCGCTTCGTCGGGAGCGAAATTGCCGATGCTCGACCCCGGATAGAAGAATGTCACCGGCCCTGAGTCGATGGCTCCAGCGATGTCGAGGCGGCGCGAAAAGTCGGTCACCACCCCGCACAATTCCAGACCCGGAAACGCCTGCGCCATGCGCAACAGTGCCGGCGCGATGGCTGCGGCGGCGATGTCGACAGCGACGTAGCGCCGCGGTTGCGCGGCCGGCAGCAATAGCATCGCCTTCGCGCAATCGCCTGCGCCGAGATCGACGAGCTGCTTGCGCTTGCCCATTGCGCGGACGATCTCTTCGCGGTGCGTGGTCAGGATGCCGCGCTCGGTCCGTGTCGGATAGTACTCAGGCAGCTCGCAGATCGCCTCGAACAGCGCACACCCGAGCCCATCATAGAAGTACTTGGGGGCTATGGTGGGCGGGCTCGCGCGGATCCCCGCGAGCAGCTCGGAGCGCTCGCGCTCCGGGTCGGGATCCATGCGATCGAGTAGCGTGACGCCATGGCGTGCGGCACGCTCGGTGATCCAGTGCAGGGTCGTAGCGGGCTTGGGCATATTCTGATTCTTCGAAGGCGATCACACTGGTCGGCGGCGGACGGCGGAGCTTACACCGCTGGCCAAGCCAGCACAGGTCGAGGACAATGCGCCGTCGCTGCGCATCTGCCGACCGGCTGGCGAGGCATCCCAATAAATAACGTGCAAGAACAGTGCCCGACTCCAAGCGCACGGCGCGCATGCCCTTGAATCAACAACCAAGCTTTAATCCTGCCGGCCCCGACGGACGCTTCGGACTTTATGAGGCGAGCGATTTTGTAATTTCTACCGGAGCTACCGGGCGCGCTTGCAATGCCGATGTCATCGAGGCAGCGCTCTGGTACTTCCGCGATGAGGTCATCGCACTGCCCCGCGCCGCGCTGCCTGTTGCGGGGTTCGCGCGCGGGATCACGGCGCAACAAGATGCTGCGCTGTGGGGGCGATCGCACTCCTTTGGCGCGCCCATCGACTACCCGTCACTGATCTGGGTCGCGGCGCCCGAGACCGTGCGCAGCGCGCGCCTGGGGACGGATGGATCGGTCATCGCGACCAGCGCGGGCGATTGCGCGTTCGCCGTCGTGCCCAAGATTGCGCTGAACCGCTCCTACTACAACGAGGCCTCGGTTGCATTCCTCGCCCAGCGTCGCCTGACACTTCGTGGTCGCCACGATGACGGGCGTTTCACCGCTCGCACCATCTGGCCGGAGGACTTCCGCCTCGACCCCGCAGCGCCCACGCGCTCGATCGCTGCGACGCCTGTTGCGCTGCGCTCGCTGGTACGCGAGGAACCAGGGGGCGGTGCGCAAAGCGGGTTCGCGGCGATGACGCTGTGGGAACGCAACCCGGCCATGCGCGACTGGCGCGACAAGCCGGTGCTCGGTGTTCTGCTCAACGGAGCGCAAGGCGATGACGACGAGGCACACGGCGGCCACTTCGCGCTGGTGACAGGATGGGTCGGGCACGACGGCGCGATCGGCGACTGGCTGGCGAACAACTTCTATACGCTCGATTCGTTCAGCGAAAAAGGAATCATCGCCGCCATGCTCCCGCTGGACAATTATCTGGCCGACCTGAACAGCGGCCAAGCTTGGTATCGGCCCTCGTACCTGATGGTGGCGGTGTTGCGGAATGAACGTGCGGCAGCTCACATCCAAGGCGCCCTCGCGCGGGTCTACAACCAGTTCTACCGTCACCAGCTCGTCTACCGGCACGGGGCGATGAACTGCGCCAGCATCAGTGTCGACGTGCTGCGCGCTCTGGGATGGAACGTGGTTGAACTGGGGCCGACCAGTCGGCTGCTGGCGGCGCTGAGCGTCCCCTACTTCGCCATGCGCGAGCACAGCGCCGACAGAGCCGTGCAGATCTACGACTACCTGGCCGAGGACAGGACGCGGCTTCTCCCCGCCGCGGCGTTCGAAGAAATCGGCGCCGACCTTTTGCGGTTCGCGTCGGGGGCGGCTGAGCGCACGTTGACGCCGTTCGAGGCGCTGCTCGCGGCAGACCTCGAGGCGCTCGTCTTCTTGCGCATTCCGCAGCTTCCTTCGTCGCGCGCCTGGGGCGACTACCCTGTGGTGACCCCATGGGAGTACCACAGACGCATGCCTTCGGATCCCTCGCAGCAGCAGATCATCCCGGTGCCGCCCCGGC
>Ga0187777_10002089_pt1 | contig 12830 bp, 12 predicted proteins | sample 1015_Q2_SP5_10_M_FD_132416 | JGI IMG/M metagenome (GOLD analysis project Ga0187777, IMG submission 132416) | Tropical peat soil microbial communities from peatlands in Department of Meta, Colombia - 1015_Q2_SP5_10_MG | ecosystem: Environmental > Terrestrial > Soil > Wetlands > Peat | place...
GGGCCTGGACCCGCTTGCCGTGGGACGTCCCCCGGCGGTGGACCTCCTCCGCCACCGGGGTGCTTCCCACGAAGCTCACCGCGGCCACCCCCGGGTGCTCGAGCAGGGCGCGCACCGTCTCCCCGTCCCCGTGCACCACCGAGAAGGCGCCATCGGGGAGCCCGGATTCCTGGAGGAGCTCGGCGAGGCGGAGCGAGGGCGAGGGGTCCTTCTCCGACGGCTTGAGGACGAAGGTGTCGCCGCAGGCCAGGGCCACCGGGAACATCCACATCGGGACCATCACCGGGAAGTTGAAAGGGGTGATGCCCACCGCCACGCCGAGCGGCTGGCGAACCGACCAGCTGTCCACGCCGGCGCCCACCTGCTCGCTGAACTCGCCCTTGAGGAGATGGGGGATGCCGCAGGCGAACTCCACCACCTCCAGTCCGCGGGTCACCTCACCGTCGGCGTCGCTCAGGGTCTTTCCGTGCTCGCCGGTGATGAGCGCCGAGAGCGCCGGGCGCTCCCGCTCCACCAGCTCCTTGAAGCGGAAGAGGATCCGGGCCCGGCGCAGCGGCGGGGTCGCCGCCCAGCGTGGGAAGGCCTCCACCGCCGCCGCCACCGCGGCCTGGACCTCGGCCTGACCGGCGAAGGGAACCCTGGCCGCGACCTTGCCCCGGGCGGGGTCGAAGACGTCTCCGGCCCGGCTGCTCGTCCCGGCCACCCGCCGGCCGCCGATCCAGTGCGCGAGCTCGTGGGCCATGGTCACCTCTCCTCCCCGGGTTCCCCGACGATAGCGTTTCGCCGCCGACCGGCACAGTGGGCGCCTCCCGCGGCGGGAAGGCTTGTCGGTGGGGCCGGCCACGGTTATGCGCGCTGGGCTCCATGAGCGCCCGCCCTGAGAGGCCTCTCCACTACGCGTGGATCGTCGCCGCCACCACCTTCCTCACCCTGCTCTGCGCCGCCGGCGTCCGGGCCACGCCGAGCATCCTCATCGTTCCCCTGGAGGAGGCCTTCGGCTGGTCGAGGGCCACCATCTCCTCCGCCGTCTCGGTCAATCTCTTGCTCTACGGGCTGGTCGGCCCGTTCGCCGCGGCGCTGCTCGACCGCTTCGGGATCCGCCGGGTGGTGGCCATCTCGCTGTCGGTGATGTGCCTCGGAGTGGCGCTCACCAGCCGGATGACCCAGCCCTGGCAGCTGGTGCTCTCCTGGGGGGTCCTGGTGGGACTGGGGACCGGGACCACCGCCACCGTGCTCGGAGCGACGGTGGTCAATCGCTGGTTCCACGAGCGGCGTGGCCTGGTGATGGGCGTGCTCACCGCCGCCACCGCCACCGGACAGCTCGTCTTCCTGCCCCTGCTGGCGCGGCTGGTCCAGCGCGGCTGGCAGACCGTCCCGCTCACCGTCGCCGCCGTCCTGGCCGGCGTCGTTCCACTGGTCACGCTCCTCTTCCGCGACCGCCCCGGAGACGTCGGGCTCCTGCCCTACGGCGCCTCCGACCCGGGCGACGTCCCGTCGCCTCCGGCGCGGTCCCCGCTCACCGCCGCGCTCGACGTGCTTCGCCGGGGCTCTCGCTCGCGCGACTTCTGGCTTCTCTTCGCCAGCTTCTTCGTCTGCGGCGCGACGACCAACGGGCTGGTCGGCACGCACCTGGTGCCGGCCTGCATGGACCACGGCATCCCGGAGGTCCGGGCCGCCGGCCTCCTGGCGATGATGGGGGTCTTCGACCTCGTGGGCACCACCGCCTCGGGCTGGCTCTCCGACCGCTACGACAGCCGCTGGCTCCTCTTCTGGTACTACGGCCTGCGCGGGCTCTCCCTGCTCTACCTTCCCACCGCCTTCGAGATGTCCGAGGGGGCCCTGGCCGTCTTCGCCGTCTTCTACGGCCTGGACTGGATCGCCACCGTCCCGCCCACCCTGAGGCTCGCCACCGATGTGTTCGGCCGCGAGGATGCCGCGGTGGCCTTCGGGTGGATCTTCGCCGGACATCAGATCGGCGCCAGCTTCGGCGCGCTCGGCGCCGGCATCGTCCGGACCTCGACCGCCACCTACACCCTGGCCTTCCTCGGGGCCGGGTCCATCTGCCTGGTCGCCGCACTGCTCGTCCTGCGCATCGGACGGTTCCGCAAGGGCGTGCCGGCGGTGGCCGCGTCGTCCCCCGAACCCGGCTGACATCACCGGACCGTCCAGGTCCGCGGGCCAGGGGCGTCATCCCCTAGGGCGGGCTGGGCATGATAGGACCCGCGGGTTTCGATGCTCACCTCCCTGCCCGCCCTGCTCCTCGCGCTGGCCGTCGCGCCGGCGTCCCCAGCCCGCGACGAGGCCAGCGTGCGCCGGGTGCCCGAGCTGGCCCATCGCCCGCGCGTGGATGGCGAGCTGCGCGACCTGATGGGGGCGACGCCGGTGGTGGCTCGCGCCGCCGCCGGGCCGAGCGCCTCCCTCACCGGCCGGGCCGCGGTGTACGGGGACACGCTCTACCTGGGCATCGAGATCACCGACGATCAGCCCATCACCGCCGACCTGCTCAGCGTCAGCCTGCACTCGCCGGAGGCGGGGGTGACCGCGCCGGGCCGGGTCTTCCACTTCGGCAGCGATGGCAAGCGGCCCTCCTCGCCGGACGAGGCGCCCGCCTGGGCCCAGGCGGCGGTGGAGGCGGCCGTGCAGCGCACGCCCTCCGGCCTGGCCGCCGAGGTGGCCCTCCCGCCCCTCGCCCTGCCCCGGCTTCCGGCGCACGGACCCCTGCTCCTCGACCTGTGCCTCGCCTACGACGACCGCGACGGCGACGAGGTCGACGCCCAGCGCATCACCACCTGCCCCGGCGGCGCGTCACCGGTGCGGCTCGAGCTGCCGGAGTCCGTCCTGGCCACGCTCAAGCAGCGGCCGCCCCCCGAGGTCCTGAGCCTGGAGGCCCGGCCCGGCGGCTGGGTGGGATTCGGCGAGCGGCTCGACCCGCGGTGGATCCTCGCCGACCGGGCGCTGACGCTGCCCTCGCTGCGGGCGCTGGTCAGCGACGCCGCCCTCGATCCGGCGGCGCTTCGCCTCTACGTCCCGGACCGGATGACCCTGCCCAACGGGGGGGCCATCCTCGCCGTCCTCTCCGGGCAGGACCCCTTCGAGACCGAGGAGACCTGCGCCGCGGACCGCGAGGTCCGGCTGCTCCTCTACCGGGTGCGGGGGCGGATGGCCGAGCGTGTCCTGGAATGGCCGGCGCGGACCTGCGCCCTGGGGCGAGCCCTGTCGGTGACGCTGGATCCGGCGGGAGAGCTGACCGTCGGCTACTCGAGCGGGGCCACGGTGCGGTTCCTCTGGAGCCGCGACCATTTCGAGCGAACGGAGTACGGAAGCCGGTGAGCCCCGAAGCGCGGTCCCTCTATCTGCTGACCCTCGGCTGCCCGAAGAACCGGGTCGACTCCGAGGTCATGCTCGGGGCGCTCGGCCAGGGCGGCTACCGGCTGGTCGACGACCCGGCCCGGGCGAGCGTCATCGTCGTCAACACCTGCGCCTTCATCGGGCCAGCCAAGCAGGAGTCCATCGACTCCATCCTCGAGCTGGCCGAGCACAAGCGCACCGGGCAGTGCCGGACGCTGGTGGTCACCGGCTGCCTCTCACAGCGCTACGCCCCGGAGCTGGCCCGGGAGCTGCCCGAGGTCGACCATTTCCTGGGGACCTCGGCCTACGCGCAGATCGCCGACCTGCTCGCCGCCGAGGCGGCGCCGCGCCAGGTCATTCCCGATCCGGACTACATCCACGACGCCCGCACGCCGCGGGTCAACTCCGGACCGGCCTACACCGCCTACCTCAAGATCTCCGAGGGCTGCGACAACGCCTGCGCCTTCTGCATCATCCCCACCCTCCGCGGGGCCCAGCGCTCGAGGCCGGTGGAGGACCTGGTGGCCGAGGCGCGGACGCTGGCCGGCGCCGGGGTGCGCGAGCTGAACCTGGTGGCGCAAGACCTCACCGCCTATGGCCACGACCTGCCCGGCCGCCCCCGCCTGCACGAGCTGCTCCGCGCCCTGTGCGCCGTGGACGTGCGCTGGATCCGGCTCCACTACGCCTACCCGCGCACCTTCCCCGAGGAGCTGATCGACGTCATCGCCTCCGAGCCGAAGATCGCCAAGTACCTGGACATGCCCCTGCAGCACGCCTCGGACCGACTCCTCCGCTCGATGCGGCGGGGCCGCGACCGGGCCTTCCTCGAGTCCCTGGTGGCCCGGCTCCGCGCCCGCATCCCCGGCCTCAGCCTGCGCACCTCGCTCATCGCCGGGCTCCCCGGCGAGACGGAGGCGGACTTCGAGGAGCTGAAGGAGTTCGTGCGCACCCAGCGCTTCGAGCGCCTGGGATGCTTCCAGTACTCGGACGAGGAGGGCACCGCGGCCTTCGACCTCCCGGACAAGGTCCCGCCGAGGGTGATCGAGCGCCGGTGGCGCGAGGTGATGGCGCTGCAGAAGCGCATCAACCGCGAGCAGAACCGCGCCCTGGTCGGACGGCGCCTCACCGTCCTGGTCGAGGGAGCGAGCCCGGAGACGGAGCACCTCCTCGTCGGGCGCCACCAGGGCCAGGCGCCGGAGATCGACGGTCAGGTGTACCTCAACGACGGCTTCGCCTACCCGGGGGAGTTCGTCACCGTCGAGGTGACCGAGGCCCACGACTACGACCTGGTGGCCGGCATCGTCGAGCGCCCGGAGCAGCCAGGGGCCCTGGGCGAGCGCCGCCGCGCCCCGGGCACGGCCTAGCGCTTCCGGGAGGGCTTCTCGCCCGGGTCGGTGGGCTCGGCCTCGGCCGGCGCCGGGGGCGGGGGAGCGCGGCGCACCGCGGGCGGCGGCGGCGGCGGCGGGCCCCGGCCGCAGGAACAGACGGTGCGCGCGCTGGGGATGTCCTGGGCGTAGAGACAGCTGCCGGCGCAGGGTCGCGAGGCGGTCTCCTGGAGCTCCCCGGTCCAGGCCGGAACCGCCCCCAGCTCCTGGGCGCACCGGGGCAAGTCCTTGGCCAGCCCCTCCCAGGGGACCACGACCTCCAGGCTCAGGCCGGGGTCCTCGGGACTGAGCGTGAGACCGATGCGGCAGCTGGCCAGGCGCCCGCGCGCCGGCTCGAGGGGCAGAACCGCCCCCCGGTCGAGCATCTGCCAGGACACGAAGCGGACCAGGGTCCCCGAGGGAGTGGAGTCCGAGGAGAGATGGGTCCAGGACTCGGCCCCGCTCCGGCCCTCCACCGGCGGGGGCCGGCGGAAGAGCACCAGTCGCTGTCCGCGGAGGTCGAGCAGGATCCGGTAGTGCCCCCAGGCATCCGCCCCGAGGACCCCGGAGACCATCGGGACGCTGCCCGGTCCGGGCGCCGGGGCCACCGCCACGTCGACGTGGCGGAGCGCCCAGCCGGGGGCGAGGCCGAGCGATGCCAGGGCCAGGGTCCGGCCGCTCACCTCCCGGCCAGACAGCTGCCGGCCGGCGTCGGCCGAGACCTCGACGATGCGCGAAGCGGTGGCGAGGAGCATGGGGAGGGTGAGCGGCGCCGTCCCGGCATCGAGCTGCACCGCCAGGGACGGCCGGTCCGTCCTCGGGTCCCGGGTGAGCTCGAGGGTGACCGATTCTTCCGACTGGAAGGCCGGGGCGGCGGGAGCCTGGACGTGAAAGGTGACGGTGCGGGCGCCGGGGTTCACCTCGAGCACGAAGCCGATGAGGACCTCCGAGCCGAGGGTCAGCTCGCAGGAGACGCCCTGGTCGCGGAGCGCGCGCAGATCGCCGAAGGAGCGCGTTCCGAGGCGGACGTCGCCGGCCAGGACGCTGTCCCTCAGCGTCTCCCCGGGGCTTCCCCCGCCGGCCGGACCGGCGCCGAGGAGGCGGGTGTCCACCTGACCCACCACCTCGGGCGGGGAGGCGAAGCATCCGTCGGTGACCCTCGAGAACGGCTCCTCCACGGCGAGGCGGACCACCGCCGGGCGGCCCGCCACCGTGCCGTCCAGGGCGAGGGCCATCGACCATCCGGGGCGGAGGGGGAGGGTCTGACCGGCCACGGCGCGGGGGCCGGCCGGCGCGCTGTGGCTGCAGCCGAGCAGCGCGATGCAGAGCCCGCCGAGGCTGGCTCTCATGGCCGGGGCGTGCCGGCGGCGTCGAGCACCTGGGTGCCCTCGGGGACCTCGAGCACGAAGCGGTCCTTGTCCAGGCCGACGTTGGTGCGGAGATCCGAGAAGGTGATGCTGTTCTCGCTGCCGTCGGGATCGATGACCACGCTCCGCCGCACCTGGGCCGTCTTGGCATCCAGCTCGAGCCGCAGCTCGCGGAAGCGCACCTCCGTCTTCCGGGGCGTGAGCACGAGGAGCGCGCCCTGGCACTCGGCGCAGGGCGCCCGGACGATGCTGAACTCGTCGAGGAGCCGGCCCTTGCCCCGGAGGAAGGTGACCGAGCTGGACAGCTCGCTCGAGGGAAGGGAGGCGCGGGTGAGGGTGTTCGCGCCCGGGTCCCAGGCATAGACCTTCTCGCCGGAGAGCACGAACGTCCGCTTGCTCGGGGTCTCGTACTCCCAGCGCATCTGGGCCGGCTTCTTGAAGGCCACCACGCCAGTGGAGGTCGCCGTCCGTCCGAAGGTCTTGTAGAGGTATTCCTGACGGAAGCGCGCGGTGAAGTCCTGGGTGCGCTCGTAGAAGGCCTGCATCCGCTCCACCAGCGCCTTCACCTCGTGGGTCGGCTCGGGCGGCGGGGCCACGCCGCCGTCGGCCGCTGCGGCAAGCACGCACCACGTCAGCACCAGGCTGCTCACGGTTGGACAGCTGACACGGCGGAGGGTTCGACGTCCAGCGTCATGATTTTTCAGCGGCCGGCGGCGGATGTCTCTGGCCAGCCACCCGCCCGAGGTGGTACCCGGGCGCCTTCCCTTTCCTCGAGAGGTCTCCGATGCGCGTCCCCACCCGAGGTGTCGCCGTCGTCCTCGGCTTCGCCCTGCCCGCCCTCGCCGACGACGCCAAGAAGCCGGCGGCCGCCCCCCCGGCGCCCAAGCCGGAGGCGGCGCTGACCTCCACCTTCCAGCCCGACGTGGGCACCTGGGCCTGCGCCGGCAAGATGAAGTTCGGCGACAAGGAGTTCGCCACCAAGTCGCAGTTCGTCATGCGCGCCGAGCTGGGCGGCTTCCTCTACGCCGGCGAGTACCAGGTGGCCAAGAGCGCGGCGATGCCCGCCGGGATGAAGGGCCATATCCACTGGGCCTGGGACCCGGTGTCCAAGAAGCTCATCGAGTTCGGAGTGGACAGCTTCGGAAACATCTTCCGGGGCACCTCCGACGGCTTCCAGGGCGACACCGCCGTCTGGAACGAGGAGGGCACCTTCGACGGGAAGCCGGCCAAGACCCGGACCACGGTGAAGCGGTCCGGGAAGGAGCTGACGGTGACCTCGGAGCTGGACAAGGACGGGGCCTGGGTGTCGATGGGTCAGGACCACTGCCAGAGGAAGTGATTCTTCGACCATGGTCCGCGCCCGTCCGCTGATGACTGCCGCCGTTCTTGCCCTGGCCGTTCCGGCGGCGGGGCAGGATCAAGACTTCTCCAAGGTCGAGATCAAGACCACCCCGCTGGCCGGCTCGGTGTCGATGCTGGAGGGCTCGGGCGGCAACATCGGGGTCTCGGTGGGCCCGGACGGAGTGCTCCTGGTCGACGACGAGTACGCGCCGCTGGTCCCCAAGATCGAGGCGGCGGTCAAGAAGCTCAGCCCCCAGCCGATCCGCTTCGTGGTCAACACCCACTGGCACGGCGACCACACCGGCGGAAACGGGCCGCTGGCCAAGGAGCAGGTGGTGGTCTTCGCCCAGGAGAACGTGCGCAAGCGGATGAGCGCCGAGCAGTTCAACGCCTTCTTCAAGCACGCCACCCCGGCGGCGCCGCCGGAGGCCCTTCCCATCGTCACCTTCGCCGACGGCATCACCTTTCACGTCAATGGCGACGACATCGAGGTGATCCACGTCGCCCCGGCGCACACCGACACGGACTCCATCATCTTCTTCCGGAAGGCCAACGTGGCCCATGCCGGGGACATCTTCTTCAACCGGATCTACCCGTTCATCGACGTCAGCAGCGGCGGGAGCATCAACGGCATGGTGGCCGCGGCCGACCTGATCCTCGGGCGGATCGACGACCAGACCAAGGTCATCCCCGGCCACGGCCCGCCGGGCGGCAAGGCCGATCTCAAGGCGTACCGGGACATGCTGGCCACGGTGCGGGATCGGATCCAGAAGGCCATCCGGGAGGGCAAGACGCTGGACCAGGTGGTGGCCTCGAAGCCGACGGCGGAGTTCGACGCCGTCTGGGGAAAGGGCTTCCTCGACCCGGGCCACTTCGTGGCGCTGATCTACACCGGCCTCAAGCAGTAGCGGTCAGGCCGAACACCTCCTCCTCGAGGCACTGCAGGGTGTCGAAGCGCGGCCGCTCAGCGGCGGCCGGGACGCCAGATGCGCCCGCGCTGCTTCACCGAGAGGGCGTGGAACCGGGCGCGCAGCGCCTGGGCCTCCTCCGGGGTCAGGTCGCCGCCTTCAGCGGAGCGCTCGGCGCGCCAGGCCAGCGCCCGGCCGAGCGTCATGGCCACCGCGGCGGAGATGTTGAGCGAGCGAGTGAAGCCGCGCATCGGGATCCAGAAGGTGCCATCGGCGCCCCGGAGCGCCTCGTCGGAGACCCCGGTCCGCTCGTTGCCGAAGACCAGCGCCCGCTTTCCGGAGAAGTCGAGGTCCCAGAGCGAGCGCGCTCCGGAGCGCGCCGCCGAGACCCAGATCTCGAAGCCTCGCTCGGCGAGGCCGCTCCGCGCGGCGGCGAAGTCCTCCCAGCGATGAATGTCCAGCCACTTGTCGCAGCCCTGGGTCACCTTGCGGTTGGGCGCAAACCGGACCTCCGGGTGCTCGACCACGTGGACCTCCTGCACGCCGAGCGCCTCGCAGGTGCGGAGGACAGCCGCCATGTTGAACGGATCCTCGAGCCGGTCGAGCACCACCGCCAGGGTCCGGGTCCGCTGCCGGACGACCTGGTCGACCCGCTCGCGCCGCGGCGGAAGGAGCAGCGCCTCCGGGACGGGCTCCCCCACCGGGCGAGGTGCCGAGCGCCTGGGCGTCCTGGGCATCAGCGACCCCGGGCCGGGGCACGTCGGCGCTGCCGCTTGCGCGCGCGGGGCTCGGCCACCCGCCGGTGGCGGGGGGTGCCCGGGCGGCGGGGCCGGTCGGCCGCGGGCAGGCTGCCCCCGAAGACCACGGTGGCCACGGCATCGAGGAGCGCGGGCACTCCCTCTCCGGTGGCGGCGGAGATGGGGAACACCCGGATGCCCCGGCGCCTCAGGGTGGCCACGAATCGACCGACCCGCGCCCGCGCCTCGGGAAGGTCGATCTTGTTCGCCGCCACCACCTGGGGCTTGGCGGCCAGCTCCGGGCTGAACCGGGCGAGCTCCCGTCCGAGCACCTCCAGGTCGCGAAGCGGGGAGCGCTCCGGCCCCCCGGCGGCCAGGTCCACGAGGTGGACGAGGACGCGGCACCGTTCCACGTGCCGGAGGAACTGGTGGCCCAGGCCGGCGCCCTCGGCGGCGCCCTCGATGAGCCCGGGGATGTCCGCCATGACGAACGAGCGGCGGTCCTTGTAGGCCACCACGCCGAGGTTGGGGACGAGCGTGGTGAAGGGATAGTCGGCGATGCGCGGGCGCGCGCGGGAGACGCGGGCGATGAGCGAGCTCTTGCCGGCGTTGGGAAAGCCGACCAGACCGACGTCGGCGAGGAGCTTGAGCTCGAGGAGGAGGTCGCGCTCCTCGCCCGGCGTGCCCTCCTGGGCGAAGCGCGGCGTCTGGCGCGTGGAGGTGGCGAAGTTCATGTTGCCCAGCCCGCCGCGGCCGCCCCGGGCGGCCACCACCTCGGCGCCCGGGGAGGCCAGGTCCGCGAGCAGCTCGCCGGTGGCCGCGTCCTGGACCAGGGTGCCCACCGGGACGCGGAGCCGGAGGTCGTCCGCGGCGCGGCCGTTCCGGTCGTTTCCCATGCCGTGCTGGCCCGAGGCGGCCCGGTGGAGCGACTGGTAGCGGTAGTCGAGGAGCGTGGTCAGCCCGGGGTCGGCGACCAGGCGGACGGAGCCGCCGTTGCCGCCGTCGCCGCCGGACGGGCCGCCCCGCTCGACGAACTTCTCGCGGCGAAAGGCCACCGCGCCGTCGCCCCCATCGCCGGCCTTGACGTGGATGCTGACCTGGTCGACGAACTTCATGTTCCCTGGGGAGCCCTCGCGCCCCGGGACCGCACCCGCACTAGGCCCTGGCGGCCGGCTCGACGGAGACCTTCTTCCGGTCGCGGCCCAGCCGCTCGTATTTCACCACCCCGTCGGCGGTGGCGTAGAGCGTGAAATCGCGGCCCAGCCGCACGTTGCGGCCCGGGTGGATGACCGTCCCGAGCTGGCGCACGAGGATGCTGCCGGCATGAACGGCCTCGCCTCCGTAGACCTTGACCCCGCGCCGCTGACCGGCGGAGTCACGGCCGTTTCGCGAGCTGCCCTGTCCCTTCTTGTGAGCCATGGACCTGTCGTTCCCTGGGATGACGTCTGGGTCAGCCCTTGACCTCGGTGACCTTGACCTCGGTGTAAGGCTGACGGTGACCGCGGCGCCGGGTCCAGCCTTCCTTCTCCTTGCGGAAGTGGAGCACGCGGGTGTGCTTGTCCTGGGCGGTGATGGTGCCCAGCACCTGGGCGCCGGCGACGAGCGGTTTGCCGATGCGCGGGGCGGCGTCGCCGCCGACGAGGAGGACCTCGGAGAAGGTGATGGTCGAGCCGACGTCTCCGGGCACCTTCTCGATACGCACCACGTCGCCCGCGGCGACGCGGTACTGCTTTCCACCCGTCCTGATCACGGCGTACATCGGAGGTAAACCCCTGTTTCGAAAGGGTCCAGGCATCTAGTCGGGTGGTTTTGCGAAGTCAAGGCGAGGCCGCGGCGGGCTCTCGGCTGGAGGGAACGCACATCGGGGCGGTCGTGCCCCGGGGGACCTGGACCGCGCCGAGTGTCCGATCAGCCATGCGTCGCGGGCAACGGCTCGGAGGGAGACTAGAGGACGGGGTCGGGCGAGCGGGCGTCCGTGGCCCTGCTTCGGCGACCTCGAGCACCCCGATGCGAGGTGTGGCAAGACGTGGCGGCGGAGTGGCGGCGGCCCTGGTTGAACCTCGGATTCCCCGTAAGAGTGGGCACCCTCGAGGCGGCGTCGTCGGAGGGTAGTCAGCCGAGGCGCTACCCCCCCGGGAAGCCCAACCGCCCGACGGCGCTACACCTTTCTCGATCGGATCGGCTTCAGCCCAGGCACGGGTCATGGACGCCCGTAAGTTACCGAAATGACATTTGTTTGGTCAAAAAGGAGGTAGCACCCGGGCTGACAGCTCTGCGTGCGGGCAAGTAGCCGTTCAACCTGGGCATTCAGGGGGAACCGGGGTAGCGCCCGGGCTGACTACCCCCCGGCCCCGACCGGCCCCGGGTACCAGGTCTTGCGGGTTTTACGGAGATCCGCACGCATCGCCTTCGTGCCCCGCCGCCCGCGCCGCCCGACACGGGCACCGCACGTCCGCCGGCGTCGCCAGCGCTCACCCTGCGCTCGCTGCGTTCCCTCGGGGCTCCTCTGGCTCCCGCCGCACAAGCGGCACCGAGCTTGCCTGGGGCATGCGCCGCGACTCCGCACTGCTCGGTGCTCGAGCCGGTGCCCCGGCGAGGAGGTCCCGTGTCGAGGACCGTCATCCAGCATCTCGAACATCTGCACCGGCTGCTGCGGAGCGCGCAGGAGACGGCCCTGCGCGAGAACGGGCTCAATCCCGCACGCTGGGCCGTTCTCAGCTGCCTGAGTGAACGGATGGACGCGACCGGCGGCGAGCTCGCGCAGTGGAGCCGGGTCATGCCCCAGACGATGTTCCGCACGCTCGAGCGGATGGAGACCCAGGGCCTGGTCCTGCGCCCTGGCCCGGTGGGGCCTGGACACGCCCGCCGGGCCCGCATCAGCCGCAAAGGAACTGTCCTGCTCGAACGCGTTCAGGCAAGGCTGGTCGACGTCGAGCACCAGATGCTGAGCCAGTTCGATTCCGAGCATGCCGATCTCTTCGTCCAGTACCTCGAGGAGTGCGCTGCACGGCTGGAACGCATGCCTCGGCGACGCCACGGCCCGTTGAGCGCTGGACGCCGCCGGCCAACTGCCGCCGCCGCGGTCAGTCGCCGAGCCGGGCCTTGAGCACGGCGTTGACCTGGGCCGGGTTGCCCTTGCCCTTCATCGCCTTCATCACCTGGCCGACCAGGAAGCCGAGCACCTGCTTCTTCCCGGCCCGGTACTTCTCCACCTCCGCGGGGTTCGCCGCCAGGACCGCGTCCACCGCCGACTCCACCGCACCGGTGTCCTTCTCCAGGCCCACCCCGAGGTCGGCCACGATGGCCGCCGCGGCCTTCCCCGTCCGGAACATCTCGGCCAGCACCTGCTTGGCCGCGTTGGCCGAGACCTCCCCGCCGTCCACCAGCCTGAGCAGGGCGGCGAACTCCTCGGCGGAGAAGCGCACCGCCCCCACCGCCGTGCCCTCCTCCTTCAGGAGCCGCAGGAGCTCGCCGGTGAACCAGTTGGCCAGCTTCTTCGCGTTCCCGCCGTAGCGCTTCCACACCGACTCGAAGAAGTCCGCCAGACCGCGGTCCGCGACCAGGATGCGGGCGTCGTAGGCCGGGAGCCCGTACTCCATCTGGAACCGGAGGAACTTGTCGCGTGGAAGCTCGGGGAGCGCGGCGCGGATGCGCTCCTCCAGCCCGTCCGGGAGCACCAGCGGGGGGAGGTCGGGCTCGGGGAAGTAGCGGTAGTCGTGCGCCTCCTCCTTGCTGCGCATGCTCCGCGTCTCGCCCCGGTCCGGA
>Ga0187777_10002090_pt1 | contig 12830 bp, 9 predicted proteins | sample 1015_Q2_SP5_10_M_FD_132416 | JGI IMG/M metagenome (GOLD analysis project Ga0187777, IMG submission 132416) | Tropical peat soil microbial communities from peatlands in Department of Meta, Colombia - 1015_Q2_SP5_10_MG | ecosystem: Environmental > Terrestrial > Soil > Wetlands > Peat | place...
ATCCTGGTGGGCCGCGCCGCGCTCGTGGAACGCCTGGCCCACAACCCGCTCAACCGCGCGCTGCGGATCGACAAGTTCACGGTGGCGGCGCTCGAGGCCACGCTGTACGCCTACGAGGCCGGGACCGCGCTCGAGACCATTCCCACGCTGCGCATGCTGACCGAGCCGGCGGCCGCGGTTCGTCGCCGGGCACGACGGATCCTCGCGCGACTCCCCGCCGTCGCCCAGCGCGGTCTGGGCGCGCGCGTGATCGAGTCGCGCTCGCAGGTCGGCGGGGGCGCGCTGCCGACGGTGGAGCTGCCCACCGCGGCCATCGCGCTCGGCACCGCGGCCCGCCCGGCCGCTCGCCTGGACGAGGCGCTGCGAGCGGGACATCCGCCGGTGCTGGGTCGCCTGCTCGACGACCAGCTGCTGCTCGACTGCCGCACCGTCCAGCCGACCGACGTCGCGTCGCTCGCCGCCCGCCTCGAGTCGCTCTAACGCGGCGGCCGTGAGACACGTCGTCGTCGGCACCGCGGGGCACATCGACCACGGCAAGACCTCGCTGGTGAAGGCCCTCACCGGCACCGACACGGATCGGCTCCCGGAGGAGAAGGCCCGCGGCATCACGATCGACCTGGGCTTCGCGTTCATGGAGGCCCCCGGAGGAATCGTGATCGAGATCGTCGACGTGCCCGGCCACGAGCGCTTCGTCCGCAACATGCTGGCCGGCGCGGGCGGCATCGACCTGGCCCTGCTCGTCGTCGCCGCCGACGAGGGCGTGATGCCGCAGACCCGCGAGCACCTGGCGATCTGCCAGCTCCTCCGCATCAAGTCCGGCCTCGTGGTGCTGAGCAAGGCCGACCTCGCGGAGCCCGACTGGATCGAGCTGGTCCGAGACGACGTGCGCCGCGCCGTCGAGGGCACCTTCCTCGCCGGCCGCCCGGTGCTGCCCGTCTCGGTCAAAACGGGCGAGGGCCTGCCCGAGCTGCGCGCGGCGCTCGCCGAGCTCGCGCGGGAGGTGCCCGTCAAGGACGCCGACCGGACCGCGCGGCTCCCGATCGACCGGGTGTTCACGGTGAAGGGATTCGGCACCGTGGTCACCGGCACGCTGGTAGCGGGGCGCCTCGCGGTCGACGAGCGCGTCGAGGTCTATCCGCGCGGCGTGCAGTCGAAGGTCCGTGGACTGCAGGTGCACGGCCACGCGGTCGCGCAGGCCGTGGCCGGGCAGCGTACCGCCGTGAACCTGCAGGGCGTCGAGCGCGCCGCCATCGAGCGCGGCGACGTGCTGGCCCCGGCGGGCTCGCTGATGGCCACGGTCATGCTCGACGGGACGCTCGAGCTGCTCGAGGACGCGCCGCGGCCGCTCAAGACGCGCGATCGCATCCGGTTCCACGCCGGCACGCAGGAGGTGATGGCGCGGGTCCTCCCGGTGGAGCGGACGGAGCTGGAGCCCGGCCAGTCCGGCCACGCCCGGTTCCGGCTGGAGGCCCCGCTGGTGGTCCTGCCCGGCGACCGGTTCGTGGTGCGCTCCTACTCGCCGATCGTCACCATCGGCGGCGGCACCATCCTCGACATCGCGCCGCCTCGCTTCAAGCGCAAGGGGCCGGCGCTCGCCGCCCACCTCGAGCTGCTCGACACGGGCGATCCGGCACAGGTCCTCGAAGAGCACCTCAAGCACGCCGGAGCCGCGGGGGCCCGCGCCGCCGACCTCCGCGCGCGGACGCCGTTCGGCCCGGACGAGCTCCGCCGGTTGCTCGACTCGCTCCAGGAGGCGGGCCGGATCATCGCGGTCGACCGCGAGTGGTACCTGCATCGCGACGCCAGCAACCGGCTCCGTTCCCAGACCCTGGGCGTGCTCGAGGCTTTCCACGGCGAGAACCCGCTGCGCACCGGCATCTCCCGCGAGGAGCTGCGGAGCCGCGTCGGCAACGCGCAGGAGCGCGTGTTCGCCCAGCTCCTGGGGACGCTCGAAGCGGAGGGGTTGGTTCACAGCGAGCGAGACCAGGTGCGCCTGGCCGCCCACGCCATCCGGCTGAGCCCAGAGCAGCAGCGTGTGGTCACCGGGCTCGAGGCCGACTTCCGCACGGCCGCGGCCGCGCCGCCCAGCCCGGAGGAGGCGCTCGCCCGGCTCGGGGTCAAGGGCACCGAGAAGCACGAGCTCTTCCAGATCCTGGTGGCGGACCGCACCCTGCTCCGCGTCCGGGAGTCGTTGTTCTTCCACGCCGAGGCCCTCCGGTCCATCCAGGAGCAGCTGGTGGCCCTGCTGCGCCAGAAGAAGGAGATCGGGCCCGCCGACTTCAAGGACCTCTTCGGCGTGAGCCGCAAGTACGCCATCCCGCTCATGGAATACTTCGACGCCCAGCGGGTCACGATGCGGGTCGGGGAGCGGCGGGTGCTCCGCGAAGGCCATGCTCGCGTTGACAACCCGAAGGCGGGCGCGTAGTGTAAGGGGGCTTCAGCAAAAGGAAAGGAGTCCCGCCAATGTTTGGTCTGGGATACCAAGAGCTGTTGTTGATCCTGGTGATCGTGCTGATCCTGTTCGGCGCCCAGCGCCTTCCAGATCTGGCGCGCTCGCTCGGCAGCAGCGTGAAGGAGTTCAAGAAGGGCGTGAGCGAAGCGACCAAGGACGACGACAAGAAGGCGTAGTCTCGCTTCCCGATCACTTCCACCGCCGGTCGGTCGTCCCGGTGACGCCCTCGTGAGCCCGTCCCTTGCTCGGGCGTCCGACGCGACTCGTCGCCTCGCCGCGCGTCACGGGGACGTCGCCCTGGCGCTCGGTCTCGCGCTGGTCACGCTGCTCTCCCGCTGGCCGTATCGCGCCCGCATGCTCTACAACTGGGACGCGGTGCAGTTCGCGCTGGCGCTCCACGAGTTCGACGTCGCCAAGCACCAGCCGCACCCGCCGGGCTATCTTCTGTACGTCGCGCTCGGGCGGCTGCTGAACGTCACGCTCGGCGATCCGACGTTCGCGTACGTCGCGCTCGCCATGCTCTTCAGCGCGGCGTCGACGTTCGTCCTCTACGGCCTGGCTCGTCGCATGTACGATCGCGCGACCGCGGTGGCCGCGGCGGCGCTCCTCGCGGTGAGCCCGCTCTTCTGGTTCTACGGCTCGGTGGGGCTCACCTACGCGGGCGAGGCCTGCGCGGCCTCCGTGGTGGCGTGGTTCGCCTACGGCACGCTCACCGGGAGCGTGCGTCAGCTCTACTGGGGCGCGCTGGCTCTCGGCCTGGCCGGGGGCGTGCGGCCCTCGGTGCTGCTGCTCCTCTTGCCCCTGTGGCTCGCGTGCGCGCTGATCGGCATCGCGTCGCGCCGACGCCTCCTGCTCGCGGGCGCGATCCTCGTGGTCTCCGTGCTCGCGTGGCTCGCGCCGATGCTCTGGCTGACGGGCGGGCCGGGCGCCTACCTCGCGGCGTCCACCCAGCTCTACGGCTCGGTGCTCCTCCCCACCTCCGTGCTCGGCGGCTCGCTCGAGATCACCCTGGCCCAGCTCCGCTACCTCCTCGAGTCGACGCTGGTGGGCCTCGGGCCCTTGAGCCTGGTGGCCCTGGCGTTGCCCTGGTACGCGCGGCGCGAGGGCTGGGGCGTGCCGGAGTGGTTCCTGCTGGGCTGGATGCTCCCGGCCGGGGTCTTCTACACGCTGGTTCACTTCGGCCAGGCGGGCTACGTTCTCACGTTCCTCCCCGCGCTCGTCGTCCTGCTGAGCCGAGTCCTCGTCCGGGCGGTCGCGGCGGGCTCCGAGCGGCTACGTCGTCCGAACTGGCGATGGGCGCTGACCACCGCGGCGATCCTGCCGCTGCTGCTGGTCAATACCGGCTTCTTCGTGAGCGCGCGCCCGCTGCCCCGCGAGTTCGACAATCGCGCGGGGGAAGCGTGGCTGTGGCGCGCGCGCGACGAGTTCCACGACTGGATCATGAGCCGCACCGCGGCGGCGCTCCGCGAGCACGAGGCGGTGATCCGGACGTACGTCGAGACCATCCGCGCGGTCTACGATCCCTCCGACACCGCGCTGGTGACCGAGCTCGGCAACCCCCGCTCGTACCCGTGGCTCCGCCACGCGATGTTCTACATGCCGGAGTTCCCGATCTACCAGGTGCAGGTGGGCGCGATGCCGCTCGGCTTCTACGCGCCCCAGTCCTCGGCCACCATGATCCTCACCCCGGGCTCTCGCATCACGCTGCCCATGGAGATCCGGCAGCTCGTCTGGTTCGTGGACCACTGGGACCCCGCCACGTCGGCGCCCGACGGCCTCCTGGAGGTGGAGCTGCCGCACGGCCGCTACCTCTACGTGTTGCCGCTCACCCGCAAGCCCGTGGAGTACGCCGGCTACACGTTCGAGCGCTCGGCCCGGTGAGGGGTCGGCTTCTCGCCCTGGCCGCTCCGGCGGTCGCGCAGGCCGTCGCGGTCGCCTGCTTCGTCCTGAAGACCCGCCAGCTCGCCGGGACGGTCGGGGTCGGGGCCTTTCCACTCGACGACTCGTGGATCCACATGCAGTTCGCCCGCAACCTGGCCGAGGGGCACGGATTCGCCTACAACCCGGGCGTGCCGGTCTCGGGCTCGACCGCGCCCCTCTGGACGCTGGCGCTCGGCGGCATCTTCGCGTTGCTCGGGGCTCATCCTTCGATCGCCAAGGCGCTCGGGCTCGCGGCCGCGCTGGCCACGGCGTGGCTCGCGGGCTGGCTCGCCGAGGTCTGGACCGATCGCCCGGAGCTGGGCCTCCTGGCCGCGCTGCTGACCGCGCTCAGCGGTCCGATGGTCTGGGGCGCGCTCTCCGGCATGGAGGTCGCGCTGGCCGCGCTGCTGGTGACCGCGGCGATGCTGCTCCACGCCGCCGGGTGGACCGCCGCGGCCTCGGCGGCGCTCGGCCTGGCCGCCCTGGCTCGGCCCGAGTCGCTCCTCCTGGTCCCGCTGATCTGGCTCGGCGGCGCCCTCACCGGGCGCCGCGCGCTGCGGGCCTTCGGCCCGGCCGCGATCTGCCTGGTCCCGTGGATCGCCTTCAACCTCGCCACCAACGGGTCGGCGCTGCCGGCCACGGCGTCGGCCAAGGTCGAGGGCGGGCTGGTCGGCTTCCTCGAGGGTCTTCGCGAGCCGCTCCGGACCACGTTGCTCTCGCGGCCGTGGCAGTTCGAGTCGGCCTGGGTGCGCTGGCTCTGGCAGACCGACGCCCTCGTGCCGGTCCTGGTGCTTCCCGGGCTCTGGTGGCTGGGTCGCCGGTGGGGACGGGCAGCACTGCTCCCGGCCTCCGCCCTCCTCCTCCACCCGCTGGCGATGGCCCTGCTCGCTCCCTATCGCGGCCCCGACTTCCAGGAGGGCCGGTACTCGATCCACCTGCTCCCTCTGGCCATCGTCGCGGCCGTCGCTGCGCTCACACCTGCCGTCTCGCGTGTGCCCGCCGGCGGAGCACGGGGTGCCGGCTGGCGCCCCCTGGCGGGCTGGGTCGGCGCAGGCGCCCTCCTCGTGGGGGCGCTGGTCACCCTGCCGCCCGCCGCCTCGCGCTACGGATGGGGCGTCCAGAACATCGACGCGATGCAGGTCCACTTGGGCCAGTGGGTCGCAATCCACACACCCGCGGGGGCCCGTCTCGGGCTCAACGACGTGGGCGCCATCGCCTACTTCTCCCGCCGGGAGGTCGTCGACGTCATGGGCCTGGTCACGCCCGCCATCATCCCGTTCCGTCGAGACGGCGAGGCGGGGGTCCTTCGCTACCTCCAGCAGTCCTGCCCGGACTACCTCATCGTCTTTCCGGCCTGGTTCCCGGAGATCACGGCCATGACCGATCTCTTCGCTCCGATCTACCGGGTCAGGCTGGACCACAACGAGGTGGCGGGAGCCGACGAGATGGTGGTCTACGAGGCGGCGTGGAGCCGGTGGGCGGCGGTCCGCCACGCGTGCCCGGGGAAAAAGCCCGGGACCGTATAATCGGTCCAGGAGCTCATGAAGGCCTTCGGAGCCGCTCTCGTCGCCGTTTTCACCCTCGCCGGCCTGGAGGGGGCGACCGCGCCCACCGCCCTCGGGCAGATCTACCGCTGGACCGACGAACGCGGGGAAATCCGGTACTCCCAGGGCATCAACAGCATCCCGCTGCAGTCGCGCGGGGGCGCCGTCCAGATGAGCCTGCCCACCTCGTCGGCGCCCGCTGCGTCCCCCGACGGCCCGGCGCCTGCCGCTGGCGCGTCCGGCACCGCCAAGATCCCGTTCACGCCCGGCCAGCCCATCATGGTGACGGCCCGGATCAACGGCGGCGGCACCACCCAGCTCGTCCTCGACACCGGCGCGCAGGGCACGGTGATCAGCCCCACCGCGCTGGCCGCCCTCGGGGTCAGCTACCGTGACGCCGTCCGGGGGTCGATCAAGGGCGTGACGGGTGACGCCAGCGTCCTCGCGGTCCGCGTGGACAGCATCGAGGTGGACGGCGCCCGCTGCGGCCCGCTGATGGTCGTCTCCCACGACGCGGGTCTGGGCGCCGGCCGCGACGGCCTCCTCGGTCGCGACTTCCTCGACCAGTTCGTTGTCACGATCGACAGTGGCAGCCGCATCGTTACGCTTACCCCCAGGAAGTAGCGCCCACCGTCGTTCATCACCGTCTCCGCGCCCGGCCGCGTCCTTGCCCGGAGCGGGGATGAGTGTTAGCGTGAGCCCCCAATGGACTATAAGGACACGCTGAACCTACCGAAAACCGCCTTTCCCATGAAGGCGAACCTCCCCAAGCTCGAGCCCGAATGGCTCGAGCGCTGGGAGGCGATGGACATCTACGCCCGCATCCGCCAGGCCTCGGTGAACCGCCCACTCTGGATCCTCCACGACGGTCCCCCCTACGCGAACGGGCACATTCACATGGGGACCGCGCTCAACAAGATCCTCAAGGATCTCGTGGTCAAATCGCGCTCCATGCTGGGGCACAACGCGGTCTACGTCCCCGGCTGGGACTGTCACGGGCTGCCCATCGAGCACCAGGTGGACAAGGAGCTCGGGATCGACACCGCCTCGGTGGACGTGCGCCAGGCGATGGACCCGATGGAGAAGCGCCGTCGCTGCCGCGAGTACGCGAGCAAGTTCATCGACATCCAGCGGGAGGAGTTCCGCCGCCTCGGCGTCTTCGGGGACTGGCGCAACCCCTATCGAACGATGGAGCCCGCGTACCAGGCGATCATCGCCCGTGAGTTCGGCCGCTTCGTGGGGCGCGACCTGGTGCACAAGGGCCTCAAGCCGGTGCACTGGTGCATGCACTGCAAGACCGCGCTCGCCCAGGCCGAGGTGGAGTACGAGGACCAGACGACGCCGTCGGTTTACGTGAAGTTCCCGCTCAAGACCGCCGCGCCCGACGTCCTGCGCGCGCTCGGCGGCCGGCCGGCCTCGCTGGTCATCTGGACCACCACGCCCTGGACGCTGCCCGCGAACCTGGCCATCGCCGTCCATCCCGACGCGACCTACACCGCGGTGGAGCTGGACGGCCAGGCCCTGATCGTGGCCCGCCCGCTGCTCGACGCGTTCCTGCGCCTGCCTGGCGTGACCGGCCGGGGCAACCCGCTCCCGGTCGACATCGCGGGGCGCCAGCTCGAGGGCGCGGTGGCCCGGCATCCGTGGATCGATCGCGACGCGGTCGTGCTGCTCGCGGACTTCGTGGCGATGGACGCGGGCACCGGGCTCGTCCACATCGCGCCGGGCCACGGCGAGGAAGACTACGAGCTCGGGCGACGTGCCGGGCTCCGCATCTACAACCCGGTGGACGACGACGGGCGGTTCATCCCGGAGGTCGCGCACTTCGCCGGCCTCACGGTGTGGGAGGCCAATCCGCGTATCATCGACCTGCTGCGCCGCCGGGGCGCGCTGGTGGCCCAGGTCCCCCTGCAGCACACGTACCCGCACTGCTGGCGGTGCAAGAACCCCACGCTCTTCCGCGCCACCGAGCAGTGGTTCATCGCGCTCGACCGGCACGGGCTCAGGCAGCGGGCGCTCGACGCCATCCGCAACGAGGTGACGTGGATCCCGGCCTGGGGCGAGGAGCGCATCTACAACATGGTCGCCCACCGCCCGGAGTGGGTGATCTCGCGCCAGCGGGTATGGGGCGTGCCGATCGTGGCGTTCGACTGCACGGGCTGCGACGGGCTCCTGCTCGACGAGCGGCTGGTCGCCCACGTCGCGGAGATAATGCGCGCCGGGGCGGGGGCCGACGAGTGGTACGTGCGCGAGGCCGCCGACCTCTTGCCGCCGGGGACGCGCTGCCCCAAGTGCGGCGGGGGCGAGTTCCGCAAGGAGACCGACATCCTCGACGTGTGGTTCGACTCCGGCTGCAGTCACGCGGCCGTGCTCGAGGAGCGGCCCGAGCTGCGCTGGCCTGCCGAGATGTACCTCGAGGGCTCCGATCAGCACCGCGGGTGGTTCCACTCCTCGCTGCTCGAGGCGGTCGGCACGCGCGACAAGCCGCCCTATCGCTCGGTGCTCACCCACGGCTTCGTGGTCGACGGCGACGGGCGCAAGATGTCCAAGTCGGTCGGCAACAACGTCACGCCCGACGAGCTCATCCCCCGGTACGGCGCGGAGGTACTGCGCCTCTGGGTGGCCGCCGAGGACTCCTCCGAGGACATCCGCCTCTCGCTGGAGATCCTGAATCGCCTGGCCGACGCCTACCGGCGGATCCGGAACACGAGCCGCTTCCTGCTCGGCACGCTCGCCGACTTCGATCCCGAGCGCGACCGGCGCTCCTACGGCGAGATGGACGAGCTGGACCGCTGGGCCCTGCTCAGGCTGGGCGGGCTGATCGCGCGCGTCCGCCGCGCCTACGAGGACTACCAGTTCCACGTTGCGTTCCACTCGATCCACAACTTCTGTGCGGTCGACCTCTCCGCGCTCTACCTCGACATCATCAAGGGCCGCCTCTACGTCTCGGCGGCCGACGATCCGCGGCGCCGCGCGGCCCAGACCGTCTGCTTCGAGATCCTGACCGCGCTGACCCGGCTCATGGCCCCGATCCTGACCTTCACCGCCGACGAGGTCTGGTCCTACATCCCCGGGCGCGGCAAGCCGGAGAGCGTGCACCTCACCGTGTTCCCCGAGGAGCGCGGCGAGTGGATGAACGAGCGGCTCGCCGGCGAGTGGGAGCGGCTGCTCGAGGTGCGCGGCGAGGTCTCGCGCGCGCTCGAGTCCGCGCGCCAGCAGGGCAAGATCGGCAAGGGCATCGACGCGGTCCTCTTCGTGGTCAGCGCTCCCGAGGAGCAGTGGCTGCCCCTGCTCGAGACCAAGGGCGAGGCCCTGCTCACGACTGTGTTCAACGTCTCGGGCACGCGCCTGCGGCAGCGCGCCCCGCGGGACGCGGTCCGCTACGAGAGCCAGGACATCCCCGGCCTCGTGCTCGAGGTGGTGCCCGCCCAGGCCCTGGGCTGGAAGAAGTGCGAGCGCTGCTGGACCTGGAGCCCGCGGGTCGGCGAGGACCACGACCACCCGACGCTCTGCGAGCGCTGCACGCCGGTGGTCACGGCGCTCCAGCGGTGAGCGCGGCCGCCCTCACGGCGCTGGCCGTCCTCGTCCTCGACCAGGTCGCCAAGTACCTGGCGTTGCAGCGCCTGCCCCCGGGCATCCCGGTCACGGTGATCGACCGCTTCTTCTCGCTCACGCTGATCATGAATCCGGGGCTCGCCTTCGGCATGCTCGCGGGCATGCCCGCGGCCTGGCGCTGGCTCGTGGCCCTGCTCTCGATCGGTGCGCTGGCCGTGCTCGCGGTGGTGGGCCTGCGCATGCTGCCGGCCGGTGGCCGCCTGACCCCGCTGGCTCTCGGCCTGATCTTCGGCGGGGCGGTCGGCAACCTGATCGATCGCGGCCGCTTCGGTGCGGTGATCGACTTCCTCGATTTCTACTGGCGCGGATACCACTGGCCCGCCTTCAACGTGGCGGACTCCGCCATCAGCGTCGGGGTGGCCCTGCTCGCCCTGCGCATGCTCACCACGCCGTCGACGCGTTGAGCGGGGGCTCAGCGGACGCGCCCCGCGACTGGTCGGGGACGGTCGCGTCGGGCGAGGGAGGCGGACGCCTCGACCAGTGGCTGGCCGCCCGGCTGGTCGATCTCTCGCGCACGCAGGTGCGCGGTCTGATCGACGCCGGGCGCGTGCGGGTCGACGGCCGCGTCGTGAAGGCCGCGCGCCGCGTGCAGGACGGCGAGCGCGTCGAGGCTGCGATCCCGCCCCCGCCGCGGCAGGGGCTGGCCCCCGAGCCGATCCCGCTCGTCATCGTGTTCGAGGACGAGCACCTCCTGGTCGTCGACAAGCCGGCCGGCATGGTCACGCATCCCGGAGCCGGCCGGCTCATCGGGACCCTGGCCGCCGCGGCCCTCGCCCACGCGCCCGGCATGGCCGGGGTCGGCAGCGCGGCTCGGCCCGGCATCGTCCATCGGCTCGACAAGGGCACCTCGGGCCTGATCGTCCTCGCCAAGACCCCGGCCGCCTACGACGGGCTCACCGGGCAGCTGGCCCGCCGGACCGTGAGCCGCCGCTATCTCGCCCTGGTGCAGGGGCTGCTCCGGCCCGACGAGGGCCGGGTCGACACGGCGATGGGGCGCGACCCGCGCTCGCGGCTGCGCATGGCGGTGCTGCCCGACGGCAAGGGGCGCCGGGCGATCACTCGCTACCGGGTGCTCGAGCGCTTCGGGCGCGGCGCGCGAGCGGTGAGCCTGGTGGAGTGCCGTCTGGAGACCGGGCGGACGCACCAGATCCGCGTTCACCTAGCCTCCCTCGGGTATCCATTGCTCGGGGACGAGACCTATCGCGGGCGCCGCGCCGCGCCCGCGGGCGATCCGGAGCTGACCGGCCTCATCGCACGCCTCAGCGGGGTGGCGCTCCACGCCGCCGGCCTGGCCTTCGCGCATCCCGTGACCGGGATCGCGATGGACTTCACGTGTCCTTTGCCAGACAGGATCGACCGCATCCTGTCTCATCTCCGCCACAGGGAGGACTAGCCCACCCGGTCGACGCCCGCGGGTGCGGCTCAACGCCGCGCCACCGCGTCGGATTCCGCTCTCGGGGAAGCGCCGGGCGCGTGGCACGACGCGTGCTAACATGAACCGTACGATGAATCAGCTGACCGCCATCATCCTCGCCGCCGGCGAAGCCAAGCGCATGCGCTCCGCTCGTCCCAAGGTGCTCCACCCGCTCTGCGGCCGCCCCCTCATCGCCTACCCGATCAGCGCGGCCCAGGCCCTCGGCGCCCGGATCGTCGTGGTGGTCGGGCGCGGGGCGGAGGAGGTGCGGGCTGCGGTCCCGACCGAGGTCGGCGCCACCTTCGTCGAGCAGAAGGAGCGCCTCGGCACCGGGCACGCCGTGTTGCAGGCGCACGTCGCCTGCGGGGACGCGCCCGGTACGGTGCTGGTGCTGCCGGGCGACGTGCCGCTCCTCACCGAGGCCACGCTCGGGCGGCTGGTCGAGCGGCATCGCGAGAGCGGCGCCGCCGCCACGCTCCTCACCGCGGAGGTGGACGACCCGACGGGCTACGGCCGGGTGCTGCGCGAGCAGGGCCGACCGGTCGGGATCGTCGAGCACCGCGACGCCACGGAGGCGCAGAAGCGGATCCGCGAGATCGGCACCAGCGTCTACTGCTTCGACGCGCGACGGCTCTGGCCCGCGCTCGCGCAGGTGACGCCCGAGAACGAGCAGGGGGAGTACTACCTCACCGACGTCATCGCGATCCTGCAGCGCCAGGGTCACCGGCTCGAGGCGGAGATCGCCGCCGATCCCGGGGAGTGCCTGGGCGTCAACGACCGCAAGCAGCTCGCCGAGCTGGGCGCGATCATGCGCCGGCGCATCCTCGACCGGCTGATGGCGAGCGGGGTCACCGTCGTGGACCCGGCCAGCGCCGACGTGGACGACACCGTGACCATCGGGACCGACACCGTGCTGCACCCGGGGGTGATCCTCGAGGGGAAGACCGTCCTCGGCGCGGAGTGCGTGGTCAGCACGGGCTGCCAGCTCACCGACACCACCGTCGGCGACCGCGTGCTGTTCAAGCCCTACTGCGTGATCGCGTCCTCCACGATCGAGGAGGGCGTGCAGCTGGGGCCCTTCTGCCACCTGCGCCCGCAGAGCCACGTGGGGGCCAACGCCAAGATCGGCAACTTCGTCGAGCTGAAGAAGTCGCGCATCGGCCGCGGCTCCAAGGTGCCGCACCTGTCGTACGTGGGCGACACGAAGATGGGCGAGGGAGTGAACGTGGGCGCGGGCACCATCACGTGCAACTACGACGGCGTCAACAAGCACGAGACGGTGATCGCGGATCGCGTGTTCGTGGGGACGAACTCGAGCCTGGTCGCCCCGCTGACCATCGGCGAGGGCGCCTACGTGGCCGCCGGCTCGGTGATCACCAAGGACGTGCCGCCCGGCGCGCTGGCGGTGGCGCGGGGCCGGCAGGAGATGCGCGAGGGCTGGGTGGCGCGCAAGCAGAAGGACCGCAAGCCCAAGCACCAGGAGTAGGCCCATGTGCGGCATCGTCGGCTACGTCGGGGACAAGAGCGCGACCGAGATCGTGCTCGAGGGGCTCAAGCGGCTCGAGTACCGCGGCTACGACTCCGCGGGTGCGGCGGCGATCGGTCCGGAGGGGCTTCAGATCCGCCGCGCGGCCGGGCGCATCAAGGTGCTCGAGGGCCTTCTCCGGGAGCGCCCGCTCGAGGGCCACATCGGCATCGGCCACACCCGCTGGGCCACCCACGGCCGGCCGACCGAGAACAACGCGCACCCGCACGCCACCGAACGTCTCGCCGTCGTACACAACGGCATCATCGAGAATTTCCGCGAGCTGCGCCAGGAATTGGAAAAGGGCGGCGCGCGTTTCGGCAGCGACACCGACACCGAAGTGGTCGCGCACCTCGTCAC
>Ga0187777_10002091_pt1 | contig 12826 bp, 14 predicted proteins | sample 1015_Q2_SP5_10_M_FD_132416 | JGI IMG/M metagenome (GOLD analysis project Ga0187777, IMG submission 132416) | Tropical peat soil microbial communities from peatlands in Department of Meta, Colombia - 1015_Q2_SP5_10_MG | ecosystem: Environmental > Terrestrial > Soil > Wetlands > Peat | place...
GCGATCGCCCGCGAGCTCGCGCTCGCCAATCGCAGCCTGGCGCTGTTCGCGACCCACTATTTCGAACTGACCGCGCTTCCCGCCGAGCTGGAAGGCTGCGCCAACGTTCACTTCGATGCCGTCGAGCACAAGAGCGGCATCGTGTTCATGCACGCCGTGGCGGAAGGCCCAGCGAACCGGAGCTACGGCCTGCAGGTGGCGAAGCTCGCCGGCGTGCCCGGCGATGCGCTGCGCCAAGCGCGCGCGTTCCTCGGGCGTCTCGACCGATTCAGCGCGCAGAGCGACGCTCATGGCGATCTGTTCGGCGCGCAGGACGCTTCCGTGCAGCCGGCGCGCGGCAGCGCCGCGCTCGAGCGCCTGGCCGCACTCGACATCGATGCGCTGAGCCCACGCGAAGCGCAGGCGGCGCTCTACGAGCTCAAGCGTCTGGCGGAAGGCAACACAACGGACTAGTGGTGATGCCCGCCGGCCCCGTGCACGTGCCCGTGCGCCAATTCCTCAGGCGAAGCGGGACGGATCTCGAGCACGGTGCACTCGAAGCGTAACCTCTGTCCTGCCAGCGGGTGGTTGCCGTCGACAACGACCTTGCCGTCGGCGATGTCGGTGACGGTGTAGATGCGCGTTTCATCGTCATCCGGGTTGCTGTCGCCGTAGCCCTCGAACTGCATGCCGACTTTCACTTCGGGCGGGAAGCGGTCCTGAGCTTCGACACGCACGAGCTCCGCGTCGTACTCGCCGAACGCGTCCTCAGGCTCGAGCGTCACGGAGCAGCTCTCGCCGACCTGCTTTTGCGCCAGCGCGGCTTCGACCTTGGGAAAGATACCGCCGTGACCTCCGTGCAAGTAACTGATCGGTTCGGTCGATTGCTCGATCAGCTCACCCGTGGACGAGTAGAGCCGATAGGACAGCGTCACCACGGTATTGGTGAAGATGTTCATGTGGCCGCTCGCGTCGACATTGGTGAGATCGGTCGCCGCATCTGCCTCGGCGGCGAGCAGTGATTGTAGCAGGCGAGGAACGCGCGCGCCGCGGCCTCCTTGCAGCAACTGCACATGGCTGTACATCGCGCGTCGGCCGCCGGCGGCGTCTCGCGGCCGCTCGACCCCACGCGCTTCGCGCGCGGGTCCCCTCTCGCTGCTCGCGCCGCCACCGCTATAATCTGCCCATGTCGGGAAATGCGACGCAGGCGCTGCTCGGCGGCCTCACTCCGGCAATGTTCCTGCGCCGGCATTGGCAGAAACGTCCGCTGCTCGCGCGCCGCGCGGTCGCCGACTTTCACGGCGTGCTCTCGCCTTCCAAGTTGTTCGCGCTCGCCGGCCGCGACGACGTCGAGTCACGCGTCGTGCTGCGCGAGCGGAGGCGATGGTCGGTGTTGCAGGGCCCGTTTCGCAAGTCGGAACTCGAGCGCCTTCCGCCGCACGGCTGGACGCTGCTCGTGCACGGAGTCAATCTGCATGTCGCGCCGGCAGAAGACTTGCTGCGCCGTTTCGCCTTCATCCCGTACGCCCGCCTCGACGACGTGATGGTGAGCTACGCCGTCCCTGGAGGGGGCGTGGGACCGCACATCGATTCGTACGATGTGTTCTTGCTTCAGGGCGCGGGCCGCCGCCGCTGGCGGGTGGGGCGCCAGCGTGATCTCGCGCTCCGGCCCGACGTGCCGCTCAAGATCCTGGCACGGTTTCGGCCGACCAGGGAGTTCACGCTCTCGCAGGGGGACATTCTGTATCTGCCGCCGGAGTACGCGCACGACGGGATCGCTGTGGACGAGTGCAGCACCTATTCGATCGGATTTCGCGCGCCTTCGGCGCAGGAGCTGGGCACGGCCTTTCTCGACTGGATGCGCGACCGCCTCTCCCTCGAAGGACGCTATGCCGATCCGGGGCTCGCCGCCACCGACGAGCCCGCGCGCATCGGACGCCGCATGCACGCTCAATGTGCGGCGATGATCCGCTCGATCGGGTGGAAACCCGAGCTCGTCGAGCGCTTCGTCGGCTGCTACCTGACCGAACCCAAGCCACACGTGTTCTTCGACCGACCGCGGCGTCCGCCTCCCCTCCGGAGTTTTGGACGCGTCGCACGGCGTCGCGGTGTCCGCCTGGATCCTCGCACCCTGATCCTTTACGATGAACGTCACGTCTATGTGAATGGAGCGGCGCTGGACTGGCCCGCAACGCGCGTGCAGGAGCTGAAGCGCCTCGCCAACTTGAGGCGTCTCGCCGGAGCGAACATCGGCGGCGTTGCGTGGGTGCACCTCCTGTATCGATGGTACTGCGATGGCTATCTCGACTTCGACTGACCAGCTCCCGGCGCCACGCGTCGCCGAGCTTGATACCATCACCGCGCAGGCGGAAGCGATAGACGAGCTCATCGCGCTCGCGCGTCATCGCATCCAGGTTTTCGACCAGGACCTGTCGCAGACCGGCTGGAATTCGCCGGCACGCGCCGATCGCCTGGCAGCGTTCCTTCGCGAGGTTCGGGGCCGCCGGCTGGACATCATCGTTCACGACACGCGTTTCCTCGAAAGGGCCTGCCCGCGAATGGTGGATCTGCTGCGCAACTACGGCCACGTGATGACGATCTACCGGACTGGCGCCGAGGCCAAGATCGCCACCGATCCGCTGCTCATCGTCGATGGCGTGCATTACCTGCACCGTTTCCATTTCGAGCAGCCCCGCGCCGCACTCGGGGTGAGCCAACCGGAGCAGACCAAGCCGCTCGCCAGCCGCTTCGAGGAGATCTGGGCAACCGGCGAGCCAGGTGTGACAGGGACCGTCCTGGGACTGTGAGGCGACGAAGGAGTGTTGCCCCAGAGGCGTGGAAGAGCGATCTCTTTGAAGCAACGGCACTTTGTGGTACTATTCAAGTTGTCGGTTGCTGCTTCGATGCCGTGCCGAAAGCATGGACCGGCGCGGATTCTCGTTGCCTCGCGTTTACATCTCTTTCATCAATCCAAGTAGGGGACACGTTAATGAACAAGTCGATACTTTTCGTTGCCGCGATGGCGCTGGCGTTAAGCGCCTGCGGCGACAACAAGCCTGCCGCCGATGCGGCGAAGGCCGCAGCGGACAAGGCCGCCGCCGCAGCCAAGGAAGCGGCTGACAAGGCCGCGACCGCCGCCAAGGACGCCGGCACGGCGGCGGTGCAAGCCGGCGCGTCTGCCGGGGATGCCGCCAAGGCCGCGGGCACCGCGGCGATGGACTCGGCCAAGGATTCGGCCATGAAGGCTGCTGCCCCGGCGCCGGCACCGGCACCAGCGCCGGCCGAGCCCGCGAAGAAGTAGTCGCAGCAGCGGCAATGAAAAAGCCGGCCCGCGGGCCGGCTTTTTGTTTCCCTGGCTCGCTGCTCGCGGCGCTACAGCGGGGCGCCGATGCGCTGCGCCACTTCCCGATACTTCTCGATCACGTTGCCGAGGTCGCGGCGGAAGCGATCCTTGTCCAGCTTCTCGGCAGTCGCATGATCCCACAAGCGACAGCCGTCGGGAGTGAACTCGTCGCCCAGCAGCAAGGGCCCCTTGGGGTCATCCGTCGCGTGGCCGAACTCGAGCTTGTAATCGACGAGGTCCATCCCGGCGTCTGCGAACAGCGGCTTGAGCACGGCGTTGACCTTGTGCGTGAGCGCCCTCATTTCCGCAATCTCCCCTGCGCTCGCCCATCCGAGGATGCGGATGTGATCGTCGTTGACCAGGGGATCGTGCAGCGCGTCGCTCTTGTAGAAGAACTCGAAGATCGGCTCAGGAAGCCGCGTGCCCTCGGCGATGCCGTAGCGCTTCGCCATCGAGCCTGCGCACACGTTGCGCACGACGCACTCGACCGGAAGCATCTTGAGCGCCCGGACCAGCGACTCGCGCTCGTTGAGCAGGCGAATGAAATGCGTGCGTACACCCGCGGCGGCGAGCTTCCCCATGACGAAGGCGTTGATCTTGTTGTTGGTCTCGCCTTTCTGCGCCAGCTGCGCGAGTTTGGCGCCGTCGAACGCGCTGGTATCGTCGCGGTAGTGCATGATGAGCAGGTTCGGATCGTCGGTGGCGTAGACGGTCTTCGCCTTGCCGCGATAGCGCTCTTGGCGTTTTTCCATGGGGTCGGAGTCGGTGTTTGCGTCAGGTGAATTCGCGCCAGCCGAAGCCCTCGTGCTGGTCGGCGATGCCGATCCACTCGGCGGAGCAGTTGAGCGCTCCCGCGAGCGCCGTACGGGCCAGCTCCGGGCGGTTGTTGTGCTGCGAGAGATGCGCTGCGAACACGTGCTTGAGCTTCGAATTGTCCAGCCGCGCGAGCAGCCCCGCCGCGGTGCCGTTGTCCAGATGCCCGAACTTCCCGGCGATCCTGGCTTTGAGCGACGCCGGGTAGTCGCCATTGGCGAGCATGTCCAGATCGTGATTGCATTCCAGCAGCAGCGCGTCGCAGCCTGAAAGGCTCATTTCGACGTGACGGGTCGAGACGCCGAGGTCGGTGAGCAGGCCAAGCCGCCGGCAGCCGTCGGAAAACACGAACTGCACCGGCTCGCGTGCGTCGTGCGGAACCGGAAAGGGCTGCACTTCGATGCCGCCGACCGCAAAGCGGTTATGGCTGTCGAAGCCGCGCACGCGGGAAAGCGCAGCGAAGCGGTCCTCAACCGCGGAGAGCGTGCCGAATGTCAGCCATACCGGGGTTTCATAGCGGGCCGCGAAAGCGGCCACTCCCCCAATGTGATCGCTGTGCTCGTGCGTCACGACGATCGCCGCCACGGCCTCGGGTGCGACGGCAAGCCGCTGCAGGCGCGCGACGGTATCCGCTATGGCGAAGCCGCAATCGACCAGCAGATAGGTGCCGTCGGCCTCGACCAGCAGGCCGTTGCCTTCGCTGCCGCTGCCTAGACAGGCGAAGCGCACGGGCTCGCCTGATTATTTGAGCTGGTCCTTGAGCAGCGCCAGGATCTTGTCGCTGTTGGGCGAGCGATCCGGTTCACCGGCCGGATCCTGAACCGTGACCACGCTTTGCGGATCGGCCTGGGTCACGACGACACGATACTGCTCGGGCTTGGTCTCGTCGGTCTTCCAGAATTGGAGCTTGTCGAGGAAACCCTTGTCCTTTTTCACATCGAGGTCCGGATTGGCGTAGCGGACGAAATAAAGTCCCTTGGACCGGTCGCGGTCGACGACGGTGAAGCCCGTGCGGTCCAACGCGAGGCCGATGCGCCGCCAGGCACGATCGAACCCGTCGTCGACGACTAGCTTGCTAGCTCCGTCCGTGCCTTTTTCGATGCGTGCTCGATCTGGGGCCTTGGGCAACGCGGCGAGCGCTTGAGTTGCCTGCGACTCCGGCGTACCGAAGGCCATCATGAGACGCGCGAGAAACTCCGCCTCGAGCTCGGGGTTGGGCGGTACCGACTGCCATTGCCAATCCTCCGGTACGCCCTTGTCGTTCTTGGTGGGCAGCTGCGCCGCGCCTCGATGGCTGACGTAGATCTCCACGGTTCCCGGCTCGCTCCCTCGTTCGATGCGCGTGCGGAATTTGTCGCGCTTGTACGTATCATTGAGCCAGCTCACGTACTTGTTCATGAACTGCTGGATGAAATCCTGCGGCACGACGGCACGGTTCTCTGCCCAGTCGGTTTCCATGATGCCCAGCTGGGGCTGCTCGACCGCGATGACGAAGCCGTTCTTGGTCCAGAATTCGCGTACGGTCTTCCACGCCGCTTCTTCGGTCGCATTGACGACGAGGAAGCGTTCGCTGCCTGCGCGCACCAGCCGCGCATCGGGATTCGTCGGAAGAACCTCGCCCGGCTTGCCCGTAGCGCGGGCGGCGGCTGCACCCGACGCCGTGGAAACCTGGTAGCGCTCATCGTAGGCCGGAGCCGTCAAGTCCGGCGGGATCTCGAGCGCGGGCGCAGTGTTGGTCGACTTGTAGTCGATTTTCTTTCCGAGCGACGTCGTGGTGTCGCAACCCGCGATCGTGGCAATCGCAGCACAGAGCGCGGCAAGTCGGAGGAATCTGGCAGCAAACATTGTGATCTCCTACAGGCATCCCGCTTCGCGAAGCGCGGCGCGCACTGTGTCGTGATGCTGCGCGGCGAGCGGGGTCAACGGAAGGCGCAGGCCGGGGCCGATCAGCCCCATCTGGGCGAGCGCCCATTTAACGGGTATTGGATTGGCTTCGACGAAAAGCTTGGTGTGCAACGGCATCAGCCGCGCGTTGATGGCCCGGGCGTCGGCGAGCCGGCCCGCGAGCGCAGCCGCGCACACGTCGGCCATCGCGCGTGGGGCGACGTTGGCCGTCACGGAAATCACGCCATGGCCGCCCAGCAGCATGTAGGCGAGCGCAGTGTCGTCGTTTCCGGAGAGCATGGCGAAGGTCTTGTCCCGAGGCAGGCGCCGCATCAGATCGACGTGGCGCACCAGGTCCGAGGTCGCATCCTTGACGCCGACGACGCCTGGCAGCTGCGCCAGCCGGAGCAGCGTGTCGTTGCCCAGGTCGGCGACGGTGCGCGCCGGCACGTTGTACACGATGAGCGGCAGATCGACTTTCTCGGCGATCATCTTGAAGTGTCGATACAGCCCTTCCTGCGACGGCTTGTTGTAATAAGGAACCACCGACAGGCCGTAACCCGCGCCGACCTTCTTCGCGTACATCGTGAGCTCGATCGCCTCGGCGGTCGAATTGGCGCCGGTGCCGGCGACCACCGGAATGCGCCCGGCCGCGTGCTCGACCGTGGTCCTGATCAGCAGGCAGTGCTCTTCGACATCGACGGTCGGAGACTCGCCGGTCGTGCCTACGACGACGATGCCCGATGTCCCGTTGGCGACGTGGAAGTCGATCAGCTTGCGTAACGCCGGGAGATCGAGCGCTCCATCGGCATGCATCGGGGTCGCGATCGCGACCAGACTTCCGTTCAACATCGAGGACAGGGTCTGCCTCAAGAATGCGGCATTTTACCCCAATCGCCAGGGCACCGCCCGCGGCGCGCCGGGCTGACCGGGACCTTCGCTCGCGCCGCTGGGTTCAAAGCGGCAGCGGCGGCGGCCATTGCCGTCCGCGACCTACCGCAGCGAGCCGCTGCAGCACCGTCGGCCGCTCGCCGGCGACCGCGCCCTGCTCGAACGCGACGATGGTGAGTGCGGCCCGGACCACTTGCAACAGCTCGCCCTCCGCAAGCAGGAAATCGGGGTTCGACGGCCTTCCGTAAGCTTCATTACCGACAGCGAACGTTTCGTATAGAAGCAGGCCGTCGTCCGCCACCGCCTGCACGAGTCGCGGAAGCAGGGGGCGGTGCAGGTAATTGGTGACGACGACGACGTCGAAGCGCTCGGCGGCGAAGGGCCACTTGCCACTTTCCAGATCGCACGCGATGGCGTTCACCCCTGTGACGCCCGAGAGCGCTGCGAGCGCCTCCGGATCGCGATCGACGGCGGCGACGCGGCAACCGCGCGATGCGAAGAACACGGTGTGGCGTCCGCGGCCACACGCGATGTCGAGAACGCGCGCGCCCGCGGCCGCGAGCGGCGCGAAACGAACGATCCACGGCGACGGACCGAGCGCGCCGTCGTGTGGGACACCGGGCACGCTCATGCGCGAGCGTTCCTGCCGCGCTTCGTCCGCGACGCTCTCGGCGCGGGACTCTCGGCCTCAGCCGCCTTCGCTTCGGCCGCCTCCGCCCTGAGCCAGTCGATGAAGGCGCGCGCTTCGGGGCGCGGCGCCCTGCGCATCGCCGAAACGATGAAATAGGCGCGCGTGGTCGCGTACTTGTTGCGAAAGGGCGCAACGACCTTGCGCTGCCTGAGCAGGCCGTCGATCAGCGGAACGCGACCGAGCGCCACTCCCTGCCCATCCACGGCAGCCTGCATCACCTCGTGGAAGTGGTTGAAGCGCACGGACCCCGCCGGTATCAGATCGCGAATGCCGTTCGCTTCCAGCCACACCGACCAGTTGAGCCACGCGAAGCGATCGTCGATGTGCAGCAGCACGTGCTTCGAGAGGTCCTCGGGACGCTTGAGGGGCCGCGCGCGATCCGCGGCGAGGCGCGGACTGCAGACTGGAACGAGACGCTCGCCGAACAGGCGGACCGAGCCCGGAGGAGCCATCGCCTCGGTGCAATAGCGAACGGCGAGGTCCACGCGCTCGCGATCGAGATCGATGATGCGATTGTCGGCGGAGATGAACACGTCGATGCCCGGGTGCTGCTCGCGAAAGCGGGCGAGGCGCGGAATCAGCCACAGGGAGGCAAACGGCTGATTGGTGGAAATGGCGAGTGGCTGCGTTGCCTGCTCGCGGCGGATTCGCGCCACTGCCCCGGCGAATTCGTCGAGCACCGCGCGGGCGGTGCCGTGCAGCAGCTGGCCCGCCTCGGTCAGAAGCAACGACCGGTGCCGGCGCTCGAACAACGGCACGCCGAGTTGCTCCTCGAGCGTTTGTATCTGTCGCGACAGCGCCGACTGCGTCAGAAACAGCTCCTCCGCCGCGCGCGTGAACGACAGGTGCCGTGCCGCCGCCTCGAAGCCCCTGACCAGGTCGAGCGAAGGCAGCCGGCGCCGGGGATGGTCGCCCTTATCCATTCCGATTTCTCATGCAAGCCATGAATGGAATTCGTTTGTCGTCCGACAGCTTGGCGAGGATACTCACTCTCGCAGCCCGGCCACTGCTGGACTGAACAGGTTCGGGAACTGCATGCATTCTACGCATTGATCAGGAGAATCGCCATGCCCTTTGACTCTTCGCCGACCGTCCGCCGTCGCGAGTTGCTCCGCCGGCACGACACGCTGGTCCTCGAAAACGCCGCCGGCACGATCGTCACCGTCGATCGCGGGTGCCTTTGGATCACCCTCGAGCGCGACCCGCGCGATGTCATCCTCCTTCCGGGCATGCGCTTCGAGATCGACCGCAACGGGCGCACCGTGATCGCCGCCGAGGAGGATTCGCGGCTTCGGCTCGTCGTGCCGCCGACAGCGTCTGAGCGCATTGCTGCGTGGGCGGCTCGGGTAGCGTCGCGGGCGATCCGCAACTGGTCGCGTCGGCTCCAGCGGCGGCAGGCGTACCCCTACTACTAGTCGCACGAATCGCCGGCAGCCGGTGTCGCCTTAACGCTTCGCGAAAGCCACGGCGCCGTTCTTCGCACTTACGTGTACCGTGTCGCCCGCGCCGAACTTGCCGGCGAGTATGTCCTTGGCCAGCGGGTTTTCGATCTCTTGCTGGATTGTGCGCTTGAGCGGCCGCGCGCCGTAGACCGGATCGAAGCCCGCCTTGGACACCTGCGCGAGCGCCGAAGAAGCGACGTCGAGCTTGATCTCGAGCTTGCCGAGCCGCGATTCGAGGCTCGCGAGCTGGATTCTCGCGATCGACTCGATGTTCTTCTCCGTGAGCGCGTGGAACACGACGATCTCGTCGATGCGGTTGACGAACTCCGGCCGGAAATGCGTCTTGACCTCGGCCATCACTGCGAGCTTGATGACCCCGTAGTCGTCTCCCGCCATCTGCTGGATCATCTGCGAGCCCAGATTCGAGGTCATTACGATGACCGTGTTCTTGAAGTCGACAGTGCGGCCCTGGCCGTCGGTCATGCGACCGTCGTCGAGCATCTGCAGGAGCACGTTGAAGACGTCGGAGTGCGCCTTCTCCACCTCGTCGAAAAGGATCACGCTGTAGGGTTTGCGGCGTACGGCCTCGGTGAGATACCCGCCTTCCTCGTAGCCGACGTAGCCTGGAGGCGCGCCGATCAGCCGCGCGACCGAATGCTTTTCCATGAACTCCGACATGTCAATGCGGATCAGGTGCGATTCGGAGTCGAAAAGGAATTCGGCGAGCGCCTTGCACAGCTCGGTCTTGCCGACCCCGGTGGGCCCGAGGAACAGGAACGAGCCATAGGGGCGGTTGGGATCCGCAAGCCCCGAGCGCGAGCGGCGGATCGCGTCCGAAACCAGCCTGACCGCTTCGTCCTGTCCGACGACGCGCTTGTGCAGCGCCTCTTCCATGTGCAGGAGCTTCTCCCGCTCGCCCTGCATCATCTTCGACACGGGGATGCCGGTGGCGCGTGAAACGACCTCGGCAATCTCTTCGGCGCCGACCTGCGTGCGCAGGAGCTTCGGCTTCTGTGCCTGTTCCTTGGAAAGCTTGGTGTCGGCCTTCTTGAGCTGCGCCTCGAGCTGTGGCAGGCGTCCGTATTGCAGCTCCGAGACCTTCTGCCAGTCGCCCTTGCGCTTCGCCTCTTCCATCGCCAGCTTGACCTTGTCGATCTCCTCCTTGATGTGCTGGCTGCCGGCGACCTGCGCCTTCTCCGCCTTCCATACTTCATCGAGATCGGCGTACTCGCGCTCGAGCCTGGCGATCTCTTGTTGGATGAGGTCGAGGCGCTTTTTCGACGCTTCGTCCTTTTCCTTCCTCACCGCTTCGCGCTCGATCTTGAGCTGGATCAGCCGCCGGTCGAGCCGGTCCATCGCCTCCGGCTTGGAGTCGATCTCCATCTTGATCCGCGCCGCCGCCTCGTCGATCAGATCGATCGCCTTGTCCGGAAGGAAGCGGTCGGTGATGTACCGGTGCGAGAGCTCCGCCGCGGCGACGATCGCCGGGTCGGTGATTTCGACACCGTGGTGGATCTCGTAGCGCTCCTGCAATCCCCGCAGGATGGCGATCGTCGCCTCGACCGAAGGCTCGTCGACCAGCACCTTCTGGAAGCGGCGCTCGAGCGCGGCGTCCTTCTCGATGTACTTGCGGTACTCGTCGAGCGTGGTTGCCCCCACGCAGTGCAGCTCGCCGCGTGCGAGCGCGGGCTTGAGCATGTTGCCGGCGTCGATCGCGCCTTCCGCCTTGCCGGCGCCGACCATGGTGTGCAGCTCGTCGATGAAGACGATGGTGCGCCCCTCGTCGGCGGCGATGTCTTTGAGCACCGCTTTCAGCCTCTCCTCGAATTCCCCGCGGTACTTGGCGCCCGCGAGCAGCGCGGCCATGTCGAGCGAGAGCACGCGCTTGTCCTTCAAGCCCTCGGGCACCTCGCCGTTGACGATGCGCTGGGCGAGACCCTCGACGATCGCGGTCTTGCCTACCCCGGGCTCGCCGATCAGCACCGGGTTGTTCTTGGTGCGCCGCTGCAGCACCTGGATTACGCGACGAATCTCGTCGTCGCGGCCGATGACCGGATCGAGCTTGCCCGCGCGCGCGCGCTCGGTGAGATCGATGGTGTACTTGGCAAGCGCCTGGCGCTGGCCTTCGGCTTCCTGCGAGTCGACGCTCGCGCCGCCGCGCACGGCCTCGATCGCGGCTTCCAGCGCCTTCTTGGTAAGGCCATGTTCCTTGAGCAACCGCCCCGTGTCGCCTTTGTCGTCGGCCAGCGCCAGCAGGAAGAGCTCGCTGGCGATGAATTGGTCGCCGCGCTTGGTGGCGATCTTGTCGGCGAGGTTGAGAAGGTTGCCGAGGTCGCGCGAGGCGCTGATCTCGCCGCCCTGGCCCTCGACCTTGGGAAGGCGCGCGATAGCCTTGGCAAGAGCGCTCTTTAGCGCCGGCACGTTAGCGCCCGCGCGTGCGAGCAGCGCCGCAGTCCCGCCGTCCTCCTGCGCGAGCAGACTGGCGAGCAGATGCTGCGGCTCGATGAAGCCGCTGTCGTTGCCCAGGGCAAGGCTCTGCGCGTCGGCGAGCGCCTGCTGGAACTTGGTGGTCAGTTTTTCGAATCGCATGAAATCCCCTGCAAAACTGAACGTCACTGGTAAGTGGGGCGACAGAGGGTCGATTTCAAGCGATTTGAGGCCGTAATCCTTTGATTCCGCTCAATGGGGGCAAGCGCTTCGGCGCCGTCTGGGTCGGCGCCGGGGCGAGACGGATTAGCCCTTCGGAACTATTTGGCTGCTATTGCCCCACGATCTGGGCTTTCAGCGGGCCCAGGATGCCGAGCAGCTCGCCCTGCTCCTTCTCTGGCACCTTGAACTTGTTGAGGGTCTTCTGCAGGTCCTCGACCAACGCATTGAAATCCGCATCGGTGATGCCCATGCCCTTGTGCGCCGTTTTCATGTCCCTGCCCGTGTACGTGCACGGCCCTCCCGTCGCCTGGCAGATCTGGTCGACCAGATTGCGCTTGAGGTTGGGGATGTTGGTCTTGGCGAAGAACTTGTTGATGCGATTGTCGGCGGCGACGTTGGCCACGAAGTCATCGACCACTGCGGTGATGGCGTCCTTGCCGCCTAGCCGCTCGTACAGCGATTTCTGCTGCATCGGCGCCATGCCCTGGCAGGCGGCGAGCAACAGCGCCATGGCCAGGAACGCCGGCAAGGCCAGTCTGGGAAGCAGTGCTTTCATGGGACTCTCCTTAGGTTTAAGGCAGCGCGCTTTACGCCGCATCGACATATACGACGCCCCATTCCAGCCGGATGCACCCGTGCTAGCATCGTCCGAGCCAAGCGATGCTCCAGATGGCCAACGAACCCGATCTTCCGCCGCAGCCTTCAGGAGAGATGCCCAAGCAGGCGGGGTTCCTGCGCGTTCTGGGGGCTGTTTTCGCTGCCTTCCTGGGCATCCGCAAGCGCTCCTCCGGAGAGCGCGACGAGGTGACGATCAAGGCGCTGCATGTGATCGTCGCAGGCGTCCTGAGCGCGGCAGTGCTGGTGGCGCTGCTGGTGTTGCTGGTGAGATCGATCGCGCGCTGAGCCGTACGTGATCGGATCAGGTGTAGAAGCAGCGATGTTGGGGTGACGGACAATGTCAGCTGTACCCCCAATACCGGCTATTCGTCGGCCCCGCTCTACTCACCCTGCCGACCGAGGCTGTGTGGAAACGAGATTTCGGCCGGTCCATACCCAACGCCACGCCTTCGCGCCACCTGAAGTGAGAGAGCGCTGGTTGAATGACGAGGTGGGTCTCCGCTTTGGTCTAAGCCC
>Ga0187777_10002094_pt1 | contig 12823 bp, 12 predicted proteins | sample 1015_Q2_SP5_10_M_FD_132416 | JGI IMG/M metagenome (GOLD analysis project Ga0187777, IMG submission 132416) | Tropical peat soil microbial communities from peatlands in Department of Meta, Colombia - 1015_Q2_SP5_10_MG | ecosystem: Environmental > Terrestrial > Soil > Wetlands > Peat | place...
AGGCACACCGGGCACACCAGCGTGTTGGGCGGCGCGCCGAAGCGGTTCTCGCAGCCGCAGAACAGCTTGGTCCGCGTCAGCAGCTGGGCGTGGACCTCGAGCCCGATCACCGGCTCGTAGCGCGCCAGCACCTCGGCGAAGCTGCCCGCTGTGGTGCTCATGGGGAGGGCCAGTCTAGCACCGGGCGGGCGGAGGCGGCGGCCATCGACAGGCGCAAGCGTCGTTCCGCGGCGGAAGCACCGGCGGCACCAACGCCGCCGCAGCCTATCCGATCCTCGGGACCACGAACGGCTCCGCCAGCTACCAGATCGGCGGACATACGATGGGCGCCCTGCCCGCGCCGGTCGCTTGACAGAGGCCGCCGCCGGTCGCTAGACCTGAACCATGAGGCCGCGTGGCGGGGCACCCCCGGGGCAGTTCGAGGAGTTCCAGGCGTCGGTCCTGTTCTGCGGCCGGTGCAACCAGCCCCGTCCCGTCCGCGAGCGGCTGCTGCTGCTGCTGCCCGACGGCGAGCTGCACGAGTACCTCTGCAGCGCCTGCGGCGGCTCCGTCGGCTCGCGCAAGGTGGCCGGGCCGCCGCCCGCGCTGGTGCTTCCACGCTGAAGCCGGAGAGGCCGCGGCTTTGACACCCCGCCGCGGCGGGCGCTAAGGTCGCCGGCCATGCAGCCGATCGACCTGCGCTCCGACACCGTCACCCGGCCCACGCCCGAGATGCGCCGCGCCATGGCCGAGGCCGAGCTGGGCGACGACGTCTACGGCGAGGACCCCACCGTCAACCGCCTGGAGGAGCGCGCGGCCGAGGCCCTGGGCACGGAGGCCGCCCTGTTCGTCCCCTCCGGGACCATGGGCAACGCCATCGGCATCCGGATCCTCACCCGGCGCGGGGACGAGGTGCTGGCGGAGCGGCGCAGCCACGTGGTCCGCTTCGAGCTGTCCGGGATGAGCGTCCTCTCGGGGGTGATGCCGCGCATGGCCGACGCCCCGGGCGGGCACCTCACCCCCGAGCAGGTGCGCGCCGCGGTGGGGCCGCGCGCCTACTACCACTCGGACGTCACCCTGGTCGTCCTCGAGAACACCCACAACCTGGGCGGCGGCACCGTGCAGCGGACGGGCGAGGTGCGCTCGGTGGTGGCGGCGGCGCACGAAGCCGGCTTCCGCGTCCACCTGGACGGGGCCCGGCTGTGGCACGCCTCGGTGGCCCTCGGCGTGGCGCCGGCCGAGCTGACGCGCGGCGTCGACACGGTGATGGCCTGCTTCTCCAAGGGCCTGTGCGCCCCGGTGGGCTCGGTGCTGGCCTCGAGCCGCGAGCGCATCCAGGAGGCGCGCCGCGTGCGCAAGCTGCTCGGCGGCGGCATGCGCCAGGCCGGCGTGCTGGCGGCGGCGGCCCTGGTGGGCCTGCAGACGCTGGTGCCGCGGCTGGCGGAGGACCACGCGCACGCGCGGCTGCTGGGCGAGGCGATGGCCTGCGGCCGCGGCGTCAGCGTCGCGCCGGTGGAGACCAACATCGTGGTCGGGACGCTCTCCGTCCGCACCGCCCCCGAGGCGGTGGCGGCGCTGCGCGAGCGCTCGGTGCTGGCCACCGCCATGGACGCGCGCACGCTGCGCCTGGTGACGCACCGCGACGTCAGCCGCGCCGACTGCGAGCGGGCGGCAGAGGCGGTGAAGCAGGCGCTGGCGTAGCCCGCGTGCTACCGGCCGCGCGGCCCGGCCGTGTAAGCTGTCGGGGTCCATGCGGCAGAGTAGCGAGACGCTCTCGGTGGCCACGCGGCGCGGGCTCACCGAGATCACGGCCGCGGTCCGCGGGGCGGTCCGTGCCGCCGGCGTGCGCGAGGGGCTGTGCACTGTGTTCGTCCGTCACACCTCGGCCAGCCTGGTGGTCCAGGAGAACGCGGATCCCTCCGTGCGGCGCGACCTGGAGGCCTTCCTCTCCCGGCTGGTGAAGGACGGCGATCCCCTGTTCACGCACGTCACCGAGGGCGACGACGACATGTCGGCGCACGTCAAGGCGGCGCTGCTGAAGACCTCGGAACAGGTGCCGATCGTGGATGGCGAGCTGGCTCTCGGCACCTGGCAGGGGCTCTACCTCTGGGAGCACCGCGACGGGACCCACCGCAGGCAGGTGGCGGTGCACGTGCTGGGCGAGTGATGCGGCTGCGCTTCCAGCTGGCGATCGCCTTCTTCCTGCTGGCGGTGGTGCCGCTCCTCGGGATCACCGTCTACACCTACCTGGGGTCGCAGACCGCCATCCGGCGAGCGGTGCACGCGGAGGCGGAGCTCCTGGCGCTGGAGATGTCGGCCCGGGTGGCGCGGGTGAAGGGCCTGCTGGAGACGCGGCTCTCCGCCATGCGCCACCGTCCGATGGCCGGCGAGCGGGACTTCGGCGGCGAGGAGAGCGCCTTCGAGAAGGCCCGCCGCGAGCAGCTGGCCGCGGCGCAGGACGAGGAGATGCGGCTGCTGCTGCAGGCCATCCTCTCCGAGGGCGAGCGGCAGCAGGGGGCGATCCCCTTCGCCGTCGACGCCCGCGGCCGGCTCTACGCCCCCGAGCCGAAGGACGAGCGCACCCTGGCCGGGCTGGGCATCGCGCCCGGCGCCCGCGGCCCGCGGGTGGAGGCCGAGGACTGGGTGGTGGCCGAGCAGCCGCGCTCGGCGAGCGGCATCCGCATCGGGGTGGCGCGGCCGGTCGACGCCGCGCTGCGCGACATCCGCCGCACGGCGGTGCGCAACCTGGGGCTGGGCCTGGCGCTGGCGCTGGTGGCCGGCCTCGGTGTCCTCCCGCTGTCGCACCGGATGACCCGCCACATCGAGTCGCTCACCGAGGGAGCCCAGCGGCTGGCCCGCGGCGAGCTGGAGGTGCGGGTGCCGGTCCCGCACGGGCGGGAGTTCGCCCGGCTGGCCGAGACCTTCAACCGCATGGCCCGCGACCTGCGCGTCCACCAGCAGCAGCTGGTGGAGCAGGAACGGCTGCGCAAGGAGCTGGAGATCGGCCGCCGCATCCAGGAGGAGCTGCTGCCGCGGGCCCCGCTCTTGGCGCCGTTCACGGAGGTGAGCGGCGTCTCCATACCCGCCCGCGAGGTGGGTGGGGACTTCTTCAACTACTTCACCCTGCGCGAGCGCGAGGTGGCCATCCTGATCGGCGACGTCTCCGGCAAGGGTGTCGGCGCCGCGCTGCTGATGGCGAGCCTACAGGCGACCATCCGCGCCCGCCTCGGCGCCGAGCGCGACCTCGCCTGCCTGGTGGACGCGCTCGACCGGGAGATGGAGAGCGAGGAGCCGCTGGCGCCCTACTACACGCTGTTCCTGTCGGTCCTGGAGACGGAGCACGGCCTGCTGCGCTGGGTCAACGGCGGCCACACCACCCAGTTCCTGGGGCGCATCGACGGCACCGTCGAGCGGCTGGCCTCCACCGGCCGGCCCCCGGGGCTGTACCCGGGCGGCGGCTACGAGCAGCGAACGCTGCAGCTCCAGGACGGCGACGCCCTGTTCCTGTTCACCGACGGGCTGGTGGAGGCCGAGGACGAGTCGGGCGAGCCCTTCGGCATGGCGCGGATCGAGGCCCTGCTGCGGCTGCACCTGCACGAGGGGCTGGGGCCGCTGCTGGCCCGGGTGCAGGCCGAGGTCCGGGCCCACCGCGGGCCGCTGGAGGCGGCGGACGACGCCACCATGGTGGCGCTGCGCTACTCGCACCAGGAGCTCTCCGGGACGAGGGCGTGAGGCGCGACTGGGGCGGCCTCGCCGGCCGCGAGCACGACCTGCTGGTGGTGGGCGGCGGAATCTACGGGGCGACCGCCGCCTGGGACGCGGCCCAGCGCGGGCTCACGGTGGCGCTGGTCGAGCGCGAGGACTTCGGCAGCGGCGCTTCCTGGAACAGCCTCAAGACGATCCACGGCGGCATGCGCTACCTGCAGCAGGCCGACCTGCGGCGCCTGCGCGACTCGGCCGCCGAGCGGCGGGTGCTCTTGTCGATCGCGCCGGAGCTGGTGCGGCCGCTGCCGTTCCTGGTCCCCACCCACGGCCACGGGACGGCCGGCCGCGAGGCCCTGGCAGCGGGCCTGGCGCTGAGCGACCTGCTGACCCGCGACCGCAACCGGGGGCTGCCGCCCGAGCAGCACATCCCGCGGGGGCGCACGGTGTCGCCGGCCGAGGCGCTGCGCCTCCTGCCCGGGCTGCGCCGGGAGGGCCTGACCGGGGCCGCGCTCTACCACGACGCGCAGGCCGCCAGCACCGAGCGGCTCACCCTGGCCTTCGTGCACGCCGCGGCCGACGCAGGCGCCGCCTGCGCCAACCACGCCGAGGCGGTGTCGCTGCTGCGCGCCAAGGGCCGCATCGCCGGGGCGGCGGTGCGCGACCGCCTCTTCGGCCGGACGGTGGAGGTCCGCGCGCGCATGGTCCTCAACTGCGCCGGGCCCGGGTGCGACGACGTGCTCGCCCTGTGCGGCCCGCTGCGGGGCGGGCGGGCGCCGCTGCTCCGCGCGCGCAACCTCGTCCTGCGGCGGCCCCCATCGCTGCCCCTGGCCGTGGGCGCGCGCAGCGCCTCTCGCTTCCTCTTCCTGGTGCCCTGGCAGGGGAGCACGATGGTCGGCACCTCGTACGAGCCAGAGGAGCACCCGCCTTCGGACCCGCTCGCCTTCCTGCGCGAGGCCGCCACGGCGTTTCCCTGGGCTGAGCTCGCCGCGGAGGACCTGGTGCTCGTCCACGAGGGGCTGGTCCCCGGCCGCGGCGGCGCCTCCGGGCTGGCCACGCGCACGCGTCTCGTGGACCACGAAGCCGAGGACGCCCTGCCGGGCCTGGTGAGCGTCCAGGGCGTCAAGTACACGACCGCCAGGCTGGTGGCGCAGCGGGTGGTGGACCTCGTCGGCCGCCGTCTGCGGCGAGAGCTGCCGGCTTGCCGCACGGCGCAGACCCCGCTCCAGGCGGCGCGCCGGCTGGCGGGGCCGCTGGAGTCCGCCACGCGGACGGCGGTGCGCGAGGAGATGGCGCTCACCCTGGCGGACGCCGTGCTCCGCCGGCTCGACCTGGGCACCGCCGGTCCGCCGGACCCCGCGGAGCTCGCGTGCGTGGCGGCCACCATGGCGGCGGAGCTGCGCTGGGACCGCCCGCGGCTCGAGCAGGAGGAGGCCGCCCTGGCGGCCGTCTACGGAGCGCTCGCCCGGCCTGGGCCGGTTTGACCTTAGAATTCCGGCGCCTGCGTGGGACCCGCGCACAGGAGGAGCGAGCGCCGCCCATGGGACTGCCGTCCGAACGCCCGAAACGCCCCGCCTCGACGGCCCCGGCAGCAGCGAGGGCCGGTGCGGCGGGCGGCGGCGAGCGCCTGCTGCGCGCGCTGGTCTCGCTGGTCGACGACCTGACGGTCGAGCGCGACGAGCCGGGGCTGCTGCGGGCGGCCGTCGAGCACGCGGTCGGCGCCCTGGGGCTGGTCGGCGGGGCGGCGATGGTGGTCGCCGAGGACGGCGCGCAGCGCACGGCCGCGGCGCACCGGCTGAACCCGGACGACGAGGACGTCCGCGAGCTGACGGCAACCGCGCTGGCCGGGTCGTCCCCGCTGGTCCGGGCGCTGAGCGAGGGCGGCTGGCTGGCGGCGACGCCGCTCGTCGCAAGGCAGCGCACCCTCGGCGCCCTGGTGCTGCACGGGGATCCCGCCAGCGGAGCCCCGCTCGGCAGTGACGCGCTCGAGGTCCTCGGCAAGCAGGTCGGCACCGGCCTGGAGAACGTGCGGCTCTACGCCGAGCTGCGTGAGGCGGCCGGTCGCGCCGAGGTGCTGCGGCGGATCACCGCCGCGGTGACCTCGGGGTCCGAGCTCGCCTCGGTGCTGCCGGCGGTGGCGGCCGAGGTGCGGACGGTGGCCGCCGCCGACCGGGTGGCCTGCGGCTTCGTGAACGAGTCCGGCGACTACATCGAGACGGTCAGCGATCCCGAGGGCAGCTGCTGGGGCCTGGGCGGCGTGCTGCCGGTGGTGGGCAGCGGCCCGGGTTTCGTGGCGCTCAACGACCGGGCGGTGGTGCAGCGCGACCTGGTGCAGGACCACCGCTTCCTGGAGGACATGCGCCTCCTGGAAGACGGGCTGCGCTCGTACCTGCTGCTGCCGCTGCGCGCCCGCGAGCAGGCGATCGGGGTGCTGGCCCTCGGCTCGCGGACGGTCGCCGCCTACGACGACGCCACCCTGGCCCGGCTGCAGCCGCTGGCCGACGCGGTGGCCCTCGCCTTCGAGAACCTGCGGCTGCTGCAGAAGACCCGCGAGCTGTCGATCACCGACGAGGTGACGCCGCTCCACAACTTCCGCCACTTCCACGCCGCGCTCGACCGCGAGCTGAAGCTGGCCCAGCGCCACGGCGTCCCGCTCTCGCTGCTGTTCATCGACCTCGACCGCTTCAAGCCGATCAACGACAGCTACGGGCACCTGCGGGGCAGCCGCACCCTGCGCGAGGTCGGCTTCCTGATCCGGGAGGCCGTGCGCGAGACCGACATCCCCGCCCGCTACGGCGGGGACGAGTTCGTGGTGGTGCTGCCGCACACCGACGGCGCCGCCGCCCACACCCTGGCCGAGAAGCTGCGCCAGCTGATCGAGGGGCACACCTTCCTGCAGGAGGAGTCGATCAACGCCCGGCTGGGGGTCTCGCTCGGCGTCGCCACCTTCCCCGTCGACGCCACCACCAAGGAGGCGCTGATCCGGCTGGCCGACCAGCGCATGTACCAGGACAAGGACGCGCGGAGGACGGGCCGGTGATCGAGTCCGCGGGGACGCTCCTCTACCGCCGCAACGGCGACAAGCTGGAGGTGCTGATCGTCCACCCCTGGGGACCCTACAACCGCCGGGCGCCCTGGAGCATCCCCAAGGGGCGGACCAACCCCGGCGAGGAGCTGGAGATGGCGGCGCGCCGCGAGACCGAGGAGGAGACCGGCGTGCGCCCGGGGCCCCTGCACTCGATCGGCAGCGTCGACCTCGCCCGCAGCCGCAAGCGCATCCATGGCTTCGCCGGCCCGGCCCCCGCCGACGCCGCCCCGCGCTGCGACCAGCACGAGGTGGACGAGGCGAAGTTCGTGGCCATCGACCGCGCCCGCTTCCTGCTCCACCCGGCGCAGGTCACCTTCCTCGACCGCCTGCTGGCGACGCTGGACCAGGATTCGACACCCGTAACCGGAGAGTGACGGCCCCCCTATATCAACGACTGATATAGCAAGGCGTCCGCCGGTGGAGTGGCATAATTGCGGCTCTCCCAGGAGCCTATTTGGGTCTCGCGGCCGGCCATCGGCTCGGCGCCTACCAGATCGTCGCGCCACTCGGCGCGGGTGGGATGGGCGAGGTGTACCGTGCTCGAGACGCCCGGCTCGACCGCGACGTGGCGATCAAGGTCCTCCCCGCGCAGCTGTCGGAGGACCCGGCCGCCCTGGCGCGCTTCGAGCGGGAGGCGAAGGCCGTCGCGTCCATCTCGCACCCCAACATCCTCGCCATCTTCGAGTTCGGCTCGACCGACGCCGTCGCCTATGCGGTGACCGAGCTGCTGGAGGGCGAGACGTTGCGGGCCCAGATCGTCGCGGGGCCGTTGCCGGCGCGCAAGGCGGTCGACTACGCCGCCCAGATCGCCGAGGGCCTCGGTGCCGCCCACGACCACGGCATCGTCCATCGCGACCTCAAGCCCGAGAACCTGTTCGTCACCCGTGAGGATCGCGTCAAGATCCTGGATTTCGGCCTGGCCCGGCAGCAGGCCATGGCCCTGGCGTCCGACGACACGCGGTCGCCGACCCTGTCTCCTGGCACCGAGCCGGGAACGGTGCTGGGAACCGTCGGCTACATGTCGCCCGAACAGGTGCGCGGCCTCCCGGCGGATGCCCGATCGGACATCTTCTCCTTCGGAGCGGTCCTCTACGAGATGCTCTCCGGGCGCCGGGCCTTCCAGCGAGACTCGTCGGCCGAGACCATGCACGCGATCCTCAAGGAGGAGCCGCCGGGCCGGGAGACCACCCGGGCTCTTCCGCCCGCGCTCGAGCGCATCGTTGGCCACTGCCTCGAGAAGCGACCGGAGCAGCGCTTCCACTCGGCGCACGACCTCGCCTTCCACCTGCGCGCGCTGTCGACGGCGACCGGTGCCAGCCATGCGATTTCGGCTCCGGCTTCGCTTGCCGGGCGCAGGCGTGCCCTGCTCGCTGCGCTCGTCGCAGCGGCAATCGGGCTGGGCGTCCTGGCCGACCGGACGCTCGGCAGGAGGTCGCCGGAGCAACCGCCGACCTACCGCCGCCTGACCTTCGACCGCGGCAGCATCGGCTCTGCGCGGTTCGCAGCCGACGGCGAGACGATCGTCTACGACGCGGCCTGGAGGAGCGAACCTTCCGACGTGTTCACCTCTCGCATCGACAGCCGTGAGTCGCGTTCCCTCGGGTTGCGCTCAGCCGTGCTTTACGGGGTCTCCTCACGCAGCGAGTTGGCGATCGGTCTCGACCCCTGGGGCCGCTTCGGAGACGGTACACTCGGCCGCGTCCCGCTCGCCGGGGGAGCGCCGCGGGAGGTGCTCGAGAACGTCGCCGGGGCCGACTGGTCACCCGACGGCGAGGACCTCGCGGTGGTCCATCACGTGGCTGGCGTCGCCCGCCTGGAGTTCCCGATCGGCAAGGTGCTCTACCAGAGCAAGGGCACCATCACCCACTTGCGGGTGTCGCCCCCGGGCGACCGGGTGGCCTTCGTCGATCACGCCGATCCGCTCCTGCCCGACTCGGCTGGCTCCGTGGTGGCGGTCACCCGGGCGGGCGATGCGAAGACGCTCTCCAGCGGCTGGGCCGACCTCTTCGGGCTGGCCTGGCGACCGGATGGACGGGAGGTCTGGTTCACCGCTGCGAAACGGGGAGAGTTCAAGGCGCTCCGCGCCGTCACCCTCGAGGGACGAGAGCGGCTGGTCACCCGCGTCATGGGACAGCTCGACCTCCAGGACGTCTCACGGAGCGGGCGCGTGCTCGTGGACCATCCGAGCTTTCGCATGGAGATGATCGCGCGAGTGTCCGGAGCAGCGAAGGATCGTGAGCTGACGTGGCTGGGGATGTCTCAGATGGCGGACCTCTCCAAGGACGGCTCCCGCGTCCTCTTCACGGAGCTCCCAGAGGGCGCGAGCGAAGGCGGCTCGAGCTACCTGCGCGCCACCGACGGATCCCCCGCGGTTCGCCTCGGCGAGGGCGTCGCCCAGGCGCTCTCACCCGACGGCAGATGGGCGTTGTCGATCCGCACCTCGCCGTCCCGATTGATCGTTCTCCCCACCGGGCCCGGGCAACTGAAGGACCTGACCCGGCCGGGCTTCGCCTACCTGAGCGGCGGGTGGTTCCCGGACAGCCGTGGCGTCCTATTCAATGCTGCGGCTCAGGGCCGGCCGAGGGCCTACACCCAGGATCTCGAGGGCGGCGAGCCTCGCGCACTCGGTCCCGAGGGAGCCATCGCGGTGGCGGTTTCTCCCGACGGTCGACTCCTGGTCTCGATCCCGAAAGGCGGGACGCCGCTCCTCTACCCGCTCGCCGGCGGAGAGCCCCGGCCGATCCCTGGTATCGAACCTGGCGAGCAGGCGATTGGCTGGAGCCAGGACGGTCGATCGCTGTACGTCGCTCGCCCGGGCTCGTCGGCGGTCAAGGTCCACCGTCTGGACCTCGCAACGGGTCGAAGGCAGCTTCTGCACGATCTCGCGCCCGCGGACCCGGCTGGCGTCTACCCCGGGTTCACGCCCGGCATCAGTGCCGACGGGAAGTCGTGTGCCTACTCCTTCATCCGGAGCCTGTCCCAGCTGTACCTCATCGACGGCCTGAAGTAGCCGTGGACAGGGTTGCGTCTGGACCGTCCCCGAAGCCGCTCGCGGCTGCCGCCGCCAATCAGAGAAGATGGAGTCCGGCGAGCGCCGACAGCGGAGTGAAGTCGGTGTCCCGAGTGAAGAGCGTCGCCCGGCGGTTCAGCGCCTGGGCAGCGATCAAGGCGTCCGGTGTGGAGAGCGCGATTCCCTTTCGGGCCGCAGCGGTGGTGAGGTCGGCCGCCTTGAGATGGTCGCCCTCGCTCGCCAGTACCAGCGGGAAGCTCTGCCGGACGGCACGCAGGACCTTCTCCCGCTGACCCTGGTCGCTGATGCCGGACAGGATCTCCTGGAGAACGATGCCAGGCAGTGCGATCGTGTGGTCGCCCTGGAGCAGGGCCTCGACCCGCGTCGCCAGCTCCTGCTCCGCCTCGCCCCGCTTCTTCCGTCGCAACGCCGCCGAGAGGACGCTGGTGTCGAGCAGGATCATCCGCGCCGCCGCGCCTGCTTGTAGTCCCAGTCCGGCCTGAAGTCCACCCTCCCGAACAGCTTCACGAAGTCACGCCGCCGGCGCCGCTGGACGTATTCGGCCAGGGCCTCGTTCACCGTCTCCCGCTTGCTGCGTCGCCCGCCGATGCGGAGCGCCTCGGCCAGCAGGGTGTCGTCGATGGCCAGGTTGGTCGGCACTCCTCCCCTCTCCTACACATTACGTTACACACCCAGGGCCCGGTCGGCAAGCGCCCGCGTCAGATCCGCCTGGCCGAGGCCGCCAGCATGTAGCCGGAGGCGGGGACGAGCGCGTCGAGCCGCGTCACCGCCCAGACCAGGGGGTACACGGCGGAGTAGGCGCGGAACGCCTTGCGGTTCTTCTCCAGGTCCTGGCCGGTCACCACCATCCCCTTGGCGGAGCCTTTCTTGCCCAGCCGCTCGAGGCCCCAGTTGAGGGCGGTGTCGACCGCCTCGGAGAAGAAGCGCGAGTAGGTGTGCCAGGACTCCAGGGCGAAGCCGGGGCCCAGCAGCTCGCGCAGCCGCTCGGGCGTGTAGCCGGGGCGCAGGTGGCCGTGCTTCTCGTCCGTCTGTCCGAGCGCGTGGCGCAGCCGCCGCAGCGCGGTGCGCTTGAGGTGGGGGGTGTTGACCACCAGCCGTCCGCCCGGCCGGGTGACGCGGGCCAGCTCGCGGGCGAAGGCCGCCTCGTCGGCGACGTGCTCGAGCATGTCCACCACCGCCACCCGGTCGAACTCCGCGTCGGCGAATGGCAGGCGATCGCCGGCCACCAGGTGCACGTCGTCCCCGACCAGCGCGCGGATGGAGGCGACCGCCTCGAGGGTGAGGTCACCGGATGACCAGCGGCCACCGCGTTCGCGCAGCAGCAGGCTGACGACACCGTTGTCGGAGCCGAGGTCGAGGCAGCGCAAGCCGTCGGTCGGACCGAGCAGGGCCGTCACCAGGGCAAGCTTGCGCTGCTTGAGGGGCGAGCGGCGGAAGAGCGCCCTCGCCCAGCGCTGCGCCTCCTGCGGCTCAGGCACGGCGCTCCAGACTCAGGATCACGGGCGAGCCGAACCGCCGGGTGAGGCCGGCCGCCCTGGCGCCGCCCTCGAGGAGGCGCGCCAGGCGCTCCGCCCGCACCGCCCGGTGCAGGGCCATGGGGAAGAAGAACTGCGGCCGCCGGCCGGTCGCCCGGAAGCCGTGCGCCCCGAACGCCGCCTCCACCTCGTCGTCGGCGAAGACGGTGAAGGGCCGGGTGTCCTTCTCCACGCGCTTCTTGAAGCCGAAGAGCAGGTCCGCCGCGGCGTTGACGCTGCGCCGGCTGGGGTAGTCGACGATCACCGCCGCGCGGGCGAGGCGGCAGAGCGTCGCCACCAGCGCCGCAAAGCGGTGCACGTGTGGCAGCAGGCGATAGCAGAGGACGACGTCGAAGGAGCGGTCCGGAAGGTCCGGCTCCAGCAGGTCGGCGCACAGGAAGCGCGCGCGAGAGGACCCGGTCCACGCCCGTACCCGCGCCTCGCAGGCGGGATCGCTGCCGAGCACCGTCACCTCGAAGCCGGCCGCCACCAGGGCGCCGGTCGTCTGCCCGTGCCCGCCTCCCACGTCGAGCACGCGCGCTCCTGCGAACGGCGACAGCAGCTCGAGGGTCGCCGCCGCCTGCACCTCCAGGAAGAACGCCCCCAGGGCACCCGAGAAGCGGCGGGCGTACGCGTCCGACGAGGTCAGGACGTCCGCGTCCTCGCGGGCGGGGAGTGCCTGGCTCAGGCGGGTCTCCGCAGCATGCTGCCGATCTTATTCCGCCACCGGCGGCTCGTCCTCGGAGACGGCCTCGGCCGGGGGCTCGGCGCCCAGGAAGGCGGCGTCGCGGCCGAGGTAACCTGCGCGTGCCATCAGCCACAGCACCCGCCGCGTCGCCCGCGCGTGTCGCGCCGGGCTGGCTTGCGGGTTGAGACGGCGCGGGTTCGGGATCATGGCCGCCAGGCCCGCCGCTTCCTGCTCGGACAGGGCGGCCGCCGGCTTGCCGTACCAGCGGCGCGCCGCCGCCTCGGCCCCGTAGATGCCGTCGCCCCACTCGATGACGTTGAGGTAGAGGGCGAGGATGCGCCGCTTGTCGAGGTCCTCCTCCAGCCAGCGCGCCACCACCAGCTCCCGCAGCTTGCGGACCGGCGTCTTGCGGGTGCCGAGGTAGAGGTTCTTCGCCAGCTGCTGGGTGATGGTGCTGCCGCCGCGGACGAAGCGGCCCTTCTGCAGGTCCTTCTCCAGCGACTGCTGGACGGCGTCCCAGTCCACGCCCTCGTGGCCGAAGAAGCGCTGGTCCTCGGACGAGAGCACGGCGTGGATGAGGTGGCGCGAAACCGCCTGCAGCGGCACCCAGGCCTGCACCGTGCGCGCCCGGCGGCCGGCGCGGCGCGCCTCCTCGTCGCGCTGCAGCATCAGCCGGGTGCGGCCCGGGTTGCGAGTGGCGAGCGCGCGCACGGCCGAGCGCGCCGGCAGCCCCGCCCACACCCACGCCGCGAGCAGCAGGGCGAGCGCCACGGGCAGGAGCAACAGCAGGAGGAGCAGTCGCCGGCGCATCGGGCGGCGGG
>Ga0187777_10002095_pt1 | contig 12822 bp, 10 predicted proteins | sample 1015_Q2_SP5_10_M_FD_132416 | JGI IMG/M metagenome (GOLD analysis project Ga0187777, IMG submission 132416) | Tropical peat soil microbial communities from peatlands in Department of Meta, Colombia - 1015_Q2_SP5_10_MG | ecosystem: Environmental > Terrestrial > Soil > Wetlands > Peat | place...
AAGGTCATGAACCTCGACCGCTTCGACCTCGCCTGATCTCGGCCGAGCGGCCTCCCGCGCGGTGAGGCGGGAGGCCGACCCGCGGCCCCCGCGTGAACGTGGCAGGAAGGTTCGCCCAGCCCCCGATGGTCGCCCAGTTCGGGTACTCCACCACCGCGTCCTCGTCGATCTCGTAGTCGGGCAGACGTGTGAGCACCGCGGTGAGGACCTCGGAGAACTCGATACGAGCCAGGTGCGAGCCGACGCAGCGGTGGATGCCGACACCGAACGAGAGGTGACGGTTGGGGCTCCGATCGATCACGAACCGGTCGGCGTCGGTGAAGGCGTGCTCGTCGCGTCCGGACGAGAACTCGCTGAGCAGGACCCGGTCGCCCGTGCGCATCGCGCAACCGGCGAAGTCGACGTCCTCCTTCACCGTGCGGGCGTGGGTACGTGCCGGCGGGTAGAAGCGCAGGAACTCCTCGGTGGCGGTCGCGACGAGCTCGGGCTCGTCGATGAGGCGACGCCGGTCATCGGGAAACTGTGAGAGGTGCAACAACGCGGCGCCGATCAGCGCGGTCGTGGTGTCGACCCCGCCACCGACGGTCATGAACACGATGGACTCCGCGGTCTCGCGCGAGATCCGTTGTCCGTCGATCTCGTGATACGAGATCGCGGTCATGGCGTCGTCGCGCGGCTCGCGTTCGCGCGCCGCGATCTCCTCGCGGATGCGCGTCATCACGATGCCGAACGCCTTCTGCGCGTCGCGGTGCTCGGGCGTCCCTCCCGAGTACGCGGCGATGTCGTGGAAGGCGCCCCAGATGACCGGCCAGTCGGCCTCGGGAAAGCCGAGCCACTCCAGTGTCACCGCGCCCGGGACGGGGACCGACAGGTCGTGGGTGAACTCGCACTCGCCTGCTTCGATGAATTGGTCGATGCAGTCCGCGGTCCAGTGGCGGGCGCGGGCGCGCAGACGTTCGGCGCGGCGCGGCGCCAGGAGCTCCGAGAGGATCCGGCGCACCGGGTACCACTCGGGTGGGTCGATCTCCTCCGGCGTGAGCAGCGGCAGCCGGCTGTTGCCGAGAACGATCGAGCTGATCTCCGGATCGGTCCGCGCCGACGAGAAGTGCTCCCAGTCGCGAAATGCAGCCGCGACCTCCGCATAGCCACTGATCACCCAGTGGCCGCCGTTGTGCTCCGTCCACCCGACCGGGCATCGCTCGCGCGGCTCGTGCCACGACTCGTCGGATTCGCGACGTGTCACCGCGCCGAACACGTCGAAGTCGACGGTGGGGCGGTGCTCGGTCACGACGCGGGTTGGTTCTCACCGAACGCGTCGATCGGGCTGTGGAGCGCGAGCCCGCCGTCGCAGTCGAGCACCTGGCCGGTCACCCAGGCGACGTCGTGGAGCGCGCGGATTGCGCCGGCGATGTCCTCGGGGCGCCCGAGGCGGCCGAGCGGCGTGCGGCCCTGCACCGCCGCGAGCCATCCGGACCCCGTGGGCGCACGTCCGAGCATCGGCGTCTCGGTCACCCCCGGACCGACCGCGTTCACGCGGATCCCGTACGGCGCCCACTCGCAGGCCGCCACGTGCACGACCATGCTCAGCGCCGCCTTCGACGCGCAGTATGTGGCCATCGACCGGTCCACGAGGTGCGCGCTGACGCTCGACGTCGCGACCATCGACCCTCGCACCGACGCGTCGATCATCACGCGCGCCATCGCCCGCATCACCAGCCAGGGACCGCGCGCGTTCACGGCCATGACCCGGTCCCACTCCTCGACCGATTCGTCGAGGAGGAGGCCGGAGTGACCGACGCCGGCGGTGACGGTGACCTCGGCAGGGACGCCGGTCAGCTCGCACGTGCGCGCCACCGCGTCGTCGATGGCGGTGGGATCGGTGACGTCACACGCGATGTCGTACGACCCGGCGACGTCCCAGACGAGCACCGTGGCACCTCGCGCCCGTTCCGCGGCGGCGACCGCCGCGCCGATGCCCGAGGTACCCCCGACGACGACGTGTGCCCCGGTCTGGTCGGCCATCGCGGTGAGTATTGCTCATCGACGGAGCAGGCCGACGAGCCGCTTTTCATTGCTCCTCGGCTCGCGGTGTGCGAAACCCAGGGAGCAATGAATCATCGACGGCGGTTCCGCCGCGGGTGCGGGACCGCGCCGATCGTCCTCACGAGTGCCCTCGGCGTGGTTCGGGCGTCGTGCGGTCCGGTGTGCGCGGCCTCGATGCGTCTGGGCGCCGCGCTCAGAGCGGGTGCAAAGGGGCGGCGGCTTCCAGGTGAACGTCCGGGAGTCGGTGATCGTCGACGTAGTCCCACTCGACCACGTAGCCGAGGCCTGGGGCGCGGGGCATGGTGACGTACCCGTCCGGCGTCATCGGATCGCACGCTTCCGCGAGATACGGAGGTGTGGCGTCGTAGTCCACACCCGGACCGACGAGACCGCGCTCGTAGAACTCGCAGACGTCTTCGCTCGTCGCGCCGAGAACGTGGAGGTTGCCGAAACCGCTCATGTGCAGCTCGCAGCGCCGACCGAGAGCCTCGCACGTGGCGGTCATCTTCATCGCGCCGGTGATACCACCGCGCAGTACGTCGATTCGGCTGATGTCGGACGCGCCGCGCGTGATCCAGTCGGCTCGCGTGAAGATGCTTCCCTCGGCGATCTCCGGTGAACAAATCGGGATGTCGAGTTCCCGTGCGAGGCGCACGTAGGACTCGGCCCGGTACTCGGGCATCGGATGTTCGTACCAGTAGAACCCGAGCCGTTCGAGCTCCTGACCTACCCGAAGCGCGTCGCGGTAGTCGTGGTAGGCACCCCAGGGATCGAACAGGAGCACCATTTCTTCACCGACGGCGTCTCGAACGGCCCGGCAGATCTCCAGGTCCCAGTCGACCAGCGGCGGCTTCGGCAGGGTCGGTTGTCGAGTCGAGGGATCCCAGGCGAAATAGGGATGGATCTTGTAGGCCCGATAGCCGGCGTGCTTGCAGTCGACCGCGTGCGCGGCGTACTCGTCCGGCATGCCGAGGTTGTTGAAGCTGCTCGCGTACGCCTTGGCGGTCTCTCGTGCGCCGCCCAGCAGCTTGTACACGGGAAGGCTGGTCACGTGTCCCGCAAGATCCCACAACGCGAGGTCGATCACGCTGCACACGTTCTCGGGAAGCTTGGCCGCCCAGAGCTGCTGCCAGATGAGCTCTCGATCGAAGGGGTCGATTCCGGTGAGGAGCGGACCGAGGAACCCGGTGATCAACGCCCGATCCCCGGGTAGCAGGCCCTCTTGATCGCCGTGGAAGTGGCCGCCGAAGTAGTAGCCCTCGACCCCGTCGTCGGTGATCACCTTCGTCACCGTCTGCGTGATCTTGTGGTCCCGCAAGACTCGCGCGAACGAAATGCGCTGTACGGGTACTTCGAACGGGACGACCTCGATGCCGGTGATCTTCACGACACCTCGCTTTCCCGTCGTTCGCGCCCACGTCGGCCGGGGGTGTGGAGTGGTCGACCCTCGATGACGAGCGTGCTCCCCGGCCCGTCGGTCGCCTAGGGCCGAAGGTCGGTTCGCCCCGGCCGCGAGCAATTGGGAGTGAGCCGCGTCCTCGCCGAAGCGCGCGGCATGAAGATGGCAGGATGGGCTCGTGCCCGAGCTCACGCTGATGGCGGTCCACGCGCACCCCGACGACGAATCGATCAGCACGGGAGGCGTGCTCGCTCGCTACTCGGCCGAGGGCGTGCGGACGGTGCTCGTCACGTGCACCGACGGTGCCCTCGGCTACATGCCGGGGCGGATCCGACCCGGCGAGGAGGGTCACGACGAGCAGGTGCTGGCGCAGCTGCGGATCGACGAGCTGAAACTCGCCTGCGAGCGCCTCGGCGTCTCCGCCGTCGAGATGCTCGGTTACCACGACTCGGGCATGGCGGGTTGGCCTCAGAACGAGCGGCCATCCGCCTTCTGCAACCAGTCCGCGGACGTGGTCGCGACGCGGATCGTGGACCTGTTCGAGCGGTACCGGCCGCAGGTCGTGGTGACGTACTACCGGAACACGGGTTACAACCACCCGGACCACCTGCACACGCACGACGTCACGGTCCGTGCGGTCGAGCGGTCGCAAGTCCCCGAGAAGCTGTACTTCACCGCGCGGTCCCGGGCAGGCCAGGAACGCATGCGCGAGATCCTTGCCGATCGCGGGATCGAGATGCCGACGCGTCGGCCGGACGAACGGCGCAGGCGGGGCGCGTCGCCGCCGCCGAGACGGGCCCCGGGCGTCGACGACGAGCAGTTCACGACATTCGTCGACGTCGCCGCGTTCCTGGGCGCGCGACGAGCCGCGCTCGAAGCGCACGCGAGTCAGCTGCAGGAGTCCTACTTCCTGCGCGCGCCGGACGACGTCTGGGCGGAGATCTACGGGCGCGAGACCTTCATCCGCGCCCGTGACACGACGGACGCCCCGGTCCCCGAGTCGGACCTGTTCGCCGGGCTGCGCTGAAGCTCGGCGCCGCGAGCCCAGCCCCGGCCACGGGATCCGGGCGCGGGACTTGTAGGCTCCCGCGACGATGGCCGCGAGCGACGAGTGGCTCACCGAGCACTTCGACTACCTCTCGCCGGAATTCGGTGACGACATCCACCCCGCGCTCGGCCGCCTCCGAGAACTGTGCCCGGTCGCGCACAGCGACCGCTACGACGGGTACTGGATCCTCACCCGCTACGACGACGTGCTCGGCGCCGCGCAGGACTGGGAGAGCTGGAGCTCCGAAGTCGGTGGGGGTGTCGGCATCAAGCCCGCAGGAATGACGGTGAAGGCGATCCCCGTCCACATCGACCCACCGTTGCAGCGCGAATACAAACGGCTCATCAACATGTGGTTCACGGCGGCCGCGGTCGCTGCGTACGAGGCCCGGACGCGGGAGCTCGTCACGCAGTTGATCGACGACTTCGTCGATGCGGGTGAGTGCGAGTTCCAGACCGCGTTCGCGCAGCCGCTCCCGGGGCTGGCGTTCTTCGAGCTCGTGCTCGATGCACCGCCGGAGGAGGCGCAGGCGGTCAACCACCACGCGCACACGGCCGCCAATCCGGGCAACGAGAACACCGCGGAGCACTGGGCCGCGCTCAACGACTGGATCGTGGCGTTCCTCGACCGCCGGCGCAACGGCCCGCCACAACACGACGTCGTCGACGCCGTGCTCCACGCCGAGATCGAGGGTCGGCCGATCACCGAGCCCGAGGTCATCGGGATCATCACCCTGTTGATCCTCGGCGGCCTCGACACGACTGCCGGTGTGCTCGGCGCCAACATGATCCGGTTCTGCGAACACCCGGAGATCCCGGCGTTGCTCCGCGAGCGGCCCGAGTTCGTGCCCGCCGCCGTCGAGGAGCTCCTGCGCCTCGATGGCTCGTTCATCGGCATCGGGCGCACGGCTCGTCACGAGACGGAGCTCGACGGCTGTCCCGTGCACGCCGGCGAGAAGGTCTACCTCTCGTGGGCGTCGGCGAACCGCGACGAGACGGAGTTCCCGCACCCGAACGAGTTCGATCCACTCCGGCCCCGCAACCGACATCTCGCCTTCGGCGCCGGACCGCACCGTTGCGCGGGGTCGAACCTCGCCCGGCTCAACCTGCGAGTCGCCATCGAGGAGATCGTCCGACGCCTCGCCGACCTGGAGCTGCAGATCCCTGCATCGGAGATCGGCTGGCACACGGGGTTCAGCCGGACGCCGCTCCGCGTGCCGATCAGCTTCACCGCCCGGTAGCGCGTCGGCGTCAGGAGGAGGAGCCGCCCGCGGCCGCGGCGGCGCGCTGCTCCATCCACCACCGGATCACCGGGAGGTCGGGCTGCGTGCGGCGGCTGCGCTTCAGCTCCGAGAAGTTGTCGTTGCGGACGAGCCACGCGGTGTGACGCCACAGCTCGACCGATTCCGCGTCGGACGGCAGCTCGGACACCACCGGGCCGAAGATCATCGGACCGTCCTCGTCGTCGAGCGCGATGGTCGGCACGCCGAGCTTGCCGATCCGGTCGACGACCCGCTCGGTCGACGCGACGACGGCCGCCCAGGTGGCCTTGTCGGCCAGCGCCCGGTCACAGAGCTCGGGATCGAGCGCGACCTCGGCCAGCGATTCGCGGATCGCAGCCGTCTGGTCCGACGCCGGCGGCGCCTCCTCGAAGGTGCGCCGCCCCAACGCCGCGTAGAACGGGCCGAGCGCCTCGGAGCCGTGTTCCGCCGCGACGAGCACCGCAGTGCGCAGGGCCGGGCTCCCCGTCGGCTCCAGATCCGCCGCGTCCGTTCCGTCGGGACGGTTCACCACCTCGAGGGAGAACACCCGCCAGTCGACCTCGACCTCGCCGAGCTCGGCCAGTCGGTTCGCCCAACGCGACGTCTGATAGCACCACGGGCAACGGGGATCGAAGTAGAAGATCACGCGGTCCATTCACGCCACTCCATCTCTCGACGCAACGCGGCGATCATGCCACGCGCGCGGGCGCGCCTGCCCCCCTCGAGTTGCCGGCTCGACCCTGATCGCTAGAGCCCGTACGAAGCGAGGGCGTACTCGATGTGTTGCGCGAGCTCGTACACGAGCGGAGCGCGCAGCACGGCGTTGTGATCGCCGATCATGCCCGCGACGTCGAGCCTTCCCTGAACGAAGGGTGTCCACTCGGCGCGCGCGTTCGCCGTTGGCAGCGTCGTGATGAGTTGCACGTTGCCGGAGTACGGGCGGAGACGGTGACGCTCGACGATGCGCGTGGTCATCCGGAAGACCGTGTCCTGATGGAGCATGTGCGCGCGTCGAACGCCCTGCGACCCGAGCCGCCGCCGTTGCCGCGTCCACGACGCTCGTCGCCTGAGCCGCCGTCGGATGGTGCCGTCCGCCTCGTCGGGCGATCCGCGCCGGGGGTCGATGAGGACCAGGAGTTGTGGCGGCTGCCCGGCACGGCTGAGGGCGCGTGCGATCTCGAAGGCAACGCTCGCGCCGAACGAGAAGCCGCCGAGTGCGAACGGCTGCCCCAACCCTTCGTGGGCGAGGCAGTCGACGTAGTGCACCGCGAGCCGACGTACGGACGTCATGTGCGCGAGGGGCACACCACCGAGCTGTACTGCGTGAAACGGTCGAGTCGCGTCCAGCGCGGCGGCAAGCGCCCCGAAGTCGAGGACGGTCCCCCCACCACCGTGCACGCACACGAACGGGACGGGCGCGGTTCCCGCTTTGATCGTGATGACCGGGCGCAAGAAGCGCTCGTCACTACGACCGTTCAACAATGTGGCCAGCGCCGCGACGTTGCTCGCCTCGAGAAAGGCCGCCGTCGTCAGGTCGCGGCCGACCGTCGTGCGCAGGTCGGCCACCACCTCGGTCGCCGCCAAGGAGTCGCCGCCGAGCTCGAAGAAGTCGTCGTGGGCACCGACGGCGTCGATCCCGAGAGCCTTCTCGTACGACCGGGCAATCGCCTGTTCGAGCTCGCCGTCGGGCGCGACGAAGGCGGTCGAGAGCGCGGGCCGGGTCGCGGGAACGGGCGGCAGCGAGCCGCGCCGGAGCTTTCCGCGCTCGTCGCGCGGGAGCCGGTCGACGAAGACGTACGCCGCGGGAACGAGCTGCGTCGCGAGACGCGCGCTCAGCTCGTCGCGGATGACGCTGATCGTCGGAGGCGGGACGTCGTCACTGACGAGGTAGGCGACGAGGCGTGGTCGGGGCTCGGTCTCGAAGCGCACTGCCGCGTCGCGGATTCCGTCGAGGGCACGCACGGCACGTTCGACCTCGTCACGGTCAACGGTGAAACCCCTGACCTTGAAGACGTTCTCGCTTCGTCCGTGGTGCTCGAGCACGCCGTCGGGTCGCCAACACCCCCGGTCACCCGTGCGAAAGAGCGTCGCAGGATCCCTGCCGCGGACGAACCTCCGGGCGGACTCCGCCGGGTTGCGGAGGTAACCGGACGCGAGGCCGACGCCACCAACGAGGATGTAGCCGATGCCGCGCTCGTCCGCGTCCTCGATCACGACCTGCTTGCCCGGGAGGCACCGGCCCACCGGAACCAGCGCGGCGTCGATCGCGGTGTCGGCGCCGATGAAGAAGGCCGCGATCGGTCCGGTCTCCGACGTCGCGTACGTGTGCGCCAGGACACAACCCGGCCGCGTGGCGGCGCGGAAGAGCTCGACATCGGCCGACCCGAGTGCTTCCGCGCCCGTTGCGAGAAGGCGAAGCGACCGCAAGCTCGGTCCGGTCCGATCCGACGACAACATCGCGCGCAGCAGTGAAGGGGCGCAGTGGACGAAGCTCACGCGGTCGCCGTCGAGCTCGTGCACGAGCTCCCTCGGTGGGATGCGCCGACCGTCGTAGATGCGCAGCCTTGCACCCACGGCGAGCGCGCCGAGCAGCGACACCCGAGCGGCGCCGAAGCTGTGGTGGAAGACGAGCGCGACGTGCTCGCCCGGCCGGAGGCCATACCCCTCGGCGCAGGATCGCGCCAGCCCGAGCTGGGACTCGTCGGTGACGACGAAGCCCTTCGGTGCACCGGTGGAACCTGACGTGTAGTACACCGCGGCGCCGTCGATCGTCGCCGAAGCACCATCGCGAATTTCGGGACCTTGCTCGGTCACCGCCACCCGCGCGCCGGCGTGCTCCATGAACCCCGACGTGACGGCCCGCGGTGCGCGCTCGTCGAGCGGCACCACGACGCGTCCACTGCGTGCGACGGCATGGAAGGCCACGACGGAGCCCACGCTCGGAGGCATGAGGATCGCGACGGGTTCCTGGGGTCGTGTCAGGGACTCGATCCTTCGAGCAAGGAACGACGCCCGCTCACAGAGCTCGCCGTACGTCACCGACTCGTGGTCGTCGACGACCGCGTCGGCGTCCGGCACTCGCTCGGCGGCCGAGTCGAGGAGCGACGCCAGGCTGTCGGCGACGATCACGCCGCCTCCGGAGTCCAGCATCCACCGTCGCGCCGCAGCCAGAGAACACGGTTGCTCGAGTCGGTGTCCGCCTCGGGCCGTTCGCCGCCGGTGACGTTGACGAGGACCGTCTCGTGGCGGGCGATCATGCCGAGCCGGCGCGCCTTCATCGCGCCCGCTACCGCAGCCGCCGCGGCAAAGCACGGGCTGATGCCCTCGTCGTCCTCGACGAGCGAACGCGCGTCACGAATCTCCCGCTCGGTCACGGCTGCGAATCCACCACCGAATTCCACGACAAGCGAGTGAACCGGTGGATACGCAGCAATCGGGTTGCCTCGCAGGATCGCCTCGGCGATGCCGGTTGGTCGCTCCACGATGTCCTCCCGACGAATCACTGGAGAACCCGCCTCCCACGCCGAGACCATCGGCGCGCAGGTGTCCTGCTGCACGCACAGGAGGTGCGGCAATCGGTCGGCCACGCCCAGCTCGAGCAGCTGGCGTGCTCCGCGGGCAACGCCGTAGACACCCATCGCGCTCGACACTGCCTGGACGTACCAGTCGATCGGGCGCGGTACCTGATCGGCCGCCTCGAGCCAGGCGAGCTTCAGTCCCTCCCGCCGACCGGGATTGAAGAAGCCTCGTTCTGCCGTGAGGCCGTTCGCGGCCGCGTACGACTTGGCTGCGTCGAAGGCTTCGACGAACGTCGCGTCCCGGAGCCCGAAGTGTGTCACCGCAGCCCCGGGCGGAACCTCCACGCGGGTGACAAAGGGTTCAGCCGTGAACAACGACATCACCAGCCCGGGCGTGCGCCCGAGAGCGTGGGCATATGCGGTCGAGCTGTTGCCGGTCGACGAGGTGCAGAACGTCTCGACGCCGTGCTCGGCGAGATACGGCAGCGCGACGGCGGCCATCCGGTCCTTCGTGGTGGCGGTGGGGAGCATTGTCTCGTCCTTGAGGTACAACCACGGCAAGCCGGCTCGTTCGCCGAGCCGGACGGCGTGCACCGTACGAGTGGGTTCGGCATCGGACGGCAGTCGCGACACGTCGATCACCGGCAGCAGATCCTGGAAACGTGCATACGGACTGGTCGCGTCGCGCAGTTCGACGCGAGAGAGGTCGTAGCGCACGTCGGTCATGACCTTGCAGTCGGGACAGAACGGAGAGAACACATCGTCGAGCGCCGCATTGCAGCGAGTACAGCGCGTGCTGAAGAGCACCGTGCTCATTCCGACCGCGCCGCCGCGAACCGTTCGGGCGAGCAGGCGTCGACCGGCAAGCTCGTCGACCCTTCGAGGAGCAGGTCCACCGCCGCCATGCCCATCGCCGGGCCGAACAGCATGCCCTTGCGCCCACCGCCCAGCGCCAGGCAAACGTTCTCCCAGCCGGGGGCCAGGCCGAGGATCGGGATGCCGTCGGGTGTGACGGGGCGCAAGGCAGCCCAGTGGTCGACCACCTCCGCGTCGGCCAGGCTCGGCACGATCCGGCTCGCGCCCTGGAGCAGCGCGCGCCGCGCGCTCGCGGTGCAACGGTCGTCGAATCCGACGCGCGACTCGGTTCCACCGATCAGTGCTCGTGTCGCGTCGAGTCGGTAGACCGCGACGTCGCCCCAGGCAAGGTCGCACGCGACCGAGCCGCCCGGCACCTCGACGACGAGGAGCTCGCCCTTCACCGGCACGACGGGAAGCGTCACGGCGAGCCAGTCCGCGGGCGCGTCACACCACGGCCCCGTGGCAACGACGACGGCGTCGCACGGTAGGACACCCGATGCGGTCTCCACCGCGACCACGCGCGGGCCCTTCGTCACGACGCTCACCGCCGACGTGCGCGCGATCGTCGCACCGCGTGCTTCGGCCGCACGCGCAACCGCGCGCGTGTAACGCCGGGCCTCGACGTGCATGTCGCCTTCCACGAGCAGGCCCTTCGTGATCGACGGCGCAAGGCGAGGTTCCCGCTCGTGCAGGTCGGGGCCCGACAGCCACGTCGCCGAGAAGCCGGCCGTCGTGTTGTACCTGCGTTCCAAGGTGTGCACCGCCTCGAGGTCGGCCGCATCGTCGACCACGAGGTTCAGACGGCTCTTGGGTTGCGGGGCGACGGAGACCATGCCCTCGTCTGCACATCGCCGATGGATCCGCAACGACTCGAGCGCGAGCGGTGCGAGCGGGCCGGGGATGCCCGGGCCATGCAGAGGATTCAGCCCACCCGGGTTCCTGCCGGACGCGTGTCGGCCGATGTCGTCACGCTCGACGAGGGTGACCCTGGCGCCGGCTCGAGCGGCAAAGCAAGCCGCGAACGTCCCGGCGATCCCCCCTCCGATCACCGCGACCCGGACGACGCCCGCGTTCACGAGGTCAGGACTCTATCTCCCGGCCCTCGCGGCGGAACGCACCACCAGTGATCGATTTCCGTGCTGTTCGCGGCCAACCGGTAATGGGAAGATCGGTCGAACGCGAGCGCGAGGAGGCAGTGTGCCGGTTCCCTTTCCACCTCCGGGGACGGAAGAGGTCGAGCCCCCGGATGCCGCGGAAGCGCGCCTGATTGCCGGTGGCGTGGCCGCCGCGGTGACGCCGGTCGGCGGACTGACGAGCTTGCAGCGGGTGATGATCGAAGCGGTCACGGAGTCGATGACCGGATTCGTCGTGCCGCTCTCGGTGCTCCCTCGGCTGGGGCCAGAAGAGTTCGCGCGGGCGATGAGTCGCCGTGACGAGCTCTTTCGGGCCCACATGTTGCGGTTCATGTTGCTGTGCGCGCTGGTGCTGAATCCGTTGCCGGAGCAGGTCGCGGAGCAGGTCGACGCCTATGCACACGAGCTCGGCGTCGCGAACGACATGTTGCGAGTCGCCCACCGGTTCGCTCGCGGCAGCTTCGGGCTCGCGCTCATCGACTTCGATCGAAGCGGCTACATGGAGAGCTGGGATCCGAGTCGCAGTCGGGTCCTCCACACATCCCAGGAGTTGGACGACGCGTGGCAACAAGTCGTCCACGACGAGCTGCTCGCCGGGCGCTGGGAATCGTTGCGCGATCTGCCCGATGGCACGCTCGGGAGAGAAGTGGTGAAGTTCTACGACGCGCGGGGCTTCGTGGTCCCGGGTCATCCGGGCAGTGCGCCCCCATTGCTCGCCCAGCACGATTGGGTGCACGTGCTCGCCGGCTACGGCTCGACGGTCGAAGCAGAGATCGAGGTGTTCGCATTCATCGCTCGGGCCAACGACGATCCGCGGGCGTTCTCCTTGCTCGCACAGGTCGTCAGCCTCTTCGAGACCGGGTATACGGCGTCGGGATTGGGGCTGTTCCGGTACGACCGGGGCCACCTGTCTCACGAGGGAGTGGCGGTGCGCCTCGCCGATGCCCTCCGCCGCGGCGCCCGGTCGGCTGCCGCGAACCACAGCATCGACTTCCTCGCCGTCGACTGGTTCGAGCACGCCGAGCTACCCGTCGACGACGTCCGCGACCGACTCGGCATCGTCCCGAAGGACCGACGCGCGGTCGAGGCCGGCTCGGCCACGCCGTGGGAACCGGGCGGCATCTCGGTGTACCAGTACCGGGCGGGGACGGAGGCGGCGGAACAACGCGGCCGGCGGTACGACTCCTACGGTGCCACTCCCCGCGAAGTCGCACCGCAGTCGGAGCCGCCCGCGCGCTGACCGCGCACGTCGCGCGCATGTTGCCATCGGAGGCCACCGGTCACGGCCGGACGCGTTTGTGCGAGCCTGGCACGGTGATCGTCGTGGTCGCCACCACCGAGGACGAAGTGGCGCGCGTGCATGCCCGGCTCGGCGAGGGCAGCGTGGGCGCGGTACGGGTCGTGGCACCCGGCGGCGCTCGACGGTTGGTGCTCGCCGCGGTGGACGAGGAGTCGGAGGCTTGGCGTCTCGCCTCGGCGCTCCGTGGCGAGGGCCGATCGGTGGCGACCCGGCCCGACCGCGGCCCCCGCCTCGACGCGTGGATGCGCGACACCCGCCCGAT
>Ga0187777_10002100_pt1 | contig 12811 bp, 13 predicted proteins | sample 1015_Q2_SP5_10_M_FD_132416 | JGI IMG/M metagenome (GOLD analysis project Ga0187777, IMG submission 132416) | Tropical peat soil microbial communities from peatlands in Department of Meta, Colombia - 1015_Q2_SP5_10_MG | ecosystem: Environmental > Terrestrial > Soil > Wetlands > Peat | place...
CATGTGCTGAAACATCGAATTGAGAAACACGGCCTCAAAATCCTGCGCGGAAGCGCGCGCTTTTGACTGCTTTGTTGCGCCGAGTTTTCCGGGTTGCGAGCTGTTTGTAAGGAGGTCGACCGGTTTCAGTCCGGGGGCGGGCAGGGCGATTGAATTTGCCATTACATCACCTCGATGTCGGCCTGGATCGCGCCGGCTGCCTTGATCGCCTGAAGGATGGTGATCAGATCGCGCGGCCCGATGCCCATCGCGTTGAGGCCATCGACGACCTGCTGGAGCGACACGCCCTCGCGGACTACGAACATCTTCTTGCCGTCCTCCTGGACGCCAATGCTCGTGCGCGGCACTACTCTTGTGGTCCCGCGTCGTGCGAACGGCGCCGGCTGACTGACCTCGGGCGTTTCCGAAACAGTCACAGTTAGATTTCCCTGCGCGACGGCGACCATGGAGACACGCACGTCGCGGCCGATCACAACGACGCCGGAGCGCTCGTCGATGACGATACGGGCCGGTAGATCCGGTTCGATCTGGAGCTGTTCGATTTCGGTCAGGAAGCTGACGATATTTGCCGTCGACTTGGCTGGCACCGTGATCACCACGGTTGACTGATCGATCGGTTCTGCGGTCGGCGACCCGATATAATCGTTGATTGCAGCCGCGATCCGCTTGGCGGTGGTGAAATCCGGATTGCGCAGCGCCAGACGCAATTGATTCAGCCGGTTCAACGTGAATTCGATTTCGCGTTCGATCAGCGCGCCATTGGCTATGCGGCCGACGGTCGGCACGCCACGCGTAATCTTGGCGGCCTCGCCCTCGGCCTGGAAGCCGCCGATCGCCAGTGATCCTTGCGCAACGGCGTAGACGTTGCCATCGGCGCCGAGCAGCGGCGTGACAAGGAGAGTTCCGCCTTGCAGGCTCTTGGCGTCGCCCATAGCCGAGACGGTTACGTCAATGCGCGTGCCCTGAGTCCCGAAGGCCGGCAGATTGGCAGTCACCATCACTGCGGCCACGTTGCCGGTGCGGATGGTCTGGCCGCGGATGTTGACACCTAGCCGCTCGAGCATTGCGGTGAGAGACTGTTTGGTGAAGGGGATGTTGTTGAGGGTGTCGCCGGTGCCGTTTAATCCGACCACCAGGCCATAGCCGATCAATTGGTTCTGCCGTACGCCCTCGATATTGGCCAGATCTTTAATGCGCGACGTCGCCCCGGCGCCAGCCGGGACGCAGCACACCAAAGCCACTGCCAATACGAACCACAAAGTCCTCGTCATCACTGCTCCCCAATGTGACGTCTGACTGCAATTGCTTATGCGAACGGCGTGCCAAGGCCGTGGGCACCCTCAAGGCGCTGGCAGTGTTTGGATTTTTGGGATGGCGTTTAAAAATTAGAGGCCGGCGATTGGGCACGAACGCACCGGTGCGGTAAATTTTGCCGGGTTCTTTACCGGGGATTAACCATACCGGCTCAGTTTCAGGTACTCGGGAACCGAGCGAACTTGGTGGGGGAGCCAATCGCCATGCGCATCTATGGACCAAACGGAACCGCGCTGGCGGTAACGCCGGTGCCAGCGCGCCGCACGGCAAGCGGCACCTTTACCGTCGATGAGCAGGAGACGCCCCGGGGATCCACCGCTGCCAGCTCGTTACGCGCAATCTCTACTGTCGACGCCTTGATTGCTCTGCAGGGCGTGGAAGATCCGACGGAGCGTAAGAAACGTGCCGTTGCCAAGGGCCGCAATGCGCTCGACCTTCTCGATACCCTTAAGCTCGGGCTGCTCGATGGCAGCGTGAATCAATCTACCCTCGCGCGCCTGAAGGTGGCGTCCGAAGGGTTAACCGACGCCTCGGGTGACGCAGGCGTCGATGCGGTCCTCGGCGAGATCGACCTGCGGGTCGCCGTCGAGTTGGCAAAGGCCGGAATCCGCTAGTTCAAGCGGCCCAAAGGTTCCGCCTCCCGGCGCGGCCGGAAGTCATTGAGCTGTCAACAAAATCGGGCAAAAACGCGGATGCCAATCGGATGTTGTCCGCCGGTTGGCGGACGTATATAAGCCTGCCGCGCAGACAGGGCGAAACATCACGCCGCCCAATAACAAAAGAAGCAGGGAGTAGGAGGGATGTTGGCCAAAACCAAAAACTATCGGCCGTCGGACAAAGAGCCGTTCATGAATGAGCGCCAGCGCGAATATTTTCGCGTGAAGTTGCTGGCCTGGCGCGAAGACATCCTCAAGGAAGCCAAGGAAACGCTACAGCACCTCCAGGAGGAAAATCAGAATCACCCGGATCTTGCCGATCGCGCATCATCCGAGACCGATCGCGCCATCGAATTGCGCGCGCGTGACCGGCAACGCAAGCTCATCGCCAAGATCGACGAGGCGCTGACGCGGATCGACGATGGCACCTACGGCTATTGCGAGGAAACCGGCGAGCCGATTTCTTTGCGCCGACTGGAAGCTCGTCCAATTGCGACGCTGTCCGTCGAAGCGCAGGAGCGGCATGAGCGGCGTGAGCGCGTCTACCGCGACGACTGAGAGCCAAAAAATTCCTTTCGTTGTAAAAAATGCCCGGCATGAAGCCGGGCATTTTCTTTTGCCGCCGAAAAACTCACGCGGTCTCCGGCCGGGGAGCAGCCGGAGACCGCGTCATTGACGCCGTCTACGCTCGCGCGATGCGAAAAACGGCGCGGGAGGACATAAACTCACGCAACTGACTAGAACGGCAAGAACACGTCAAACAACTGCTCGCCGTAACGGTTCTGCTGCATGTCCGACAGCTGGCCGCGGCCACCATAAGCAATGCGGGCTTGCGCGATCTTGGTTGAGTCGATCGTGTTGTCGCTTTCGATATCCTCCGGACGCACAATGCCGGCAACAATCAACTCGCGCACCTCGAAGTTGACGCGGATTTCCTGCTTGCCTTCGATCACCAGATTCCCATTGGGCAGCACCTGCGTGACGACGCCCGCCACGTTGGTACGAATATTTTCCGTACGATCGACGGATCCTTTGCCGTCGCTCGTCGTGTTGGAATCCGAAGTGAAGATGCGCGTCGGCACCGGGGTATTCATGATCGGAACTTTAGGTTTGCCGAAGAAGTTTGTAATCCCGGAGTCTTCCGTCATCGCCCGGCTGCGTTTGGTCTCGTTGTCGATATTGGCGTTGTCGGTGATGTTCACTTTTACAGTGAGGATATCGCCGATCTGATGCGCGCGCTGATCCTTGAAGAATGCGCGCGAACCGTTGCGCCAAAGAGAATTTGGATTGTATGCCGCCGGCTGCGCCGCCGGCATGGGCATTTGAACAGGCTTATAGCCGGGCCGCGTGGTCGGATTGTCGACAGCCGCTAGAGGCGGCTGCTGACCAATCGTCCTTACGCGATCGAATGCGGCACAACCATTAAGCAGAGCGCTTGCCAGCGCGGCGAGAACCGCGTGACGCACAACCATGACGACTTTCATAACCTTGCTTTCACCACTAGAGGACTGAGACCGTACTTTTGTTGAACCGGGTCGAAACTTGAGCTCGTGTTCCCTTCACGCATTGCTGCATGTATATCTTCAACGTGTGTCGGCATTGCTGTTGTTGGCGACGAATCGTTGCGACAGGCTGCTGATATTGACGCGCCCGGGACCAACAACAGTTCCCTGTACCGTGCGCTTGGATTGCTCGTTCAGGACGCTGATCACATCACCTTCGGCGCCGCCTTCGACGGCCTTGCCGCGTATTGTCAGCACGAGGCCCGGCGCTTCATAGACGAGGGTGACCGCGTCATTGCGCTGGACGATGTCCGGTTTCGTTAGATCGACGGTGCGGATCGGCCGGCCCGGTTGCAGGCCGTTGCGGGCCGCAAATCCGATCGCCTGATTCCGGCTGGTGACAAAGTCCCGGCCAATGTCGGTTCGCGGTCGTCGCTCCATCACCACATCCGAATCCCTCAACGTTGTTCCGCGGTCGATCGTCCGTGCTGCCATTGCAACTTCGACCGTCGCCACGGCGCGTCCGGAAAGCTGCACCAGGCTCCGTTTGCCGGCGCTCGTGGGGATTTCGAGCGTGGCTTCGAAACGTCCGCTGTAGGAATCAAAATCAATGTGCGTCACGCGCGGCTGGCCTTTGGCGGAAGGTTCGACGTACGTCGTTCGCAGGTCGCGCGCGAAATGCACCACAATGTCTTTGCTCGGGCCCAGATCGAATCGTGCGGACAGCATCTGCGTAATCGCCGCTTCGATCTCTTTCACCGGAATCGTGCGGCTTGCCCGCGTGACGACAACTTCCCCCACGCCTCCGGTCTCCACCCCGATCAAGGCGTGGTTGCGGACAGCGTCGAGCACCGCTTCCGCCGGGACCGTGCCAGTGTAGCCGAGGTCGGGGGCACGGAAGATCGGGACAGTCGCGACGATGCCGGCGTTCTCGATTAGATCGCCGATGCGCACAATGTCGCTGTTGACGATGACTTCCGATTTCAGTGTCGGTCGCTGCGGTTCGGTCGGGCTCGCGACCTGCGCGTTGACGGCGCTGACGGTCGCTAGCGCTAACAGTGCGGCAATGAGAGGACGGATCATGGCAAATCCTCAGCGCATCAAGTTGGAGGTGGTCGACAGCATCTGGTCCGCGGCCGTGATGACCTTGGCGTTCATTTCGTACGCGCGTTGCGCGGCGATCAGATCAGAAATTTCGCTCACGGCCTCGACGTTGGCCTGTTCCAGGTAGCCCTGTTGCAGGTTGCCGAAGCCCTCCGTTGACGGATTGCCATTTTGCGGCGCGCCGGAGGCGGGTGTCTCCAGATAGAGGTTGTCGCCCATGCTCTGCAGACCGGCTTTGTTGACGAAGATCGCAAGTTCGAGCTGACCAACCTGGCTGGGCGAGGTGGACCCGGGGACAGTGACAAGCACCTGTCCTTGCGAATTGATGGTCGTCGATATTGCGTTTTGTGGAATCGTTATGCCGGGCTGCACAAGATTGCCTTGCGCGGTCACCAAACGTCCCTGGTTGTCCAGTTCAAACGATCCATCCCGCGTGTATGCGGTGCGACCGTCAGGCAGCAAGATCTTGAAAAAACCTTCACCGCGTATGGCGACATCGAAATCCTTGCTCGTCTGCGTGAGCTCACCCTGGCTCATCAATCGCGGCGTTCCGACTGTCTTGACGCCGGAACCGAGTTCGATGCCGGCGGGAAGGATGTTGCCTTGCGAGGACGTTTGCGTGCCTACACGGGTGACGTGCTCATAGAGCAGGTCCTGAAATTCAGCCCGCTGGCGCTTGTAGCCGGTCGTCCGCATGTTGGCGATATTGTTCGAGATGACCTGAACGTTAAGTTCTTGGGCCATCATTCCCGTCGCAGCGGTATGCAGTGCTCGCATTGACTATCTCCCCAACACGCTAGGCCGGTACTTCGGCCAACTTGTCGATTGCGTTTTTCTGCAGATCGGCCTGCGTCGCCAACGTCGCGGCGATCTGGGTGTACGTACGCGTTACTTCGATCATGCGCGCCATTTCCGCTACCGGACGAACGTTGGATTTTTCGATCGTGCCTTGGATGACACGCGCGGATGGTTTCTCGTCTTGCGGAGCGGCATTTGCCGGGGCCACAAAAACGCTCGAACCATCCTTTTGCAGCAGACCGGGCTGTGCGAAATATGCGATGCGCAGCTGCCCTCGCTGTGATTCAGTCGCGGCGTTATTTCCTTCGCGTACGCTGATCGTGCCGTCTTCGCTGATGGTGATGTTGCGGTCCTTGGGCTGAAAGGTGATTGGTCCGGACCCGCCGAGAACCTGAAAGCCCTCGCTGGTGACGAGCTCTCCATTGTTGTTGATCTGGAGTGCGCCGTTGCGCGTGTAACGTTCGCCGCGCGGCGTTTGCACGGCGAGGAAACCGCGTCCGTCGATCGCTACGTCCAATGGATTGCCTGTGCGTTCCAATGGCCCTTGGCTCATGTCGACCCAGGTTGCGCGATCTTGGACGAAGCTCACACGACGGTCGGCCGCCAGAAAATTATCGGCGCTCGCGGTCGGGCTGATGTATTCCTGGAATACCGCGCCGTCACTTTTGTATCCGGTGGTGTTGAGGTTCGCGACGTTGTTGGCGACCACGTCCAATTCACGCGACAGCGCGACTTGGCGCGATAGTCCGACCAGAAGTGCATTCTGCATCGGTAACTCCCCTTGAAGTTCGGCAAGGTTCGGCCCTCCCGAGGCCGACCTTGGTCCGCGTACGACGCCGCAAGCTCTCCCAAGCCCATTGCGTCGCGCTGATTGGTGCAGCCGCCGTGCCAACTTGAAAAGGTAAGATAAATCAATGTCTTAGCGTAAAACTGTCTTGGCTTACGCGGGCAAAAAAAACCATACGGGGAGGTTACCCGGCAAAAGATTCCGGTCGGACGCGGCCGGGAAAGTATCTGTTAACCATACGGACCTACCTTCGAATTCAAGGGGCGCGCGATCGCGCGGCCGCGATGTTTGGCCGAAAAGACGTCGCAAGCCGTCCCGCCCAAAGTCGCGAACGGGGGTCAACTATGGCAGCCAAGGCAAAACCAGCGGACGCCGAAGAAGAAGAAGAAAACGAAAAGCCGGAAGGCGAAAGCGAACAGCCTGCAGGGAAAAAGCTATTTGGCTTTCTCAAGCTGCCGCAGCTCAAGCTGCCATCTCTGAAATGGATGATCATCGGCGGAGCAGGATTCCTTGTGGTCGCGGGTGGTGGCGGTGGCGCCTATTTTTTCTTCGCCGGATCCGGTCATAAGGAACCGCAGGTCGCCGCCAAACCGGCAACCTTCGTCGATCTGCCCGATGTGCTGGTCAATCTATCGAACGCCGGGAATGACCGTACCCAATATCTGAAGGTCAAGATCGTGCTTGAACTCCCGGATGCGACGCTTGTGCCGCAGATCCAGCCGCTGATGCCAAGAGTTATGGATGCATTCCAAACCTATCTGCGCGAATTGCGGCCGACCGATCTCGACGGCTCGGCTGGTCTCTATCGGCTTAAGGAAGAATTGACGCGCCGGGTGAATTCCGCAGTCGCCCCAAATCGCGTCACAGCCGTTCTGTTCAAGGAGATCGTTGTCCAGTGACGATTCCGTAGAGATCGGCGACCGCACACAATGGCCACAAAAGACAAAGACCAAGTCGACCAAGACGCACTCGCCGCCGAGTGGGGCCTGGCGCTGGAATCTGACTCGAACGCAGCGCCCACGAGCGCCGAACCAGCGGCCGTTCCGGGTTCCGAAGAGACTGCCACGCAGTGGACGTCGATGACCGACGGTGGCGGCCTGCAATCAGCCAAGGGCGGCGCCGAACGGATCCTTAATCAGGAAGAAATCGACAGCCTGCTCGGATTTAGTCTCGCCGACGTCTCACTCAACGACAATTCCGGTATCCGAGCCATCATCGACTCGGCAATGGTCTCGTATGAGCGCTTGCCGATGCTGGAAATCGTTTTCGATCGCCTTGTGCGATTGATGACGACCAGCTTGCGCAATTTTACTTCCGACAACGTCGAAGTTTCTCTGGATCGCATCACGTCGGTTCGTTTCGGCGACTATCTGAATTCCATCCCGCTGCCGGCGATCCTCGCGGTGTTCAAGGCGGAAGAATGGGACAATTTCGGTCTCACGACAGTCAATTCGAGTCTGATCTATTCGATCATCGACGTTTTGCTCGGCGGCCGCCGCGGAACGAGCACGATCCGGGTCGAAGGCCGCCCTTATACGACCATCGAGACCAACCTGGTAAAGCGCATGATCGAGGTTGTGCTGGCGGATGCCGAGCTTGCCTTCAAGCCGCTGTCGCCGGTCAAGTTCAACATCGATCGACTCGAGACAAATCCGCGGTTTGCCGCAATATCACGGCCGGCCAACGCGGCAATTTTGGTCCGCCTTCGCATCGATATGGAAGATCGCGGCGGCACGATCGAATTGTTGCTGCCCTATGCGACGATCGAACCGATCCGTGCAGTCCTGCTGCAGATGTTCATGGGCGAGAAATTCGGCCGCGATCCCATCTGGGAAGGCCATCTCGCCACGGAAATCGGACAAGCGCGGATTGGCGTCGACGCCGTGTTGTACGAAGCGCAGCTGCCATTGCGACGCATGATGGGCCTCAACGTCGGCGACACGCTCATGCTCGAGCTCAAGCCGGAGGCAATGGTCACCGTGCGCTGTGGGGACATCACACTCACCGAAGGTCGCATGGGACGGGTCGGCGATCGTGTCGCCGTCCGAGTCGCCAAGCCGTTGCGCAAGCCGCGCACTACCTTCGCTATGTTTGAAAAAGCCGACGAAACAGCAACCACGACTACGCCATTGGAGGTACCGTGAGCTCCACCTACGGTTTTTTGGTCGAGACGATGGTCTCGACTTTGCTATTGCTCACGATCCTGTATTGCGTCCGGCTCAACAAGCAACTCCGTTTGCTGAAGGCCGATGAGCAATCGCTGCGCGCAACGATCTCGGAACTGGTCACAGCTACCGAAATTGCCGACCGCGCCATCGCCGGTTTGAAGGTAACGATGCAGGAGGGTGAGCAGACCTTGCGCATTCGGCTTGAACGGGGCGAGCAGCTTGCCGGGGAGCTTGACCTGCATGTCACTGCAGGCAACCAATTGCTGGCGCGGCTGGCGCGCATCGTTGCCGTCTCGCGGCCCGCCAGTGAGCCGCCGTCCGTGCAGGACGCCAAGGCGGTGGCCGCCGCCGCGCAGGCATTTGCCGATCGCACCCGCACACGGCTGAGTGGCCAAGCCGCATGATCCGCCTGGTGCGAGATGTGCGGCTGATTCCCATCGTGCTGTTTGCCACGATCAGCCTGCTCGCGCTCAAGGTGTCAGGTTTGGTGTTCGACGGCGGATATACATTCGCTGAAAGGATGCAGGCGCGCTACAAGAGCCCAGTTGAAGTCGCGACACCGGAGCGCACGCAGGAAAATCCGCGGACCGCCCGCGACCAGGCGAATATCTCCGATGACTTGAAGCAAGCCTGGGCGCGGAAGATGTTCAACTTCGATCAGGGCGGGGACATCACGGGCTCGTCGGGAGCAGCAGCACCGCCAGCCGAGGATAAGGCAAGTGCGCCGGCGCCGCTCAAGGTGACCGACAAGCCGCCGGATCCGACGAAACTAGAGGTCGCGGGCGCGGCGATCCCTCTGGAGCCGGGCCGTATTGCCTCGCCGGGAGAGCGGGCGGTGCTTGAACGCCTGCAATCGCGCCGTCAGGAGCTTGAGACCCGCAACCGCGAACTTGAGATGCGCGAAAGCCTTTTGAAGGCGGCAGAGAAGCGTCTGGAGGAAAAGGTCACCGAACTCAAGGATACGGAAGGCCGTGTCAACACGGCGTTGGGCACGCGCGACAAGATCGGTACGGAGCGTTTCAAAAACGTCGTCACAATGTACGAGAATATGAAGGCCAAGGATGCCGCGCGTATTTTCGACCGGCTTGACCTGAGAATCCTCGTGGAAGTTTCTACCCAGATCAATCCGCGGAAGATGTCGGAAATAATGGCGCAGATGACGCCGGAAAATGCCGAGCGTCTGACTGTCGAACTGGCCAATCGGTCGAATAACCAGCAAAAATCCCAGAATCCCGATCAATTACCGAAGATCGAAGGCAAACCGACCGGCGGCTGAGTCCGCTGTACCTCCAAAGCAGACGTTTGCAAGCGTGTGGGGACACGCGATCAGGCCGATTTTGCTTTAGCGTGCGACGCGCCTTGAAGTAGTTCGAGATAACGGTTTTGCGCGTCTGCTGTAACCGCGTTTCTTCCAACCAGGTGACAAATACAGTTCATGGCGAGATCGTAAGATCCGTAACAATGATGCGAAATGATGGCAAGGTGCTTTAGTTGCTCGCTGTCCATTTCAGCCGCTTTCGTAAAATCACGAACGTAGACAACGTCGGCAAAAAGCATTTGATTGATGGCTGCGAATGGATTGGGGCTCACCATCGGCGTAATCATTCGTTTGTTGATGTCGACAAACATGTGCGGAACGAAACCAAGCTTACGCAGCTCAAGATCGATATCTCCGAAGAGCGGCTGTCCTTTATACATGGCCAAAAACAACACTTCCGTTTGAATAACTAAAGTTTTTTTCAGACGCATGTGTCCGTTTTGAAAAATCGATAACTCAGATCCCTGGACATCGATTTTCAAATAATCAATTACATCGATCTCAGCGATATCATCCAAGCGATGGGTCGCAATCTGAATCTGGTCAACAACGCGCCCCCACTCGGAAAATTTAGGAAAGTGCAACAGTATATTCTCGTCGGGCTCGAAAAGGCTGGTCATTCCTGACGCCTGACAGATCCTGAGGGTGCCACTTCCGCCATCCCCAACAGCATATGGAAGATAGTGTTCCAGATCGCCTTTAGAAGATTGCAAATGTGCCAGCGCATCCGGTTGCGGCTCAAAGCCAATGAGACGGCACATGCGATGCTGTAGCATCCGTTTATAAGGCGGATCACCTTCAAACGGGTTGGCGCCAATATCGACCACGCTCGTGAGACGATTTGGCTCAAGCAGTTCAATTAGTGCGTCGTGTGTTTTTTGAGTCATAGTTGCTGCGACTACGTGGACGGCAGCCTTCCCTTGGCCGGGATTCCAGAAACGGGCTCCGAGCGGACGTGATGCTAAGCATTTTTTGAACTGATTCGTCCCACATGCGAACTGTTTGCCGATGTTCGCTTTGGGTCAAAAGCAGAGATGTGCACGTTTGCATGCCCGTTTGGGGTCAAAAATAGACGTCCCGCTTAAGCCTGGGTCGGGTTAGATATTGATTCGAATTTACAGGCTGAAGTGAGAGTAGGCTTTTAGCTTCTCTCGGTTTTGGTTGACCGAATAAGAAATCCAGGCGCGGTCGCGCAAATGCGGGACGCGCGTTATATCCATCGTTTCGTTGAGACTGCGGATATAGAACAGTTCCTCTTTCGATTGAATCTTGAAGTCGGCAAACTCGATACGTCCTTCAAAAAACTCCCGATCGGAAATTTCTTCGTTGAAGCGACGTTTCCAAAACGAGCCTTGTGGCGTGACGTCGAGTCCAGCGCCTTCTCCGAACGGAATTTTTGTACGGTCGCTGATTGATTGGGGCAACTCGGAATGCAATTTGTAGATATCTCGAAGCGGTGCTTTTCCTCGCGGATAACCATTGATTTCCTGTACGAGCGCGCTGGGATCGAGCGCAAGCGCATATTTGACCACAGCGGGATCGAGGAAAGGCTCCCGCATCTCCACCTGATAGCGCATCGCGCAGCGGTCCACGCGCTGCAAACTCACCCGGCTCATCAAAAGTAAACACTCGTCCCGAAGAGCATGGCCGTCCGACCCGCCACCGCCGAAGCTCAATTCCAGCGGTGGGTATCCACAGAACAGCTCGTCTGCGCCTTCCCCGCACAGGGCAACACGGTAGCCATCGCGATGCATCTGTTCGGCAGCCATGAGTGAGCACACCGCCCCGCGGACCAAATTGGGTTCAAAAGATTCGGTAACCTCGATGACATGTTTAAGGGCACCGAAAACTTCTTCGCTGTCCGGTTCGAACTTCACGACCCGCAAATCGAGACCGGTCAGGTCGGCATACTCAGCTGCGAACGGGTAGTCGGGTGCATTCGCGCCACCGACAAAGTAGCCCGAAGCATCGGGACGATACTGCCGCACGTAGTGAGTGATCAACGTACTATCTATTCCACCGCTGAATGACGTTGCGACCGGCAAATCGATTGGCAGGCGCGCGCGCACCGCTTCGGACAACAATGCGTCCAGTTTGACGGGGTCATGTTGAACGGGCAGATCGCTGCGAGGATACACGGGGGATTTGTAGCGGCCGCAGCCCGTGCTGCCCACCATATAGCCGGGCGGCACAAGGAGGACATCGCCCGCCGGGATCGCTTTTAACAGCGGTCGAATTTCTGAACAGAATACGAAACTGCTGCCGGATTGGATGGCATAAAGTGGCTTGACGCCGAATGGGTCGCGGGCCGCCAGAAATTCACCGGCTTTAATATCGATGGCGACGAAGGCGTACATGCCGACAAAACGTTCGAGAGCTTGCGGACCCCAGTGTTGAAGGGCATTCGCAAGCACCTCCGTGTCAGATTCCGTTCTGAAAGACGCGCCGAGACGGCAGAGCTCGCGTCGCAGCTCAGCATGGTTATAGATTTCACCGTTGAGACAGACGGCGATCCGCCCGTCGTATGAGAGTTGCGGCTGCGTTGCCCGCTCGGAATCGACGATTCGGAGTCGGCGTGTGGCCATGGTGGTATTTTTGCGCAGCGACGTGATCGGATCGGTCACGTCTCCACGATGCTGAATGTCTTGAATGAGTTTCTGGACAGTGAGTTCAGCGTCGGGCCAGTCAATTGCGACAGCGATTCCGCACATCAGGCAGCTGCTTTGAGAAGGATGGCCCCAACCGCTCAAGCCTAGCGGCGCGGGTATGAAGTTTAGGTTAACGTTTGGTTTCAATCGGCGAAGGCAACGCCGCCTTGGGTCGAAGGTCCTTACGGCGCGCATACTTAACGCAACGTTAAACGCCCATCCTTACGCTGTTGCGACCGGCCTTCTTGCCGGTTGGAAACGCTCATGACGTTTTTGCCATTCAGGCCGAAGCGACTGCTCGCGCGCACGTTCAGATGTCCTCAGTGGCAGGCTGTCTGCCGCGGGTGGTTGGCTGTTTTCGCGCTCGTGCTTGCGGTGCTGATCCCGCTTGGCGTGGTCCGCGCTGAAGAGCCGATCAAGGGCGAGGTCAAAGCCGTAGCCGATGGCGGCTTTGTGCGGCTGATGTTCCAGTTTGACGAGGGGGTCGAAGCGACGACGCGGGTAACCGGCGCCATC
>Ga0187777_10002101_pt1 | contig 12804 bp, 10 predicted proteins | sample 1015_Q2_SP5_10_M_FD_132416 | JGI IMG/M metagenome (GOLD analysis project Ga0187777, IMG submission 132416) | Tropical peat soil microbial communities from peatlands in Department of Meta, Colombia - 1015_Q2_SP5_10_MG | ecosystem: Environmental > Terrestrial > Soil > Wetlands > Peat | place...
CCGGCAAGTCGCTCGTCACACCCACCGGCCGCCGGCTCGGCGGCCTCGCCGAGCTTCGCAGCATCCTCGACGGCGTTCGCCGCCAGGGGTACGCGGAGAACTGGGACGAGACCGCGCACGGGCTCTACGCCGCGTCGGTGCCCGTCGTGAACGGCGAGGGAAGGACGCTCGCGGCGCTCACGACGCTCGTGCCACTCTCCCGGGTCAGTCCCGAACGCCACGAGACGCTGCTCCGCGTGCTCGAGCGCGAAGGCCGGCGGCTCTCCGACCTGGTCGCGTGGCTGCCGACGTTCGGGACGCGGGGCTCGAACGTCGCCTGACGAAGGCTCGCGACCACAGTTCCACATCTGGTACACATTTCCAACTTCTGGGACCGGCGCAGGGACCGATGGAGATCACGGAGTTCGAGACGTTCGTCGTGGGCAACCCGCCGCCTCACCACGGCGGGCGCTTCTTCGTCCTCGTCAAGCTGCGAAGCGCCGATGGTGTGACGGGAATCGGCGAAGCGTACGCCGCCTCGTTCGGCGCGCACACCGTCTCCAGGCTGATCGAGGAGGTCTGCGAGCGCCATGTGGTCGGCGCCGACCCGTTCCGGATCGAGAAGCTCTGGCGGGACGTGTATGGCCGGGGCTACTCGCTGAGGCCGGACGTCTCGCTCCTCGCGGTCCTGAGCGCGATCGAGATGGCGTGCTGGGACGTGGTCGGCAAGGCAGTCGGCAAGCCGGTGTACGAGCTCCTCGGCGGCAAGGTGCACGAGCGCTTGCGGTCGTACACCTACCTCTATCCGAAGGACGGCGACGAGGCGGACGTCTACCTCGACCCGGACGTCGCGGCCCGACGTGCGCTCGAGTACGTCGAGCAGGGGTTCACGGCGGTGAAGTTCGATCCGGCCGGCCGCTACACGACGCTCGATCCGCGCCAGCCGGAGCTCGACGAGCTCACGCGCTGCGAGACGTACGTCCGAGCGGTCCGCGAGGCGGTGGGCGACCGCTGCGACCTCCTCTTCGGCACGCACGGACAGTTCACGACGTCGGGGGCGATCCGGCTCGCACGAGCCCTCGAGCCGTACGGCCCGCTCTGGTTCGAGGAGCCAACGCCGCCCGAGGTCCCGGAGGAGATGGCCCGGGTCGCACGAGCCACCTCGATCCCGATCGCCTCCGGCGAGCGCCTGACCACCAAATACGAGTTCGCGCGGGTGCTCGAGACGGGCGCCGCTTCGATCCTGCAGCCGAACCTCGGTCGCGTCGGCGGTCTCCTCGAGGCGAAGAAGATCGCCGGGATGGCCGAGGCGCACTACGCGCAGATCGCCCCCCACCTCTACTGCGGGCCCGTGGTCGGAGCCGCGAACATCCAGCTCGCGGCCTGCACCCCGAACTTCCTCGTGTTGGAAGGGATCAAGGACTGGGGCGGCTTCCACGCCGAGTTGTTGCAGACGCCGATCCGCTGGGAGGACGGCTACGTGATCCCGCCGACCGCGCCCGGCCTCGGCATCGAGCTGAACGAGGAGGTCGCGCATCGCCACCCGTACGAGGACGCCGCGCTTCACCTGGCACCGCGCTACACGGACGACCCGACCTGAGCTCGAGCGTCCGCCGCAGCCCGCTCCGCGGTCTGGATCGCCGTCTCCGTGTACCACGTGCCGAGGTAGTCGCCGGCGAGGTGCACGCGTCCCAGCGGGCGGGTGAGGGGCTCCTGTAAGCGCGACCGCCCGACGGCTGCGTACGGCAAGCCGCGTTCCCACCGCTGGATCACCACCTCGTCGACGAGTCCGCGTGTCGCGGGGTAGATCTGCGCGAGGTCGGCGAGGAATCGGTCAGCTACTTCGCCGTCGTCGAACTCGCCGAGAGAGCGGGCTCCGTCGGCGGCGGCATAGACCATGAGGCTCCCGCCTGGTTGGCGCTCAGGCCCCGAGCGCAGGATGTTCGCTGTGTTGAAGAGCATGCTGAACGACCGACCGGGCGTTGCGAGGGCGTAGATCCGATCCCACGGCATCGGCACGGTCTCTCGGGTGAGGAACGCGCCGACGACGTACGGGCCGTAACGGACCGCCTCCAGCGCCGCCGCAGTCTCCGCGGGGAGGTCGTGGACGATTCCGCGCGCGACGAATGCCGGGGTGGCGACGACGACGCTGCGCGCGCGGATGGTGCGCTCCCGACCCTCGGCGTCGTAGGTGACGCGGACACCGCCGGCGTCTGAGACGACCGCCGTCGCTCGAGCGCCGGTGCGAATTCGTCCGCCCAGCCCTGCCGCCAGAGACTCCGGCAGCTTGCTCGAGCCGCCGACGATGTTCCGAGACAAACCAGCCGACTTGCTCCAGACGAGATGGAAGTAGCCGATCCCGTAGCCGGCTGCGAGCTCGTCCGGCTCGCCCGACGAGCGGGTCAGCGTCGCCCGGAAGATGGCGCCGACGTCCGGCGACAACGGCCCGATGAACTCGCTGAACGAGCGGTCGTCTCGGAACTGCAGCATGCGGAGCTGACGCGCGGCCGGATCCTCTCCGGGCCGCTCTGCGGCAACGGCCGCGTAGCTTCGAACCGCGAGGCGAAGCCGTGCCCCGGCGCGAACGAGCGAGGCACGCGAACGGGGCGGCAACGGCAGACGGAACGGAAACGTCTCGACCCGGCCGCTCGCAGCGATCGTCCCGCCGAGCGCGACAGCCGCGAGGCGGCCGGGAACTTCGATCGCTCGGACACCGACCGCGTCGATCAGGCGCCCGGTCGCGCTCCCGGCGCCTCCGAAGACATGGGCGCCGAAGTTGAGCCACACGTCGCCGCGCGGCTCGGAGCGGAGCCTGCCGCCGACCCGATGCTCAGCTTCGAGCACCACGACGTCGAGGTCCCGCAGGCGCCAAGCAGCCGTGAGCCCGGCCAGACCGCCGCCGACCACGACGACGTCCCGCTCCTCGTGCTCGACGGCCACTGAGTGGTCGACCCTACTGAGCTGTGAGATCGTGGGCAAACAAGAACGCCGCCACACCCCAGACTGCACCAGGGGCTTTGCAACAGACAGCTGCAAAGTCCGAGCCCCGCCGAGTTCGGAGAAGACCCTGTTCGTCAACGACATGCCGCGCTTCGAAGTGCTCGACGAGGACGCGATCGCGACGCTCGAGCACGGCTGGCGCCGAATCCTGACGGATGTCGGCATCGAGTTCGACCACCCCGAGGCGATCGCGGCGTTCGAGGGTGCCGGGCAGCGGGTCGAGAACACCGTCGTCTTCCTCGACCCCGACTTCGTGCTCGAGCAGGTCGCCCTCGCTCCGCGCGAGTTCGACCTCCAGGCCCGGAACCCGGAGCACTCGTTGCACATCGGCGGCGACTCGATGGTGTTCTCGGCCGTCTACGGCTGCCCGTTCGTGCGCGAAGGCTCGGTGCGCCGCGAGGCGACGATGCAGGACTTCGAGCGGCTGGTGCGACTGGCCCAGGCGTTCCCCCAGATCGACACGCCGGGCGGGGTCATCTGCGAGCCCGGCGACGTCCCCCTCGACTCACGCCACCTCGACATGACCTTCGCGTTACAAACGCTCTCCGACAAGCCCTACTTCGGGTCGGTCACTTCCGCGTCTAACGCCCGCGACTCGATCAAAATGACGGAGATCGTGTTCGGTGGCCGAGCCGCGATCGAGGCGGTCCCCGCCCTCCTCGCGATCGTGAACGTGAATTCGCCGCTGCGCTACGACGAGCGGATGCTCGCGGCGCTCCTTGAGTACGCGCGCGCAGGCCAGGCGACGATCATCACCCCGTTCCTGCTCATGGGTGCGATGGCGCCGGTCTCGATCCCCGCAGCGATCGCCCAACAGACCGCGGAGGCATTTGCCGGGATCGCGCTCGCGCAGCTCGTCCGCCCGGGCGTCCCCGTCATTCTCGGCTCGTTCCTGTCGAACACGGACATGCAGTCGGGCTCGCCGGGCTTCGGCGGCCCGGAGTCAGCGCTCAGCCTGCTCTGCACGGGCCAGCTCGCCCGGCACTACGGGCTACCGTGGCGGGCAGGTGGAGGTGGACTCACCTCCAGCCAGACCTGCGACGCCCAAGCCGCCTACGACGCGCACAACACGATGCTTCCGGCGTTCCTCGCCGGAGCGAACCTCGTGATGCACGCAGCGGGCTGGCTCGAGTCGGGCCTCGTCTCCTGCTACGAGAAATTCGTCGTCGACATCGAGATCCTTCGCGTCTTGCAGGAGCAGTTCACCCCTCTCCGCGTGGACGAGGCGAGCCTGGCGTTCGGCGCGCACGTCGAGGTCGGCCACGGCGGCCACTTCCTCGGCTGCGAGCACACGATGGAGCGCTTCCGCACCTGCTTCTACAGACCGCTGCTCTCCTCTACCGCGAACTTCGAGCGCTGGCAGCGTGACGGAGGGCTCGATGCAACCGCACGCGCCGGCCGCATCGTCACAGAGACTCTCGAGAACGACGTGCCGCCACCCCTCGACGACGCCATTCGCTCCGAGCTCGAGGAGTACGTTCGGCGGCGCCGCACCGAGCTCGGCGACTGAGATGAGCGCCCGTTCGTCTGCCGAGAGGCCCTGAGGTGTTCGTCAACGCGCTTCCGCGCTTCGAGCCGCTCTCCGAGGACGCCCTCGCCACCATCGACCGGGGAGTCGACCGCCTCGCTGCCGAGGTCGGCGTCCAGTTCGACCACCCCCGGGCGCTCGAGCTGTTCCGCGACGCCGGTCAGTCGGTGGAGGGCGACCGCGTCCGCTTCGACCCGGGCTTCCTTCGGGCGCAAGCAGCTCTCGCACCGTCGACGTTTCGGATGCAGGCCCGGAGCCGCGAGCGCGACCTCGTGATCGGCGGCGATCACATGATGTTCGGGCCCGCGCAGGGGCCCCCGTTCGTCAGGATCGGCAACGAGCGGCGCGACGGCACGATGGCCGACCTCGAAACGCTCCTGAAGCTCACCCAGCTCAGCGACGCGCTGGACACGCCTGGTCGAAACATCCTCGAGCCGAACGACGTCCCGCTCGACTCGAGGCACCTCGTCAGGGCCCTTGCGGCGATCAGGCTCACCGACCGGGTGTGGGCGGGCGAGCCGTCGTCGTCCGTCGCTACGGCCGACTGTCTGCGCATGGCGGAGATCGTCTTTGGCGGACGGGACGCGATCGAGACCACACCGGCCGTCTTCGCGAACTGCAACGTGAACTCGCCGCTCCGCTTCGACAGCCGCATGCTCGAGGGGATCCTCGGCTATGCCGAGGCCGGGCAGGCGATGATCATCACGCCGTTCCTTCTGATGGGGGCGATGGCACCGGTCTCTGTGGCCGCAGCTCTCGTCCAGCAGACGGTCGAGTCCCTGGCCGGGATCGCACTCGTGCAAGCAGTACGACCCGGAACTGCTTCGGTTCTCGGTTCGTTTCTGTCGAGCACCGACATGAAGAGTGGTTCGCCGGCGTTCGGGGGGCCGGAGTCGGCGCTCGGCCTCTATGCCTCCGGGCAGATCGCCCGTCGGATCGGACTCCCCTGGCGTTCCGGCGGCGGCACGCTGACCGCGAGCCCGGCGGTCGACTTCCAGGCCGGATATGAAGCCTTGAACACGCTGCAAGCGGCGTTCCTCGCTGGCGCGAACGTCTGTTGGCAATCCGCCGGCTGGCTCGAGGGTGGGCTCGTGACGTCGTTCGAGAAGTTCGTTGCCGACCTCGAGCTGCTCGACCTCATGCTCGATCAGTTCGAACGCCCGGTCTTCGACGACGCGAGCCTCGCCTTCGACGCGCATGTCGAAGTCGGTCCTGGCGGGCACTTCTTCGGCGCCGAGCACACGCTCGAGCGCTTCCGCGATTGCTTCTGGCGCCCGACGGTCGCAACGACCGAGAACTACGATCGCTGGACGAAAGGAGGCTCGCTCGACCATGCCGCTCGCGCCGGGCGACGCTGGCGGGAGCTTCTCGAGGCGTACGAGCAACCGCCGCTCGACGAGGCAATCGAAGAGGAGCTCGTCGAGTTCGTCCAACGGCGCTCGCGCGAGCTCGGCGACCACGTCGACCTCCGACGACCGGCGGGCGGCTAGACGTGGCGGCGGGCATCGGGCAGGCGCCTCCGACAAAGCTCGGGTTCGTCGGGCTCGGGAATCTCGGAGGGCACCTGGCAGCGAGCCTCCTTCGAGCAGGATTCGAGCTGACGGTCTGCGATCTCGACCCGCAGCGGGCCGCGAGGCTCGTCGAGGAAGGTGCCTCTTGGGCGAACACGGCCCGTGAGGCCGCGAAGGCAAGCGACACAGTTCTCACCTGCCTCCCGTCCCCAGCCGCCGTCGCCGCCGTGCTCGAAGGGCCGGACGGCGTCCTGTCCGGGCTCCGACCGGGTGGAACGTGGATCGACACGAGCACGAACGACCGTCACGAGCTGATCCGTCTCGCCGGGCTCGCAGCCGAGCACGGAGTCGAGATCCTCGAAGCACCGGTAACCGGCGGGGTTCATCTCGCCTCGACCGGCGAGCTCACCGTGATCGTCGGCGGGGACACGACGGTCTTCGAGAGGCACCGGTCCCTGCTGGACGCCGTTGGGCGCCACGTGTTCCACGTGGGTCCGCTCGGCAGCGCCACGACACTGAAGGTGATCACGAACCTTCTTGCCTTCGTCCATCTCGTCGCGGCCGGGGAGGCGCTGATGCTCGCGCGGGCCTCGGGTCTTGAGCTGGCTCGGGCGTTCGACGTGATCCGAGCGAGCTCGGGCACGAGCTTCGTGCTGGAGACCGAAGGGCAGCTGATCCTGAACGGCAGCTACGACATCGGCTTCACGCTCGACCTCGCGGTCAAGGATCTCAAGTTCGCCCGAGAGCTCGGCGAGGAGCTGGGGGTACCGCTCGAGCTCGAAGAGCTCGTCGAGCGGACGTTTGTCCGTGCCCGCACCGTCTACGGTGGCGACACCTGGTCGACGGCGGTCGTCAGGCTGCTCGAAGACGCCGTCGGGAAGGACCTCAGAGCGCCGGGCTTTCCAGCCCGACTCGAGGGGCCCGAGCCAAGGCGCTGAGCGCGGTTACGCGGCGCCGAGCAGCTCGTCCGCGTACGTCATCGAGATGCGCTGCATGATCCCCGTCGAGTCCGGCTCGTAATGCCCCATTCGCCACAGCGCGGGCGAGTAGACGTGGATCGACGTCGCCGGCTCGTATCCCTCGTTGCGGACGCCGTGGATGTAGGTCGCGGAGAAGTCGAACGAGCCGCCCGCGTCGTGGCGGCGCGTGTGCTCGCGGATCCACCCATCGTTCTCACGCTGGAAGAAGTCCTCCCAGAGCGTTCCTTCGCAGACGCACACGGCACCGCTCGAACGGTCGTGATCGTGGTACCCGGTGTCTTGACGGTGCATCCAGCAGATCAACCACACATCGACGTTCGGGTCGCGGTACAGCTGGGAGTAGATCCGCTCGTTCGCGTCATGCCGCACGTGAGGGCGCCAAAGGCGCTCATCCCCTGCCAGAGCGACGGCCAGTTCCCGTAGCGTCGAACGGTCGAGGTCGAGATCCGGCTCGAGCCGCTGCTTGAGCCACGTCGAAAGCTCGCTCATCCCAGAAAAGTTCGAGGGTTGTCGATGGTCACGATCTTCACCACTGATTCTCCAAATCCTCTTATTGCTCGCAAGGTCTGTATCGGCTCCACCACCGGTCGGTCGCTCCCGTAGACGAGGTGTTCCACGCCGAACGCCTGCGCGCAAAGCTCGATCGAGCGGCGTGCGTACGTGGCGACGTCGAGGTACGTGTTCGGGTCGAGGATCGAACGGGTGTCGGGCCCGCGCTGGCCTAGCCGTTCGAGTTGAAACGGGGCTCCGCCGGCGAGGATCGCAAACGCGATGCGGAGCGACGGCCAGCGCTCCCGGCCCGCAGACAGCCACCGGTAGTACGCGGCGTGCATTTGCGCCGGGTAGTCGACGACAGCTGTCCACCACGACGGCCGCTTCACCGCGGGCGCGGACGCCGCACCCGGATGCACGAAGAGCGGGATCGAGTGCTCCTCGAGCTCGTCGAGCAGCGGCGCGACCGCATCGAGATCGTCGAGTGCCCGAGCGGCGAGGGTCGTGCCGACGAACCCCTCGGCACGGCGACCTGGAGCAAACGCAAGCAGCCGCCCGTCGCTCGCCGCCACCACGTCGCGGGCTCCGTCGAGCCAAACCCCTTCCAGTTCCTCGCGCTCCCCGACCGGGAGATCACCGGTGCCGAGGGTCGGCTGCAGCGAGATCACCGCCACGTCCACACCGTCGGCGTCGAGCACGGCAAGGCGCCGCTCGAGCCGGTCCTGCTCGAGGTCGATCACGAAGCGCCCCTCGCCGAGGACGAGCTCGACGCCGTCCAGGTACGGGGGCGTCGAACGACGGCCGAGCGCGGCGACGAACTGGTCTGGCCACAGATGCTGGTGGACGTCGATCATGAGCCGACCGCCTGTCCGATCGCTCCGGAGCGGACGAGCTCGACGACCGGCTCGAGGTCGAGCGGGATGGGGACGCCTTCCGCCAGCGTGGCGACCAGCTCACGAATGCGCGCACGCGCCACGCCCGTGCCTCGACCGAGAGCCGTCGAGCCGCGGAGGTCGACAGCTTGCGCCGCGACGACGAGCTCGATCGCAACGATGCGAGAGCCGATGTCGCAGAGCTCCGCGAGCCGCCGCGCCCCGAGCGGAGCCATCGTCATCCGGTCCTCTATCCCCTCTGCCTGGGTGGTGCTGACGACGTGGAACGAGACGGGCTCGGCGAGCAGGCGCGCCTCGGCAACGAGCGCCTGAGCGGCGATGCCGAACTCGGCGAGACCATCCTCGGGGAGCCCCGGCCGTACGGCCAACCCTTCAGGAAGCCCCGAAAGCGGACGCTGCAGGAGCTTCACCGTCCGCTCGACGGCGGACGTCAGCACGGGAGCCAGCGCGATCCGGACGAGATCGACCGCCCCTGCCAGCGGAAGCATGTCGAAGTCGCCGACGGCGACTACCCGCTCGTCGTCTCCGGCTATCACGAGCGGGTTTCCCTGGTGCGCGTTCAGTTCGATCGCGAGTCGTTCGAGCGCGAACCCCAAGGCATCGCGGGCGGCGCCGTGCATCTGCGGGAGGCAGCGGAAGCAGAGCGGGTCCTGGAGGTTGCGGGCTGCGTCGTCCGTCCAGACGTAGCTCCCCGTGAGGGCAGCCGCGAGGCGGCGCCGGCTCGCGACGAGCCCGGGAAAGGGGCGCGCCTCGTCGATCGCGGGGTCGAGGATGCTGGCGTTGGCGGCGAACGCCTCGACGTCGAGGGCGCCGGCGACATCGAGGTCGTCGAGCAGGCGTGCGGCGTCGGCCAGTGCGAGCGCAGCGTGGGCGGTCGACACGGCGTTGTGGTTGACGAGCGCGATGCCCTCTCCGGCCTCGAGCGGGAAGTCGCCGAGAGCGCCGTCGGCGAGGTCGGCATTCGCGGAGAGATCGGCGATGCCGATCGAACCGAGCGAGCGCACCTCCGGCGTCGCCCCGTCGTTCAGCGCGGCGATCAGCGCCTCGGCGAGCTCCGGCCGCACGCCCGGCGCGCCGCTCGCAAAGTGGTTCGCGAGGCGCACGAGCGCCGCCCGGACGACGTCGTTCGGGAGCAGTGGCCCCTGGCCGACGCGGTGGTTGAGCACGAGCAAACGGCTGTGCGCAGCGGCGTCGGCCGAATCGACGGAAGCGACTTTCTTGGCGCCGACACCCGTCGTCATGCCGTAGACGGTCCGGCCGGAGGCGAGCGCGCGCTCCACGACACCGCGCGTTCCTGCCATCGTCCTTTCCGCCTCGTCCGCGAGCACGACAGCGGCCCCGTTGCGGGCGACCTGGACGACCTCGTCGAGCGTGAGGCTGTGCCCCGTGAGCCGGACGGTCACCGCAAGCGCGGACGTGCGTTCACTGGGTCGAGAGTAGACCAGGCGCCGGATTGCTGCCGCCCGTGCCGCCGAGCGTGTCTGCTCAGCCCGTCGGGCCCGAGCCCGGCTGGTCGTCGGCGAGGGTGATCTGCACCTCGGGGCCTTTCCCGCGGAACGCGTCGCGGAAGGCGCGGAACGCTGCCTCGTCGAAGTGCGAGCAGATCGCGATCCGTCCCATCCCGTAGTCGCCCTTCTCGTAGTAGCTGCCAGGCAGGCGTGTCCAGGCGGTGAGGGCGATCTTGCTCCCGAGGCTCGGGTAGGGGGTCCCGACCATCCCCTCGGGGCTCTCGTCGTAGAACGCCCGCAACTTGGCGACTGTCGCCGCCGGCACCTTGTCGCCCCACCAGATGATCACCCCGCCGTGCTCCTCGTTGTGAACGACACGGCGTGGGTTGACCGGCGTGTCGTAGAAGTCCCAGACCGCCCAAAGCGGATAGTGGCCGCCCGCGGAGGGCGGGTTGGTGCTCCACTTCACCTTCGACGTCAGCGTCGGCGAGTCGTGGTGGTAGCCGCCGTTCTGAACGTCTGCAGTCGGGGGAAGTGGGGGCACGCTCTTCATCGTGCAGCCCGCCGCCGCCATCTGCGCCGTCGGGACCTTGATCGAGCCACTCGACGAGCTCCTGTTGTGCAGGGCCATCACGACGATCACTGCAACGACGATCGCGCCGCCAACCAGAACCCCCGAGATCGCAGCACTCCGTGGCGAGCGCCGACTCGGCAGGGTCGTATCCCGTTTCTTCGGCCCCTGCTGTCGCGGCGGCGGGGGCGTACGCGCTTTCTTCGCCATCGTCGCGGGCCATTCTCACAGAAGCCCCGGACCCTGAGCCCGGCCGCTCGGAGCCTTCGAGAGCCGCTGCCTACTTGACGAGGCTCATGAGCTTGAACATCGGCAGGTACATCGAGATCACGATGATCCCGACCATCACGCCAACGCCGATCATCATGAGCGGCTCGATGATCGAGGTGAGCGCCTGGATCGACGCGTCGACCTCGTCCTCGTAGAAGTCCGCCACCTTGCTGAGCATCTTCTCGAGCTCGCCCGTTTCCTCGCCGATCTTCACCATCTGCCCGACCATCGGCGGGAACACGGGACTGTCGACCATCGGCTGCGCTATCGGCGCGCCGTCGCGAACGCGTTCGCGGATCTTCAGCGTCTCGGACTCCACGACCCAGTTGCCGGACGTCTGCGCGGTGATCTCGAGTGCGCGCATGATGTCGACGCCCGACGCGATGAGCGTGGAGAGCGTGCGCGAGAACCGCGCCATCGACACCTTGAGGACGACGCCGCCGATCGACATGGGCATCCGCAGCTTGAAGCGGTCCCACGTCTGCCGACCTGTCTCGGTCTTCTTCCACCGGAAGAAGCTGAAGATGATCAGGCCGACCAGCGGGAAGATCACGTACCACCAGTTGCGCAGCAGGTTCGAGACGTGCAGCACCATCAGCGTCAGCGTCGGGAGCTGGCCGTTCAGCTGGTCGAAGATCTTCACGAAGATCGGGACGAGGAACATCAGCAAGCCGCACATGACGAGCGTTGCGAATGTCAGCACAACGGACGGGTAGATCATCGCGCCCTTCACCCGGCGCTTGATCTTCTCCTCCTTCTCGATCTGGATCGCGACGCGGTCGAGCACGACGTCGAGCACACCCGCCGCCTCGCCGGCCTCGACCATCGCGATGTAGAGGCGGCTGAATGTCGTCGTATGACGGGCCATCGCCTCGGAGAGCAGCGAGCCGCCTTCGACCTGTTCGCGCACGTCGTCGATGACCTCGGCAAGGACCTTGTCGTCCGTCTGCTGCTCGAGGATCACGAGCGCGGTGACGACCGACAGACCCGCCTCGATCATCGTGGCGAACTGGCGCGAGAAGATCTGCAGCGACTTGGGCTTGACCTTCTCGCCGATCCCCATGACGGTCTTGCCGGCGCGAGTGGCAGGTGCTGCTCCTCTGACCTCCTCGATCACCTGGGCGAGCAAGCCGTTGCCGCGCAGCGCATCACGCGCCGCCCCGAGATCGGGTGCCTGGATCTCGCCGGCGAGCTCGACGCCCTGCGAGTTGATCGCGGTGTAGGCGTAGGACGGCATCGTCCGACCTATCGGCGCTCGGTGAGGGTGGCTTGAGCTGTCATCACCCGATCAACCGGCCGGTTCACGGGTAGCTGGTCGTCGTCGTCGGGGTCGTCGTCGCAGGCGTGGTCGTCGGATTCGACGCCTGCGTGGTGCCCGGGACAGCGGTCGTGGTCGACCCTGTGCTGGCTCCCTGTGCAGGCGCCTTGAAGCCGGCGATGTCCTCCGGGACGAGCCCGACGTAGACGAGCTTGACGACGAAGCGTTGGCCGGTCGTCGTGTTCATCAGCGTCACCGGCTTGTTCAACTCGAGGATGAGCGTGTTGCCCGCTGTGAAGCTGCCGCCGGCCACGCCGATCCGCGCCGAGTCCTTCGTCAACTTCAGGAGGACGAACATCGGATCGCCCTTCGGGAAGAGCTGGTGGAGGACCAGCCGCTGGGGATGACCGTTCACGAGCAGAGTCGCGTTGGTCAGCGGGCCGCTTGCGGCGGAACCCTGCGGACTTCCGGTCGGCGTCGTGGTCGGCGCACCGGCGCCTCCCTTGGACGCGGTCGTCGCGCCACCGCTCGAGGAGGTCGTCGTCGACGACGAGCCGCCGTTCGGGTTCACCTGCTGAACGAACGGGTCCTTCGCCTTGAAGCGGCTGAACGACCACAGCTGGCCGGCCCCAGCCAAGGGTGGCGAGGCAGGCGTGATCACGACGCCGGCCAGCTGCGCCGAGTACTTCGTCGGCGTCGCAACGGGGATCACCGGTGCCGCCGTCGGCGTGGTGACCCCGCCGGTCGTGTCTGTCGGAGTCGTCGTCGCGCCGGGGACGGTCGATCCGGGCGTCGTTGCAGGTGCCGCAGCCGGCGTGCTCTTGAAGTGGCTCATCAGCTTCGGGCCCTGCAGCGCGACCACTCCGACGAGGAG
>Ga0187777_10002102_pt1 | contig 12804 bp, 12 predicted proteins | sample 1015_Q2_SP5_10_M_FD_132416 | JGI IMG/M metagenome (GOLD analysis project Ga0187777, IMG submission 132416) | Tropical peat soil microbial communities from peatlands in Department of Meta, Colombia - 1015_Q2_SP5_10_MG | ecosystem: Environmental > Terrestrial > Soil > Wetlands > Peat | place...
CGACCAGGCACGCGAGCGCGCCGCCAAGCTGTTCTCGGTCTACAACGCGATCCCGACGTACCAGCGCATCATGGGGCGCGGCGGCGCCGCCGAGCCGGCCGATGTCGCGGCGATCGGCACCGAGTCCGCGGTGCAGGCGCGGTTGCGCGCGTACGCCGATGCCGGGGCCACCGACCTGTGTGCCGCGCCGCTCGGGCTCGACGACGACCGCGAGGCCTCGCACCGGCGAACGCTCGACCTCCTCGCATCGCTCGCGCCCGACTTCTGACTCGCGGCAGACTCGCGGCGTGACGGACCCGTCGTCGGCGATCGTGGCCGGCACCGAGACGCGCATCGTGGGTGCCCCCGCCGGACGGCTCGCCGGCGCGACGGTCGTCGTGAAGGACGTCATCGACGTGGGAGGCTTCGTCACGGGTGCCGGGAACCCGACCTGGGCCGCGACGCACGAGCCCGCGGCGGCCAACGCCCGGTGCGTGCAACTCCTGCTCGACGCCGGCGCGGTCGTGGTCGGCAAGGGGACGTGCGCCGAGTTCGCGTACAGCCTGAGCGGCGACAACGCGCACTACGGGATGCCGCTGAACCCGGCGGCGCCCGATCGGAACCCTGGCGGCTCCACGAGCGGTCCGGCGGCCGCGGTCGCTGCCGGGCTGTGCGACGTGGGGCTCGGCACCGACACGCTCGGGTCGATCCGCGTGCCCGCGTCGTACTGCGGCCTGTACGGGTTCCGCCCGACGTTCGGGGCGGTGAGCTTCGACGGCGTACGACCGCTCGCGCCGTCGTTCGACACTGTCGGGGTGCTCGCGGCGTCGGCCACGATGCTCGCAACCGTGGCCGGGGTGCTGCTCGACCTCCCGCCGTCGACTGCGTCGGTGAACGACGTCGTCGCGCTCGACGACGCCGTCGTCGACACGGCGGCTGCGCTCGACGCGTTCCTGACGATCCAGGGTTACGAGGTCTGGCGCGTCTACGGCGACTGGGTCACCGCGCAGCAGCCCGACTTCGGCCCGGGCGTCGCGGAACGCTTCGCTCGCGCGGCAACCGTGACGCGTGACGAAGCACTCGCCGCGCAGCGCGTGCGCGCCGACGTCGAGCAGCGGCTGCTGCGCGTGCTGGAGGACGGCGCGGTGCTCGAGTTGCCGCCCGTGGGCCCGGCGCCCCGACGCGACGCCGACGCCGACGCGCTCCAGGCCGCCCGCGTCTCCGCCGGGCGTTCCTGTTGCCTCGCGTCGATCGCCGGGCTGCCCGCGGTGTCGGTGCCGGGCGGCGCCGTCGGCGGCGCACCCGTGGGTCGGCAGTTCGTGGCGGGGCCGGGCGAGGACCGCGCCCTCCTCCGGTTCGTCGCGTCCTGAACCTCGCGACGGTCTCGAGCGAGGTGGATACGCTGCGGGCCGTGAACGACCGGGTCTACATCCATGAATTCATCGACATCATCGGGCACAACCGCGTCAACTACATGCACCACATGACGGCCAACTGGAGCCCGATCGCGCAGGACGAACGCGGCCAGCTCTGTTACGGCGTGTGGGCGGTGATCGGCACGACGAGAGGCTGGCCGCAGGTCGTGAACCTGTGGGAGGAGCAGGGCTTCAAGGGCCTGGCCGCGTCGCTCGACCACGAGTGCAACAACCCACAGGTGCAGGACCCGAAGTTGGTGAAGTGGTGGGCGGAAGCGGCCAACTACCGGCGCCGCGGGGAGGATCGCGTGCTCGTCCCGGCGCCGTGGACCCGCACCATCGGGGAGCTCACCGCCGAGGGTGTGCGCGGCGACGTGTACGCGCACGAGCAGTACCAGATGCCACAGGGGACGTCGTCGGCCTTCCTCGATGCGGTCCGCGACGAAGGAGTCGACGCGCACTCCACGTTCGGGTGGGAGCTCGTGGGCGCGTGGGAGACCGCGATGGTGAACGAGTCGGAGTGCTTCCTGCTGTGGGCGGTCCCGACGTTCGCGGCGTGGGGCGACTTCGAAACCGCGCAGCGCAGTGATCCCGTGCTCGCGCGCTGGCGCGCGCGTACCTACGAGCTCACCACGCATCAGCACCGGTTCCTGCTCGTCGACGCGCCCCTGTCACCGATGCGCATCGGGCGCCAGCCGAGCCGCGCCGACCGCGAGCCGGGTTGGGAAGACCTGTGAGCTGACGTCCGCCGACCAGGGATGCACGCGTACACGACCGCGGGGTGGGACGACTTCTTGCTCGCCCAGGTGGGCGCGGCCGCTGCGCTCACCGGCCTGCTGTTCGTCGCGATCTCCATCAACCTCCAGCGGATCCTCCAGTTCGCGTGGTTGCCGGGCCGGGCGGCGACGACCGTCGTCATCCTCGTGACCGTCCTGCTCGTGGCGAGCGTGGGGCTCGCGCCCGGGCAGTCGGCGCGGGTGTTCGGCGCCGAGGCCCTCGTGATCGCCGGGCTCGCGACGATGATTTCGTTCCGCCTCCACGTTGGGACGCGCGCCCAGGAAGTGGCGGCCGCCATCGTGTCGCGCAGGCGACTCGACGTCCAGGTCGGATTGACGATGCTGTCGACGGCGCTGCTCGCGATCGCGGGCGCGTCGCTGCTCGCGCAGTGGGGCGGCGGTTTGTACTGGCTCGTACCGGGGGTGGTGCTCTCGTTCGTGGTCGCGATCGTCAACACGTGGGTATTGATGATCGAGATCCTGCGCTGAGCGCGGTCGCGCGTGCTCGAGGTCGTGATCGCGTCAGCCGCCCGCGCCGTAGTGGTGGCGCGCGAACGTACGTGACCCCCACGACCGCTTCGTCGCCTTGCGCCAGGCCGGGTACTGCCTGCCGTACTTGCTGCGGACACGCCCGCCGCTCATGTGCATCGCGTAGCCCTCGCGCGCAACCTCGAACGGCTTCGTGAGCACGCGCATGTGGTCGAACGCCGATCCGGTCGGCGCGAAGGGGTTGAACCAGTCGGGGTACACGAAGTCGGACACGGTGACCCGTGTGCCGTTGCGCAGGCGGACGTCGTAGCAGTTCGCCTCGACGGGATCGCAGAGCTCGACGGCGTACATCGCACCGCGCGCGGTCTGGGCCCACTGGTTGGCCGCGGGATCGCCGATGAGCTCGCAGGCTTCGTGCGACACGGTCGCCGAGACCGAGAGCGAGCTGTGGAGCCAGCGGCCCCCGTGGTCGAGGATCGGGTTCAGGAAGACGCGGGCGTACGGCGTGCCCTCGTCGCTCACGTCGTGCCAGCCGAGGTCGCCCTGCTGGGTGTCGTCGTCGAACAGCGCGATCTCGAAGCCGACCGAGTTCGCGTCGTGCACGATCTGCCACACCACCTGACCCCACGCCGACGCAACGTGGCGCAACTGGATGGCGATCGCCTGGTTCATGGCCCGGATCGCGGGTTCGACGATGCGGGGGTCGTGCGTCGACTTGTTCACGATCTTCAACGAGCGGGCGACCATCAGAGGCCCTCCTTCGTGCGTCGGTCGTGGTCACGTGCGCGGCAGCCCGAGCCCCCGCTGGGCGATCAGGTTGCGCTGGATCTCGGAAGTACCGCCCGCGAGCGTGGTGCCCGGCGCCAGCCGGTAGCAGTGCTCGAAGAAACCATCGATGCGGCCGCCGCGCTCCGGGCTCTGCACGAGGCCTTCGGTACCGGCGAGGTCGATCGCCCAGCTCGCGGCGCGGGTGAACGACTCGCTCGCGAACAGCCGCGCCGCTGCACCCTCGGTGCCGGGGAGCCGGCCCGACGCCGCCACCCAGGCGGCGCGACCGGCGAGCAGGTCGGCAACCTCCGTGTCGATCGCCAGCCGCACGAGGCGCTCGCGCACGACGGGGTCGCGGATCGGGGGCCCGCCACCTTCGGGGGGCACCCGGCGGGCGAACTCCTCGGTGACGCGCAGGAGCCGCTCCGCGTCGCGCACCCCGCCCGCGAGCCCTCGCTCGAACGACAGCGCGACGAGCATCACCTGCCAGCCCCCGTCGACCGCACCCACCCGCCACTCGTCGCCGACGCGCACGCCGTCGAGGAACGTGACGTTCACCCGCTTGCCCGGCAGCGTCCGCACCGCCTGGAGGCTGATCCCCGGCGTGTCCATCGGCACGAGGAAGAAGGTCAGGCCGGCGTGCTTGGGTCCCTCGCCGCTCGTCCGGGTGAGCAGGAAGATCCAGTCGGCCTCCTCGGCGACGCTCGTGAACATCTTCTGCCCGTCGATGCGCCACCCGTCGCCTTCGTGGACGGCGCGCGTCCGAGCCGCGGCCACGTCCGAGCCCGAGTCGGGCTCCGTGTACCCGAGGCAGACCATCGCCTCCCCCGACAGCAGCCGCGGCAGCACCTCGGCGCGGATCATGTCGTTGCCGACGTGCGCGAGCACCGACGACACCATCACGACGTTGCTCAGGCCGTCGTAGGGCGCACCCGCGCGCTCCAGCTCCGCGAACAGCGCCGCCAGCTCCTCGGGATCGCGGCCGCCGCCGCCCTGTGCCTCCGGCAGCGCCTGCGCGATCCAGCCGCGCTCGCCGATGGCGCGGTGCAGCGGCCAGCTGTGGATGGTCCCGGTCTCGTGCACCTCCTCGCGTACGGCGTCGGTGAAGACGTCGGCGAGCAACTCGCGCACCTCGGCGCGGAACCGCTCGGCGGCCTCGGAGGGCAGGAAGTCCACTACGCGGCTCCGTAGCGGCTCGCCGCCAGCCGCTGGTACTCCCGAACGGGAGCACCGAGCACGAGCGGCCAGCCCTTGGCGCGGCGGTAGTAGAGCTGCACGTCGTACTCCTGCATGAAGCCGTACCCGCCGTGGAAGTGCAACGCGCGCTCGGCGGCGTGCTGAGCCTGCTCGGCGGCGAAGAGGAACGCCATCGCGGCGAGGTCCGGCGCGTCGTCGCGGTCGCGGTCGAGCGCCCACGCGGCCTTGCGCGCGAGCAACTGCGCGCCGTCGAGCGCGACGGTGACGTCGGCGAGCGTGTGCTGGACCGCCTGGAACGAGCCGATGGGTCTCCCGAACTGGTGCCGGTCGACGACGTACGTGCGCGCGAGCTCGAGCACACCCGCGCCCAGCCCCGCGAGCAGCGCGGCGGTGAGGGCCTGCCACTCCGCGACCGCGCGGTCGTGCAGGGCCCGCGCGGTGGGGCCGGACGCCACGACGGTGGCGGGGTCGACCCGCCGGTGCGCGAGGGGCGCGGAAGCCAGGTTCGCCACCGCGGCCCCTGGAGCGTCGGAGGTCACCTGGATCAGGTCGTCGCCGCGGCGTGCGACGAACGTCGCCGCGACCGCGCCCGCCGGCAGCAGACGAGCGACGCCGTCGATCGGGGGGCGGAGCGCCAACGTCGCGATCGTCGTGCCGTCGACGACGTGACCGGGTGGCGGGCCCGCCGCGCGCGCGAGGAGGCGTGCGGTGACCGCGTGCTCCACCAGCGGTGCGGGCGCGACGTGCGCGCCGAGCACCTCGACCGCGAGCGCGAGCTCGAGCAGCCCCGCGCCTCCGCCTCCTTCGCGCTCGGGCAGCGCGATGCCGGGAAGGCCGGCCTCGCCGAGCCGGCGCCACAGCTCGGCCGAGAAGCCGAGCTCCTCGTGCGCGCGGACCGCCGCCGGTGAGCTGGAGCGGTCGGCGATCGACGCGACGACGTCGACGAGCGCCGCCTGCTCCTCGCCCAGCTCGAGATCCACGACGCTCTCTCTATCATCCCCCCGTGCTCGATCGAACCTGCCTGGCTCCGCACGCCGTCGAGCGCTGGGCCGTTGCCTCGCCCGACGCGGTCGCGCTCGAGCACGTCGACGGCAATCGGCTGACGTACGGCGAGCTCCACGCGCAGGGACAATCCTGGGCGTCGACGTTCGCGTCACTCGGTGTCGGCGCCGGCAGTCACGTCGCCACCCTGCTCCCGAACACCTTCGACGCGCACCGCGCGCTCCTCGGTCTGGGCTGGCTCCGCGCGGTGGAGGTGCCGCTCAACACCGCGTACGTCGGTCGCATGCTCGCGTACACGCTCGACCACTCCGACGCCGGCACCCTCGTGACGACCGCGGAGTTCGCCGACCGCGTCCGCGAGATCCGCGCGGACGTCCCGCGGCTCGAGCGCATCGTCGTGGTCGACGAGAGTTCGATGCCCGCCGCTGCTCCCGCGTCGGCCGGGCCGGGGCCCGAGTACCGCGACATCCACTCACTCATGTACACCTCGGGCACCACCGGGCCGTCGAAGGCGGTGATCACGCCCTGGGCGGTGGTGTACCAGTTCTGGTCGTGGGTGCCCCACGACGCGCTCGAGACCGGCGACGGCCTGTACTGCGCGATGCCGATGTTCCACAACTCGGGCCGCTCGGCGTTCAACTACGCGATGGTGCAAGGTGCCCGCTTCGTGACGCGCGACCGGTTCAGCGCGGCGAACTTCTGGGACGATGTCCGCGCCACCGACTGCCGCACCGCGGCGCTGATCGGGCCCATGACCGCGCTCCTCTACTCGGCCCCGCCGTCACCCGACGACGGCGACAACCCTCTGCGCAGCGTGATCCTCGGGCCCATGATCCCCGAGATCGACGACTTCGAGCGGCGCTTCGGCGTACGGACCGCCACCTGCTACGGGCAGACCGAGGTGGGCATCCCGGTCGCCACGGGCTGGGAGCACGGCCCGTGGGCGAACTGCGGGCGGCGCCGCACCGGCTACCCGTGGCCCGACGCGGTCGTGGTGGACGAGCACGACGAGCCGCTGCCCGCGGGCGAGGTCGGCGAGCTCGTCGTCCGCAGCGCCGAGCCGTGGGCGCTGAACGTGGGGTACTACAAGATGCCCGAGCAGACCGTCGCCGCGTGGCGGAACGGCTGGTTCCACACCGGGGACGCCTTCCGCGTCGACGACGACGGCTGGTACTACTTCGTCGACCGGCTGCGCGACACCATTCGCCGGCGTGGCGAGAACATCTCGTCGTTCGAGGTGGAGACGTTCGCCGGCGAGTACGACGACGTGCTCGAGTGCGCGGCCGTCGGCATCCCGGCGGTCCACGGTGAGGACGACGTGATGGTGGCGGTGATCGTCCGCGATCCCGCGCACTTCGACCCCGCCGCGCTCGTGGCGTTCCTCGAACCGCGGATGCCGCGCTTCATGCTGCCCCGTTACGTGGAGGTGGTCGACGACCTGCCCCGTACCGAGGCGTCGATGCGGGTCCGCAAGCACGAGCTCCGCGCCCGGGGCGTGACCGACGCGACGTACGACCGCGAGCGGCCGTGAGCGGTGGAGTGTCGGATCAGCCGGCGCGCTCGAGGACGATCACCGGGATCTCGCGCTCGGTGCGCGCCTGGTACTGGTCGTAGGCGGGCCACACGCCGGTCATGATCGACCAGAGCCGAGGTTTCTCCTCGGGGGTTGCCGTGCGCGCGGTGGCGGCGAACGTGTCGCCGAGCACCTGCACGTCGACGTCGGGGTGCGCGACCAGGTTCCGGTACCACTGCGGGTGTTTCGGCGCGCCGCCCATCGACGCGACGATCAGGTAGCGGTCGCCGTCGGTGCCGTAGATGAGCGCGTGCTTGCGGCGCTCGCCGGTGCGGGCGCCCCTCGTGGTGAGCACGAGGCACGGCGCGCCGTTCCAGAGGTGGCCCTCGGCGCCGTCGGTCTCCTCGTAGCGCTGCACGTGCGCGTCGCCGAAGAGTGTGAGGTCGAGCGGTGGTCGTCCTTGCGTCATGTCGCGCACGCTACGCGTCGCCGCGGCCTCGCGGAGCCGGGTTGTACGATCCGCAGAGGTCTTCTGCCATCGGCAGTGACGAAATGCCGGCGCCTGGAGGCGCCCGACGCGAGGGAGACAGGCCATGACGCAGCTCGCGGGTGACCGGTACATCGTGGTGTCGTCGGACGGGCACGCCGGTGCCCAGATGGAGGACTACCGCGACTACCTCGAGTCGCGGTGGCTCGACGAGTTCGACGAGTGGGCGAAGTCGTACGTGAACCCGTTCACCGACCTGCGCGGCGAGACCGCGTACCGCAACTGGGACTCGAAGGCGCGGCTGGAGGAGCTCGAGGACGACGGCGTGGTCGCGGAGGTGATCTTCCCGAACACGATCCCGCCGTTCTTCCCGTCGGCGAACCTGCTCGCACGGCCGCCCACGACCCCCGAGGAGTACGGCCACCGCTGGGCCGGGCTCCAGGCGCACAACCGGTGGCTGGCAGACTTCTGCGCCGACGCCCCCGGGCGCCGGGCCGGCCTCGCGCAGGTCTTCCTCAACGACGTCGACGACGCGGTCGCCGAGATCACCTGGGCGCGCGAGCACGGCTTGTTCGGGGGGATCCTGCTGCCGGGCGTTCCACCAGACTCCGACCTGCCGCCGCTCTTCGCGCCCGACTACGACCCGATCTGGGCCGCGTGCCAGGACCTCGACATGCCCGTGAACAACCACTCGGGTGCCGCGGGCCCCGCGCCCGGCGCCTACCTCGCGTCGATGGCGATCTTCATGGTGGAGCTGAGCTGGTTCTCGCACCGCGTGTTCTGGCACATGGCGTTCGGTGGGGCGTTCGCGCGCTACCCGCGCCTGAAGCTCGTGCTCACCGAGCAGTCGAGCGGATGGGTCCCCTCGGTGCTCAACATGCTCGACCACCAGTACAACCGCTTCCTCGACGCGAGCAACGCCGAGTCCCACTTCGGCGGCGAGCTGGTGAAGCAGGTCACCGAGCCGCCGAGCTACTACTGGAAGCAGAACTGCTTCGCCGGCGCGAGCTTCTTCCGGCCGTGCGAGGTGCCGCTGCGCCACGAGATCGGCGTCGACAAGATCATGTGGGGTCAGGACTACCCCCACATCGAGGGCACGTACCCGTACACCACCGAAGCGCTGCGCAACACCTTCGCCGGCGTCGACCCCGCCGAGGTCGCACCGATGGTCGGGCTGAACGCCGTCGGCGTGTACGGCTTCGACCTCGACGTGCTCGAACCGGTCGCGGCCAGGGTCGGCCCCGCAATCGACGAGGTCGAGCGGGTGCTCGAGACCGTTCCCGCCGACTCGCACTCGATCGCGTTCGCGGGCGAGGACGTGAAACCCTGGTGAGCACCTGACGCACCCTGGCACGCTCGGGAAGTGGTCGATCGCCAGTTCCGCGAGCCCCGGCTGGCCGAGGTCTACGACGCGGTGTGCGCGGGGAGAGACGACTTCACCTTCTATCTACCGCTGGTGATGGCAGCCGGCTCCGTGCTCGACGTCGGGTGCGGGACCGGCGAGCTCCTGCACCGCGCCCGCGGCGCGGGTCACCGCGGCCGGCTGTGCGGGCTCGACCCTGCCTGGGCGATGCTCGACCAGGCGCGCTCGCGCGCCGACATCGAGTGGAACCTCGGCGACCTGGGCTCGATCGATGCAGATCAGTCGTTCGATCTGGTGGTGATGACCGCCCACGCCTTCCAGGTCCTGCTCGCCGACGACGACATCCACGCCGCGCTGGCAACGATCCGGTCGCTGCTCGGCGAGCGCGGCCGCTTCGTGTTCGAGACCCGCAACCCCGCGGCTCGGGCGTGGGAGGCCTGGACGCCGGACCACGCGGTGGAGGTCGTGCACGCGGGAGCGTTGGTCCGGATGGTGCACCAGGTGGATGCGGTCGACGGGGACCTGGTCACGTTGACGAGCACGTACACCTGCCCGAGCTGGGACGCGCCCGAGCAGAGCGTCAGCACGCTCCGGTTCCTCGACGCCCGTGCGCTGGCGGCGTTCCTCGCCGGCGCCTCGTTGGCCGTCGAGGCGCAGTTCGGTGACTGGGACCGGCGGCCGATCGCGACCACGAGCCCCGAGATCATCACGGTGGCGCGGCCCGCCGGGCGTCGGGGCACCGCGTGGTGGTCCAGCGCGCCGGGCTGACCCTCGCGTCACACTGGCTCGCGCGGGAGGCCGAGCCCGACCTGCCCGATCGTCGTGCGCTGGACCTCGTTGGCGCCGACGCTCAGCGTCGGGTGGAGGCGCTCGACGGTCTCGTAGGCGAACCAGGCAGGGAGGGAGTCGTCACCGAACCATCCCGGGTCGACGAGCACCGACGCGCCGAGCAGCCGGTCGCCGACCCGCGCGATGCGTTGGAGCAACTCCGTGACCCACACCTTGGTCATCGCGGCTTCGACCGGTGACGGCGTCCCGGCGTCCTGGAGTGCCATCACGCGCTCGGCCAGACGCAGACCGACGAACAGGCGGGTCGTGAGGTCGGCCAGCGCGTCACGCGCAACCGCGTCGCGCGTGCCGCGGAACGCGTCGAGGAGCGCGCGCGCGTTGCGCGTCGCCCATCCGAGCCACGCCATCCCCGAGCGTTCGCCGAGCAGCGCGGCTCCGAGTTGGCGCCATCCGTGGTCGCGCTCCCCGAGCAGCGCGTCGCCGGGAACCGGCGCGCGGTCGAAGCGGATGGTGCCGAGCGTCCACCCGTTGGCGGTGCGGACGCGCTCGACGGTGACGCCCGGCGCGTCGAGCTCCACCAGGAACATCGACAAACCGCGCGAACCCGACGAACCGGGGTCGGTGCGGGCAATCGTGCAGCACCAGTCGGACTTGTGGGCGGCGGTCACGAGCACCTTCTCGCCGTCGAGCACGAAGCCCCGCCGGCCGTCGTCGACCGCGGACGTCGTGACCCGGGCGAGGTCGGATCCGGCGCCCGCCTCGGTGTAGGCGATGCAGGCCCGCAGCGTGCCGGCCGTCGCCGCGGGCAGGAACGACGCACGTTGCGCGGCGGAGCCGAACTCCAGCACGCTCGGAGCCACCAGCACGGCCGCGGTGTCGACGAGGGGCGCGTCGTGGTACGCAGCCTCGAAGCTGACGACTGCCTGCCAACTCCGCGGGCGCCCGCCCCCGCCGTACTCGGGCGGGAGCGCGACGCCGAGGAACCCCGCGCGCCCGGCGCGTTCGAGCAGTACCCGCTCGAATTCCTCGTCCCAGCCGGTCAGGTCACGGCGATCCCGGTGCCCATCCGCTCGCGCCGCCCGCATCTCCGCGCGCAGGAACGCCTGCACGTTCGCACGGAACGCGGCGAGGTCGTCGGCGAGGACGAGGTCGGGGAACCCGCGCATCGGGGGTGCCACCGGGCCAGCGTACGGGCGGTGCCGTCGCGCACACGATGCCCGAACGCCCGCTGAACGTGGTAGAACCCGCACGACCCAACCACCCACATCCGCACACATCCGGGGGGAACACGATGCTCCATCGAGTCGACGGGCCGGCGCACGCCCGAGTCCACGGGCGGCGACTGCTCACGGCGGTCCTGACGCTCGCGCTGGCGGTCGCGGCCATTGCCGCCACCGCGGGTGGAGCGACGGCGGCGCCGAGCGCGGCCGTCGGCGTCGACACCAGCACCAACACCGTGAAGGTCGTGGTGCTCGGCCTCGACGTCCAGGCGCTCGTCGACGCGGGGGTGGTCCCCGACCTCGGCAAGCCCGCCGACCAGTTCAAGCAGATGGAGAACGAGATCAATTCCGCGGGACGGGCGGGCAAGTACAAGTTCGACGTGGTCGTGAAGCTGCTGCCCTCGCAGCCGAAGCCGGAGGACTACCAGGCCGCGTGTCTCTACGCGACCGAGGAGCAGAAGGCGTTCGCGGTGGTGTTCGCGTCGGTCTTCGACGAGAGCCTGGCGCGCTGCATCACGATCGACCACAAGACGCCGGCGATCGGCAACGTCGGGTTCACCGCCAAGCTCTACCAGGACGCCAAGGGGTACCTGTTCACCGACGGCAACACGGGGATGTCGGTCGACCGCCAGATGGCGGCCTGGGCGGAGGTGAGCGCCCAGCAGGGGCTGCTCAAGGGCAAGAAGATCGGTGTCGTCGGTACCGACGGGAGCGCACCCGTGCTCAACACGCTCTCCAACGTGCTGATACCCACCCTGAAGAAACTCGGCTACAAGGTCACCGACAAGATCGTGTTGCCGTGCGCGAACAACCCGACCACGTGCGCCCAGCAGGACGTGGCGGTGCAGAAGCTGAAGAACGACGGCGTGAACTTCGTGTTCAACGCCGCCGACGTGCTCGCGGGCGAGACGCTGGTGGCCGAGGCGGCGAAGGTCGGGTACTCGCCCGCCTGGACCGCCAACCGCAACAACACCACCGACACCGTGGCGAAGTTCTTCAAGCCGGTGACCGATGCGTGGTCGGGCGCCAACGGCGTGAGCGTGACCTGGCCCGACAGCGAATTCTCGCAGGAGACGAAGACCTGCAACTCGAACGCGGCGAAGGGCGGGCTCTTCGCGTACACGACCGACCAGAACGCCTACGCCGCGTACGGGCAGTATTGCATCATGATGAACTTGATCGCGCAGGGTGTGAAAGGCGTCTCGGGGACCCTGACCACGCCGGCCTTCCTCACGTCCCTGCTCGCGATCGGCACGATCCCGAGCAACTCCGGCCCGTCCGGCACGTGGAAGGCCGGCAAGTACGACGCCGGCGACCACGTCTACGCGGCGAAGTACTCCAAGAGCGGGAACGACGGCCAGGGCGGCTTCCTCCCCGTGGGCGGCAAGGCCAAGGCCATCGCGGTCTCGACCACGACGAGCGGCGCGTCGACGTCGAAGTAGGGGGATGACCGGAGACCTCTCGGAGGGGCGGGAGAGCACAGCGACCGAGGAATCGAGCTCGGCGGCTGCGCTCTCCTCGCGTCTCCTCGAGGAGGAGGCGCTCCGCGAGGAACAGCAGGCCGCGATCGCGATCGCGCTCGACGACGACCAGATCCCCGGGGTCGGCGCGGCGGCGATGACGCTGCGTGAGGGGCTGCGCATCGGCGGGATCTCCATGGTCGTCGTGCTCGGCCTGGGGCAATTCATCCAGTGGATCGACCAGGCCGGGTTCGCCGTCATCGCCCCCGACATCCAGAAGTCGCTGCACGTGAGCGACGCGGTGATCGCGTCGATCGGCGGCGCCTTCGGGGTGCTCTATCTCGGC
>Ga0187777_10002106_pt1 | contig 12793 bp, 8 predicted proteins | sample 1015_Q2_SP5_10_M_FD_132416 | JGI IMG/M metagenome (GOLD analysis project Ga0187777, IMG submission 132416) | Tropical peat soil microbial communities from peatlands in Department of Meta, Colombia - 1015_Q2_SP5_10_MG | ecosystem: Environmental > Terrestrial > Soil > Wetlands > Peat | place...
CTGCCTACAAGTCGAAACAGGATCATATGCGTAAGACTTGTTATGATTGTATCTTCATAATGACCAAAGGCACCCACTTCCAGCGCCCGAAGTACGCCTTGCATACTCTTGCTAAGGTATTCACATACCTGAGAAATATCAAGATCATCTACAGCCATCTGGGTAATAGGCTGTCCATCAGCATTGACTATTGCGGTAGCAATGAAGCCTGGCATTGAAGAACTTAGAGTTTGCAGAGCCATAGTGAGAACTGCATCATTGCGTTGCGAAGGAGGAAGAGAGAAATCATCCGTCTTTCTTACTGGAGCTAAACTATGTAGTTGACTAACGTCAGGTTTTTCTCCTAACTGCCATTCTAGTGAGTTTCGACGATATGCAGTCTTATGAGAGTTTTGTCCCATTTTTGATTGCTCATCGATTCTCTCAGTAGAAGTTTTTGATTGCCTCTCTGGTGATATTGCTTTACCAATGGGTGCTGCAGGAACTTTGTTTGAATGCTGAAGCGACGAAGGACGCAATGCGGGCATATCGAATTGGGTTGGTTGGTCCATCAACCAGGATGGAAGATCGGTACGTTGACTTGCCGGTGTCTTATACACTTTCGATGGAACGATACTGGATTTGGCAGCATGTGTTTCATTGATAACCGGGTGTTCGCTATGTGTTGATGACTGAACTGAAAGAGTAGCACTGCTAGTTTCAGGACGAACTATGCTTATTTTATGCAATTTTTCTTGCGAAGGCGATTCCTGCCACCATTCGATTGATTCGTTCGACACCACTGGCACGGGTATGGGTGTTTCGTGAGAGCTACTCGAAGCTACTTGCTGCAAGCTATCCGTAAGAACCGGCTCTACAAACAAAAAGGGAGTATCTTCATCATCCTGTGATTGATTTGCTTGAGACAAGGCTGCTGGAGATGGCACAGCTTGTTCTCCTGTGAGTTGTCGGAATTCTGCGTACTTTGAACGGTACTGAAGGGCCTGGAAAATGAGACGCGAAAGCGGCTGTGTGACATTTGGTTTGACTTGAGCAGTCCAGGGTTGGTGAGTAATCGTCCCGTTTTTGTGCGCTGCGAGAGCGAAAAAGGCCTCTTCTCCACGCAAAATACCATATTCCGCCCAAACCAACTCCCCTTCCTGTAATCCTAATAGTCCCTGTTCTTCCAGCCCCGTATTCACTACCATAGCTATTGTTTTGTGGCTCATATTCACGATTTGAATGACGTCTAACAAATCGAACGAATCTAGATTGGCAGAAAATCCTGTTTGCTGCAAAAGTCGTCGCAATTCCTCTTTCAATGTGTGCAGATCAAGCGGTTTTTCAAGATAACTGACAACGCCATTTTCAAGCGCCTGCGTGCGTGTAATAGAAGAACCAGGCATGCCTATCATTATCATCCGTGTGCTCGGACGGTATGTTCGCATCCATTGAAGTAGCTCAAAGCCATCTGAATCGGGCATTTTTTGATCACTTACGACAATATCATACTCTTCGGCCCAAAGTAGATGCACCGCTTCTGTTGCGCTGGCCGCCCCTTTCACAAAATAACCATCGATTTGAAGCGAATTTACAACGTTTCGGTTGAGATATTCGTCATCGAGAACTATCAGAATATGCCATTGTTTAGACATCATTGCTACCACCAAATTATACAGGGTACTGGTTTTTTTGTTACCAGGAGAGTTTATCACGATGGACTTCGGATGACAAGTACAAAACAAAGGCATCTGTCTTTGCGATAAAATAGAGTAGCTTCATGGAAGCATAACAGGATTTGACACATGCATTCATATTTCCCTGATTTGATAGAGGAGATAAGTTATGGAAGACAAAGATCAGCAAGATAGGTGGAAGCTCCTGGCCGGAGAGAAGGCGGTAACCTACATAGAGAATGGAATGCTAATCGGCCTTGGTAGTGGTTCAACTGCTATACAAATGATTTATGCACTGGGTCGCCGTATGCAAGAGGGATTGAGAATTAAAGGCGCTGTTGCTACCTCACACGCAAGCGAAGAACTTGCCCGCAAGCTCAGCATTCCTCTCACTGACCTGGATACACATCCGGTGCTTGATCTTGATATAGATGGCGCTGATGAAATCGATGAACAATTGCGCCTGATTAAAGGTGGTGGTGGTGCACTCCTACGTGAGAAAATTGTTGCCTCTTCCTCGCGCCGCTTCATTGTTGTTGCAGATGCCACGAAGCAAGTTGCACTCCTGGGGCAACATTTTCCGTTACCTGTAGAAGCAGTACCTTTTGCAACAACACCAGTTACAAAACGCTTAGAAGAACTTGGCGCGACTGTGCAACTGCGTCGTTCAGGGAACAATGTGTTTTTCACTGAGAATTGCAATATCATTTTAGACTGCTTTTTTGCGCATGGTATAGATGATCCAGCAGAGTTGGACACTCGCATCCACAGTATTGTTGGTGTCGTAGAGACAGGTTTATTCCTGCATATGGCAGAAAAGGCTATTATTGGAGGTCCGGAGGGCATAACAATACTTTCTTAAAGCAGGGTTGTCTGTAGATATCTGGCGCTATTATTTCAATTGCAGACTGGATACACCGATGGTATACTTTGGAAAGTATGAAAAGGGCGCCTTGCAACCCCTGTCACCCTACCAGATCAGGTCGATACAGGAGCAGAAATAGGATGCGAGTAATCACCACAATCCAGGAGATGGTGGCTGAGCGCTCCAGTCGCGCCGGCTCTCTCTTAGTTGGATTTGTTCCAACTATGGGCTATCTTCACGAGGGCCACCTTTCGCTTGTTCGCCAGGCACGAGAACAAAACGAATTACTTACCGCGAGTATCTTCGTTAATCCGACTCAATTCGGTCCCCACGAGGACCTGGCTAACTATCCACGCGACCTGGCACATGACTTGAATGTGCTTGAGAATCTCGGCGTGGATATTGTGTTCGTGCCAACTCCTCTCGAGATTTACCCTCCCGATTTCCTGACATATGTTGATCCGACAGGACCTCTTGTCAGCGAGGCTGAAGGGGCAACTCGCCCAGGGCATTTTCGTGGTGTAGCAACTGTGGTGTTAAAACTATTTCAGATAATGCGACCACACCAGGCATATTTCGGTCAAAAAGATGCGCAACAGGCAGCAATCATCTCACATTTGGTCTCCGACTTCAATCTCCCAGTCAAGTTACATATTCTATCCACGATGCGTGAAGCTGATGGACTCGCGATGAGCAGTAGGAATGCTTACCTTAACCAGCAAGAACGCAGTGCTGCAACCGTACTTTACAGGGCATTACAAGCTGGCCGTTTACAATTCAAAGCTCACTCACATGCTGACGCATCTCTGGTGGTCAGAGCTATGGTCGATACTGTTGAATCTGAGCCACTCGTCCAACTTGACTATGCAGAGGTTCGAGATCCAGATAGTTTTGCTCAATTAGAAATTCTCCGTGCTCCGGCGTTACTGCTCATTGCAGCAAAGGTTGGTCCAGCCCGTTTGATCGATAATTTTCTATTACATGCAGATGGCACTTGGGACATTGGCGTCCTTGCCAATGTATAGTTTGCGAACAAGGCGAAAGGAACGATTTTATGCGGGACAAAGTCACTGTACCTGCGATTCTCGCCCGCAAAGGCGGTCCGAAACTCAAGGTGGTCACAGCCTATGATACCCCCTCAGCACGGATTGCTGATAATGCAGGGGCAGATATTATTCTGGTAGGCGATACTCTTGCTCATGTGGTATTGGGTTTCGAAGATACTCTACCTGCTACGGTAGATATCATGGTGCACCATACTGCTGCCGTAGCTCGCGCTAAACCATCTGCCATGGTGCTGGGTGATTTACCCTGGCTGAGTTTCCATATTTCAGTAGAAGAAACGGTCCGCAATGCGGGACGTTTAATGCGTGATGGGCGGGCTGAAGCGGTGAAATTAGAGGGTGGACGGAAGCGATTACCTATGGTTGAAGCGCTTCTCGCCGCCGAGATACCAGTTATGGGACATCTTGGGCTGACTCCACAATCAATACATGCTATGGGCGGGTACAGGGTACAGGGGAGGAAGGTCGAGGCGGCCAGAGAATTAGTCGAAGATGCACGGGCTTTAGCAGCAGCTGGTGTCTTCGCTATTGTACTGGAGGGCGTACCCGATATCGTAGCCCAGATTGTCACCGAGGAAGTACCCGTACCCACCATCGGTATCGGCGCGGGGCCATATTGTGATGGTCAAGTGTTGGTATACCACGATGTGTTAGGCCTGCACCATGGTCGACTTCCGAAGTTTGTCCGGCAATATACCCACCTGGGCGATATAGCTACCGAGGCTCTTGAACGTTTCTTTGCCGAGGTCGAGTCCGGGGCATTCCCTGCTGACAACGAGAGTTATCATATGGACGAAGCATCGGCAAGAGCATTTCACGCGCTGATGCGAAAAGAAGAATAACTCTGTGCCGGGAGTGTATCCTTGCAACGCTTCAATACAATGTGTGCCAAATGAATGGGTAAAGTAGCTATGCCCTGAAAGCGAAAAGCGTAAATTTGGCTATTGACGCTTATTAAGTCAAATGGTATGGTTAATTCGTCCTCAAAATGATCCAGCTTCAATAAACAGGATACTGAGGGGAATTACCATGAATGCACCTGAATTTACATATACTAGCTATCGGGTTGCTGCAATTCAATATGAGCCCTCACTTGGCGAAAAAGAGAAAAACATTACCGACCTTCTCCATCTCGTGGAGGAGGCTGCGCAGCACAATGCGCGTTTGATTGTCTTACCGGAAATGGCAACAACCGGCTATTGTTGGGAGTCTCGTTCAGAAATCGCCCCTTATGTTGAACCTATTCCCGGCCCAACTACCAGCCGTTTTCAGCAACTTGCACTCCAATATGACTGTTACATCACCGTTAGCCTCGCTGAAGTTGACCCCACTACAGATGTTTACTACAACTCTCTGGCATTGATCGGCCCGCGCGGCTTGATCGGGACATATCGTAAAATACACTCCTACATCTCTGACCCGCGTTGGGCACGCGATGGGGATCTCGATATGCCAGTCTGGGAAACTCCCCTGGGCAGACTCGCAGGTCTCATTTGTCAGGACGCTTCATTCTTCGAGGCCGCTCGTATCCCAGCATTACGCAAAGCAGATGTACTACTCTTCCCGACAAATTGGTTGGAAGAAAAATGCCCTAGTAGCTGGTGGATGGCACGTGCGTTCGAAAATGGGGTGTATTTTATCGCTGCTGACCGCTATGGCATCGAACGCGGCGTACAGTTTAGTGGCGGAAGTTGCGTTATTGATCCGGACGGTTCTATTCAGGACTACCTCGACAGTGGTGATGGTATTGTCTACGGCGAAGTGGATTTAAACCGTAGTCGCAACAAGAGTTGGGGCAGCAATTACGGAGAGACCATTGGTGACAGGTTAGCTGATCGTCTGCCAACAGAGTATATTACATTAGTCCATAATTCGTACCTATGGGAGCCGCTGCGTTATCACGGCCTTTATGGAATGAGAGAGCTTCCTCCTGGACAACTTTCTTGTGTTGGCATCATGCAAGTTGATTTGCAAGCATTTCTCGGAGGACATGATACTGAGCCAGAAGGTGTAAGCTCTGATCGGGCCAGCCCAATTACACTATTGCGAGATACGCTCAAGACACTACTGAATGATCATGCGCCCGCACGTCCAGATATCCTGGTCCTTCCAGAACTGATGTTGCCAGGTCCGTTAGGTACACATGTATCGACTTCTGATATTGTAGCCCGTATTCAAGGTGGAGCTATTGAAATTCCAGGACCAGAAATTGATGAACTAATTGTGCTGGCAAACGAGTACCAGATAAGCATTGTATTGGGGGTCGCGGAGAAGGTCACACAAGAGGAGGGATCACAAGGTTTGACAAAAAGCGACAAGAGCAACCCCCCCAACACGTATTACAACACAATCTTACTCATTGACCCCGAAGGAGTCTATGGTAAATATCGCAAGATACATCTAACACACTTCGACAAACTTTGGGCAAATCATGGTAACTTGGCATTACCGGCGTTTGATTCTCCTACAGGACGCATCGGTTTGGCAACCGGGTACGATGTACTCTTTCCAGAAACCCTACGCGTACTTGCCGCTAAAGGAGTAGATCTGGTATGTGCGCCAACGTTCCTGAACTTTCCTGATCCCATTGGTCTGGGTCCATCAAGTATCAAGTTTGAACGTCCTGTTGCGCCCGATGAATATGATCCAACTCATTCCTTGATCTGGAGAGTACGAGCTGCTGAACACCAGGTTTATTTAGCTGTGGCGAACTGGGTCGGCAAGTCAGGCGAGATACGCGCCAATGGGTATAGCGGCATTTATTCGCCTTCTTTTCCTTACTATCCATGGGTAGAAGTTATTGCAGATGACGAGGATCTCACGCTGACAATGATGACTATCGACACGCGCGAGCAGCGCACAGGTCGGCGTTCGACGACGACACCGCTACAGTATGCTCCCGGTGAAATGGCCGGATCACTCACCGGTGAGCTTGCTTATGATATTCTCGATAGCATTCCAGGCAACGTAGTACGCAGCAAACCGCTGTTGCGCAAACGTATGCCGTTCTGGTACCTTGACATCGTAAGGCGTTTATAATTTCCACTTACTTGCCTTGCTAACGCGCTGGGATGGCACGCACCTGTCTCACCAAAGCTTCTTCGCGGTAAAACAACACAATAGACAGCTAGCGCGAGTGCTCAGGCTATTCGAAAGGTGACAGGAATTTTATGAGACTGAAAGACAAAGTAGCGATTATCACAGGCTCCGCAAGTGGTATGGGACAGGCCGCAGCAGAACTCTTCGCCCGCGAAGGAGCAAGTATCATAGTTACTGACATTGCTACAGATGCGGGTGAAGAAACGGCTCGAAAGATCCGTGATACCGGCAACAAGGCTATTTTTGTAGCAGCTAATGCCGCAAAAGAAAACGATGTCAAAAACATGGTTGGCGCTGCCATCGATGCTTTTGGTCATATTGATGTGCTCTACAATAATGCTGGTATCATGCCCTCTGATGATGGGAGTGTCACCGCTATTACTGAGGAGACATGGGATAGAGTACTCGATGTAAACCTTAAGAGCGCTTTTCTTTGTTCAAAGCATACAATTCCACACATGGTCAAGCAAGGGAAAGGCTCAATAATCAACGTCGCCTCATTTGTTGCCTTTATGGGCTCTACCGTGCCACAAGACGCGTACACTGCTTCCAAAGGCGGTATGCTCTCGCTGACAAAATCTTTTGCAGTCCAATATGGCAAAGACGGGATACGTTGCAATGCCATTTGCCCAGGTCCTATCGAGACACCCTTGCTGCGTACGCTTTGGACAAGTGAAGAGGCACGAAACCTGCGTCTTAACCGTATACCTTTAGGCCGTTTTGGGGAACTGAACGACATTGCCTATATGGCGCTTTACCTCGCCTCTGATGAGTCATCCTGGACAACCGGGGCCTGGCTCGTCGTCGATGGGGGTATCACGTCACATTATTTTTAGTCATAATTGATGCTAACAACAAGTGCAAGGACCAAAAGCCCTGTGTCATCCTTCTTGGACAGCATATAAATTAACGAATTCCCTTGCTACTGAAGTTCTGAACTCTTGCCATATCTTCTATCACCAACCGGCTGGTGATAGTAGCAGAGAGCAAAACGCCCGGAATACCCGCTCCCGGATGAGTTCCGGCTCCTACAAAGTACAGGCCCTCTATTTCATGGGAGCGATTATGTGGTCGGAAGTAGGCAGACTGGAAAAGCGTTGGCTCGATTGAGAACGCTGCCCCCAAATAACTCCGCAGTTCAGATGCAAAATCAAGTGGAGTGAATGCATGTTCAGTCACTATACTCGCTTCTAGCCCTTCTAAACCAGCTTCTTGCTCCAGGAAGTGAATGATCTTGTTACGAAATACTGGCGCTTCCTGATTCCATTCTACGCCATGTGCCAGGTTGGGCACAGGAGCAAGCACGTAAAGGCTTTCGCAGCCGGCAGGTGCCATCGACGGATCCGTCTTCGTAGGAACATGCAGGTAGAGTGCCAGGTCTCTTGGCATGCCCTGGCCATCGAATATTTCATGAATAAGCTCGCGATAGCGATCTGGCATCACAATCGTATGGTGGCGCAAATGCTTATACTGGCGATTAATGCCAAGGTACAACAAGTAGCAACTCATCGAATAATGGTAATTTTTCAAACGCCTTGTAACTGCCCTGGGACGAGAAGATGCAGGTAGCAAGTTGAGATAGGTGGCTGCAACATCGCTATTTGCGACGACAACATCTGCATGAAGCGCTGTCCCGTTTTCTAATCGTACTCCAGTTGCACGGCGCCCATGCAGAAGGAGCTCCTCAACGGGCACACCACAGCGAACTTCACCCCCTAGTGAGAGAAACAGGCTTTCCATTGCTTCAACGAGCGAATACATGCCACCGGGTGTGAAATGTACACCGCCTAGTCGTTCAAGGTACGGTACAATGCTATAAATGGCGCTTGCGCGGAATGGATTGCCCCCAATGAATAGCGGATGGAACGAGAAGACCCTGCGCAACTGCGGATTGTGGAAGTAGCGCGAAACATAAGAGTAAACGCTGCGCTGCGCCCCATAACGCATAAGTTCAGGCGCAACTCCCAGGAATCCATTCAGCGTGAGGAAAGGTTGATCGGCTAAATCGGTAAAAGCACGATCATAGATACGTTGCGTATCTGCAAGAAATGAGCTATAACCTTGTATGTCACGCGGCTCAAATTTGGCGATTTCAGCTTCATCTTCTGCCGCTGTTCCCCAATAGTCGAAATATCGACCATCATGAAAGTAGATGCGATAGAATGGGCTGAGCGGTAACAATGTGACATCTTCTTCAAATCTTCGGCCAGCCGCTTTCCACAGATCCTCAAGCAGGTGTGGCGCAGTTATCAGGCTAGGTCCCATATCGAAGGTGAAACCATCCTGCTTAAGCTGGTAAGCCCGCCCTCCCAGGCGCTCTCGAGCCTCTACAACTGTGACAGCGAGACCTGCTGCCTGTAAGCGGATGGCTGTTGCAAGCCCACCGAATCCACCGCCAATTACGATAGCACTACCTTGACGGTATCCATATATAGCATGTGTTTTCATATCATCAGATATTTTTTGTTTCATAGTTGAATGGCCTCCTCAGTAGGCATGAAAACAGTACCTTTCTTCTCATCCGAAAGTTCGCGCACGCTCGTCTCGACATCGTGCACCAGGTGTGAGGAATCAATAAAATCGCTTCGCGAAAGCACCTGGCCAAATCGCAATGTAACATTCCAACACCCGCGTCCATCCTGGACATATGACAGACCAGCAGGAACGATTGCTACTTTTGTATGCCCATCCTTCTCCGCCATCTTCACTAGACGAGCGAAACCCTTTCGAAATGGAAGTGAGCGATCATTTTCAGTTCTCAGTGTGTTGCTTGGATCGATATCAGGATATGCTTCCGGAAAGACAACGAGCACATCACCATTGCGTAATATTCGAATCGAGTCTTTCATTGCATGTCGTAAATAGACCCTGGACTCATCTAATGTATAGGCGCTTGAAGGTGTTTTTGAATGTTGATCAGTGCTGGCATGCAACTGTTCTGATCGCAGTACCACAGGCCAGTCCGCAATGTAGCATGCCAGCTCCATAAAACTACGCAACCAGAGCTTCCTCACCCAATCTAGAGCCACAAAGATATGGAGACGCCTTGGGACTGCTCTCATCAGAACACAACCATCATAAAGATGGTGAAAGTGGCGCGCTGCAATCAACACCGTTCCTGCACGTGGTACGTTTTCCAGCCCCTCAACCACTAGCTTTACTTTACTGCGGGCAATGAACCAGCTCCCTTTATGCAATACCACTACAGATATACGCTTGAAGATAGAATCACGAGCACCAGCAGTTCTGTTGAATTTCCTGGCTGGTCGCAGAAAGAAAACGAGGGCTGCCGGAACAACCCCCAGGAAAACTGCCATAAAACTAGGAATCCAGAGCCTGGCACTCAAGTCAAGCGCTACAGCAAAACCAATGTTCGCAGCATACATGCAAAATGGAAGCCAAGCAATAATTCGCTTTGGATCGATGTTTGTACCCCATAAGAGTCGACTTACTCCCATAAAAGTCAGGCCGGTCACTGACCATCCTACCAGATTACTAATGGGCATACCAAAGTAAGGACCGGTCTGATGCCATATCCAGAAATGAAGGGGAAGGTTATGGCTTGCCATAGCCGGATCCAGTGCCAGATCCCATACTGTCAGGAAAAATGTTCCCAAAACGAGAGACCAGACTGTCTCTTTCCGCCTCATCTGAGCTGGTAGAAGTAGCTGCTTGTCCCCTTTGCCCGGAAAGGTAGACGTCACGGGCCGCTGCTGCAAGAATCCCGGCACAATCACACTTGCCAGGATATAGCTGGTAAAGCCCATGTAGAACCAGGAAAGAGGAATCGAATAGGGTACGTGATCAAGAATTTTGATACCCAGGAAACTGGTATAGGAATAAGGTCCAAAAGGAAAACTCGTACTGGTACCGGTCAGTTCCATACTTAAAGAGATTGTGGTTGAAGCAATGAAAAAAATGACCGTCTTCCTGGGACCGGCGCAGAGCAGTCCAAAGAGAACCATCGTTGCTGCTCCAAAAAGAATATGTAGCGATCCAGCATAGCTGATACCAAAATTGAAGACTTCAATAAGATAGGGATTCCAACTCCACAATTCTGGATGTGGCAACATAATGAGAATCCCCGCCAATCCGAACACCAGTGCAGCGAGATGACAAAGAAAAAGAATTTTGATTACTCTCATTACATGCCTCCACGAACTAGAACACGACCACGCCAGCTATGCTGGCGCCGCAAAGCGCTTCTCGCTAATTGGACAGCCACTGGCACATCGCAGAGTGGTGACAGCCAATAAGTCCAGGGTCGTCGTCGATATGCTCTCATAGTACCGAAAAGCACACCAATACGCATGGCCCCAAGAATACAATTCAGCATCAACATCCAACTACGGCTCATATGCTTAGTGAGGAAAAAGAGCATAAGTGGTAAAGGCAGCGCCTGAACTAACACAACTTCGAGCAATCCAAATACCGTATGTATACCCGAGTACCGATCGTGCATTGGTAGCGATCGAGTCCAGTTTTGCCAGGTATCTCGCCAATCTTTGTACATTTTCACTGAGATAAGGTCTCCAGCTTCATAAAAGCCTGTTGGATAACCTGAGGCTACCAGAGTTCGCGCAATCGTGACGTCCTCACATAGAGAGTTACGAACTCCCTGAAAACCATTGCACGCTTCCAATGCTTCTCGACTGAATAGAAAACACTGTCCATTAGCCTGCACCTCGCTCACATGGCGTATGACATGTCCTGGCATGCCAAAACGATAGACCAGTGTCGCGAGCATAGAGGGATGCAATAATCCTTCGCCAATACTCCCAATCTCTTGCAAGGTCGCTACACTCAGCGCTGTGAGCTTCACCTTTTTTGCCTGCTCCAGAAGTGAAAGAGTCAGAGCAGCTTTGGGCCGAACATCTGCATCCACTGTAAGTATCCAATTTGAATCAGGGTTAGCAGTACATAATCCTACTTGTAACCCCCATGCTTTGCCGTTCCAGTTAGATGGGATGGGGCTGGCATTAACCATGTACATACGCGAGTCGCGCTGGATATAGGTGAAGACTAATTCTTGCGTACCATCATCTGAACCTCCATCCACGATGATTATCTCAGCAACTTCTTCTCCCTGAGCAATCAGTCCATCAAGACAGCGTTCCAGGCGCGTTCGCTCGTTCAGTACCGGCACAATTACCGAAACTCGATCGTGATTGGAGGATAGCCGGGTAGTCACCGGGAGACATATTGACTGGTCGGACTCAATAGTTGTCCGGCCTGCCGCAAGAGGCGCCCCTACATTTCTCTCAATGGGTTTGATACGTTTACCCCCAACAGTACGCACCATTCGCCAGATGACACGCAAGCTTAGTAACGCCTGTATCACGACGATTGGCGCTAAAACCCGCTTAGTTTTCAAGGAAAGCCTCTACTTCTGTGATGATGCAACTTTCGCCACGACTCCAAAGTCGCTCAAGCATGAAGGCGATAGCCGCCTCTCGCACCTTCTCTGGAAAAGACGTAGATGCACGTGAGCAAAGCACATCATAATCTCTGTGCTCGATGATGGTCAGTATTCGTCGATAGAGCCGGCTAGCAACCAGAATGGGAAATCGACAGTCGCGCGGGAGCAACCAGATCCCCGACATGCCTCGCACATAATAGTGATGAGCGCGAGCAACCTCAAAACGCATCAGTGCGCGAAAACGATCATCGCAACTTTGCCTCAAGTAAAGTTCAGCCAGGTGATCCGGAGGGCAGCCAAAGCGTTCAAGGTCTTCCCGTGGGAGATAGATACGACCATGCGCCAGATCGCCCCCTACGTCTCGCAAGATATTCGTAAGTTGCATGGCTATACCTAGATTTTCTGCGGCGACGAGTGCTTCAGCAGAACTGGCGCCCAGAATATGAGACATGGCCAGACCAACTGTTCCTGCCACCCGGTAGCAATAACTATGCAACTCACTAAAATCGCGTATCTGCTGTGGCTCCAAATCAAAAACCATCCCCTCGAGAAAATCATGGAAGATAGTAGTTGGAACACAATGTTCATCCAGAACAGCGGCAAGCCTGGACCCAAGAGGTTCACGAGGCGCAGGTAATGTGTGTCCCGCGGTAAACCAGCGTTTCCAGGTGTCCAGCTCAATACGAATGTC
>Ga0187777_10002107_pt1 | contig 12792 bp, 19 predicted proteins | sample 1015_Q2_SP5_10_M_FD_132416 | JGI IMG/M metagenome (GOLD analysis project Ga0187777, IMG submission 132416) | Tropical peat soil microbial communities from peatlands in Department of Meta, Colombia - 1015_Q2_SP5_10_MG | ecosystem: Environmental > Terrestrial > Soil > Wetlands > Peat | place...
GGGATTACTTTATCGGCCTCAGCCCTTGGGAAAAAGCGGTCAAAAGAGAGGAGAGGGAGTTTTTCGAGTCGATCCACCTCCTGACTGACCGAGAGGCTGTCCAGCGGCTGGAGAAGTTTCATCTGATGGATGGTGAACTACCCAGTCGGCTTGATTTTGGGCATCGGAACGTCGTCGCCGTGAAGACCCTTGAGGGTGCGCAAAGACTTGGAGATATCGAGTGGGGGAGCAGATTCAGCTACAGCAAAAACGAAGAAAAGCTGAGTCCCATCGAAGAGATCATCTCTTCGGTCTATGAGAGCCTTCGTACTTGGCTCGTGACTGGGGTGATCTCCCAGGAGGATTGGGTGTGGATGGATGAGGCGATCCAGGCCTGGCTGTGTGACGATAAAAAAATTGATGCGCCTGGACATCTGGCGCAGGTCGTAGAGAAGGTCGAAGTTTTGCTTGGCGAAATTGAACGGGTGTCCATACCTACCTTGATCTCCCGTAGTCCAGACGACGACGAGGATCTTGAGAGATTCATGAGTCGGGAGGGGGGTTCCTTACGATTTGATGTGACCCGTTTGGTTTTCTTATTGGAGAGGAGCTCCAGGCACCGAAGGATCTTGGCCAAGGCTGACCCGGAGGCTGCGCAAGATCCGAGAGTTCTTTTCAAAAGGGTCCACACAAGGATGTATGAGGGGGAGAGCCTCAAGAATCGGCCCGAGGAAGAGGCTGAGAAGGCCTTCTTCCAGATAGCCAGGTCCGGGGCGCCCTTCCCCATTGGACACGTGAAGGAAATCATGGATCTGTGCGAGAGGAGCCGGCGGTTTGTCGAATTTCTCTACGATGAGCGCCTGGACTGGCTTAGGGAAGTGGACCGGGTGAGGGCGACAGATGCACGACGAACGGATCAGGGTGTGGCGGTCGAGGAAGCTCCGAGATTCAAAGTGCTCGGCTAAGGACCTGATCACCCGGAAGATCATCGAATCGCTGAAGGTGGGGCCGGACTTCAAGTGCATCCTGATGCCCTGTCTTTATGGTGTGGAACTGGATATGTTCGAGGAAAAGGGTCTGGGGCCCGAACAGATGTTTGCGATCGAGCGATCGCTATCCATCTGGAAGCTGATCAAGAAGCAGGGAAGGGTCACGGTCACGCCGCGGCCGATGAAGGCGCATGTAGCGATCGACCACATCGAGGCGGTCAGCCCCGGCCCCTTCGATTTCATCTACGGAGACTTTCTCGGCCCTCCAGACCGCACGCACTCGGAATTCCTGAGGAAGATCTTTGCGCTGAGAATGATCAAGTCCGGAGGGACCATGCTCCTCACCTTCGGATTGACGCGCACCCATAAGTTCACCAAGGAGTTCAACGACATGCTCCAGCGGCTTGGGAAGACCTCCTTCGTTCCGACCAATCACCATGTCGACATCGCTCTTGAGGCCACCGAGCACCCCGGATACAAAGAAATCCACCTTCACCCTTACGAATCCAGATCCAAAGCTACCATGCTCCACTACGTTGCCACGGAAGTCCGTTTTTGAGAGGGAGGAATCGTGAAGCTTGAGCCATTGTTGCCTGGGGCGGACCTGCTGTTTTCCGCCAGGAAGCTATCTAAGAAGCTTGGGCGAGCGAAGCCGACCATTCAGGAGTTGATCTGGCTTGCCGAGTACCTAAGCAGATCCAGCCACCGTGTTCCTCCGGCGGGGATGGAGGTGAAGGCTGTGGAGAGCTCTGAAACTATCGCAAAAAACGTGGTGAGACACATTGATCACATTATCGAAGGAAAGCTTGAAAACTGGTTTCAGCCGCCTTCTGATCTGGCGGGCGCGCCCGCTCCCGCGCCATCTTCCTCCGGTCCGCTGACGAAAGAGCAGAAGGGCGGCATCTTGGAAATGGTAGTCATTGGCCTTTCGATCCCAGAGATCGCAAGGCGGTTACGTGTGGATCCTCGCCGAGTCTCCGGATATGTGAGGACGATGATCAATTCTGGAAAGCTGAAGATCACAGGCGAAGAATTGAAGTCCAGGAAGGGTCGGGCAGGTATTGAAGGTTTGGCTGAGTGAATTGAAAGGAAGTGAGATGAAAAAGTACAGCAGCGACCAGTCGGTAGAGGATGTCAGGCGCCGCATGGTTGACTATTCGATCACGTTTGAGATATCAGCCAGGCCGGTGCTCGATTACGGGGAGGACCAGGACCTGATCCACGACATCGACGGAAAGATCTTCCATGAAGAGGGGATGGAGAAGCGGGCCCGGGTTGGGGCGATCTGGGCCCAGAAGCTGGATCTTGGGGAGGCCCTCGAGCGCCGGGTCTCCATGTACGAGGTCTGCGATGCGGAGAGCGGGGAACTCTTCGAGGCATACGAGGCGATCTTCGAGAAGGGCAGCAGGGTTCGCGAGGACCTGGAGCTGGAGTCCTTCGGGGACATCCTCATCGTTCACACGATCACGATCGATGAGAAGCACCGCGGCCGGAAGCTTGGCTTGGTCGCTCTCCTCCAGACCATCAAAACGCTGGGCGGTGGCTGTTCCATGGTGGTCATCAAACCCTTTCCGCTACAGTTTTCCTGCAAGGTCACGAAGAAGAACGAGAAGCAGTGTCTCGATGCCCAGGAAAAGCTGGCGACATACTGGAGGAGGCTTAATTTCATGCGCATTCCGGACACGGAATACTACTATTTCGACCTGACCCACCTGATGCCGACGGCGGAGGAACTGCTGGGGATCGGGGACGAAGAATGACCAGGAAGCGACAGGAATTGGAGTACCACGGCGCGACGGCCGGGAGAAAGCAGCCGAAGCTCTACCAGATCTGGGCCCAGATCAAGCAGCGCTGCTTCAATAAGAAGAACAAGAAGTACCCGGACTACGGCGGACGCGGGATCGACATGGATCCGAGGTGGAAGGAATCGTTTGCCACCTTCCAGGCTGATATCGATCGGCTCCTGGGCTCTTGCAAGGACCGCTCGCTCGGACGGAAGGACGTGAACAAGGGGTACTGGCCGGGGAACGTGGTCTGGGAAGAGCCGAAGGTCTTGAACCGGAACACGCGGAAGAACCATTTCGTGATGTGGAAGGGGAAGAAGCGGTCAATCGGGGAAGTGAGCGAAATGACCGGGGTGGACCACCGCCGGCTCCAGGACCGCCTGGTCGACCAGAAGATGACGATCGAGGAAGCGGTCACGCTCCCGCTCGAGCCCGGGATCGAGTTCTACACCTACAAGGGGAAGACCCACAAACTGTCGGGCTGGGCGGAGATCCTGAAGAAGCCGTACAGCGTTCTTTACGACAGGATTCACAAGATGAAGTGGTCGGTCGAGGATGCCTTTGAGAGGCCTGTCAACTAAGGAGGAGCCGTGAAAGTCCAAGAGAAGCCGTTGGTGGGATCCTGGAGGATGAATTACCATGTGGCCACGGTGGCCGGCCTAACTCCGGATCAGGCGCAGACTCTCCTTTTTGGAAATACGAGCAAGGATGAGTACGCCACCTGGTACGAATTTGCGCCGAGGGATCTCGTGGTCACGATCGACTATCCCCTCGACCCCGGGGGGGAAGTCCGGATCCCTGCCAGTGCCTTCACCCGGCGGGATATGCCCTCGCTCGGGCTCTTCCTGCTGGCAGTCGCCCGGGAGTACCGGGAGCTCTACAAGAAGCCGGCGAAGTACGGGATCTGGGGGCATGACCTCTCGGATCTCTATTTCGAGAGGGTCACCGTGGCCAAGGATGGGACGGTCGAGCTGGCTGTCGGATCGTGAATAGAATCTACTGGTAGTGCATTACCTAAGTCTCTTCATCGAGCAGGTTGGCCGCCTTTCCAGCCCGGTCCTTTCGGTTGTCATCGTAGGTCTGGAGGATCCGGAGATCCTTGTGTCGGCTGAACTCCTGGGCGGTCCTGAGATCGTTGGTCTTGTCGAGGACCTCGGTGATCGCGGTGTGTCGGACCCCGTGGGGGCGGCCGAGCCCGTAGGACGTGGTGATTTTCCACACGCCGTTTCCTGTGAGACGTTTTCCGTAGCTGGCATTGTCCAGGCTGACAAAAACTGCATCCCCTCCCGCCGGACGGACTTTGAGCCAAGCCTCTAGCGAAACCTTCGTTTTCGGTGGTAAGCTGATCTGCTCTCTTTCATCCCGAGCCTTTCCCAGGATCCAGAGGCGGTCCTTGTTCATTTCAAGGTGCCCCAGATCCAGGGAGGCAACCTCTCCACGACGGAGGCCGCGGGTATAGATGAGGTGGATGATGGCGAGATCCCGGACGGACTTTAAGTCAGGCTTAGCTTGAAGGTCGGAGATCACCTTTAGGACGAAGTCCTTTCCGGGTCCGCGAGTATCTTTGTACCCTTTGACTTTGGGTCCACGGATTTCGAGTTTCCAGTTGAGGACGCCCATGATCCGGAGGCGGTTGAGGATGCCCTTGAGAGCTGCGATCCGGGTTCGGATGGTGGAGGGGGAGAGTTTGAGGGTCTGCATGGAAGTCTGGTAGGTGAGGGCCAGAGCATTCGCCTGGCCTTGGCCGAGTTCGAGGAGCCGGCTGGCGGCCGCGCCGCGGTGGGGAAGGCCGAGGAAGCGGGCGAAGTCATCCCAGGCCTTTTCGTAGGCTCTAAGAGTATTGGGTTTCAGGCCCTCGAAGGCATGGTCGACCAAGGCCGCCATATTCGATCTAGGATCGGCCAGGAGCTTGGAGATGAGGGGGACCTGGATCAAACCACCCCCTTGGGGCTCCTGACGCTTCTGGCGGCTTCCTGGCACCTAGGAAGTATAGCTCCCAGAGGGAGGGCACGGAAACACTGTTTATCGTGCCCTCCCTAAAGATTCTATAAAAACAGCTTCCTATAGAATTTCTCCTATGGTCTTTTATCCTATTCCCCCACAATTGGGGGGATAATTACCCCACATTATAAGGGGTAATGCTTGAACTGGGAATCCATAGAAACTACACTTTCCATAGGAGGGCTTTTTCAATGCCAAAAGGATACCGTCCGGACTTCTACAATCCAGATCCTGTCCTTCATTCGATCGAACTTCTGGCCTGGGCCGCTGGCCGCGATTCCTTCATCCTCCGTGAACTCCTTTTAGAGTTTGCGTCAGAGTTTGGTAAATTCGTCGACCCTTCCCATGAAGCTTCAGAGCGTCTCCGGAAGCTCCTTAAGAGCGGCATGATCCTGGTTGTCACACCGGGGGTTCTGAATACCTTTAAAGCCGCTTTCAAAGAGGAATCAAAAGCCAAGGATCCCGGAATCACCAAGAAGGAGATCCAAGTCCTCGAAGAACGACTGGCTAAGATTGCAGCCTCCAAACAACCAGGTCGGAAGCCCCGCCTTTATCGGATCACTCAGATCGGACTTCGGTATGCCGAAAAGAGAGCGGCCGACCTGGATCAGATCTATCAGAAAAAACTTGAGGGTGAAAAGGATACTGAATGAGTAGAACAAGTCCTTCGGAAGGGAAGCTCGTCGGGTTTTTACGAAATCGCTATCCTGCAAGCGAATACATCGTTCTCGAACAGGTTCGCAGCGGCAATACCATCCATGATCGGACTGCCGATGCGCTCGCGATTGGTCTCTGGAAAAGCAGGGATATGTCTATTTCAGGCTTTGAACTCAAGGCTAATAGAGCCGGATGGCTCAAGGAGCTGGAGCACCCCGCAAAGGCTGAGCAAATAGCACAATATTGCGACCATTGGTGGCTCGTGGCCTCCGATGAAACCATTGTAAAACCCAAGGAACTTCCGAAGCCTTGGGGCCTTTATATCCCCGATGGGAAAAGTCTTAAGGTCGTTGTGGAGGCTCCTAAACTCACGCCAGTACCTCTCGATAAAATGTTTCTTTCGTGTTTGATGAGAAGTCTTATTGATAAAAATCCTGCCGAACTAAACCAAGAACAACTGAAGGCTGCACATGCCGAGGGATATCTACTGGGGCTTTCCGAAGGGGAATCCAGAGCGACTACAGGGAAAGACAAAATTATTGAATGGCTCAATGGAGAATTGCATCGCAAGAACATGAAGTTGGAGGCGTTGGAGCAGGAGTTCAAGCTGGATCTGCTATTGGATGATGAAGAACTGAGAATCTGGGGTGAAATTATCAAGGATGTAACAAAGCTTCACCCTGACCTCCGGCGAAATAAGTCATCCCTGCATGCAATCATTACGGCGCTCTACTCGATAAGCACTGCATCTTTTGAAAATATGGCGAAGCAGTATATGAGGCTCAATACGCATGCGGATGCATTGTCCAAAATAATTTCGGAAAAGGTGCAGGCTATCCAATTACTACAAGAAGACACAAAGCATCTTGAAGACTGAAAACAACTTCTTCCATAACAGTCCCCGGGACTGGTCCCCGCGCCTGGCGCGCGGCCTCCGGATGCTCCGCCAGCTCCACGACCTTTTCCCGAAGCACATGCTCCAGCGGTATTGTGAACCGTGCCAATGGAAGGTTGGTTCTGTTCACGTCGTAAGAACTCTTCGGGGCGATGAGGAGTTCCTGCTGGCCTTCACCGTAGCTTTCGAGAAGGAGGGTCCTCACGGAGCCTACATCCAGCACGATGGAGTCTGGATCACCAGGGAGGGGGTGATCGATGTGGGAAGCTGGATCCGGAGGCTGCTGACCGAGGGGATGCCTGCCTATCCGGATCTGGCGGGGCGTTGGCCATGGTGATGCCGGCTGAAAACCTTCGTCGGACCTATCTCTACTGGGACAACCGCTCTCGGCCGCCGGCGCTCGTCTTCTCCTGCCAGGTGCTCAACATTCTCGAGGCCGACCGGCTGTACAAGGAGGCTACGAAGCAGGATCCGGTGAAGCAGCCGTGGGTGGGATGCGAAAGGGTGGAGGAATGATCGCGCTAAAGGATCCCGTCTTCAACAGCAAAGGGCCGCGGGACTGGAGTCCTCGGGTGGATGCGGCGCTCCGGAAAGTGGAATTCCTGGTATCGCTCATCCCTCCGGAGGTCCTGGACACCTCCCCTCCCAGGGAATGCCAGTGGGATTCTCTCACCGGGAAGGAAATGTGCCTTGCGGTCGTGGTGAGGTCCCGGAAGTGGAAGAAACCCTGGACGCCGGAACAGTTCGAGCTTCTGAACGACAACATCTGGATCGGGGATGATGGCCGGATCGTCACCGAATGCGGAATCAGGGAGCTTCTATCTGGAGAGGTCGAAGGATACGAGCACCTGGCCGGCCGATGGGAAACATGGCTGGAGGCCTGCATGGACAGAAGCAGCGTCCGGACTCGAATCCGTAGGTGAATTATGGTCTGGAATGCTCTCAGTCTCGAATCCGGGGGGCAGGGGGTTCCGGGCCCCCGCGATTGGTGGCCCCGGATCGAGGAGGGGAAAGAGGCCCTCAAGATCCTGAAGAAGGCCATTCCGGCCGAGATGGTGGTGTCGATGGAGGAGATCCGGGAGACCAACTGGCCGGCGATCACCCGGCTGGCGGAGGAGGAGCTCGGCTTCATCATCAAACTGGGAAAGGAATACCACCTTCTTTTTCTCGACCGGAAGGGGATCCGGATGGACATCACGGTCTCCCGCGCCTTCCACTTCGAATTCATCCCATGACCGACCCACGAGTCGTCATACTCCCATTCCCGGACGGTCCCCGGGATTGGTCTCCCCGCATGGACTGGCCGCTCCGGATGATCGAGCGGATACGGGCGGTGATTCCGAAGGAGATGCTGATCGAAGAGGGGGCTGTCCTGAATCCCTACGGCTTCATGACTCACGAGGTCGGTCAGATCTACAACTATGCACACTTTGAGGACGGCGTAAAGGTTCGCAGCCAAAATTACAAGGTCATGTTCCTGGTGAAGTTCAAGCAAGAGGTGGAGGAGGTCAGTCTGGGGGACAAAGGGGCGATCACCCTGGGAGTGAGCGTGAGCCAGCTCCTGGATGGCCTTCTTCCCGGCTACGAGTACATGGGGGACATCAATCCGTTCAAGAACCCCTAGGCAAGCTGGCGGGCGAGGTAGAGGAGCTTCGCCGGGTTCCGCTCGAGGGCGCTGTAGAGGATCTTGGGACAGTCCTTCTTGGTCACCATCTCGGTTTCCCATTCGCTAATAGTCCGCTGCGCGATCCCGGTCAGGCGCGAGAGTTTGCTCATGGAGACCCCTCCCCGCTCGCGCGCGGCCGCCGCGCGGCCTTCTTGCCAGTCCCCCAGATCCGGCTTTCCGAAGAGCTTGACCGCAGCCTCGGGGAACTTCTCGAGCAAGCGGAGAAGAAAGGCCGAACAGGCGGCGGGGGTGGTGGATCCGCGCAGCCAGGAGGCGACGCTCTGGGTTTCGATCCCCAGGTACCGGGCCAGATCCCCGGTCTTCCAGTCGACCGTGTTCATGAGCGTCAGGAGCCGGTCCTTCGGCCATTCCGGAGGTGACTCCTCCACTTCCTCGGCCGCTACGAACCCCAGCAGGTCGGCCATCTCATCCGGATGGTCCTCGATGAGATCGAGGAGCACTGCGTGACAGCTCATCGGAGCCGAGTGTCCCTGCTCCCAGTTTACGATCGCATCAGGATTCGTGGAAAGGAGGTCCGCGAAGTCGGCGAGAGTGAGGGCGAAGGCCTTTCTCATGGCCCGGACGCGGTCCGGCCAGGGCGCCCGATCTTTGGTGGTCGTGAGGCGTTCCTGGAGGAGGGGGAGGATCCGGTCGACATCGGCCTCCAGGAGCTGGAGCAGGAACTTGCAGGTGCCGAAGTCGATATAGCCGGTCTTCTCCCATTCGCTGATGGTCGAACGGTCGACGCCGAGGAGCAGGGCGAGATCGCGCTTGGTGATCTCGAGCTTGTGGAAGAGCCATCCCAGGAGCTCCTTCACCTCGACCGGCGTCATCGTGGATGAGTATAGCCGGAAGCTCAGTATTGGGAAAGGATGGTGCTGAGGAGGCTTTCGCGGTAGCGGTCGAAGAGTTCGAGGGCGTACTTCCGGTCCTTCCCGGCCTCCTCCCGGATGGAAGCGGCCGAGATGGCGATCATGGCCTGGAGGATCTGTTCAGGCTCGACTCCATGCCGGTCGGCCACCTTGAGGAACTCCGTGGCTATCGCCTGGACCACGGGCCGGTCTTCGGGTTTGGCGAGACTCACTTCCCCCTCCTGACTTCCTGAAACACCCTGATCACTCCATCCCAGTTTCAATCCAAGACCCTTCCACCCCACGTTGGAGATCGAAGCTCGTTTCAATCCTTGCGACTTTCGTAGCGTCGTCTTCGGTGCTCTTTCAATCCCCGCCAAGCATTACATCATCCGAGGCCCTCTCATGATTTCAATCCGCAGTGATTCTAGATCTTCTCACGACACGGTTTCAATCCTTCTACTGCGGGAACAGAAATTTCGGCAGGATCAACAGGATTTCAATCCATCGAAAAACATCCGAACGACGACGTAATCTTCTTTCAATCCTCGGGCACCTTCATGTCCGCCGGGTCCTGGTGTTTTCAATCCTCACGACAGATCCAAGAAGTGTCGGAGTCGGCGTCAGTTTTCAATCCGGTTTCGGAGTACGAGACTCCCGCTGTCCTCATTTCAATCCGATCATACCCCCTCGAGTCTCGATGATTCCCCGCCAGGCGTTTCAATCCTCAAAAACACCCTCGAAATCCGATCGTTTACCCCTGGGTATTGGAGCGGGAAAAAGAGCCCTTTTCCACCTCTTTCACGGCTCGATCCTCTTGTAAGGCATTTTGCAGGCATCGCACTGGGAGCTCCACAGATCGGTCCCCTCCACCCGGACGATCCTGGAAGGAAGGCGTTCGGGGTCGATGGGAACGGTCCCGAAGGGCTGCCCATCCGGCCAGGTATAGACGAACGCCTTCCGGCCGCAAGGGCAGGGATGAGGTTTTACCAGCAGCGTAAATCCGCCGACGCTCCATTCGCCGACGTGGTCGAGAGGCTTTCGGATTTTGCCAGCCCTGCTGAGCAGATTGATCGCATCTTCATATTCCGCTTGCCGGCTGGGACTCTTCCTCCAGGCCTCCATGGACTCTTCGGTCAGCTTCATCCGTTTGAATTTCTCAAGATCCGCCTGCCGGCGAGCTTCCTCTGAAAGACGGCGTTCCTCGCGGATCCGGATGCACTGCGGACAGTCCTTTTCCCCTTCGCTTGATTCCACAAACCAGGAGATCCCCTTGGAGAGGATGTCCTTCCCGTTGATGACCACCCAAGGGACCCCGCGGATCCTGGCAGAAGCGCTGTGTCCGTGGTGCTTGAGTCCGGAGATCGTGACGGCCAGGATCGGATTGTCCTTCGGATCCAGAAACATGACATCGACCAGTTCACCCGAAGGCATCGTGTAGTTCTGCACGGGTCTGGCGCCTGAAGGGATGGGGACCTGGTGGACCCCCTTGCAGACGCCTGGGCAGACGCGGTCGAGTCTTGGCGGCGCAGTACCGGAAAATTTGTCGATCAGAAGCCGCTGCCCGATCCTCTTTAGAACGGCTTCTCGAGAACAGGAGACATTCGGAAAATGGGCGAAGTGGGACTCCTTCACGATCCCGTGACGAAAAAGGACCTTCGACAGACATCCCGGACAGCGGTAAGGAACGCCTTTCTCCCCGCGCTCGTAGGCGATCATATCGCCCTTGGTGTCCAGAGCGTAGGGAAGCTCGAAGGTCACGCCTCATGCTCCGTGAGATCGTTCATCGTTTGGTAGCCGTGCTGCTGATTTCAATCCGCTTTCCAGCGTATCCATTCGCTTCCAACCGAAGTTTCAATCCCCCTCAAGTCTTCCTCTTGAGGACATACAGGGATTCGTGAAGACCCCACCAGGTCGGGACCTGGTATTCCTTCACGGTTTCCCATCCTTGATCGAGAGTCTCATGGAACTTCCTGTCGCCGGTGCATCCGCCCCATTCCCCGATATAGACCAGGGTGTTTCCCTTGTAGAGGGACAGGGTCTCGTTCGGCCAGGACTCGTCGTAGTCCGGCCAGGAGAGGAGGAGGGTCTTCTCCCGGTGGGCGCCGCCGGCGAGCGCCTTCTCATGGGTCGCGATTTCAACCTCCGAATGGGATCCGAACTTGAAGCCGTGCTGATAGGTTCCCGTGCGCGAGTCGTAGGCCGCGACCGGAACCCGAAGGATTCGGAGAAGCTTGGCCCAGTATCCGCTCCCGGCGCCGATCTCGACCACTCCCTCGGGACTGTGCTTTTGGATGATGCCGAGCGCGATCCGGTCGGGGACGGCGAATCCCCAGAGGGAAACCGCGACATGACGGAGCACCAGGTTGGACATCGTGCCTGACAGGATGTCGGTCGGACACCTCCGAAGACAGATCCCCACCTCCTCCTTCATGGCCGGATCCAGATCCCCTTCCACCAGCTCCTTGACGAGAAGTTCCGGCTCCGACTGGGCCCGCGCCCAGAAGACGAGGAACGGATTCTCCTGCAAATCCCACGAGTGGATCCTGTAGGACTTCCGCTGATAGGAGAACCTCATCAACTCCGGAAGCTCGATCACCGTTTTCATGATTTTTCCATGTGTGTCAGGTACGTCGTGTTATTTCAATCCCGGAAACGCCCGTTCTTTCTGTCATTTCAATCCGCTGCTTCCGCCATCCCTCTCATTCCCGCGTCGACGTTTCTTTCAATCCCGGCAAGTACCCGGCTATCTGTACTTTCAATCCATGTCGCTGCCACCTATTGCGGCGCCTGGCATTTTCAATCCGTAGTGCGAGGATGCCTCCGATCGCGACCTTTCAATCCATTCACCGCCCACGATCTTTCCCGCAGTTTCAAGTTTTCAATCCCTCCGGACTTATTTACGGCCCTTCGACTTCTTTGTCAGATCGAGATATCTCTTCCGGGCCGCTTCGAGCAAGGAATTCCGGGCCTCCTCTTCGGATCCACCAAAGACTCTCTTCACGATCCTTTCCCATTCCCTGCTGTGGACCCGGACTCCCAGCAGCACCGAATGTCCCCCTTCCTTGGGCTCCCGGTAGGGAGGGCAACCCATCATCCGGATGTGCGGAGAGTGCGCGATGTCCGCGGCGCAGCGGCAGTACACGGAGCCCGACGCCACGATCTTCTCCATGTCCTTCTCCCAAAATCGATCAAGGTTCCCGGCTGGGCCTATGAATTTCAATCCTCAAACCGCCGCGCAGGCTGCTGACATCACACAGCTATTTCAATCCTGAGATCGTCCGTAGTCCATCCCAGCTAATGTTTCAATCCACTGGTACGGGTTAACTCATCCAGGATGTCGAATTTCAATCCTCCGAAATCATCTGCCTTGTTTGCGGTGGTCGATTTCAATCCGGGGATTTCTCGCCTGATCCCCATCATCGTAACGGGGATTCCATTTCAATCCTCTGAAGGTACCGAAACTTCGACGGACAAGTATTTCAATCCTCTCGAACCTCGGGTCATACGCCCCGTAACTAGTGTTTCAATCCATGAGAAAGCCGGCGGATCCGCTTCGCCTCCAACCCATTTCAATCCATCATAGGGAATTCCGGCATCCAACCCGGGTTTCAATCCTTAAATTTTCGTGGGAACCTGGACCCGGAACAGTTCTTTCCCCTCCCGATCCAGCCCCATGAGATAGAGCCCCTCCTTCGGGGCTTTGATGTCGATGTGGATGGGGAGCCGCACCCCGTTCACCTGAAGTTCGCTGATCTGAACATGCTCCCACTCGAGGGGCTTCTTGACATTCGAGCTTTTCATGGCTCTCCGCCTTCCTGATGGTAGCTAATTTCAATCCGCCGGTCGGTCAGGGAACGGTCTGGCCAAAGGGCAGCCTCCGGTACCAGCAGCACTCCTCGAGTTCCTTCGCCACGCTTTCCAGGATGTCCTCCGGAAGCCCCTCCGGCGGTCTCCGGTGGAAGTCCAC
>Ga0187777_10002108_pt1 | contig 12790 bp, 11 predicted proteins | sample 1015_Q2_SP5_10_M_FD_132416 | JGI IMG/M metagenome (GOLD analysis project Ga0187777, IMG submission 132416) | Tropical peat soil microbial communities from peatlands in Department of Meta, Colombia - 1015_Q2_SP5_10_MG | ecosystem: Environmental > Terrestrial > Soil > Wetlands > Peat | place...
ATTGTCTCCGACATTACGGCCGACTTCATCGGGCACGTCTCTCCACAGTTGACGCTGTCCGGCGGACCGCGCATCACCTTCGCCAGCACGCGCGCGACCGCGCCCTATTTCAGCATCACGCCCGCACAATCGGCCGGCTCCGGCCTGCCGGTGTTCGATGCCAAGGGCGGCGTGCGCTCGATCGGTGCGGGTGCGCAGGCGCGCTATCTGTGGAACCGGCAATGGGGCACGCACGTGTTCGTCGAATACGAGCGCCTGGAAGGCGACGCGAAAAACTCGCCGCTGGTCAGCCTGCGCGGTTCGCCCGATCAATGGACGTTCGGGTTCGGCATCACCTATGCCTTCGACGTGAAGGCGTTGTGGTGAGAGGCACGGATTCGACCGTCAGCGCCCCTCGCGCCGGGTCATAAACGCCAATCGTTCGAACAAGTGGACGTCCTGCTCGTTCTTGAGCAGCGCGCCGTGCAACGGCGGGATCAGTTTTTTGGGATCGCGCTCGCGCAACGTCTCCGGGCCGATGTCCTCGACCAGCAGCAGTTTCAACCAGTCGAGCAGTTCCGAGGTCGAGGGCTTTTTCTTCAAGCCCGGCACCTCGCGCACCTCGTAGAACAGCTTCAGCGCATCCGAAACCAGCCGCTGCTTGATGCCCGGAAAGTGCACCTCGATGATGGCGCGCATGGTGTCGGCATCGGGGAAGCGGATGTAGTGGAAGAAGCAGCGCCGCAGGAAGGCGTCGGGCAGCTCCTTCTCGTTGTTCGACGTGATGATCACGATCGGGCGGCGGCGGGCTTTGACCGTCTCGGCGGTTTCGTAGACGAAGAATTCCATGCGATCGAGTTCGAGCAACAGGTCGTTGGGGAATTCGATGTCGGCCTTGTCGATTTCGTCGATCAGCAGAACCGGGCGCGCGTCGGAGACGAAGGCGTCCCACAATTTGCCGCGCTTGATGTAGTTGCGGATGTCGTGCACGCGCGCATCGCCGAGCTGGCTGTCGCGAAGGCGCGAGACCGCGTCGTATTCGTAGAGACCCTGCAGCGCCTTGGTGGTCGACTTGATGTGCCATTCGATCAGCGGTGCGCCGATAGCCTTGGCGATTTCCAGCGCGAGCACGGTCTTGCCGGTGCCGGGTTCGCCTTTCACCAGCAGCGGCCGCTCGAGCGTGATGGCAGCATTGACGGCGACCTTGAGATCGTCGGTTGCAACGTAACCGCTGGTGCCTTCGAAGCGCATAGTGCCCTCGCGCGAGAGCGCGGACCTTAGTGAGCGGCCATGACATGAGCAAGGCGCCAGGCGAACGGCAAATTCTGCCGGGCGAAGGCGCTTCCTGCCGGGTCAGGCGCCTCGCGCTTTCGTTATAACTGATTGATTATTCACGCTATTATCCATGGCGCGCGGTTTGCAACGGCACTGCCGGATGTGTGTCCGCCGGCGCGCGTATTGCGTCCGGCCGTTCGGATTTGGAGACGATGTCATGGGTATCTTCGACGCTCTTACGACCGCCGTATCAGGCCTGGGCGCGCAGGCGTACGCTCTGCAAAATATATCCGGCAATATCGCGAACTCGCAGACCACCGCCTACAAGCGTATCAACACCAGCTTCGAGGATCTCATCGGCGATAACCTGCCGAGCAAACAGATCGCCGGCGGCGTGCTTGCGAGCTCGGTGCCGACCAACAACGTGCAGGGCGATCTGCAGAACACGTCGACGCCGACGTTCATGGCGATCAACGGCAACGGTTATTTCATCGTGCAGAAGCCGGCGGATTTCTCCGGCGGCCAGCCGGTGTTCGGCGGCGTCAACCTCTACACGCGCCGCGGCGACTTCCAGCAGGACAAGAACGGCTTCCTGGTGAACCAGGCCGGCTATTACCTGATGGGCATTCCGGTCGACCCGACCACCGGCAATCCGGTGGGCAGCGTGCCTACGGTGCTGCAATTCACCAATAACCTGATCCCGGCGCAGGCGACGACGCAGATCCAATACAACGCCAACCTTCCGAGCGATCCGATCACCCCGAACACGACAGCCGGCTCGCCCACATCCAATTTGCTCGATCCCGCGACCTTCACGTCCAATCCGACTGTCGGCGCAGCAACGGCCGCAGTGCTCACCGGCGCCAACGGAACATTCAACGACGACATCGTCGGCCCGCCGATCAACGCGAGCCTCGATGCGGCGGTCGGCGGAAAATCGATCACCGTGACGGTCGGCAACAATCCGCCCACCACCATCAATTTTGCGGCCAACGGCAACAGTCTGGCGGCCCTGCAAACCGCCTTGAAGGCGGTGCCCGGTGTCAATGCCGGCGCGACCTCGGTGGTTACCGGACAAGCCGGCGCCAACAACGGCAAGATCACGATCACGGCGGGCAACACCAACGATACGATCACGCTGACTGAAAGCGTGCCCGGCGTGCTGGCGGCGCTCGGCATAGCAAATCCGACTGCGCTGCCCACCAATGGAACGGTTTTCGGTATCGACGAGACGACCTTTGTCAACGAGTCGGTAGCGGGCGGATCGATCACCACCTATGACGGCGTCGGCGCGCCGGTGAACATGCAGTTCCGCTGGGCCAAGGTGGATAGCGTGGCCAACGGCGGGGTCGACACGTGGAATCTTTTCTATCAGGTGAACACGAATCCGGCCAACACGGATCCCACCTGGATCAATGCCGGCACCAATTTCGTTTTCGACTCGGCCGGAAATCTCAATCCGCCGGTCAGCAGCCTGACGCTCAACAACGTCACCGTCGACGGTCAGACGCTCGGGACGGTGGGCGTGGTCTTCGGCGCGGGCGGGATCACCCAGTTCGCCAACACCAACGGCACGGTCCAGGTCAACCTGATCGATCAGAACGGCGCGCCGGCAGGGCAGCTGCAGTCGGTCGCGGTCGATGACCAGGGACGCATCGTCGGCAGCTATTCGAACGGCCGGATCATTCCGCTTGCAGTCGTCACGCTCGCGAATTTCAACGGGCAAAACTATCTGAAGCGGCTCGACGGCGGCGCCTACGGGGAAACCGCGGATTCCGGGCCGCCCATTCTCAATGCAACGGGCAAGATCGTCGGCAGCACGCTGGAAGCATCCAATACCGATATCGCGGACGAATTCAGCAAGCTGATCGTGACGCAGCAGGCCTATTCCGCCAACACGCGCATCATCACCACGACCAATTCGATGGTCCAGGATCTGCTCAACGTGATCCGCTGATGGCGGCCGGCGCGGCGCACAGAACTGATTTGATCATGCGTGCAGGTCGAGCATGAGTCTGACACAGGCGCTCAATACCGCCTTGGCCGGTCTGCAGGTGACGCAGACGGGCCTTTCGGTCGTCGCCGGCAATGTCGCCAACGTGCAGACGCCGGACTATGTCCGCAAGACGCTCGATCAGGTCGAGACCGGCGCGGGCAATATCATCAGCGTCCGCACGGCGGGCATCGACCGCCAGCTCAACGAACTGATCCAGACGCAGCTGCGGACGGAAACGTCCGGCGGATCGTATGCGGACACGCTCGCCAGCCTCTTCAGTCAGCTACAAACCGTCTACGGGACGCCCGGATCGTCAACCGGACTCGATACGCTGTTCAATAATTTCACCACGGCCTTGCAGGGCCTGATGGCGGCGCCGAACTCGGTGACGGCGCAAAACAACGTGATCAACACCGCCAGCATCGTGGCGCAGCAGCTCAACTCCATGAGCGGCGGAATTCAGACGCTGCGCACCGCGGCGGAGCAGGCTATTGCCTCCGATGTAGAGACCGCCAACAACGCGCTGCAGAAAATCTCGGACATCAACAAGCAACTGGCCACTTCGATTACAGACGATGCCACTTCGGCTTCGCTGAAGGATCAGCGTGATTCCTATGTCGATCAGCTCTCAAAACTGATGGGCATCAAGGTGGTCGATGGTGACAACAATCAAATCTCGGTCTTCACCAACAACGGCATTCAATTGGTTGGTGCCTCGGCGGTGCAGCTGTCGTTCGACGCACGCGGAACGCTGACGCCAAATGCGGCGTGGAACGCGGACCCGACTTTGCGCGGGGTTGGAACGATCACGCTAACGAATCCCGGTGGCAGCTCAATGGATCTGATAGCGGCCGGTGCGTTCAATTCCGGAGAGATTGGCGGGTATCTGCAAATGCGGGACCAAATTCTTCCGCAGGCGCAACTTCAACTGGATGATTTTGCCGCGCAAATGTCGCAGACGGCCTCCAACCTGACGACGGACGGCACCGCGGCCAGCGCCGGCGGCGCGACGGGCTTCTCCGTCGATACCGGAGCACTGCAAAACGGAAACGCGATTCAGTTCACCTATACGGACGCTTCGAACGTCTCGCACAACGTGACTGTGGTGCGTGTGGACGATCCGTCCGTTCTGCCGCTGGTGAATACGGTTACGGCCGATCCCAATGACCAGGTCATCGGGGTCGATTTTTCCGGCGGCATGGCTTCTGTCGTCAACCAGCTCAACACCGCGCTCGGGTCGACCGGCCTGCAATTTGCCAATCCGACCGGGACGGTGCTGCGCATCCTCAATGACGTCGCCAACACGATCAGCGTCGATTCCGCCTCGACCACGCAGACCGTGACGTCTCTCACCAGCGGCAATGCGCAATTGCCGCTGTTCACCGACGGCACGAGGGCGTTCACGGGAGCGATCACGGCCGGCGGCTCGCAGCTCACCGGCTTTGCCTCCCGCATCACCGTCAACGGGGCGTTGACCGCCAATCCGGCAAACCTCGTCATTTATCAAACGTCGCCGCCAACGTCGACCGGAGACTCGACGCGGCCGGCCTTCCTGTACGATCAGATCGCAAATTCGTCGCACACATTTTCTCCGGATACGGGGATCGGCGGAGCGTCGTCGCCTTTTTCGGGATCGCTGTCGACTTATCTCGGGCAGGTCGTGTCGTTTCAGGGCCAAGCGGCGGATAACGCCAATAACCTCAAGAACGGCCAGGACGTCGTGGTCAATGCGCTGCAGCAGCGGCTTGACGCGGAATCCGGGGTCAACATCGATACGGAGATGACCAATCTCCTCAATCTGCAAAGTGCGTATGGGGCGAATGCGCGCGTGTTGAGCGCCGTGAAAGACATGTTCGCCATGCTCCTGAATATGTGAGGGTGCGATGGCCATCATGGGCATCACGAGCTCGGCGTCGGTGATCGTTCAATCGCTGGCGAGCTTGCGCAGCCAGCTTGACGATCTGCAACGGCAACTCGCCAGCGGCCAGAAGTCGGACACCTATGCCGGTCTTGGTTCGCAACGCGCGCTGACGGTCGGCCTGCAGGCGCAACTCGACGCCGCGAACGGCTTCAACGATACGATCACAAGCGTCGGAACACGCTTGAGCATCGCGCAGACCGCGCTCAGTTCGATCAGCCAAACGACGCAAAGCGTCCAGCAAGCCGTGGTGAAGCAGGACTTCACGCTCGGTCAGAACAACCAGACCGCCGATCAGCAGGCCGCACAGAGCCAGCTCGGTTCCGTGTTGGCTGCGCTCAATACGCAAGATGCAAACGGGTACATCTTCTCGGGATTGAGCCCCGATCAGGCCGCGGTCGACTCGCTCGATCACATCCTGAATGGAAACGGCAGCGCGGCCGGCTTCAAGCAGGTGCTGGCCGAGCGCAAACAGGCCGATCTCGGAACGAATGGCCTGGGCCGGCTGGTCATACCGGCGCCGGGTGCCGCGAATATCGTCGGCGCCGGCGCGACGATTTCTCCCGACGCGCCGGCGTCGGTCACGGGAACGACGGATATCTCCACGCTGCTGTCGGCGGGCGGCAATCTGGTGATCAACGGCAAGACCATTGTGGTCAATCCCGGCGATAATGCCGCAACGATCATCAAGTCCATCAACGACCAATCCAGCGCCACCGGCGTAACGGCGTCGCTCAACGGCTCCAACCATCTCGTGCTCACAAGCGCGGACCCGGACACCCCCGTCACTGTCGGTGGCGCAACGTCCGCGAATTTGCTCGCCGAACTTGGCGTCGCCGCTACGACGACCAATCCGACCAACATTCTCACGCAGGGCAAAGCCGCGGCCGGGCAAACGCTCGTCATCACGGTCGGGGCCAATCCGCCGCTTACGATCACGTTCGGAAACGGGCTGGGTCAGGTTTCGACGCTGGCAGAACTGACCTCCGCGCTCACGGGATTGCAAAGCGGATCAGCGACGGTCGATCCGAACACCGGCAATGTGTCGATCACCGCGCTCAACAATACCGACTCGATCACCGTTGGCGGCACGGCGACGGCGGCAAACTTCGGCATCGGCGTGGCGAATGCCGCGCCGGGCGCGACAACGAGCTTCACGCTGCGCGAAGATGCTGCGGATTCGCCATTCGGCCTCAAGCTTGCCAGCGCCACCTCGAATTTGGCCGGCGCAACAGTCAGCGGCCCCAGCGGATCTCCGGCAAAAATCTCCGTCAGTCTCGCCGCCAACCCCAATGATGGCGAAACGCTCAACCTGTCATTTACGCTTCCCGACGGTTCGACCGAAAATCTCACGCTCACCGCGACGACGAAGAACCCGCCGGAGCAAAATCAGTTTCTCATCGGCGCCAATCCGGCCGCAACCACGGCCAACCTGCAAGCGGCCGTGACGGCAGGCATCACACAGATCGCCGACACGTCGCTGGTGGCGGCTTCCGCGATCGCCGCAGGCAACGACTTTTTCGATACGGATGCCGATCACCCGCCGCAACGGGTCAACGGGCCGCCTTTCGGTACGGCAACGTCGCTGGTTGACGGCACCGCGGCCAACACGGTGTCGTGGTACACCGGCGAAGCGGGCTCGGCTTCGGCACGCGCTACGGCGGTGGCGCGCATCGATCCTGCGGTCACGATATCGTTCGGCATGCGCGCCAATGAGCAGGCGCTGACGGCGGCGGTGAAGAATATCGCCGTGTTTGCCTCCGTCAGCTTTTCGCCGACCGACCCGAATTCGTCGGCGCAATTTAGTGCACTCGCGTCGCGCCTGGCGCAGAACTTCTCGCCGCCGCAAGGGACGCAGACGGTATCGGATATTTCGAACGCGATCGCCAACGCGCAGATCATGTCGCAAAACGCGCAGGATCTTCACAAACAGGCGACGCAGACGCTCACCGATTTCCTGCAAAAGATTGAAAACGTATCGCCGGATCAGGTCGGCACCGAACTGCTTTCGGTGCAGACGGCCCTGCAAGCCTCGCTGCAGACCACGGCGATGCTCTCGAAATTGAGCCTGATCAACTATCTACCGATAAGTTAGACCTTCGCGCGCAGGCCCGCTGCCAGATTACGATTGATGTTGATCAGCGAGGCCAAAGCCTCACGGCGCGGGTTGGCCATCACCGAGAACGTATGTTTCATGATGAAAACGCCGAGGCTGGCAACATTTTCGCGGATCTCGACCGGCAACTGATGGTCCGGACTGGTGACCGAATCCAGAAAAACGGTCCAGAGCTTGCGGTTATAGGTCAGCGCTTCGAACAGCCCCGATTTGTCGCGCTCCCAGGAGTCGGAAATCGCTTGCAATTGCGCGGCGGCCTTGAGCAGCAGATTGGCTTCGAGGTCACGCGGACTTGCAATCTCCTTCGCTACGGTCCGGTAGGCGTCGGCGGCGGCGCGCATGGTCGAGGAGCTCCTGTTCGTATGCGATCAGTTTCTTGGTCTGCTTCAGGGCCTTATAGAACTCGCCCGTTAAGATATGATTGTTGATGTTCTCGATGAGCCGCCACGTGGAGGGCGCAGCCTGCACAAGATCGCGCACGAGTTGGAAGTAGGTTTCGTTGTGCTCACGCGCATTCTTCGAGAGGTACATCAATTGCACGGCGAGGTAGATGCGCTTGGCCGGTGTATCTGCGGTCTCCGGAGTGAGGATGTCCTTGCCGCGCAGGATCGGTGTTTTGCCTTCGATCAGCAGCTGGGTTCTTTGATTGGAATTGGTGATGAGGCAATCACCCACGATGAGACGTTCACCTGCTTTGAGGTCGACCTTGAGCGCCATGATCCGTGTCCGGAATTCGCTGGACCAATCGTCCACGAGTATCATTAATGGGATGTAAAATTCGCGCGGCGATGAAGCCGGCATGGTTCATTATTCGCAGTATGACGCAGACACGATTTGTTCAGCATAACCGAGGCGCGGCCGGACGATGGCCATAACAATTCATTAAGCACGACTTTTCATCACTCTCTTATTTTTTGTGGCCATATTCGGGCCAACCAGGAGAGTAGCTCCTGGCTTTGTTTTTGACCTTAGAAAAAGGAACCTACCATGGCTACCATCGTCCTTACCGCTGCAATGCGGGCAAACCTTGCCTCATTGCAGACCACGGCAACGTTGCTTGGTCAGACCCAGGAACGCCTCGCCACCGGCAACAAAGTCAACACTGCTCTCGACAACCCGTCGTCCTTCTTCGCCGCCCAGAGTTTGAACAACCGCGCCAGCGACTTGTCTTCTCTGCTCGACGGAATGGGCCAGGCCATTCAAGCGCTGCAAGCGGCCAACGACGGCATCACGACCCTGACTTCTCTCGCCAACCAGGCAAAGTCCATTGCCCAGTCGGCGCTGTCGGAAGCATCGGGTGGTGCCTTCTACAAGGGCACCGTCAGTCTAACCGCTGCTCAGCAGACCGACCTCACCACCGGTGGTCTCACAGCGAACGGTGACAAATTCTCGGTTCAGGTCGGAACCGGACCGGTGACCACGTTTACGATCGCGACCGGTGAAACCATCGCGACACTGGAAGCTCAGCTGAATACGATCAGCGGCCTGTCAGTGACCAGCGTTGCCGACCCCGCCAACTCGGGCCAGGTCTTCGTCCAGGTGCAGACCACCAACGGTCAGACGGTCAAGTTCCTGAACGTCACCAACACGCCCGCAACGGCGATCTTCGGCGCCGGTGTGCTGAACGGCGGTAACGCTCTTGCCGCCACCAACGTCACGCCGACCGACGAGCTCGCGCTGGAGACGTCGTACAACGCGATCCGTACCCAGATCGACAACCTGGTGAAAGACACGAGCTACAGCGGCAAGAACCTGCTGAACGGCGACTCGTTGACGGTGCAGTTCAACGAGAAGAATACCACCTCGCTCACGATCACCGGCACGAAGCGCGACTCGACCGGTCTGACGATCGCGGCGGCGGCGTTTGATACGGTCGCCCACATCCAGAGCAGCCTGACGGATATTCAGAACGCCTTGGGTTACCTGCGTCAGGATGGCACCAGCTACGGCAACAACCTTGCCGTTATTCAGGCCCGTCAGGACTTTACCAACTCCCTGATCGGAACCCTCAAGGACGGTGCAAGTTCGCTGACCATCGCCGACAAGAACGAGGAAGGCGCCAACCTCCTTGCTCTGCAGACACAGCAGCAGCTTGGTATTCAGTCGCTTGCCCTCGCCTCGCAGGCGAACCAGTCGGTGCTCCGTCTGTTCGCCTAATCGGCGGCAGAATAGGAAATCCAGGAAGGGCCGGCGGGATAAAATCCCGCCGGTTCTTTTTTTACGCTTTGTTAATCCTTTATGCACCGTTAATCGGCCGGAAGCGAATAGTCCGCAGAATTCCCTCCATCCGATTCGGGTTGCACCACCCGAGGCATTTGCAGGGGGATCCAACGTGTCGATGGCGGTCAATTATCTTCCCGAAGTTCGCGAGCAGTACGAGGAATTTCCCTATCCGGAACGCAACCCGGCGGACGAGATAAAGCAATTCTGGTCGACCTATCTGTCGCGGCTCGATGCCGTCAATCACTTTTGTCACCGGGGCAGACAGGACTTCAACAACTTCCGCGTCCTGATCGCCGGCGGCGGCACCGGCGACAACGCGATCTCCTGGGCCGAACAGCTCAGGGACAAGGAGAATTGCGAAGTCGTCTACCTTGATATGAGCACGGCCAGCACGAACATCGCCAAGAAACGCGCAGCCGTCCGAAAACTGACGGATATCAAGTGGGTCAACGATAGCATTTTGAATATTCCGGATCTGGGCCTCGGTCAATTCGATCATGTCGACTGCGCCGGCGTGCTCCACCATCTGGCGGATCCCGACGCCGGATTGGAAGCGCTTGTCTCGGTATTGAAACCAAACGGGGCGATGAGCCTCATGGTCTACGCGCCCTATGGGCGCACCGGCATATACGTGATCCAAAATCTCATGCGTCTCGTGAACGGCAAGGAAGAGAGCCCGCGCCAGAAAATCAAAAATACCAAAGCAATTCTGGAATCCCTGCCGATATACCACACCTACAAAGTCGCCAGGCAATTGAAGACGCTGACCTATAACGACGAAACAAACGCGGCCGGCATCTACGACATGTTCCTGCATACGCAGGATCGCGCCTATACGATCCTGGAAGTTCATGATTGGCTGGAACGCTGCGGCCTGCAAATGGCCGGCGAACCCGGCAACTGTTACATCCAGGAAGAATACCTGCCGGAAACCCACATCAAGGACAAAAATCTCCTGAAGATCATCAAGGGATATCCGCTCAAGGTTCAGCAGGCCATCGGCGAAGCAATGGCAAACAGAATCGCCAAGCACGAGTTTTATGCCGTGCACAAGGCCGCAGGGGACACCGTTGCGCGGGTCACGGATAGAGATCTGGTCTTATGCAAGGGCATGAGCAACCAGATTTCCTTAGAAGAGCTGGCTGCGCTTGTGGTCAAGCACAGGGATTCGTTTACGGTCACTCTCGGCAATGACAAAGGAGGGAGCGAAACCAAAATCTATGTGCCGAAAGGAAAGTTCATCCAGCAGCTGCTGCGCCAGATCGACGGCAAACGCACGGTCGGCGAGATCATCGAGGCGGTCAGGAACGGCGAAGGGTTTGATAAAGGCAAGAAGGATGAAGAAACACTGCTGTTGCAGGACCTCGAGAGCCTTTTCGTAAGCCTCAATCGCGGTTATGCCGCTTTTCTGCGGGCCAAATCCGTTGCGCCGTTCACCGGCCTTCAGGAGATTCAAGACCGCCTGATAAGAAATCAGGTTCGGCGGCAATAAATATTGTCGACCGGACTTCCTGCGTTCCGATGTTGGAGAACGCGTCCGCGTCAGGTCAGAGTGTCGACGCTATTCGTATCCGACGGCGTGTTCGGATTTTGCCCCTTGGCAAGCGCACGGGCAGCTTCGGCGCGGGCATAGGCTTGCGCCCGCAGAAACGCCTGATCCGGCACCTGATGCAGGACCTGACGGGTGCGCGAGTCGAGCAGCCGGAAGACGACCTCGCGGGTTTGCGGGTCGATGATGGCATCGCGCGTGGTGGTGTCGGCTGGGGTCTGCGCCTGGCGCGGCTCGTTGCGCGCGGGCGCGCCGTCGGCGACGGGACCGACAGTCTTCGCGCCCGGAAGCTCGGTCGGCGCGGCCGGAATGACGCCAATAGCCGGCTCCGCGTGGGTCGTAGCCACGCTGGTCACCGGTTTGATCGTCAGTCCCGCGTCCATAACAGCCTCCTGGCTGCCGACACTGAATATTTCGTGGCTAGACGATCCAAATCCCCCGATCGTCCTGTGCCTCTTCCAAACCCCTTTCCACCGTTCTCGGACCATTTTTACGGCGGCGCGCTTAAGCTTTTCTTAGGAGTTATAGTTAAGCCAAGAGTGATTCGAGGCATCGCGGCATGATGCAAACAAAGTGTAAATGCAGTGCGGACAATCGTCCGAAGCTTCGCGGATCGCTCAATCTCAAGGCCGCAACGAAACGTTAAGCCTCGATATCGGCGTGAGGATCCGAGCCGGACAGGGCCGTGTCGTCGGGGGAGTCCGCGTGCGGCTCACGATGCGGCGCGTGCTGCTGATAGGCCCGCAGGCGCATCAGGGCCTGCTTCGGCGGTTGTTCGGCCGTATGATCGGCGCGGACGTCGATGGCGCTATAAAGCGCCTCGCGGCCTTCCGGATCGAGGACAACCTCACGGGCCGAGGCTTCGTTGTGGGCTCCATTGTCTTGCTTGGAGCCGTTGTCGCCGACCGCGGTGACGATTTTGGCGGCATCATGGTCAGTTTCGGCCGTCTCGCGAACCGTCACAGGATCGCGCAGCGCGTGATTCCTGGACATCACGCCGGGCCGAGGTTTGATCGTAAAGCCACTGTCCATGTCGGTCTCCCGGCACATCAGGCCGCGTGAACCCGAAACGAACGTTCAACACTCTATTAATAAATGCTGCGGAATTAACAATTCGTTAGTGGCGGCGTTGCAAGTGCGGCGATCCGCCGGTTTACAGCATTCGGCTGAGCGTGAGCGGCTGAGCGTGGCGCCGGTCCGGGCCGCTGGTCCGGCCGGACGCGCCGTAGCCTGCGGGGGTCGCTTTTCGCGCAAGCTGGTCCGATACGCCGCGCATGATGCCTTCCGATACGGCATGAGCGGTCGCCAGCACCGTGAGGTTCAGCTTCAAAACCGCATGAAACTCGTCGTGGCGTTTGCGCAAGGCAACGAGCACAGCCGGGGCGGATTGCGCGATATAGCTCTGGCTCGCCTTCAGGCGCTGGGTATCGACGAGATAGAGCTGCGAGAGTTCGTTTTTCGACGGCACGAGCCGCGCCGCCGCGCTGAGCTTGCCGGCGCGCACGAGCTTGGTTTCGTCCTCGACCAGCTCGAGCATGGTGTCCATCACCGCTATGAGATGCGAGATCACCATCTCGGCTTCGTTGGCCGATGCGACGGGTGCGAACGCAGGGATCGCCGCGGAGGGTGAAGGGGTCATGGCGCGGCTGCTCCTTGCGGCGCTGCGAGCGGCGTCGCGTTTTGCTTTTCCTGCTGCGCGAGCAGGAAGCTGTAGACATGGTTGGCGATGCCGAC
>Ga0187777_10002109_pt1 | contig 12786 bp, 7 predicted proteins | sample 1015_Q2_SP5_10_M_FD_132416 | JGI IMG/M metagenome (GOLD analysis project Ga0187777, IMG submission 132416) | Tropical peat soil microbial communities from peatlands in Department of Meta, Colombia - 1015_Q2_SP5_10_MG | ecosystem: Environmental > Terrestrial > Soil > Wetlands > Peat | place...
GAAGGCGTCGCCCTCGCCCGCGAACATGCGCGTGGGATCCTCGTTCTCGCGCTTGAAGGCGAACACGCCGGCGGTGAAGGGGAAGCTGCCGGGGACGTTCTCGCGAAGCTGCCAGCGCAGGATTTCGCCGTCGTCCTCGAACTTCGGCAGCGCGACCTTGGGCACGTGGGTGCCCGAGAGCGAGACAGTCGTGAGCGCAGTGCGGATCTCCCTGTTGCGGATCTTCACCACGTACTCGTCGCCGGTGTAGGCGGCCCGGGTCTGCGGCCACATCGCGAGGAGCTTCGCGCAGCGCGGATCGAGCTTCGCATCGCGGTCGGCCGCGAGCGCGTCCAGGATGCTTTCGGTGCTGCTCGTCGCCGCTTCGAGCTGGCGCGCCGCCTCCGCATCGGCCACGTGGCCGCTGGCGACAAGCTTGTCCTTGTACGCGAGCCCCTCGTCGACCATCGCCCGCACCGCCCTGAGCTGCTGGCGCTCGCGCGCGACCGTCGACTGCTCCTTCGCCCAGGCGTGATAGTTGCGCAGCGCCTCGGCGATCTCTGCGAGATAGCGCACGCGCGCGGGCGGGACGATAAGGTTCTGGTGGGTGGAGTATTTGGTGGTGACGCGAGGGAGTTTTCCCGCATGCGGTGCAACTTGGGCCCCGGGCTTCGCCGGGGCGACATCGGTCGCGAGCTTCAGCCCCTCCTGCGTCAGCCGCTCCGCGAGCGCGTGATAGAGCGCGGTGACGCCGTCGTCGTTGAAGCGCGCCGCGATCGTCCCGTACACCGGCATCCGGTCGGGCGGCTGCGCAAACTGCTCGCGGTTGCGCTGGTATTGCTTGCGCACGTCGCGCAGCGCGTCGGCCGCGCCCTTGCGGTCGAACTTGTTGATCGCGACGAAGTCCGCGAAGTCGAGCATGTCGATCTTCTCGAGCTGGCTCGCCGCGCCGAACTCGGGCGTCATCACGTAGAGCGTGCAGTCGGCGAGCGGAACGATCGCTGCGTCACCCTGGCCGATGCCCGAGGTCTCGACCACGATCAGGTCGAAGCCCGCGACCTTGCACGCCGCGATCGCGTCGGGCAGCGCCTTGGAGACCTCGGTGCCCGCCGCGCGCGTGGCCATCGAGCGCATGTAGATGTTCGGATGCTGGATCGCGTTCATGCGGATGCGGTCGCCGAGCAGCGCCCCGCCGGATTTCCGCCGCGACGGGTCGATCGAGATGACCGCGATCTTCAGCCGGTCGTCCTGATCCATGCGGAAGCGGCGAATCAGCTCATCGGTGAGCGAGGACTTGCCCGCGCCTCCGGTGCCGGTGATGCCGAGCACCGGCGCCTTGCTCGCTTCCGCCGTGCGCAGCAGTTCGTCGTGAAGCTTTGCCGGAACGCTTTCCGCTTCGAGACCGGTGATGAAGCGCGCGAGCACGCGCTTGTCACCGGCCTTCAGCCCGCTGAGGTCCTTGGGAAGTTCTTTCGCCAGATCGAAGTCGCAGGCCTTCACGACCTCATTGATCATTCCCTGCAGGCCCAGCCGCGCGCCGTCCTCGGGCGAGAAGATGCGCGCGACGCCGTAGCTCTGCAGTTCCTCGACCTCGGAGGGGATGATGACGCCGCCGCCACCGCCGAAGACCTTGATGTTCGCACCGCCGCGCTCGCGCAGCAGGTCGAGCATGTACTTGAAGAACTCGATGTGCCCGCCCTGGTAGGAGGACACGGCGATGCCGTGCGCGTCCTCCTGCAGCGCCGCCGTGACGATCTCCTCCACCGAGCGGTTATGACCAAGGTGGATCACCTCGCAGCCCGTCGCTTGCAGGATCCGGCGCATGATGTTGATCGACGCGTCGTGCCCGTCGAAGAGGCTGGCGGCCGTGACGAAGCGCACCTTGTGCTCGAGCTTGGCGACGGGCGGCTTCTTGGCGGTGGCAACGTCGTTCATCAGCGGCTCCAGGGCGGCGGTTTCGGGCCCGAGGGAGGGGAAGCTTACTCCTCGGGGACCTCGACAAATACGTTATGTTACGTTTACGTAAACGTCAATATGAGATCCGCCTACCGCACGTGATCGGCAGGTTTCGTTTGCGATGCCCGATCTCCCGGGGTCAAGAAGCTCAAGGCAGCCGGCGTGCTGGCGCAGAGCTACATCTCGACCGTCGTTTTGTCGTAAGCGAATGCTCACACCGGCAATTTCTGGAACCATTGCGGCCCGCCGCGCTCCATGCTTGTCCCGGCACCACCCCGACCCAAGATTCCAGCCATGATCACTGCCCGCGATCTCGTCCGTCTGGCCCTTCCTCTCGCGCTCATTTCGACTGCCTCCGGGACCACGCTGCCCGCCGGCGTCGTCGAGGGCCCGACCGTCGAGGGAATCACCCAATACACGCTGAACAACGGCCTGCGCGTCCTGCTCTTCCCTGACGAGACGCAGGCCAAGACGACGGTGAACATCACCTATCTCGTCGGCTCACGCATGGAGAACTACGGCGAGACCGGCATGGCTCACCTGCTCGAGCACATGCTGTTCAAGGGCACGCCGACGCAGGGCAACATCATGGCCGAGCTCGGCAAGCGCGGCATGGATTTCAACGGCTCGACCTGGCTCGACCGCACCAATTACTTCGAGACGTTCCCGAAGTCGGAGGAGAACCTCGAATGGGCGCTGCGGATGGAAGCCGATCGGATGGTGAATTCCAAGGTCGCCCGCGCGGACCTCGACAGCGAGATGACGGTCGTGCGCAACGAGATGGAGCGCGGCGAGAACAGCCCCGTCCGCATCCTCGTTCAGCGCACCATGTCGGTGGCGTTCGACTGGCACAACTACGGTCACGACACGATCGGCGCCCGCTCCGACGTCGAGCTCGTGAATATCGCGCGGCTCCAGGCCTTCTACCATCTGTACTATCAGCCGGACAACGCGGTGCTCGTCATTGCGGGCGCGTTCGATCCGGAGAAGACGCTCGCGCTGGTCGCCAAGTACTTCGGCACGATCCCCAAGCCGACGCGCGTCCTGCCGAGCCTCTATACCTCGGAGCCGGTGCAGGACGGCGAGCGCGAGTTCACGCTGCGTCGCGTCGGCAACACGCAATGGCTCTCCGCGCTCTATCACACCGTGCCGGCGGCGAGCCCGGACTCGGTCGCGGTCGAAGCGGCGGTCGGCGTGATGACGCTCACTCCCGGCGGCCGGTTATACAAGGCGCTCGTTGAAACGGAGAAGGCGTCCGCCGTCGACGACTTCATCTTCCGCGGCTTCGACCCCGGCTTCGCGATGTTCCTCGTGCAGGTGCCGGAAAAGGATCCGCTCGACCCGGCGCGCGAAGGGATGCTGAAGACGATCCAGGGCACTCCCTCGCAGCCGGTCACCGCGGCCGAGCTCGAGCGCCTGCGCGCCAAGCGGCTCAAGGAGATCGACGAGACGATCAACGACCCGCAGAGGCTCGGCGTGGCGCTCTCCGAGTCGATCGCGGAAGGCGACTGGCGGCTGTTCTTCATCCGCCGCGATCACTGGCGCAGCGTGACCACGGCCGACGTCGACCGCGTTGCCACCGAGTACTTCAAGCCCGCGAATGTGACGGTCGGCGCGTTCGTTCCGGATGCGAAGCCCGATCGCTCGCCGGTGCCCCCGAAGGTCGACATCGCGGCGACGGTCAAGGACTACAAGGGCGACCCTGCGGTCGCCGCCGGCGAAGTCTTCGAGGCGACGATCCCGAATCTCGAGGCGCGCACGCAGCGCTTGAGCCTCGCCAACGGGATGAAGGTCGCGCTGCTGCCGAAAAAGACCCGCGGCGAGACGGTGCATCTCGCGCTGCGCGTGAATTACGGCGACGCGCAGAGCATCTTCGGCAAGGCCGGCGAGGCGGAGCTTACCGGCAGCATGCTCATGCGCGGCACGGCCAAGCACTCGCGCCAGGAGCTCGAGGATTCGCTCGACCTGCTGCGCACCACGCTCGAGATCGATGCCCAGGGAACCGCGCTCTCCGGAGGCGCCCAGACGGTGCGCAAGAACCTACCTGCGACTCTCGACCTGATCGCGGAGATCCTCCGCGAGCCGTCGTTCCCGGAGAAGGAGCTCGACACGCTCAAGCGAGAAACCATCGCCGGCCTCGAGGAAGAGCGCACCGAGCCGCGAGCGGTCGCGGTCCGCGCGCTGCGGCGCTACGACAATCCGTATCCCCGCGGCGACGAACGCTACGAGCCCACGCTCGACGAAGAGATCAGCGACCTCACCGCACCGAGCGCGGCCGCGCTCAAGGCGTTCCATCAGCAGTTCTACGGCGGCAGCGCCGCGGAGATCGCCATCGTCGGCGACTTTGATTCCGCCGCGACCAGGACCCAGCTCGAGAAGCTCTTCGTCGACTGGAAGGCGGGCAAGTCCTACTCGCGCGTGCCGGACCCGCTGGTGGCGAAGAAGCCGACGGCGATGCCGCTCGAGACGCCAGACAAGGCCAACGCGTACCTTCGCGGTGGCGTCTCCTTCCCGATGAGCGACAAGGATCCCGACTATCCTGCGCTGCTGCTCGCGAACTACATCATCGGCGGCTCGACCGACTCGCGGCTGTGGAATCGCATCCGCCAGAAGGAGGGCCTTAGCTACGGCGTAGCGAGCTGGCTCGCCGTGAGCAGCTTCGAGCCCAACGCGACGTTCTACGTCTCGGCGACCTTCGCCCCGGAGGCATTGACGCGGCTGCGCGCCGGCCTGCAGGACGAATTCAAGCGCGCCGCGACCGAGGGTTTCACCGCGCAGGAGATCGCCGACGGCAAGCGCGCGCTCCTGCAGGAGCGCCGGCTGGAGCGCACGCGCGACGCGTCGCTCGCCCGCGGCCTCGTCGAGCAGGACTACATCGGACGGACCTTCGCGTACTCGGGCGAGGTCGACAAGGCGATCGAGGCGCTCACTGCCGATAAGCTTTCGGCGGTGCTGCGCAAGTACGTGAACCCGGACGGATTCGCCTACGCGTTCGCCGGCGATTTCGTGCGGGTGGCGAAGAAGTAGACGCGCGGCAAACGCTCGCGCACTACAAAGCTCGTGCGCGGGCGGCTCACCACACGCCCACCAGCTCCACCATCGGCCAGGCGATCCCTTTCGCGCAGCCGAGCACCGGCGCCGGCACGAGCAGGCCGTTCGGGCCGGGAAACGGACCCGCATAGCCGCCTGCCTCCTCGATCAGAAGCAGGCCGGCAGAAGCGTCCCAGGAGTTCAGCGAAAGCTCGACGTAGCCGTCGTAGTGTCCCGCCGCCACGTGCGCGAGCTGGAGCGCGCCGGCGCCCATGCCGCGCGTCGCCACACCCGCATACATCAGCTTCCTGCGCAACTCGACGACCTGGTCGTCGGGATGACGATCGTTGTGGCCGACGCAAACGAAAGCCTCGTCGAGGCGCCGGCAGTCGCTCGTCTGCAGCCGGGTCTGATTGCCTGCGGACTCGCACCACGCGCCGTGGCCGCGGCGCGCGTGGAAGAGCTCGCCGTGCTCGGGATCGTAGATGACGCCGACCTCGCGCACGCCTTTCTCGACATACGCGATCGAGACGCAGTAGTAGCGCGCGCCGCGCAGGAAATTGTGCGTGCCGTCGATCGGGTCGACGACCCAGATCTTCTCGACCTGGCCGTCGAACGACGCGGCGGTCTCCTCGCCGAGGAAGGCGTCCTCAGGAAAGAGCGTCGCGAGCTCGCTCGCGATCAGCTTCTCGACCGTGCGGTCGGCGTGGCTGACGAAGTCCTGCGCGCCCTTGAGCTCGGTGACCAGCGACTCGCGCTGGACAAAGAAATCGTGCGCCGCCTCGCCCGCCTTGCGCGCAATTCTTTGCGCCGCGACGTGGCGGGCCGTGAGCGTTGCCGTGGCCATGATCCTCCTCGCGATGGGAAGGATACACCCCTCATTGCGCAGAGCGCTGAACTGCGACAGAATTGCCGTTCCCATTCGCGGCGTCGCACCTCGGTGCGACGGGCGTAAAGACCGGATCACGCCGCGTGCAGCAGCACACCGATGCGGAACACGACCCACTTCGCCTCCGGCCGTTCTCTCGACGTCATCTGCCTCGGCCGCTTCGCGGTCGATTTCTATGCGCAGCAGATCGGCGCGCGTCTCGAGGACGTCACGAGCTTCGCCAAGTACCTCGGCGGTTCGTCGGCCAACACCGCGTTCGGCTGCGCACGCCTGGGGCTGAAGGCGGGTCTCATCTCGCGCATCGGCGACGACGGTCTTGGACGGTTTCTGCTCGAGACGATCATGCGCGAGGGGTGTGACATCTCGCACGTCAGCATCGATCCGACGCGGCTCACCGGTGCGGTGGTGCTCGGGATCAAGGACCGCGACACATTTCCACTCATCTTCATGCGCGAGAACTGCGCGGACATGGCGATCGAGGAGACCGACGTCGAGGAGCGCTACGTCGCGCGGAGCAAGGCGCTGCTCATCACCGGCACCCATTTCTCAACTGAATACATCGCCCGCGTCAGCCGGCTCGCGCTCGAGCGCGCGCGAAAGAACGACGTCCGCACTGTGCTCGACATCGACTATCGCCCCGTGCTGTGGGGGCTCACGAGCCGCGGCGATGGCGAGACGCGCTACGTCCGCTCCGACAACGTCACCGCGCACATCCAGTCGATCCTGCCGCTGTTCGATCTTGTCATCGGAACCATCGAGGAGTTCAACATCGCCGGCGGCAGCAGCGAAATCATGGCCTCGCTCGCCGCGGTGCGCGCAGCGACGAAGGCGACGCTGGTGGTCAAGCGCGGACCGCTCGGCTGCGCGGTGATCGACGGTGCGATCCCGCGCTCGCTCGACGAGGCCTTCAACGGCAGCGGCGTCGAGGTCGAGGTGCTCAACGTCCTCGGCGCGGGCGATGCCTTCTCCGCGGGCTTTCTCTCCGGCTGGGTGCGCGGAGAGGACTACGTTGCGTGCTGCCGCTACGCCAACGCCTGCGGTGCACTCGTGGTCTCACGGCACGGCTGCGCGCCGGCGATGCCAACCCGCGTCGAGCTCGATTACTACATCGCCAACGCCGAGCGCATTCCGCGCCCCGACCAGGATGCAACGCTCACGCGCCTGCACCGCGTCACCGCGCCGCGCACGCCGCGCGAGGAAGTCTTCGCCCTCGCCTTCGATCATCGCAATCAGTTCTTCGAGCTCGCGCAGTCCGTCGGCGCGGACGAAGCGCGGCTGCCGAAGTTGAAGCGGCACCTGGTCGACGCCGTGGCCGACGCCGAGCGTGCGCTCGGGCTGCAGGGGAGGATCGGCATCCTTTGCGACGACCGCTACGGGCAGGACGCGCTTAACGCCGCCACGGGGCGCGGCTGGTGGATCGGCCGTCCCGTCGAGCTTCCCGGCTCGAACCCGCTCGAGTTCGACCGCGGCCGCTCGGTGGGTACGGCGCTCATTGCCTGGCCGCATGAGCACGTGGTGAAGTGCCTCGTGCGCTATCACCCCGACGAGGCGATCGACGTGCGGCTGGAGAACGAGGCGCAGGTGCGCGCGCTCTACGACGCGGTGCAGGCGAGCGGCCACGAGCTGCTCCTCGAGGTGATCCCGCCCCCGCATCTGCCGCGCGCGCCCGATACGGTGCCGCGCGCGATAAAACGCTTCTATAACCTCGGCATCCTGCCCGAGTGGTGGAAGCTCGAGCCGATGTCTCCCGAGCAGTGGCGGGAGATCGACGCGCTCATCGCCGAGCGTGATCCGTACTGCCGCGGCGTCCTGCTGCTGGGCTTGAACGCGCCGATCGAGAAGCTCGCGGCGGGCTTTCGTGACGCGCGGGCGTGCGCTTCGTGCCGCGGCTTTGCGGTGGGACGCACGATATTCCACGAGCCGTCGCGCGCGTGGCTCGCCGGCGAGATCGACGACCTCCAGCTCGCCCAGCGCGTGCGCGCGAGCTTCGAGACGCTGGTCGCCGCGTGGCGCGAGGCGCGGCGCGAGAGCATGCGCGAGCGCGCTGCCTGAGTGGACAGTAGTGATCACCGAGTGGGCCGCGAGGAGACAACCATGAACGACACGCGCACATCGGCCCGAGCGCACGCGGGCAGCACTTCCGGCGCGACCGTGCGGCTCACCATGGCGCAGGCGCTCGTGCGCTATCTCGCTGCGCTGCGCGCCGACACCGGTCTCGCTCACGCGGGCGAGACGCAGCTCTTCGGCGGGGTGTTCGCCATCTTCGGCCACGGCAACGTCGCCGGCGTGGGCGAGGCGCTCTATCGCCACCGCGCCGAGCTGCCTACGTATCGCGCGCACAACGAGCAGGCGATGGCGCACGCCGCGATCGCGTACGCCAAGGCGCACATGCGCCGGCGCATGATGGCCTGCACGACTTCGATCGGCCCTGGCGCGACCAATCTCGTCACCGCCGCGGCCCTCGCGCACGTCAATCGCCTGCCCGTGCTCTTTCTCCCGGGCGACATCTTCGCCTCGCGCGCGCCCGATCCGGCGCTGCAGCAGGTCGAGGACTTTCACGATGGCGGAGTCTCCGCCAACGACTGCCTGCGGCCGGTGTCGCGCTACTTCGACCGCATGACGCGTCCCGAGCAGCTCCTGACCGCCCTGCCGCGCGCGATCGCCGTGCTCACCGACCCCGCCCTCTGCGGTCCCGTGACGCTCGCGCTCCCGCAGGACGTGCAGACGATGGCGTACGACTTTCCGGAGGCGTTCTTCGCGCCGGAGCCGATCATCTTCCGCGCCCCGCCGCCGGACGCGGCAGAGCTCGAGCGCGCGGCCGCGCTGCTGCGCGCGGCGAAGAAGCCGCTCATCATCGCCGGAGGCGGCGTGCTGTATGGGCTCGCCACCGACGCGCTGCGCGAGTTCGCCGAAAAACACGCAATGCCGGTCTCGGAAACGCAGGCCGGAAAAGGGTCGCTCGCCTGGGACCATGTGCTGCAGCAGGGCGCGATCGGCGTCACCGGTTCACCGGCGGCCAACGCGCTCGCGCGCGAAGCGGACCTCGTGCTCGCGGTGGGCACGCGCCTGCAGGATTTCATGACCGGTTCGCACTCGCTCTTCCCGCAGGCGAGGCTCGTGCATCTGAACGTCAATCTCTTCGACGCGCTCAAGTGGCGCGGGACCGAGCTCGTCGCCGATGCCGGCGCGGGCTTGGCCTCGCTCTCCAAGGCGCTCGGCGGCTGGAGGGCTTCGGCCGACTGGGCCGCGAAGGCGAAGAAAGGTGCCGCCGCGTGGCGGGCAGAGGTCACGCGCATCACCGGCAGGCGAGACGTTGCGCTTCCCTACGAGGGCGAAGTGATCGGCGCGGTGCAGCGCTCGACGAAGGATTCGCCTGCGCGTGACATCGTCGTTTGCGCCGCGGGCACGCTCCCGGCGGACCTCCACAAACTCTGGCGCACCGGCGAGCCTGGCGGTTATCACATGGAGTACGGCTACTCGTGCATGGGCTACGAGATCGCCGGCGGGCTCGGCGTGAAGATGGCGCGACCCGACCGCGAGGTGATCGTCATCGTTGGCGACGGCAGCTATCTGATGCTCAACTCGGAGATCGCTACTTCGCTCCTGCTCGATCAGAAGCTCATCGTTGTCGTGCTCGATAATCACGGCTACGGCTGCATCAACCGCCTGCAGCAGGCGTGCGGCGGCGCGCCGTTCAACAACCTGTTCTCCGACAGCGTGCAGGGCAAGCGCGGGGCGCCGCCGATCGATTTCGCCGCGCACGCAGCGGCGCTCGGCGCACTCTCGGAGAACGTCAAGTCGATTCCCGAGCTCGAAAGGGCATTGAAGCGCGCCCGCGCCGCGGATCGCACCTACGTCGTCTGCATCGAGACCGATCCGAACCGCACCACCGAGGAGGGCGGCTGGTGGTGGGAGGTCGCCGTGCCCGAGGTATCCGACCGCGCGGCGGTGCGCAAGTCGCGCGCCGCGTACGAGGAAGGGAAGCGAAAGCAGAAGCCATGAGCATGCGAGAAATCGATGAAGATCGCCCCGGCGAAGGCCGGGGCCCAGGTTTCGTACCGTTGCCGCCTCATCGCAGCAACTTGGGTCCCGGCCTGCGCCGGATGACAAACTAATATGCCTGACAGCTTCGCCGTGAAGATCGGGATCAATCCGATCTCCTGGACCAACGACGACCTGCCGTGGCTCGGCGGCGAGACGCCGCTCGAGATCGCTCTTTCGGAGGGTAAGGCGATCGGCTACCAGGGCTTCGAGTTGGGCAACAAGTTTCCCCGCGAGTCGGCCGCGCTACGCGCCGTGCTGGCGAAGCACGGGCTTGAGCTGGTCTCCGGTTGGTACTCGGGAGAGCTCGCGCGGCGCTCGGTCGAGGAGGAAATCGCCGCGGTCGGCCCGCACCTCAAGCTCCTCGCCGACAACGGCGCGAAGGTGATGGTCTACGGCGAGGTCGCAGACAGCATCCAGGGTGCGCCGGTCCCTCTCTACAAGCGCCCGCGCTTCGCGCGCGACGAGCAATGGCGCGAATACGCGGAGCGCCTCACCGCCTTCGCGCGCCACACTCTCGCGCACGGCGTGCGGCTCGCCTATCACCATCACATGGGCGCGTACGTGGAGACGCCCGCCGACGTCGATCGTCTGATGCCGCTCGTCGGTGAAGAAGTGGGACTTCTCTTCGACAGCGGTCACATGACATTCGCCGGCGGCGACGCGGTGGCGATGCTGACGAAGCACATCGCGCGCGTCTGCCATGTTCATTGCAAGGACGTGCGCCCGCAGGTGATCAGCCTTGCGCGCAACCGCGACTGGAGTTTTCTCGAAGCGGTGATCAACGGCGCGTTTACCGTGCCCGGGGACGGCGCGGTCGATTTCGAATCGCTGATCGCGCTGCTCGCCGGCAACGGCTACCGCGGCTGGCTGGTGGTGGAGGCGGAGCAGGACCCGGTGGTCGCGCCGAGCTACGCGTACGCCGAGAAGGGTTACAGGCACCTGCGCGAGCTCGTATCCAAGGTGCAGCGCGCGAAGGTCAGCGCATGAGCCTTCTAGTGAAGGGGCGCCGCAGCGGGCGCGAGATCGTCAGCGTCACGCCGCACTCGGCGGGCTGGAGATACGTCGGCTTCGCCGCCTACCGCCTCAGTCCCGGGGAGACGGTCAATCTCCCTGCCGATGCGCTCGAGCGCTGCGTGGTCGTGCTCGCCGGTTCGGTAAGCGTGCGCGCGGGAGACTCGAGCTGGACCGAGATCGGCGAGCGCGCGAGCGTGTTCGAAGAGCGCTCGCCCTGCGCGGTCTACGCACCGCGGCGCACGGCGGTGTCGGTAATGGCACACTCGGCCGCGGAGATCGGGGTGGCGAGCGCGCCCGGCGCGAGCGAGCGGGAGCCGCGACTGATCGAGCCCGGCAGCATGAAGCGTTTTTCGCGCGGCACGGGCGCGAACACCCGCTACGTGTGCGACATCCTCCCGCAGACCGAGCCCGCCGATCACCTGCTCGTCGTGGAGGTGCTCACCCCGAGCGGACATTCGTCTTCGTATCCTCCGCACAAGCACGACACGGACAACCTTCCCGCGGAGAGCGCGCTCGAGGAGACGTACTATCACCGGCTGAAGCCCGCGCAGGGCTTCGCCTTCCAGCGCGTCTACACCGACGATCGCTCGCTCGACGAGTCGCTCGCGGTGGAGGATCACGACGTGGTGATGGTGCCGCGCGGCTACCATCCCGTGGTGGTGCCGTACGGCTACGATTCGTACTACCTCAACGTGATGGCCGGTCCTACCCGCGAATGGCACTTCAAGAACGATCCCGCTCACGAATGGATGCTCACGAGATGACCGACGTCGCTCTCTTCGGCGCAGGACGCATCGGCAAGATCCACGCCGGCAACCTCGTGCGCCAGCCCGGTGTCGCGCTCAGATACGTCGTCGACGTCAACGCGGCCGCGGCCGGCGAGCTCGCCACCCGGCACGGCGCGAAGGTCGGCAGCGCCGACCTGGTGTTCGCGGACACGGCAGTGAAGGCGGTGGTGATCGGCTCTTCGACCGATACGCACGCGGAGCTCATCATGCGCGCGGCGAAGGCTGGCAAGGCGATCTTCTGCGAGAAGCCGGTCGATCTCGCGCTCGCGCGCGCCCGCGAGTGCGCGGCGGCGGTCGCGAAGGCGCGGGTCGTTTGCATGATCGGCTTTCAGCGCCGCTTCGATCCCACTTTCTCGGCGCTCAAGGAGCGGCTCGCGAGCGGCGAGATCGGCGAGCCGGAGATGCTCGTCGTCACGAGCCGCGACCCCGGCGCGCCGCCGGTCGATTACATCAAGGTTTCGGGCGGGATCTTCAAGGACATGCTGATCCATGACTTCGACATCTTCCGCTGGATCCTCGGCGACGAGGCGGCGAGCGTCTACGCGACAGGCAGCTGCCTCACCGATCCGGCGATCGCCAAGGCCGGCGACATCGATTCGACGGCCGTGACGATACGCACGAAGAAGGGCCGGCTCGCGCAGATCAGCACCAGCCGTCGTGCCGCCTACGGCTACGACCAGCGCTTCGAGGTGCTCGGCAGCAAGGGCATGCTGCAGGCGGGGAATCACGCCCCAACCGAGGTCACGGCGGCGACCGCGGCGAACGTGAGCCGCGACAAGCCCGAGCATTTCTTCCTCGAACGCTACCGAGTGGCCTACGCCACCGAGATGGCGCATTTCTTCGACGCGATCAACGAGGGCAAGCCGGTCGATACCAGCATCAACGACGGCGTCAAGGCGCTCGAACTTGCCGACGCTGCGACACGCTCGTGGCGCGAGAAGCGCGCTCTCGATCTTTGAGCCGGCAGTGAACCCGGCGCGCCTATCGGTCGGCATCGTCGGACTCGGCCGCCTCGGCCGCCGCCACGCGCAGAACCTAGCGCAGCGCGTCGCGCGCAGCGACCTTGTCGCCGCCTGCAGTCCGGTC
>Ga0187777_10002113_pt1 | contig 12775 bp, 10 predicted proteins | sample 1015_Q2_SP5_10_M_FD_132416 | JGI IMG/M metagenome (GOLD analysis project Ga0187777, IMG submission 132416) | Tropical peat soil microbial communities from peatlands in Department of Meta, Colombia - 1015_Q2_SP5_10_MG | ecosystem: Environmental > Terrestrial > Soil > Wetlands > Peat | place...
CCGCCGGTGATCACCACCCCGCTGGCGAGCAGGTCCTCGTAGCCGCACTTCTGGATCTCCCGGTGGACGAGCTGGAAGATCTCCTCCACCCGGGGCTCGAGGATCTCGCACAGGATCTGCCGGCCGAGCACGCGCGGCTGGCGGCCGCCCACCGAGGGGACCTCGATGGTCTCCTCCTTGTCCACCATCGAGGCCAGCGCGCAGCCGTACTTCTGCTTGATGCGCTCCGCTTCCATCGCCGGGGTCCGCAGGCCGATGGCGATGTCGCTGGTGAGGTTGTTCCCGCCCAGGGCGATGACCGCGGTGTGGACGATGCTCCCCCCGGAGAAGATGGCGATGTCGGTGGTCCCCCCGCCGATGTCCACCAGACAGACCCCGAGCTCCTTCTCGTCCTCGCCGAGCACTGCCTCGCTGGAGGCCAGCGGCTGGAGCACGATGTCGGCCACGTTCAGCCCGGTGCGGTTGGCGCACTTGACGATGTTCTGGGCGCTGGAGACGGCGCCGGTGACGATGTGCACCTTGGCCTCGAGGCGCACCCCGGCCATGCCCAGGGGCTCCTTGATGCCCCCCTGGTCGTCGATGATGAATTCCTGGGGGAGAACGTGGATCACCTCCCGGTCCATGGGGATGGCCACCGCCTTGGCGGCGTCGATGACCCGGGCCACGTCCGCCTCGCGGACCTCCTTGTCCTTGACGGCCACGATGCCCTGGCTGTTGAACCCCTTGATGTGGCCACCGGCGATGCCGGTGTAGACGGTGGTGATCTCGCACCCGGCCATCAGCTCGGCCTCCTCCACCGCCCGGCGGATGGAGGCCACGGTGGACTCGATGTTCACCACCACGCCCTTGCGCAGCCCCTTGGAAGGATGCGTGCCGATGCCGATGATGTCGATCCCGTTCTCGGTCAGCTCACCGACGATGGCGCAGATCTTCGTCGTGCCGATGTCCAGGCCGACGACGACTTCCCCGCCCTTCTGCTTGGCCATGTTGTTCCCTCGTTGATCACTTCGCCGCGCGGTCCGCGACCGCCGGACCGGCGAGCTGAACGGCGACCCAGGCGGGGCGCACCCGGTTCTCCAGATGAATGGTGGCCGCGCTCAGGCCTCGCTGCCGGAGCTCCGTCCGTACCCGCACCAGGCGGGCCAGGGCGGCATCCACCGGCCCGGCGGCCAGGGCCACCACCTGACCGTCGGCGTCGATGGCGCGGAAGCCGCCCTCCTCGAGATGGACCTCGGAGAGCGGCGGGCGCTGGACCACCCGGGACCAGGCGTCGATGAGCGCCAGGGCGGTGCGCAGCCGGGCCGCACTCTCCTCGGGACTCCGCGCCGCTTCCTCGCGGCTCACGCCGGTGACGAGCGGAAGGTCGAGGGCATCCGCACCGGACAGCCGCTTGAAGGGGATGCCCTCGGCATCGACCACGTACAGCTCGCCGAGGACGGCCAGGGCGGCCGGCTGGTGCTCCTCGACACGGATGTAGAGGGTGTCCGGCAGCGAGCGGCGCACCGAGACGGTGCGAACCCAGGGATGGCCGGCCATCCCCCGTGCCACCTCGGCCGCGTCGAGCGCCCAGAGGTTCGTCCCCGGCTGGACCCCCCCCAGGGCGAGCAGCTCCGCCTCGCTGGCCCTCTGCGCGCCGGAGACCTGGACGGCCCGCAGGGCAAAGCGCGGCGAGTGGCGGGCCCAGGCGTCGGCGCGGACCAGGGCCGGCCCGAGCGCACCGAGGGCGGCGACGGCGAGCAACAGCCGCGGGGCATGCGCCCGGACCGCGCCGCGAAGGCGCGCCGAACGCTCGTGCCGGCGGCGGCGATTCCTGGGCGAGCCGGGGGGCATTCTCTCGATCGTCGGCCCATGCTCGGGCCGGATCAGAGGGGGCGCCAGTTTTTCGCCACAGCTACGTGGCGCGCCGAGCATGTCGGGTCGCCCCACGCGGGCCAGGGCGGCCCCGGACGGGCGTCAGCCCTTGAGCGCCGCCCCGAGCAGGAGGCGCTCGCACAGGGCGGGAAAGTCGAGGCCCTGGCCGAGCGCGATCTTCGGCAGGAGGCTGGTGGCGGTCATCCCCGGCAGCGTGTTGAGCTCGAGCAGCCACACGTCCCCGTCGGCGGTGACGATGCAGTCGCTGCGGGTCGCTCCGCTGCAGCCCAGGGCCCGGTGGGCGGCCAAGCACACGGCGTTGACCCGCGCATACTGGGCCGGAGGCAGGGGAGCCGGAAAGAGGTACCTGGTTCCGCTGTTGGCCGAGTACTTGGCCTCGTAGTCGTAGAACTCGCGCGCCGGCACGATCTCGATGGCCCCGAGCGAGGCATCGTCGAGCACCGCCCCCTGCACCTCGCGCCCGGCGATGAACTGCTCGACGAGCAGCGTCCCGGCCAGCCCGGCTGCCCTGCTCACCGCCTCGGCGTATGCCTCGCGCGTCCGGCAGATGGAGACCCCCACGCTGCTTCCCTCCCGGGACGGCTTCACCACCGCCGGCAGCGGGAAGGGCAGCGCCTCCACCCCGGCCAGGGCCTCGGCGGCGGTGTCGAACGCCCGGTAGGGCGGCGTGGGAATACCCCGGGCCAGGAAGACCTGCTTGCTGAACACCTTCTCCATGCCCACCGCCGAGGCGAGCACGCCGGAGCCGGTGTAGGGGATGTGCATCGACTCCAAGAGGCCCTGGATGCAGCCGTCCTCGCCGTACCGTCCGTGCAGGGCGATGAAGGCGACGTCGATGTGCTCCTCGACCAGGCGCTCGGCGATGTCCCGCTGCACGTCGACCTCGACGACGGCGTAGCCGAGAGAGCGGAGCGCCTGGGAGACGGCGGCGCCGCTCCGCAGGCTCACTTCGCGCTCCACGCTCAGCCCGCCGAGCAGCACCCCGATCCGCTTCCCGGCCAGCTCCCCGCGGCGCGTCACGTGAACACCCCGACCCGGACCACCTCGGGCGTGAGGACGATGCCGGTGGCCTCCCGCACCCGTCCCTGCGCCAGGGCGATGAGCCCGGCCACGTCCCGCGCGGTGGCGCCTCCGAGGTTGACGATCCAGTTGGCGTGAAGCTCGCTGATCCGCGCCTCGCCCAGGATGTGGCCCTTCAGCCCAACCGACTCGATGAGCCGACCGGCGTGGTCTCCGGGCGGGTTGCGGAAGACGCTGCCGCAGTTCGGCTGGCTGAGCGGCTGGGTCCGCTTCCGGTAGCCGAGGTCCGCCTCCATCGCCGCCCGGGAGGCCTCGGGGTCCCCCCGCCCGAGCCGGAAGCGCACGCGCGTCGCCACTGATCCGGCCGGGAGCTCGGTCTGCCGGTAGCGAATGGTGAGCTCCTGGCGGGCCACCCAGCCCACGCCCTCCGGCGTGGCCAGCTCGACCGCCTCGAGCACCTGGGCGCACTCGCCCTGCTTGGTGCCGGCGTTCATGGCCAGCGCCCCGCCGATGGTTCCCGGGATGCCGGCCAGGAACTCGGCCCCCACCCAGCCGTGGGTCCGCATGACGTTGGTCAGCCGGACGATGGCCGAGCCGGCCCCGAGCGTCACCCGTCCCCCCTCGTCGAGCCGCTCGACGCTCTCCGGAAAGAGGTCGGCGGGGAGCTTCAGGGTGATCCCCGGGATGCCCCCGTCGCCGACCAGGGTGTTCGCCCCACCACCGAGCACGTGGATCGGCACGCCCGCCTCTCGAGCCCGAGCCAGGAGCGTGACCAGGGCATCGGGCGAGCTCGGACGGACGAACAGCTCAGCCGCTCCACCCGCCCGGATGCTCGTCTTCGGGGCGAGCGGCTCGTGCTCGGTCCAATCGACCGGAAGGCCGACCACGATGCGCGCCAGACTTCGGGTTGCGACGGCGGGTTGCCTCACTCTCGGGCTCCCTTGTGTGCGAACTCGGTCAGGGGAGCAAGTCCCTTGCCAGTCCGGAGGGTCCGCCGGGGGCCGCGAGGCGCGGCCTGGCCCCCCGTTCGCTTCCGGGACCCGGCCTCCCGGCGGGAAGGTGTGGAAGGACAGCCTCGCCGTCGCCCCGGAACGTGGTTGGATGACCAGGGTGAGGCTCGCCGCCCAGCTTCTCGTCCTTCTCGTCGCCCTCGAGCACCTCTGGTTCCTGGTGCTGGAGATGTTCCTCTTCACCAAGCCGACCGGGCTCAAGACGTTCCAGGTGACCGAGGCCTATGCCAGGCAGGCCGCGCCGGCGATGGCCAACCAGGGCCTGTACAACGGCTTCCTCGCCGCCGGGCTCATCTGGAGCCTGTTCGCTCCACGCGCCCTCGCCCATCCGCTCCAGCTCTTCTTCCTCGGCTGCGTGGTGGTGGCGGGGATCTTCGGAGCGGCGACCATCAGCCGGGCGATCCTCGTCTGGCAGGCGCTCCCGGCGGCGCTGGCGCTCGTCCTCGTGCTCGCCACCCACCGAGGCTGAGCATCCTCACCCCACCACCCCACCGGCACTGAGCAGCGCCAGGGCCACGCCGAGGATGCTCTCGCCGGCGATCAGCCCCGAGGCCACCGGGATGACCACCGAGTCCACCGTCGCCGGCCGGCGCCGCCGGACCATCTCCGCCGCCAGCGCCCCGAGGAAGAAGCTGAGCGAGTTGTAGAAGGGCATGATGAAGGCCACGCCCAGCCCCGCGGGCGACGGCACCCAGGCCCGCAGCCGCTCCGGCACCGCGCGCTCGAGCACGACCAGAGCGAGGCCGAGGACCAGGCCGACGAGCGCCGCCAGCCGCGCCGATCCGGGCAGAGCGCCGAGGCCTCCGACCATCACCCGCGAGACGCTCGCCCACACCTGGACCGACGGAGCCGGAAAGGCCTCCGAGCCCAGCACCTCCGCGTCGGGGACGAGCAGGTTGAAGGCCGGCACCACCACCGCCGCCCCGGCCAGGGCCCCGATGAGCTGCCCGATGGCCTGCGGCCTCGGCCGCGCGCCGAGCAGGTAGCCCGACTTGAGGTCGGTGAGCAGATCCCCGGCGTGGAGTCCGGCTCCCCCGGTGACGTTGGCCCCCATGACGTTGGCGACGAGATTTCCCGGCAACAGCCCGGCGTAGACCAGCTGGGTCACCGGGCCGAGCGCCTTGGTGGGCGTGACGTCGGTCTCTCCCACGACGCGGCCGGCGATGACCGCCATCAGCGCCGTCAGGGGCAGCGCCGCCACCGCCGCCCACCACGGAAACCCGAAGAGGATGGCCATCAGCCCGACGATGAGCGGTCCGAGCAGGGCGAAGCCGCCGGCGAACCAGGAGGGCGGGCACTCGACGGCGGCCAGCGGGTCGGGCGCCGAGCCCGCCCTGCGCCGGAAGACCGCACGCAGCGAGGTGAAGGAGCGCGCCACCGCCCTCCACTGGAAGGCGAAGACGAGCAGCCCCGCGGCGACCAGCACCCCGGCCCCGGGCCACACCGCCCAGGCCATGATCGTCCGGCTGCTGACGACCGGGAGCGAGCCGCGGGCGTGGAGCAGGGGCGCCACCACCCCCCAGTTGATCACCCCGCCGAGGAGGAGGGACCAGCCGGTGCGCCAGCCGAGGAGCGCGCCGGCGCCGACCAGGAGCAGGCTCCCGTGGAAGCTGAGCGTCCACTGAGCCGCGGGCAGGCCGCCGATCCGGAACGGAAGCCCGAGGTGCTCGGGGAGGTTGAAGGGCATGAAGGCGAAGCGCGCGTCCCGGAACCAGGTCACCCCGGCGCCGACGAGCGCCGCCAGCCCCAGGCGCCGCGCGCGGCGCGAGGCCTCGGCGCTGTCTCCGTGCATCGCCCGCTGCGTCTCGGCGGTGGCCGTCCCGGTGGGGAAGGCGAGGTGCTCCCGGTTGATGAGCTGGCGCTTGATGGGGATGGCGGCGAACACCCCGAGCATGGCGATGGTGGAGAGCCAGAGAACCAGCCCGGGCCAGCTCGGCCGCGCCCCGGTGAGGATGAGCAGCGCCCCCAGGGCGGGGACGTTCCCTCCCCCGGTCATGAAGCCGGCCGAGGAGGCGACCGAGCCCATGGCGTTGTTCTCCAGGATGCCGAAGTCGGTCCGGACCAGGCCCACTGCCCGGAGGACGCGGAACAGGGCGAAGGCCACCACACAGGCAGTGATGGTGACGCCCAGGCTCCAGCCCGTCTTGAGGACGACGTAGAGGTTGGAGAGGCACATCAGGCCGCCAAGCAGCACTCCGGCCACCACCGCCCGTGCGGTGAGCTGCCGTTCGTCGGGGCGGTACACGCTCTCCAGCCAGGCGCGCTCGGGGTCCCCGGAGCGGGCGGCTCCCGCCCCCGGGTCGGCCAGCGCCTGGGTCTGTACCGCGCTCACCGGGGCCGAACTGTACGCTGCAATTGCCGCCCTCGGTGAGAAGACCCATGTCAGACTCGATCCGGAGGCGACGCGGGAATGGCCAAGGACGGCGCCGTCGGGCAGGAGCACAGGCTCATCGCCATCGACTGGCTCCGCGGGCTGGTGATGGTCCTCATGACCGTGGACCATGCCAGCGCCGCCTTCAATGCCGGACGGTTGTTCACCGACTCGGTGGTCATGGACCGCTACCCGCTCCCGGCGGCGCAGTTCCTCACCCGGTGGGTGACGCACATCTGCGCACCGACCTTCGTCTTCCTCGCCGGGACGTCGATCGCCCTGAGCGCCGCCCGCCGGAGCCAGGCCGGAGACCGCTCCGGGGACATCGACCGCCACCTCGTGCTCCGCGGCCTGATCATCACCGCGCTCGAGCTGTGGATGTCGCTGGTCTTCGGGCCGCACGCTCCCGCCCCCATCGTCCTCCAAGTTCTCTACGCGCTGGGGATGGGCATGGTGTGCATCGCCGCGCTCAGGCACCTGCCGATGCGCTGGCTCCTCCCCCTGGCCCTGGTGGGCTGGGTGGCGGCCGAGCCGCTGTCCGCCTGGACAATGGGCCTCGGCGGTCCGGCCGCCTCGGCGGCGCGGCTCCTCTTCAATTTCGGCATCGTCGTCCCGAAGTGGGTGGTGGTCGGCTATCCCCTCTTCCCCTGGCTGTGCACCATGGCGCTCGGGTACTGCTTCGGCCAGTGGCTGCTCACCCTGCCGGCCGACGGCCGGAGCAATCGGGCCGCTCGGCTGCTCCTCGGATGGGCCCTGGGCCTGCTCGCGGTCTTCCTCGTCCTGCGAGGCCTGAACGGGCTGGGGAACATGGCGCTCCTCCGCCGCGATGGCTCGCTGGTGCAGTGGCTCCACGTCAGCAAGTATCCGCCCAGTCTCGCCTTCTGGGGCCTCGAGCTCGGGCTGGCGGCGCTCCTCCTCGCCCTCGCCTTCCGCGCTCGGCTGCACTGGCCGCCGCTCGTGCTGCTCGGGCAGACGGCCCTCTTCTTCTACCTGCTCCACGCCCACCTGCTCGACCTCGCCGCCCGCCTCCTCGGGATGCACACCAGGGCCGGCCTCCTCGCCACCTACGTCTCGACGGCGGCGGTGGTGCTGCTCCTGCTCCCGCTGTGTGGCTGGTACCGGGGCTACAAGCGCCGCCACCCCGGCGGATGGCCGCAGTACATCTGAGCTGGAGGACCCGCCAGCGCGGGCGACCCGCTCGGAGGCCCTAGTGCCGCTCGCCCAGCAACCCGAGCAGCTCCGGGCCCACCTGGGTGATGTCCCCGGCTCCGAGGGTCAGGACGAGATCCCCCTTCGTCAGCCGCGGGAGCAGAGACCCGGCGACGTCGGCGCGCTTCTCCACGTAGGTCACGTCCCGGTGCCCGTGGGCGCGGACTGCCTCGGCCAGCGCGGCCCCGGAGACGCCCGGGATGGGCTCCTCGCTGGCGGCGTAGATGCCAGTCACCACCAGCACGTCGGCGTCGTTGAAGGCCCGGGCGAACTCGGAGAGGAGGTCGCGGGTGCGGGTGTAGCGGTGGGGCTGGAAGGCCACCACCAGCCTCCGCCCGAAAGCCGCCCTCGCCCCGGCCAGGGTGGCCATCACCTCCGCCGGATGGTGCCCGTAGTCGTCCACCACCATCACCCCGCCCGTCTCGCCGCGGACGGTGAAGCGGCGTTGCACCCCTTCGAATCCGGCCAGGGCCTGGCGCACCAGCTCCAGCGGGACCTCCATCTCCTCGGCCACGGCGATCACCGCCAGGGCATTCAACGCGTTGTGGGCTCCCACCATGCGGACGGCGAACTCGCCCAGCGCCTCGCCGCGCCGGAAGGCCTGGAAGCGGGTGGTGAAGCCGTCGAGCGCCACCGCCTCCAGGCGGTAGTCGGCGGTGTGCGAGGACCCGTAGGTCACGATGCGCTTCTCGATGTCCGGGAGCAGCGCCTGGACGTTGGGATGGTCGAGGCAGAGGACGTTGAGTCCGTAGAAAGGAACGCGGTTGCAGAACTCGACGAAGGCATGGCGCAGCGCCTCGACCGTCCCGAAGTGGTCGAGATGCTCCGGGTCGACGTTGGTCACCACGGCGATGGAGGGGTGGAGCTTGAGGAAGCTCCCGTCCGACTCGTCGGCCTCGACCACCATCAGGTCGCTCTTGCCGAGCTTGGCGTTGCTCCCCAGGACGTTGACCTTGCCCCCCACCACCGCCGTTGGGTCGAGTCCGGCGGCGTTGAGCACGGTGGCCACCATCGAGGTGGTGGTCGTCTTCCCATGGCTCCCGGCCACGGCCACCGCGTACTTGAGGCGCATCAGCTCGGCGAGCATCTCCGCCCGGGGGATGACCGGGATCTTCCGAGCCCGGGCGGCCACCACCTCCGGGTTGTCCCGGCGGACGGCCGAGGAGATGACGACCACGTCCGCCTCGCCCAGGTTCTCGGCCCGGTGACCGACGCTGAGGTGCGCCCCGAGCTTGGCCAGCCGGCGGGTGATGTCCGACTCCTTGAGGTCGCTCCCGCTCACCCGGTAGCCGAGGTTGAGGAGAACCTCGGCGATGCCGCTCATGCCGATTCCGCCGATGCCCACGAAGTGGACGCGGGCGGCGTGGCGGGTCCGGAAGAGGCTGGCATGCGGGCGCCGGGTCATCGGCCGGGGGCCTCCGACGGCCGCCGCGCGCCCGGGCCCCGGGCGCGCTCCACCAGCTCCACGCAGACATCGGCCAGCTCCCGCGCCGCCTCGGGTCGCCCGAGCAGCCCGGCCGCGCGCTCCATCCGCCGGAGCCGGTCCGGATCCCCGAGGAGCTCGCGGATCGTCCCTGCCAGGCCCTCTCCGGTGAGCTCCGACTCGCGGAACATCAATGCCGCGCCGGCATCGACCAGGGCGCGGGCGTTGGCCGCCTGGTGATCGTCGGCGGCGAACGGAAAGGGGACGAGTACCGAGGCCTTCTTGCAGATGGCCAGCTCGGCCACCGTGGTGGCGCCGGCCCGGCAGACGACCAGCGAGGCGCGGGCATAGGCGGCGGACATGTCCTCGATGAACTCCACCACCTCGGCGGCCGCGCCGCTCGACGCGTAGGCTGCCCGCACCGCCGCCAGGTCCGAGCTCCCGGTCTGGTGGACGAAGTCGACCGACTGGCGGAGATCGCCGAGGAAGGGCAGCGCCTCGATCACCCGCTGGTTGAGCCCGCGCGCCCCGAGCGACCCGCCCAGGACGAGGATCCCGAACCGGTCGTGGGCGGTGCGGCTGCGCAGGTAGTTCTCGAGCAGCGTGCGACGCACTGGATTGCCGACCACGTGGGTCTTCGACCGGGGAAAGAACCGGCGCGCCTCCTCGAAGGCGACGAAGACCGCGCGGACGAAGTGGCCGAGGATCCGGTTGGTCAGGCCGGGCAGCGCATTTTGCTCCTGCACCGCGGTGGGGATGCGGCGAAGCCAGGCGGTGAGCACCAGGGGCCCGCTGGCGTAGCCGCCCACGCCCACCACCACGTCGGGGCGAAAGCGGCTCAGGATGCGCCACGACTCGACGAACGACCAGGGCAGGGCGAGCAGACCGAGGAGAAACTGGAGCGGCCGTTTCCCCTTCAGGCCCCGGGCGGAGACGGTCTCCAGTGAAAAGCCGGCGGCGGGAACCACCCGCGACTCGAGTCCGCGGCGCGTGCCGACGAAGAGGACGGCGTTTCCCGGATGGCGGGTGCTGAACTCCTCCGCCAGGGCGACTCCGGGAAAGAGGTGGCCTCCCGTCCCGCCTCCGGCGATGAGCATCCTCATGCCGGCGCCGTCCCCTCGATGTCCACCGGCGGGGCGGCCACGCGGCGAGGACCGAGAAGGCGCGTCGGCGCCGTCGATGCGCTGAGGCTGAGCAGCACCCCGGCCGCGGCCATCGAGACCACCAGGGAGCAGCCGCCGTAGGAGACGAAGGGCAAGGTGAGACCCTTGGTGGGAAGCATGCCCATGGCCACGCTCATGTTCACCACTGCCTGCACCCCGAGGAGGGCGGTGAGCCCGAGGCCCAGGTAGGTGCCGAAGGTCTCGTTGGCGCGCAGCGCGGCGCGCGTCCCGCGCCAGACGATGACCCCGTAGAGGAGCACCGTGGCCGCGGCGCCGAACAGCCCGAGCTCCTCGCCGATGATGCTGAAGATGAAGTCGGTGTGCGCCTCGGGAAGGAAGAACAGCTTCTGGCGGCTCTCGCCCAGGCCGAGGCCCCAGAATCCGCCCGATCCCACCGAGATGAGCGACTGGGCCACCTGGTAGCCCACGTCGTGCCGATGGGCCCAGGGGTCGAGAAAGGCGGTGATGCGCTTCAGCCGGTAGGGCGAGTGGGCCACCGCATGGTAGGCGAGGGGCAGCGCCAGGAGCACCGAGCCGACCAGGTACGAGAGCTTGGTACCGGCGGCGAAGAGGAGCACGAAGAGCAGGACCAGCAGCTCCACCGCGCTCCCGAAGTCGGGCTGGGCCATGCACAGCCCCACCAGCACCCCGGCCAGCAGGAGATGCGGCAAGAAGCCGATGCTGAAGGACGCCACCTTGTCGCGCTTCTTGGCCAGCGAGTAGGCGAGGTAGATGACCCAGGTGAACTTGGCGACCTCGGCCGGCTGGATGCTGACGCCGGGGAAGCGGATCCACCGCCTGGCTCCCCCGACCAGGGTGCCCACCCCGGGGACGAGCACCGCCAGCAGCAGGAGCAGGGTGACCACGAGCAGCGGATAGGCCAGCCGGGCCAGGCGGCGGTAGCCCAGCTTGAGCGCGGTGGCCATGGCCAAGAGCCCCACCGCGGCGGCGGCCAGCTGCCGCTGGAGGAAGTAGAAACCGTTCCCGGTCTTCTCCAGAGCCGTCACCGCGCTCGCCGAGTAGACCATCACCAGGCCGAGCGCCAGGAGGGCCAGGACCGCGCCGAGGAGCACCGGGTCCACCGACAGCCGCACCGGCTCGCTCCGCCCGTCGGGAAGGGCGAGGGAAGGCCCCGCTCTCCGGCCGCTCACGACAGCCCTCGCACCAGGGTCCGGAAGAGGTCTCCCCGTTCCTCGAAGCTCCGGAACTGGTCGTAGGAGGCGCAGGCCGGCGAGAGAAGCACCACCTCACCCGGCCGGGCGAGCTCCCGGGCGCGGGCCACCGCCCGTTCCAGCGTGCCGCAGGCGTGGACGGTGAACTCCGTGGAGAACTCCTGGCCGATGAGGGGCCCATCCTGCCCAAGGGTGAGCACCCCGGCGACTTTTCCACCGGCGGCGAGGCGCAGCGGCTGGTAGGGGGCTCCCTTCCCCTTGCCCCCGGCGATCAGCCAGAGGCGGGTTCCCTCCGGGAACGCCCGGAGCGCGACCACCGCCGCGTCGACGTTGGTGGCCTTGCTGTCGTTGATCCACTCCACGCCGTCCAGGACCCGGACCGACTCCAGGCGGTGGGGGAGGCCGGGGAAGGAGTCCAGCCCGCGCTGGACGTCGGCCGGTCCGACCCCCACGTGGAGCGCGAGCAGGGTGGCGGCCATGGCGTTCTGGAGGTTGTGCGACCCCCGCAGGGCCTGGCTGGCGACGCGGAAGGAGAGGTCGCCGGCGCCGATCCGGAAGCCCCCCGGAGAGGCCACGGCCGCGAAGGCGAATCCACCCGGAAGCGTGGTGAGCGGGTCGAGGGTGAAGCCGACGGGCGCCACCCGGGCCCGCGGGGCAAGCCGGACCACGGCCGGATCGTCGAGATTGAGCACCGCTCTGTCCCCGGCCGTCTGGTTGCGCAGGATGCGGGCCTTGGCCTCGGCGTAGGCCTCGAACGACGGGTAGCGGTCGAGGTGGTCGGGCGTGAGGTTCAGAACCGCGGCGGCCTGGATGGCCAGCGCATCGACGGCCTCGAGCTGGAAGCTGGAGAGCTCGACCACGTAGACGCCGGGGGGAGGGGCGTCGACCGCCGCGGAGAGCGGAGTCCCGAGGTTCCCGCCGACGAAGGGCCGCAGGCCGCCGACCGAGCAGAGCGCACCGCACAGGGCGGTGGTGGTGCTCTTGCCGTTGGTGCCGGTGATGCCCACCACCGGGACGCCCGGAGGAAGGAAGTGGCCGGCCAGCTCCACCTCTCCCAGGACCGGGACGCCGAGCGCGCGTGCGCGCGCCACCGACCCGAGCGCCAGGGGAACCCCCGGGCTGACCACCAGCAGCGCCGGGGTGCCGAGGTCGATCGCCTCGAGGGGACGGCCGGCCAGGAGCTCGGCGCCCTCGGAAGCGAGCGTGGCCGCCGCCGGGGCGAGGCGGTCGAGCGGTTGCTCGTCGTAGACGGTGACCCGGGCCCCCCGGCGCCGGAGGAGGCGGGTGGCGGCCAGGCCGCTCCGCCCGGCGCCGAGCACGCTCACCGGTCGGCCGGAGAGGGAGGCCAGGGCGCTCGCCGCCGCCACCCCTCGGCCTCGCTAGCGCAGCTTCAGCGTGAGCAGTGCCACGCCGCAGCAGAGGATGGAGACGATCCAGAACCGGACGATGATCTTCGGCTCGCTCAGACCCTTGAGCTCGTAGTGGTGGTGCACCGGGGCCATGAGGAAGACGCGCCGCCCGGTGAGCCGGAACGA
>Ga0187777_10002114_pt1 | contig 12775 bp, 9 predicted proteins | sample 1015_Q2_SP5_10_M_FD_132416 | JGI IMG/M metagenome (GOLD analysis project Ga0187777, IMG submission 132416) | Tropical peat soil microbial communities from peatlands in Department of Meta, Colombia - 1015_Q2_SP5_10_MG | ecosystem: Environmental > Terrestrial > Soil > Wetlands > Peat | place...
ATGGCCAACATCTTCACCCATGTTCCTCATCCACATATCGCCCACCGCTCGGCGAAGGGTCCGCCGAAGGTTCACGACCAGTTCTCGACCGAGGGTCCGCTCGCCCGGTTCAACACGTTTCTCGCCCTCAAGATCACCGCAGGCGTCGGGACGATGTGGTGCGCGTATGCATTCGCGGCGTTGGCGCTCGTTTCTCTACCTTCCGCACTGCGATCCGGTGATCCGGTCACGATCGTTTCGTGGATCAGTCAAACGTTCCTCCAGTTGGTGCTCCTGTCGATCATCATCGTCGGCCAGAACGTGCAGAGTGCGGCGGCCGACGCGCGAGCCCAGGCAACTTACGAGGACGCCGACGCCGTCCTTCACACGGCCCTCGAGATCCAAGAGCACATGGCAGCTCAGGACCGAGAGATCAACGACATCCTGACGGAAGTGCGAAGTCTGCGGTCATCGTGAGTCCCGTTCACTCGATTGGCGCCATGTCACGGGCGACAGCGGTGCGAGTCGCGCAACGCCTCGACCGCGACGAGGGGTCAGAGGTCCGTCGTGGCTTCCAGCCGTCCGGTGCGTACGGCGTCCTGGAGCAGCTGGTGGTCGCGCGCGTTCTGGTCGGCGTACGCGACGGCAAAGTCGCCGATCGCGCGATCGAAGCCGTCGGACTTGCCGAGGTAGGAGGCGACGGCGATGCGGTCGCCGGAGCGGGCGTGGGCACGGGCAAGGATCCAGCCGCACATCCGGCCCCACAGCTCCATGCCCGCCGGTGTCATTCCCCTGACGTCGGCGGAACCTTTCCAGTCGGTCAGCTGACGAACGTAGTAATCGCGACGTCCGCGCCGCGGCCAGTCGAATCCAACCCATCCGAGAAAGATGTCACTGGCGCTCTGCATGAGACGTTGACCGGCGACCACGCGCTGGCCATGGTTCACGAAGGCGCTGTCGCCGGCATAGTCCTCGAGCACGGCGCGCTGGGCCTCCTTGAGCTGCAGGAGCAGTGGCGCGCGACCGTCGCGTTCGACGAGCAGTGCGATCCAGCAGTCCGTGCCGACGCTTCCGACCCCGACAACCTTGCGCGCCAGGTGAACGAGCCGGTACTGCTCCATCAGGTGGCGTCGATCGGGTTCGAGTGACGCCGCGTAGTCGCGCAGAATCGTCTCTGTCGACGCCGCGAGGAGCTCGTCGTTGTCGACCTGCGTACCGAGTTCCTCGATGGGCATGACGAGCGGCGGGTCGCTGATGAACCGCGGCTCGCCCTCGAAGAGGCGACACAGCTTCTCGAAGGCATGCATGGTGTCGTGGGCTCTTGCCCTGGAGACGGCGCGCCACACGCCTGGGGTCCGGGTCGGATCGAGGAGTGATTGGAACTGCGGAAGGAGCCGGTCGAGATCGAGGTGCGAGTACCAGACCTCGAGCATCGACATCCCCGAGAACAGCCGGATCGTCTCCCGGTACGAGCGGACAGCGTTGCAAACGATGCTGACGCGCTCCTTCTTCTTGAACCCGCTGTCGCGGCTGGCAACTTCGAGACTCGCGGCCAGACGCTTCACGTCCCACTCCCACGGGCCGGGCGCGGTCTCGTCGAAGTCGTTGACGTCGAAGACGAGGTGGCGTTCAGGAGAGCCGAAGACGCCGAAGTTGCAGAGGTGCGCGTCGCCGCAGAGCTGGACCGTCAACCCGGAATTGGGGGTGGTGGCGAGATCCGCGGCCATCGCCAACGCCGCACCGCGGTAATACGTGAACTCCGACACCAGCATCCGTCCGTGCCTGATCGGGATCAACTGCGGCAGGCGAATCTCGGCCTGCGCTTCGAGCAGGTCGATCGGACTGGACCGGCCGTCGGGCCGCTCCCACGACGCGTGCGCCGAGAACGGCACCGCAGCGCGCGCCGCCTTGCCCCGCGCTGCCCGCGCGTCTGCAGAAGTCACGTCAGAGTGCCCCACTGGCCCACCGTAGTCGTCGATCAAGTTTTGGGCCCGAGAGATGGTTGCGCTCTCGACGGTGCTGAGTGTCGTTGTCTTCGCCGCGGCGTCGGTCGTCGCGGCGCGTCCACTGCCCGCGTATCGGCCATCGAGCGGCACGAATAGCTGAGAGAGGATGGCTTGTGAGAGCGTCGGTGTCTTCGACCCTGGGTGCAGGGAGCGTGCGCGGGTTGTCGGCCGGCTGGGCGATGTGGACATGGAGTCACAGGCCGAACGCGGTCGGAATCCGGGTGCGCCGCGCTCGTTGATGTTCAGCGCAGTATCGATCTGGGCTGGTCGCGGGTTTCCCGTTGCTCGTCGCGACGATCAGCCGGGTCGACGCACGAACACGGGCGATGTTGCGCGGCCGAGAGATATGGTGGACGGACGCGATCGACGCGTCCGCAGAAGTTCGTCACCGTGTCGATGACCGGAGGTTCGTCCCGGCACCTTGGTCGCGCAGCGCGACGCTTTCACCGAGCGCAGGAGACGACGACATGACGTACGCAGGTGGACGGCCGATGCTGGACGCTGATAGTCATCTGATGGAACTGCCCGGTTTCTTGGATCCGTTCATCGAGCGCGACCTGCGCGACGAGCTCAAGGGCCGCGAAATGACGCAGCTCGCGTCGAGGCTCGACGCGGCCGTTGCGGATGCGGAGCGTCGTCGGACGGATCCGCGACGACGCGCGGAGGCCGAGGAACGTCTCCTCCAGGACAAGGGCTGGAACGCCCTGGGCGCGTTCGACTCGGCGGAGCGGAGCAGAGCCCTCGACCTGTTCGGCTTCGAGGCTCAACTCGTGTTCGCGACCTTCTCGACGGCGATGTTCGTCGGACGAGACGAGGACCTCCTCTACGGGGGTAGCGCGGCTCACAACCGCGCGGTCGCAGCCTTCTGCGAGCGCGACCCCCGGCTGCTACCCGTCTCCTTCGTCCCGCTCGTCGATCCTGCACGAGCCGTGCGCCTCCTCGAGGAGGCGATCGATCTCGGGTCCGGCGCGGTGCACGTCCCCTCGACGGCTGCCGGTGCGCGCGGACCGACGCACCCCGATTTGGACCCGTTCTGGCAGCTGCTCAACGACTCGGGGATCCCGTTCGTGTTGCACATCGGCGGAGGCGGACGCCTGCTGGACCGCGCGTTCCACAACAACGGCCGCCCGGTCACCGACCACCTCGGCGGTGGCGAGAACATCCGCTCGAAGGACTTCCTGGCGATCAGCAGTTCCCCGTCGGTGTTCCTGGGCGCGTTGATCCTCGACGGCCTCTTCGACCGATTCCCCGACATCCGCGGCGGTGTCATCGAGGAAGGGGCGAGCTGGGTCGTGTCGTGGCTGCGCACCCTCGACCACGCCCAACGCGCGTTCCGACGGACCGAGGAGCCGCTACGCGAGCTCGAGCTCGAGCCGAGCGAGTACGTCACACAGCACCTCAAGTTCACGCCCTTTGCGGGTGAGCCCGTCGGTTGGATGATCGAGCAGGCCGGCGCCGAGCTGTTCATGTTCTCCACCGACTTCCCCCACCCCGAAGGTGGTCGCGACCCACTGGCGAAGTTCGAGGCCGAGCTGACCTCCACCACCGATCAGGAGAAACACCAATTCTTCTACGCCAACATGGCCGAGCTCCTCGGCCCATCACTGGCGCCGACGTCCGCCGACGCCTGATCGCCAGTCCCGCCGGGGATGCACGTCGTCAGCGCGTCCGCGATCCCGGTCTGGACACACTTGGCGCCACCGCAGACGCGTCCTCTCGCACACCGAGAAGCGATGCCCTCGACGCATCAGCGCCGAGCCCTCGTCGCAAGTACGTCTCGCGTGCTGCGTCAGTTCGCGGTCGACATACTCGAGACCACTCCGACTCGCGCGTGCTCCATGCCCGACGAATCGCGCGTCCAGTGACCGACCGAAATTGACGTTGGGGTCATGGTACGTTGACCACCCGGTAGCGAGGGACCGTGATCTGGGGGGTTGGCATGCGCATGAGAATGCGCTCTGCACTGCTGGCAGGCGCCGTCGTATCCGTCATCGCCGGATTGTTGGTCCCCACGGGTGCTGCGGCGCAGAGCGGTGCCCGTGGTGTCACCGCCACCACGATCAAGGTTGCCGGCTTGGGATTCGCGGACCAGCTCGGCGACGGATCAATCGGAGCGCAGGCCCGGTTCGCGCGCGCGAATCGTGATCACGAACTGCCCGGCGGTCGCAAGATCGACTACACGGAATTCGCCGACGACAAGGCCGACCCGACAACAGCGCTTTCCGAGGCGCGCCGGCTGGTTCAGCAAGAAGGCGTCTTCGCCATCGTGCCCACGCTGTCGCCCAACCTCGGCCAGGGTCAGTTCTTCGACCAGCAGCACGTCCCGTACTTCGGCTGGGGAATCGCGGCGTCGTATTGCCACCCGGGTTATGGCTTCGCGGTGAGCGGCTGCCTGCTCCCGGAGAATCCCACGATAACGGACAACAACTGGGCTCGGACGATCACCAACTATTACAACGACACCAAGAAGCCCAAGCCCTGGAGCGTTGCGATCGTCAATGAGGACACGCCGGCCGGAAAGACGAGCACAGCGATCGTTCTCGCGCAGTTCCAGGCCGACGGGTTCAAGGTCACATACGCCAAGCCGTCGATGCCGGGGCCACCCGCCGTTGTCGGTGACTTCAGCCCGTACGTCAACGCGGTGCTCACGAGCAACAACGGCAAGGCGCCCGATCTCGTCGTCCTCTCGATCGGGTCGACGAATGCGTTCGCCTTCGTCAAGGCGTTGAACGCGGCCGGTTACAAGGGCGACATCTCGCTCTCGTTCTACGACCCGCGGATCGTTGCTCTCCTCAAGGACACCATCGTCATCACCCCGTTCGGACCATTCGAGAGCGACGCGCCGGCGATGAAGCAGCTCATCTCCGACGTCAAGGCATTCAAGCCCGACGTGACGCTGGGCCTCGCGGTCGAAGCCGGCTACTTGTCCGCCGACATGTTCATCAAGGCCATGCAGAAGGTCGGCAAGGACCCGACGCCCGAGAAGCTCCAAAAGGTCGCGTCCACGATGACGTACAAGCTCTCCGGGGTGCAGTGCCCGACGACGTTCCCGACGGCATGGAAACACGGAACCGACGGGACCGGGTTGGTCAAGAGCAACGGGACGACATGGCAGATCGTGGAGCCCTACACCCCGGTCAACACGTGCGCACCGATGATCCCGCTCAAGGGGCATCCCAAGTCGATCTGAACGCCCTCGATCATCGAAAGAGGGGGAGCACCTCCTCGCCGATCTGACGAATCTCGTCGAGTGCTGCGTCGGATGTGGCGCGGAGCCCGATGATGCAGTGGTCGACCTCACCCGCGGCGCGTTCGTGCAGCGCATCGACGCGTTCGTTCCCCTCGACCGGGGGAGTCGAACTCACCAGGAGCAGCGAGTCGGGATCGCGGTCGTTGCCGACAGCCGCGTCCTTCACCTTGGCCCAGTGCTCGGCGAGCCGCCCGGGCGACATCTGGGCGGAGATCCATCCGTCGCCGATCCGACCGGCGCGTTCGAGCGCGACGTCCGAGTGCCCGCCCACGACGATCGGTACCGGGCGTTGCACCGGGCGGGGTTCGGGATCCATGGGTGGGCAGTCGTGGAACTCGCCGTGGAACTCGACGAGGTCTCCCTCGGCGCCCCACAGCGTCCGCATCAGCGCGATGTGCTCCTCCGCGCGGCGCCCACGTCGGTCCCAGGGCATGTTCATCGCTTCGGCCTCTTCGCGCAACCACCCCGCGCCGACGCCATAGAGCACGCGGCCTCCCGAGTAGATGTCGAGGGTGGCCACCTGACGCGCGTTCGCCACCGCGTTGCGAATGGGCAGTACCGCCACACAAGTTCCGAGTTTGACCCGGCTCGTGAACCCCGCGACCCAGGCCAGCGTGGTGTGCATCTCGTAGTTCGGCGAGAGCAGATTCGACACCGCGTCGTCGGCGATGCTCGCAGGCTGCCGCCCGAGCGTGTACTTCGAGTCGGTGTGATGCGGCATCACCATGTGATCCACGGCCCAGAGCCCGTCGAAGCCGGACTCCTCGGCAGTCGTGCAGTAGGAGCGCACAAAGTCGGGGGACGCGAACTGTCCGGTGTGCGGGATGACGAGACCGATTTCCATGGTGACCGTTCAGGACCAGACGAGCGGGAAATGGTGCGGCGCGCGCGGGTTTCCCGTGTACACGAGGGTGGTCCCCGGGGCGATCTCGTAGTCGGGAATGCGGCGATGCCATGCCTCGAGCGCCACCTGCATCTCCATGCGTGCAAGGTGCGACCCGAGGCAGCGGTGGAAGCCGCTGGCAAAGCCGATGTGAGGGTTGGGCGACCGTCGGAGGTCGACGGTCAAGGGGTTCGTGAAGCAGTCCGCGTCGAGGTTGGCCGCCGCCCAGATCACCGACATGTGCGTTCCGGCCGACACATGCTCACCGCTCGGCAGGTCGAGGTCTTCGGTCGCGATGCGACCGCCTTCGGTGACCGGCGACTCGAACCGCATGAGCTCCTCCACGGCCGAAGGCCACAATGAAGGGGCGCTGACAACCTCCGCGCGTTGCTCGGGATGGCGGGCGAAGTAGCTCAGCATGCACGCGAGCGATGCCGCGACGGTGTCGAGACCGGCGATCATGAGCAATCCAAGGATGTCGAGGAGGTCCTCGCGGCTCAGCCGTTCGCCTTCGACCTCGGTTGTCAGCAGCCATCCGAGGAGATCGTCACCGGGGTCGGCGCGGGCCAGGCGTTCGTCGAGGTTGTCGTTGAAGTACCGCTGGATCCAGTCGACGGCTTCGTCGCGGCGAGCGAGGGCTTCATCGAACGGTAACGACGCGAACTCGTTTCCGAGCACCATGTTCTTGAACCGGAGAAAGTTCGGTAAGTCGTCGGAGGGGAGCCCGAGGATCCGGATGAAGACCGTGCCCGGTAGTGGTTCACACCATTCGCGGTACGCGTCTACCTCGCCACGGTCGATGAAACCGTCGATCATCTCGTTGGCGAGCACGCGCACGCTTTCGGCCAGCGGCGCGATACGCCGGGCTGTGAACACGGGATCGAGCAGTCTGCGGTATTTCGTGTGTTCGGCTCCGTCGAGACTCAACGGGATGGCAGGTCGGTTGCTGCCGAGGAGGTCGGCCAACTGCAGCACTCCGCGATGCTTGTTCACGTACAGGATGTCAGCCATCTTCAACAGTGTCGCCTCGTGGTCGGCCGTATGGATGACGGGACAACGCGTGGCGCGATCCACGTACATCGATTGCGGTTCGGCGCTCAAACGCGCCTCGCTACCCTCCGGATCGACGAACGCCGCGCCGCTTCGCTGGTATTGCTCGTTCTCTGCCATTGCACGCTCCGGAAGCTGGTCATACGGGGAATCGTCGATCGACGCCGATCTTGCGCAATCGCAACTGTTCTCGGCGTTCTACTTTCGTGATGCGACGCACTTCGGGTCCGAGCTCAGCGTCGAGCTCGTTGAAGCGCACCAACGGTTGTCGGCCGAGTTCATCCAGTAGAAGTAGGGAGGGGGTATGGCCGTGATCACGAGTGCCTCGTCGGGTTCAGTTGCCTCGAGGAATCGAAGCAATCCTTCGTGGTACGCGTCGTCGCCGAAGTCTGACAGGCCGGTTGCTTGCGCGCGCTCGTGCAAGTACGCGAAGCGATCCACACCCTCTCTCCCCGAGACCCGCCGAGCGCGTGTTTCGACCTGCTCGCCCCGCGCAGCTGCGCGGGAACCTACACTCTAAAAGGTCGCAAGCACGACCAATCGTCCAGCACCTCCTGTGCGAGAGAGGACGTCATCGTGACCCTGCTCTGGGCCCACTCGGGTGATTCGCATTTCCTCGAGCCAGAAGGCCTCTGGCACGACATCCTCCCGGCGGCGCTCGCCGATCGCATGCCACGCTCCGAGCGAATCGCGGACGACGAGGAGATCGTGCACGTCGACGGCACGAGCTTCCGGCGGCGCCTTCCCAGCATCATGACCAAGAAGGACGCCGAGAGCGGCATGACGATCACAGAGCTCGTCAACCGCGCCCCGGGAGCGCGTGACCTTCACGCGCGGATCAAAGACCTCGACTCGGAAGGCATCTGGGGTGAGGTGATCTACGCGTCGCTCGGACTCTGGGAGACGCTGATCAAGGATCCCGGTCTCGTGCGCGCAGCGGCGCACGCGGAGAACGAGTGGAAGGTTGCCGAGATCCAGGGGCTTGCGCCCGACCGCCTGGTACCGGCAGCGACTGTGCCGCTGCTCGATGTAGACGCCGCCGTGGCTGAGCTCGAGCACGCGGCTGGGCTCGGCCTGCACCTGGTGAGCCTGCCCACAGGACTGCCGGAAGGGGTCGACGACTGGAACCGCGACAGCTGGGAGCCGCTCTGGGCTGCGGCTGAGGAAGCCCGAATGGTGCTCGGCTTTCACATCGGCTCCGATGCCGCTACGGACGTGGTCATGTTCCGGGGTCCCGGCGGTGCCGTCCTCAATTACGTCGAGACCACGTATGGAGGTCAGCGAATTGCATCGAAGCTCGTGTCGTCAGGCGCGCTCGATCGTCATCCAACGCTCAAGGTCCTCATCTCGGAAGGCGGGGCGACGTGGGTGCCCTTCGTGGGCGACCGCATGAACGAGGGCTACCGGCAGCACGGGATGTTTGTGAGACCCACGCTGAGTGTGCTGCCCAAGGAGATCCTGTATCGCCAGGTGTACGCGTCGTTCCAGCACGACGAGTCTGCGCCGGCAGCACTGTGGGCAATGGGCTACCAGAACGTGCTCTGGGGAAGCGACTATCCGCACATCGAGGGCACGTTCGGACACACGCAGAAGACGCTCCACGAGCTCTTCGATGGCGTCGCGCCAGATGTGAGTGAGCGCATTCGGTGCGGCTCGTTCAACGAGCTCTTCCCCCACGTGAGCGCCCCACCGACAGTGGGGTGAGCTCCCGCGGACCGTCAGCGGTTCAGTCGCCGAAGTTGATCGCGACCTTGGCGTAGGTGCCGCCGTCGGTGGCGGGAATGCACACCCCCGACATGTAGGCCGACTCGTCCGACGCGAGGAAGAGCGCGACATTGGCGTTGTCGCGGATCGTCGGCGCCCGGTCGAGCTTGAGCGGCATCATCGCGTACGAGCGGTCCCAGTCGCCGGCCATCTGCTCGTACGACCTCTCGAGTGGTGCATCCTCGAGACTGCCCATGAAGTTCGCCGACATGCCATGGAATGGGCACAGCGCGTTGATGCGGATGCCGTGTGCCCCGAGATCCACGGCCAGGGCGCGGACCAGGCCGTTCGCGCCGGACTTCGCGGCCACGTAACTGCGGAAACCCGGGTAGGCGACGAGTCCCGAGGCCGAGCTCGTGACGACGATCGTGCCACCGCCACCCTGGCGGATGAACTGGCGCGTTGCCTGCTGTGCACCGATGAACACGCCGACGAGGTTCACGGCGAGCACCTTGTTGAAGTTCTCGAGCGGGGTGTCCTCGAAGGAGATCTGCCCCAACCCGATTTCGGGGATGCCGGCATTGCAGTACATGACGTCGAGACGACCGAAGGTGTCGACCGCGGTCTGGACTGCGGCCGCCATGTCGTCCTCGTTCGTGACATCGGCGCGGCGCGCGACCGCCTCGCCCCCGGCATTCACGATCTCGTCGACCAGGGAGCCGACGTGTTCCTCGACGAGATCGGTCGCCACGATCTTGGCGCCTTCCGAGGCAAAGAGGCGTGAACACTCGCGTCCCAGTCCGCGCGCAGCGCCGGTGATGACCACGACCTTGTCCTGGAGCCGCATGGTGTTCCTTTCCTTGGCCGGGAGGAGTCGGAAGGTGTGATGACGCGAGCTCACGCTCGGTCGAAGTCGAGCATGAGCGGATTGACGCTTCGGACGCCCTGGTTGTGGTATTCGGGAGTCGATCCCTCGATCAAACGGTACCTCGGAATTCGTTCGTGGAACCGGCCGATGGCAACCCGAAGTTCGAGACGTGCCAAGTGCGATCCGAGGCAACGGTGGAACCCGCTGGCGAACGCCACGTGCGGGTTCCGTTCGCGGTCGATGTCCACCTCGAGTGGATGATCGAATACCTCGCTGTCGAGATTGGCGGCTGACCACACGACGAGCAGCGTGTCTCCGGCTCTTACTTCCTTCCCATTCACGTCGACATCGGCCACTGCTGCACGCGACGCCATCGGGACCGGCGACTCGAAGCGCATGAGCTCCTCGATGGCGCGCGGCAGCAGTGACGGATCGCGCACGAGGCGCTCCTGTTCTACCGGGTGCTGCGCCAGCCAGGCGATGAGGCACGAGAGCGACGACGCAACCGTGTCGAGCCCCGCGATCACGAGCAGATACACGATGTCGAGGATGTTCTCTCGCGTCAGGCGATCACCTGCTACTTCCGCGTGGAGGAACCAGGCCAGAAGATCATTACCGGGGTCTGTGACAGCCTCCCGACGATCGAGCTCCGCGTTCAGATACGCGTACATCTGCTGCGCCTTGTCGTGTTGATACGCGACCGCGGCTTCTGGCGTGGCGCCGCGTGGGCGGATGGCGGCCTCCTTGAACCCCTGCAGGAACGCAACGTCACTCTGGGGCAGTCCGAGGATCCCGAGAAAGACCCGCGACGGCAACGGATCGCAGAAGGCTGCGAACAACTCGACTTGTCCGTCCTCGATGAAGTCGTCGATGAGTTCGTCCGCCAGCTCTTTCACGACTGGTTCGAAGGTCGCAACGCGCTTCGGTGCGAAGAGAGGGTCCAGCAAGCGCCGGTACTTCGTGTGCTCGGGACCGTCGATGTTGAGCGGGATCAATGGCCGATCAGACCCCATGGACTCGCCACCACTTCGGATCTCGTGCTGCTTGAGCGCAGCCGTGACATCGGCCATTCGCGTGAGGAACACGATGCCGTCGTCGCTCCGGAACGGCATTGTTCGAGCGAACTCCGAATACAGCGGTTGGGGACACTGGGTTTCGAACGCGTCGAGGTCGACCGGCGTATCGCCCAGATAGGTGTCCTCACTCATCACCTCTCCCTCTTTGGCGAGCTCCGTGAACTTCGCACATCCTGCCCCAACCGGTAGGAGTTCCCGCCACACGCGACGAGCGTCCAACTGCGGAACTTCCACGCCCCAAGATCTGGACTCCGCAGCCCCAGCCGGCCGAGGGACACAATGGGGCGTGGGCTACATGGACGACCGCACAAATCTCCCCGGCAAGACCGCGATGGTCGTGGGCGGCGGTGGTGGAATCGGCGCCGCCATCACTGAGGCACTTGCCAGGGCAGGCGCTGCAGTTGCGTTCTGTGACGTCGACGCGGCGGCGGTCGCGGACACGACCCGGAGGCTCGCCGACCTCGGGCCCAAGATCCTGGGACGAGTCGCGGATGCGCTGGTCCGCGACGAACTCGACGAGCTCTTCAGCTCCTTCGACGCAGAGTTCGACCACCTCGACGCGCTGATCAACGTCGTCGGAGGCGTACGACAGCGTCGATTCGACCAGTCCTCACGACAGGATTGGCAGCACGACATACACCGCAATTTCGGGTACGCGCTGGACTCGATCGCGGCTGCTCTACCGCGCCTTCGCGCCACGGGAAACGGCGGCAGCATTGTCAACTTCACGACGATCGAGGCGCACCGCGGAGCAGCCGGGTTCGCGGTGTACGCGGGCGCAAAGGCGGCACTCACCAACTTCTCCCGCGCGCTCGCGCTCGAGCTCGCACCCGAACGCATCCGGGTGAACTTGCTCGCACCCGACACAACCCCGAGCGCGGGCAACCAGAACGCGGTCCCGGAGAGCACCATCGCCGCGATGGCGGACGTCGATCCGAAACTGATATCCGCGGCGTTCGCCTCCTATGTGCCGATGCGGCTTCCGCCGATGCCGGACGATCTCGCCGATGCGGTGGTGTTCCTCGCTTCCGACATGTCGCGGTTCGTCACCGGCACGACGCTGCACGTAGACGGCGGCACATGGGCCGCGTCCGGGTTCCAGCACTGGCCCGAGCCCTTCGGTTGGCTGCCATCCGTTCCCGCCGCCCTGCTCGACGACAAAGCCTTCGAATGACGATCGACGCGAGCTTCGCCGGGCTGCCTGCCGAGATCCGGGCGACGATCGTCGCGGCGTCGGTCGCGGAGTGGGTGTCGTCGACCCGGCGCGGACTCGCGATCGACACACCCGCGTTGATGTTCGCGAATCCCGAGGCCGGCACGCTCGATGTGACGACAGGGCTCGCCTATCCCGCGAAGGCAGAACGGGCGAGGCGTGAGCCACGGGTCGGACTCGCGGTCGGCGCGTCCGGCGCTGGACAACCCGTGGTCGTCATGCGCGCGCTCGCCGCCGTTCGAGACGCCGACATCCAGAGCAACACTGATCGCTATCTCTCCCTGTTCGCGCCGATGCTGCCGGTGATCGGTAGCGGCGCACCTTGGTCACAGTGCAGAGAGGCGATCTGGTATTGGGCGCGGGTGTTCATCGAGAACACGGTTACGCGCATCTTGTGGTGGCCCGACGCCGAACATCTCGACGATGAGGCGTCGCAGTGGGACGCGGACATGAGCCCGGCGCCCGGCTCAGATCCCGCGCCAAGGCCGCCAGCGAGCGCGAGTCCGGCCTGGCCGATGGCCGACTGGCGTGCACGTGCCCGAGAGGTGCTCGCGGACGGAGTTCCCGCGTGGCTCAGTCGCCGCGACGCCGACGGATACCCGCTCCCCTTCCCGGTGCGCGAACTGCGCCTCTGCGATGAGGGCCTCGCGCTCGACGTACCTCGCGGCCATCCGTGGCCCGCGCTCGACGGCACCGCGTCGATCAACTTCGGGGGTCGGGCAACCCTCGTCGGCGAGCTCGACCAC
>Ga0187777_10002116_pt1 | contig 12773 bp, 12 predicted proteins | sample 1015_Q2_SP5_10_M_FD_132416 | JGI IMG/M metagenome (GOLD analysis project Ga0187777, IMG submission 132416) | Tropical peat soil microbial communities from peatlands in Department of Meta, Colombia - 1015_Q2_SP5_10_MG | ecosystem: Environmental > Terrestrial > Soil > Wetlands > Peat | place...
CCAGGAGGATGCCCGGGCGCCGCCGCATCATTCCGAGTCGGACTGGACCAGGCCGTACTTGTGGAGAAGGGAGTAGAGGTGCTTGCGATCCAGCTCCGCCTCGCGGGCGGCCTTGGCCACGTTCCCCTTGGCCCGCGCCAGGAGCCGGGTCAGGTACTCCCGCTCGAAGCCCCGCACCAGGTCCTCCTTGCACTCCTTGAACGGCCCGTTGTAGCTCGCCGGGAGGAAGTCACCCCCCGGGGCGGGCGCCGCCTGGCCCTGCGCGAACTCGCGGAGGAGCGAGTTGGAGGTGAGCTCGGGCATCTCCACCATCGCCCGGGCGCGCTCCAGGGCGTTGCGCAGCTCGCGCACGTTTCCCGGCCAGGTGTGGGCGGTGAACTGGTCGCGCACCCCCTGGGGCAGCTTTTCCCAGAGCGGCTCGCCGGCGAAGGCGTCCACCAGGAGGGGGATGTCCTCCTTGCGGTCGCGGAGCGCAGGCAGGCTGACGGTGAACACCGAGAGCCGGAAGTAGAGGTCCTCGCGAAAGCGCCCGGCCTGCGTCTCGGCCCAGAGGTCCTTCTTGCTCGCGGCCACGATGCGGGCGTCGAAGGCCACCGAGGTCCCCGAGGCCCCCAGCCGCCGGAACTCGCGGTCCTCGATGGCGCGGAGCAGCTTCGGCTGCAGGTCCATGGCCAGGTCGTCGATCTCGTCCAGGAACAGGGTGCCGCCGTGGGCCCGCTCCAGGCATCCCACCCGCTGGGCCACCGCGCCGGTGAAGGCGCCCTTCTCGTGCCCGAAGAGCTCGCTCTCGATGAGGCTGTCGCTCACCGCGGCGCAGTCGAAGACCACCAGGGGCCCGGCCTTACGGGGGCTGAGCTGGTGCACCGCCTTGGCCACCACCCCCTTGCCGCTCCCGGTCTCGCCGACCAGCAGCAGGGTGGAGTCGGTGGGGGCGATGCGCTTGAGGAGGGCGAAGATCTGCCGCATCGGCACGCTCTTGCCCACCAGCTCGCCGAGCCGGTCCTCGCTGATCGGCGCGATGCGCACCGGCTGGAGCGTGGACTGGAAGCGCAGCTGCACGTCTCCCAGCTCGAGCAGCTGCCCGGGCTTGAGGTAGGCCTCGCGGACCTGGGCGCCGTCGATGAAGGTGCCGTTGGTCGAGGCCAGGTCCTGGACCAGGAAGCGGTCCCCCTGCCGGCGGATGATGAGGTGGTTGCGGCTGACGGTGGGCGAGTCGATGACCACGTCGCTCTCCGGCGCCTTGCCGATCTTCAGCGTCTCGTCCCGGATGGGAAAGGACTTGCCGGCGTTCTCGGTGTTGAGCAGGACCAGGTGGAAGTCCTGAAAGCCGAGGCGCTCACCGAGCGCCGCCCGACTCCCGAGCACGGTATGGGCAGGAATCGTCGGATTCGGCGCGGTGGTGGTGCTCATGAGGGGTGAACGCTACATTTTACGGGCTTCGCGCGCGCGCCTGCCACGCCGCTCCATGGCTCCCCGGGTGCGAGGGCTCCCCACGTCGGCTCCACCCCACCTTCCGTCCGTGCTAGGGACGACAGGAGGGGGAGCGAGCCGGAGATGAAACGCGGAGAAGGTCGGAGAAGGGCACTGTCGCTGGTCAGTGACGTCGACGCCGACGTCGCGCGCTACGCTGAGCACCTGCCCTCCGGCCGGAGCGAGGTGCTCGTCCTGGGCAGCGCCGACGGCCGGGTGGTGCGCGCGCTGGTCAACCGCGGCGCCCAGGTGACGGCGGTGGACCCCAGCCCGCGGATGGTGGAGCGGGCCGAGGAGGCGCGCAGCGAGCTCGGACCCGACGCCCAGGCCCGCTGGCAGCTGATGCGCGCCGACCTCCGCTCCCTGCGCCTCGGCCGCCGCTTCGGCGCGGTGTTCGCGCCGCAGAACGCGGTGGCGCTGATGGCCTCGCGCCTGGATCTGGAGTCGTTCTTCGCCACCGTCGCCGCCCACCTCGCCCCGGACGCCCCCTTCGTCCTCGACGTCGCCCTGCCCCCGCGCCGCTACCTGGCGCCCGAGGAGGAGGAGGGCCCGCATGATGCGGTGGCCTCGGAGCGGGCCGTCTTCACCCCGCACCTGCGCGAGACCCGGGCCAGCGCCGGGGGTGGCCCGGCCATCCGGCGTCTTCTCCTCCGCCCCTTCACCGCCTGGGAGATCGACGCGGCGCTGTCGGCGGCCGGGCTCCAGGCGCATACCCGGGACGGAGGCTTCGAGGACAAAGCCTGGAAGCCCGGGGACACGCTGATGCTGGTGGTGGCCCGGCTCCGGTGACCCTCAGCGCCTCGGCTCCTCGGGGCTGGATTCCATCTCCCAGGCCAGCTCGAGCAGGTCGAGGAGCTGGGCCCTGGCGTCGAGCGTGTCGGCGGCGAGCACGGTGACCTCCACCGGCAGCCGGTCCTCGGCCGGAACCGGCTCCGGCTCGATGGGCTTCCCCGACGGGTCGAGCTCCTCGACGAGCAGGTCACCGTCCCGGTGGATGGTGTAGCGACGGTACATACACCGCTTCCCTTTTACGTCCCGCGCGCCGGAACTTGAAGCGCCGGGGAGGCTGCTCGATGCTTGCTCGAGCCGTGGAGCTTCCCCGCGTCTCTCCCTTCACCGATGTCATGCGCCTCTTCGTGGACGACGAGGCGGCGCTCACCCGGGCGGTGACCGCACCGGTGCTCGTCTGGGAGGCGGGGCTGTTCGACGAGCACGACTGGACGGACCGGGCGGCCCAGGTCCCCGGCCCGGAGAACCCCCTGGTCCTCCTGGTGAGGAAGTCGGAGACGCAGGCCAACCCCTTCCCGGAGGGGATCTCGCTCGGGCGGGCCTCGGTCAACGACGTGGTGCTCCCGCACAAGAGCATCAGCCGCTTCCACGCCTACCTCCAGCAGGAGCCGAGCTCGGCGCGCTGGGCGCTGGCCGACGCCGCCAGCCGCAACGGGACGTTCGCCGACGGCGTCCCGCTCGCGCCCAACGTGCCGGCGCTCCTCGGCGGCGCCAGCCGCCTCCGCGTCGGCCACCTGGACCTGACCTTCCTCTCCCCGGAGGCCTTCGTGCGCTGGCTCCGGAAGGTCGCCGAGACGGTCTAGCGCCCGCGGGCCTCAGCCCGGGCCGCCGTCGCGCTCGAAGCGGTAGCCCATCCCTCGCGAGGTGACGAAGTGCCGGGGCCGGTCCGGATCCGGCTCGAGCTTGGCGCGGAGCTGCCGCATGAAGGTGTCCACCGTGCGCGGCGTCCCCTCGTAGTCCGGACCCCAGGCGCCGGAGAGCAGCTCCTCGCGGCTGAAGATGCGCCCCGGCTGGGAGACCAGGGTGGCCAGGAGACGAAACTCCTGGGCGGTCATCTCCACCGGCCGCCCACCCCGGAGGACGCGCTTCCCCTCCAGCTCCACCGCCACGTCGCCGAAGCGGACCACCGTCCCCTCCTCGCCGTAGCGGCGGCGGAGGAGGGCCTTCACCCGGGCCAGGAGCTCCGAGACGCCGAAGGGCTTGACCACATAGTCGTCGGCGCCCAGGTCGAGCCCGAGCACCTTGTCCCGCTCCATGCCCTTGGCGGAGAGGAGCAGGACCGGAAGCTGGAGGCCGCGGCGGCGCAGCTCTCGCACCACCTCGTAGCCGTTCATCTTCGGAAGCATGATGTCCAGCACCACCAGGTCGGGCGACTCCTTCAGCGCCAGCTCCAGCCCCCGGCTCCCGTCCTGGGCCTGGAGGACCTCGTATCCCTCGAAGCGCAGGTTCATCGACACCCCGGTGAGGATGGACAGGTCGTCCTCCACCACCAGGATGCGGCCCGTCTCCCGGCTCATGCGCGCGCCCGCGGGAGGTGGACGGTGAAGGTGCTGCCGCGGCCGACCTCGCTCTCCAGGGTGAGGGAGCCGCCGTGGGCCTCGACGATGCGCCGGGAGATGGAGAGCCCCAGCCCCGAGCCCTCGGTGTCGCGGGTGAGGAGGTTGTCCACCCGGTAGAAGCGGTCGAAGACGCGCCGGCGGTCGCGCTTGGGGATTCCCATCCCGTGGTCCTCGACCTCGATGGCCACCCCCTTCTTGTCCGGGTGCGCCCGGAGCGCGATCCGCTTGTCCTCGCCGCCGTACTTGTAGGCGTTGTGGAGGAGGTTGAGGAGAGCGCCGGCCAGTGCCTCACGGTCCCCCTCGATGGCCGGAAGGCCCTCCGCCACCTCGGCGGAGAGCGCCACCGTGGCCTCCAGCCGCTGGGCGCGGAAGGCGGCCAGCGAGCTGTCCACCACCTGCTTGACCTCCAGCCGCTCCTTCTTGAAGGTCTGCCGCCCGCTCTCCAGCCGGGACCAGTCGAGCACCGCCTCGATCATCTCCGACAGCCGTTCCGTCTCGCGCTTGAGCAGGCCGAGGACCTCCTGCGTCTGGCGCTCGTCCTCGACCCGGCCCAGGGCCAGGGTCTCGATGAACATCCGGATGGAGGTGAGCGGGGTGCGCAGCTCGTGGCTGACCAGGCTGACGAAGTCGGTCTTCAGCCGGGAGATCCGGGCGTGCAGGTAGAGGGCGCGGGCGGTGTAGACCACGCCCACCACCAGGGTGACGTAGAAGACGCCGAGGAGCAGCCCGTAGACGAGCCGGTTCCGGGTCGAGGCGGCGGCCACCGGATCGCCGGAACGCGGCACCACCTGGATCTGGAACTCCTGGAAGGGCGGGGAGAGCGGCCGGCTGGCCACCGGGGTGGGGCCGAGCGCGGTGCGGGCGGTGGCCACCCCGGAGATGAGCCGGCCGACCAGGCCGGGCGGGCCCTCGCGCTTGGCGGCAGGCACGAGCGCGAAGTGGACCGCCTCGTCCTTCCCGAGCAGGTCCCGGCCGGCGTCGTCGAGCAGCCCGTCGAGCTGACCCTCGTCCAGGCGCGCGCCGACCACCCCCTGATCAGTTCGCTCGGCGACGATGAGGAACGGCCGCTCCGGCCCGGTCACGGAGAGGAAGGTGGGGCGCCGGGGCAGGAAGGCGAGCTGGCTCCGGAGCGGGCTGAGCGCCGCCGCCAGCTCGGCGCCGGAGGTGACCACCGCGTCCCCGTGGACCCGGAAGCTCTCGCCGGCGATGGACCGGCCGGACGGGTCGCGGACGTCCAGCGCGCCGTCGGATCCGGGCGAGACGGTGGAAGCCTCCAGCCTCTCGCGAAAGCGGGCGGCCAGCATCTCCAGGCGGCTTCGCCAGACCGCTCCCATCCTCTGCTCCACCGCCGCGCGCTCGTTGAGGATGGCCACCACCCCCAGGCCGCTCAGCCCGGCGGAGGGAAGCGCCACCAGGACCATGAGCAGGGCGAAGGTCCGGCGAAAGCTGAGCAGGTCGTAGGACGGGGAAGGCACGGGGGCGGGTGGTGGGAGGGGTTTTCACCAGCCGCACGCCCCGGCGCAAGGGCCCTGGGCTTTCGGGTACGCTCCCCGGCTCGATGCGTGCGGCGGTGCTCGGTTCAGGCTCGTTCGGGACGGCGCTGGCCAACACCCTGGCCGTCAACTGCGCCCAGGTGCGGGTCTGGGGGCGTGAGCCGGAGGCGGTGACGGCGATCAACTCCGGCCACGAGAACCCCGGCTACCTGCCCGGCATCCGCCTCAGCGAGCGGGTCCAGGCGATGCTCGAGCTCACCGACGCGCTGGACGGCGCGGAGCTGGTGGTGGTGGCCATCCCCAGCCAGGCCTCGCGCGAGGTGATGAAGCGCGCCCTCCCCTGGCTGCCGCAGCACGTCCCCATCGTCACCGTGAGCAAGGGCATCGAGAACGGGACGTTGATGACCATGACCCAGGTGCTCGAGGACTGCCTTCCCGAGGCCTTCCACCCCTACCTGGCCATCCTCTCCGGTCCCTCGTTCGCCAAGGAGCTCGCCCAGCGGATGCCCACCGTGGTGACCATCGCCAGCCGCTGGGACCGGGTGGCGATGCGCATCCAGAAGACGCTCCAGACGGAGAGCTTCCGCGCCTACACCTCCACCGACGTCATCGGGGTGGAGATGGGCGGGGCGCTGAAGAACTGCATCGCCATCGCCGCCGGCATCTCCGACGGGCTCGGCTTCGGCCACAACGCCCGGGCGGCGCTCATCACCCGCGGCCTGGCGGAGATCACCCGGATCGCGGTGCGCCAGGGGGCCAATCCCATCACCCTGGCCGGGCTCTCCGGGATGGGAGACCTGGTGCTCACCTGCACCGGCGAGCTGTCGCGCAACCGGCGGGTGGGGCTGGAGCTGGGCAAGGGCCGCCCGCTCGAGGCGGTGCTGGGCGAGATGAACCAGGTGGCCGAGGGAGTGAAGACGGCGCAGAGCGCCCGCGACCTGTCCCGGAAGACCGGGGTCGAGCTCCCCATCTGCGACCAGGTCTACGCCATCCTGTTCGAGGGCAAGGAGCCGAAGCGGGCGGTGGTGGAGCTGATGACGCGCGCCCCCAAGGCGGAGAGCTGACCCTCTCTAATGTCCCGAACTCCCGTGGCTTTCCGCCGCCGGGGGAAGGGCAAGACGCAGGGTGTCGTTTTCGCGTATAGGGACGCCCCACATGTCTTCCCCCGGCCTGACCTTCGACGCCGTCACCTACCCGGAGCCGCACCTCGAGCGGACGCGGACCCTGCTCAGGACGCACCCCGAGGTGCGGAGCCTGTTCATGACCCGCTCCGAGCCGATGAGCGCGGTGTGGGTGGTGCTGCTGGTGGGGGCGCAGGTGGCGGCGGCCTGGGTGCTGCGGGCCCAGCCGTGGTGGCTCATCGCCCTGGCCGCCTGGCTGTTCGGCGCGTTCGCCGTGCACGGCCTGTGGGTTCTCATCCACGACCTGACGCACAACCTGGTCTTCTTCCAGCGGCCGCGGGAGAACACCATCCTCCAGATCTTCGCCGGGATGCCGATCCTCTTCCCGGCCGCCATCCCCTTCCGGAAGTACCACCTCCTCCATCACCGCTTTCAGGGCGATCCGGACCTCGACGCGGACCTGCCGGGCCCCTTCGAGGCCCGGGTGGTGGGCAACGGCACGCTCCGCAAGGCGCTCTGGTTCTTCACCTTCTGGGCCTGGCAGGCGGCGCGGGTCCCGCGGCTGAAGAGGATCCAGATCTGGGACCGCTGGTACGTGGCCAACATCGCCGTCAACCTGGCCTTCGCCGGCGCCATCTTCGGGACGCTGGGATGGCGGGCGCTCCTCTACCTCTTCCTCTCCTCCATCTTCGCCATCGGCCTCCACCCGGTGGGCGCGCGGTGGATCCAGGAGCACTACCTCACCTTCCCCGGCGACCAGGAGACCTTCTCCTATTACGGCCCGCTGAACCGGGTGGCCTTCAACGTCGGCTACCACAACGAGCACCATGATCTGATGATGGTCCCCTGGTCGCGCCTCCCCCGGGTGAAGGCCATGGCACCCGAGCTCTACAACTCGCTCCACTCCCACTGGAGCTGGACGCGCCTCTTGCTCCGCTTCATCTTCGACCCTTCCCTGAGCCTGTACAGCCGGCGGGTCCGTGGCTCGGCCGCCCCGGTGACCGAGGCCCGGCCGGCGGACCGGGCGTTCACCGAGGCCATCACCGTGTCGGCCCGCGAACAGGTCCAGGGCGCCTGACCCCCCGAGGAGAGCCCCCATCATGCGGAGCATGGCTGCGACGGGAGTCGCGCTGGCGTTGCTCGTGACCGCCGGTCTGGCCGGATGCAAGGCCAGCCTTCCCCCGGTGACGATCACCGACGCCGGCCTCGGCTTCGACATCCAGGAATCCATCTTCGTCGACTTCGGTCCGCCCAATCATTTCGTCGGAGTGCTGCAGAGCAACCGAACCGGAATGTGCGACGCCCTCAATGCCGGCGTCGACATCGGGGAGCTCAAGAGCACGAGCGTCCTGGCCATCTCGCTGCTCAATCTCGCGACGATCACCGCCGGGTCGCCCGTCGTCCCCGGGACCTACGACATCCTCAACGACCTGAGCTCCGTTCCCGGCGTCGGCACGTGGTCCTACGCCTACGCCTACACCACCGACGCCTCCTGCAACGGCCCGCTCAGCCCGCCCACCGGGATCGCCGGCTCGGTCACGCTCGCGTCGATCGACCGCAGCGACGGGGGCCATGCCACCGGCTCCTACGACATCACCTTCGACACCTACCAGCGCGTGCAGAACCCCTTCGATGCCCTCTACTGCCCCTACACCTTCGTCTACGACGCCGGCACGGCAGACGGCGGGGCGGACGCCGGGTTCGACGCGGGGCTGTGCCTCTGAAGAAGGAGCGGTGAACGCCGCGCCCGCCCCCGGGCGGCTCCGTCGACGCGCCGGCGCTAGCGAGCGGAGCCGCCCTCCGGGCGCACCCCGCGCAGGGAGGCGTCGAGGATCTCCACCGGATGGGCCGCCGCCAGGGCGCCCCCCTGGTCCCGGAGCAGCTTCTGGATCTGCAGGGTGCACCCCGGGTTGGCGCTGGCCAGCAGGTCGCAGCCGGTGGCGAGCACCGAGGCCACCTTGCGCCGGCCGATCTCCTCGCTGCTCTCCGGCTCGAGGAGATTGTAGGTCCCCGCGCTCCCGCAGCAGGTGTCGCCGTTGGGGATCTCCACCAGCTCCACGCCGGGAATTCCCTTGAGCAGGGAGCGCGGCTGGGCGCGGATGCCCTGCGCATGGGCCAGGTGGCAGGCGTCGTGGTAGGCGATGCGGGCGCGCACCGGGTGTCGCTCGGCGCGGGGGCCGAGGGCGACGAGGAGCTCGCTCACGTCGCGGACCCTGGAGGAGAAGGCGCGGGCCCGCTCCGCCCAGGCCGGGTCGCCGGCCAGCAGCTGGCCGTACTCTTTGAGGGTGCTGCCGCATCCGGCGGCGTTGACGACGATGGTCTCCACGCCGGAGGGCTCGAACCGGGCGATGAGCGCGCGGGCCATGGCCAGGCCCTCGGTGGCCCGGCCGGTGTGCAGCGAGAGCGCGCCGCAGCAGCCCTGCCCCTCGGGGATGCGCACCTCGCACCCCTCGGCGACGAGGACGCGGACGGTGGCCTGGTTGACGGCGGGGAAGAAGACGCGCTGCACGCAGCCGGCGACGAGCCCCACCACCGCCCGGGGCGGACCGGCCGGTGAGGCGCGGGCGGGGAGGGAGGCGCCGAGGTGCGCCCAGGTCACCCCGGGCAGCATGGCCTCGAGCTGCCGGAGGCGAGCGGGGAGGAGCCGGAGGAGGCCGCTGGCGCGCACCAGCCGCTGGAGCCCGCTGGCGACGTAGAGCCAGAGCGGGAGGAGCATCGCCCGCAGCCTCCCCGGATGGGGAAAGAGGGCGAAGACCAGATCGCGGAAGAGGCGGTCCGCCAGGCTCCGCGGGTGGGAGGCCTCCACCCGGGCCCGGGTGTGCTCGATGAGCGTCCCGTACTTCACCCCCGACGGGCAGGCGGTGACGCAGGCCATGCAGCCCAGGCAGCGGTCGAAGTGGGCGACGACCCCGGGCGTGAGCTGGAGCTTCCCGTCCCGCAGGGCCTTCATCAAATCGATGCGCCCGCGGGGGCTGTCCATCTCCTCGCCCCACGACTGGTAGGTCGGGCAGTGGGGGAGGCAGAAGCCGCAGTGCACGCAGTCGTCGAGCAGCTCGCGAGCGGCCATCGTCTAGACGCCTCCCGCCACCCGGCCCGGGGAAAGCCTCTGCTGGGGGTCGAGCGCCGCCTTCACCCGGGCGAAGAGCGCTCGGGCCGGAGGCTCGGCGCCCCACACCGGGACCCGGGCGCGGACCTCGGGCGGCGCGGCATGGACCACCAGCCGTCCGCCCTGCGGCCCGAGCGCCGCCCGGGCCCGGGTCACCGCGCCGGCCAGCGCATCCGTTGCCCCGGAGTCTCCGGCGACGAAGCCGAGACCGAGGGTCGGGTAGAAGGCGGCGCGGGGCGCGCCGAGCGCCTCCCGAAGCGCCGGCCATGCCTCGGACGCCGCCCGCGGGACCTCGGTGGGCAGGGTGGCCAGCTTGGCGCGAAAGGTGGCCGGCGCCTCGCGCACCGAGGCATGTCGGGCCCAGAACGCGCCGGCCGCCGCATCGTCGAGAGGCTCCGCCCTCGCCTCCAGGGCCCCGGAGAGGCCGAGGAGCCGGTCGCGCTGCGAGCGCACGCCGGCCTCGAAGCCCTCGAAGCGCACCCCCAGCTCGAAGTCCGCCCCGAGGGCGAGCGCGGCCACCGCCGACGGCTCGAGCTGCTCGCGCCGCATCGCCTGGACTACCCGGCGCAGCAGGTCGGGCGCAGCCCGGGAGAAGAGCACCGTGCTCGCCGCTTCGGGCAGCGGGTGGAGACGGAAGGTGACCGAGGCGATGAGGCCGAGGCTCCCCAGCGAGCCGACCATGAGCTTGGGGAGGTCGAACCCGGCCACGTTCTTCACCACCTTGCCTCCGCCCCGGGCGCGGGTCCCGTCGGCGCGCACCAGGGTCACCCCGATGATCAGGTCCCGCACGCTTCCGTAGCGGGCGCGCCGCGGGCCGGAGGCGTTGGTGGCCACGATTCCCCCCAGCGTCGCCCGGTCGGCCCAGGGCGGGTCGAGGGCCAGCATCTGGCCTCGCTCCCGGAGCGTGGCCTGGAGCGCGCCGAGCGTGAGGCCCGCCTCGGCGATGACGATCTGATCGAGCGGCGCGTACTCCACCACCCGCGCCAGCCCGCGGGTGGAGAGCACCGCGTCCAGCGCCGCCGGCGGCTCGCCCAGCTCGAGCTCGGTCCCGCCGCCGACGAAGGCCAGGCGGAGGCCCTGGCCCGCCGACTGGCGCACCACCTCCTCCGCTTCGTCGAGCGTGGAGGGGCGGAGGACGCGGGCCGGACGGACCCCGAGGATGGCGTCGTCGCCCGAGGCCGGCTGGCCGAGGAGCGCCATCAGACCCGCTCCGCCAGCCCGGCGAGCTCGGCCGGATGAGGGCGGTACACCCCCGGTCGGTCCCCGCACAGGCGGGGAGTGGGGAACACCTTGCCCGGATTGAACCGCTGCTCGGGCGAGAACGCGCAGCGCACCCGCGACATGGTGTCCAGATCCGGCTCGCCGAACATCTCCGCCATGTAGGGGGCCTTGTCCGCGCCCACGCCGTGCTCGCCGGTGATCGACCCGCCGTGGCGCAGGCAGATGCGCAGGATCTCCCCGGCCAGGGCCTCGGCGCGCTGCTCCTCGCCCGGCGCCTTGGCGTCGAAGAGGACGAGGGGGTGGAGGTTGCCGTCCCCGGCGTGGAAGACGTTGGCCACCCGGAGCCCCTCCTGGGCCGAGAGGCGGGCGATCTCCCCGAGGACGTCGGCGATGGCCGTCCGGGGAATGACCCCGTCCTGGACGATGTAGTTGGGGCTGATCCGCCCCACCGCGGCGAAGGCGCTCTTGCGCCCCTTCCACATGAGCAGGCGCTCGTCCTCGTCCCTCGGCACCCGCACCTCGAGCGCCCCCGTCCGCCGGGCGAGCTCCACCGCCGAGCGCGAGGTGTGCTCCGCCTCGGCCACCGGGCCGTCGACGTCCATGAGCAGCGCCGCGCCCACCTCCGGCCAGTCCAGCCCGGTGGCCGCCTTGGCGGCCACGATGGCCAGCCGGTCCATCATCTCGATGGCCGCCGGAACGATGCCCGAGGCGATGATCTCCGAGACACAGGTTCCGGCCTCGGTGGTGGAGGGGAAGGTGGCGAAGAAGGTGCGCGTGGCCTCCGGCTTGCGCAGGATGCGGAGCGTCACCTCGGTCACCACCCCGAGCAGACCCTCGCTCCCCACCAGCACGCCGAGGAGGTCGAACCCGGGCGCATCGGGGACGGCCGAGCCCAGGTCCACCACCGCTCCGTCCTCGGTCACCAGCCGCGCGGCCAGGACGTGATTGGCGGTGAAGCCGTACTTCAGGCAGTGCGCGCCGCCGGAGTTCTCGGCCAGGTTGCCGCCGATGGTGCACACGCTCTGCGACGACGGGTCGGGCGCGTAGTAGTAGCCGGCCGGGGCGAGCTGCTTGCTCACCTCGAGGTTGATCACCCCCGGCTCCACCCGCATGAAGCCGTTGTCCAGATCCACCTCCAGGATACGGTTCATCCGCGAGAAGCCGAGCAGGATGCAGCCCGGGACGGGCAGGGCGCCCCCGGAGAGGCCGGTCCCCGAGCCACGCGGGACGAGCGGCAGGTCGGCGGCCCGGGCCGTCCTCACCACCTCCACCACCTCCCGGGTGGAGGCGGGCAGCACCACCACCCCCGGCTCGACGGCGAAGGTGGCCAGGGCATCGCTGGCATAGGTGCGCAGCGCCGCCGCATCGTGCAGCACGTGCTCCGGCCCGACGATGGAGGCCAGCTGGCCGAGCACCCAGGCGCTCACCGGCCGGGCCGGGGTCGGGGCGACGGGGGAGACGGCGGAGGGATGGGACATGCCCCGGACCCTCCCTAGTCGAGGAGCCCGTAGGCCGGCAGGGTCAGGAACTCGATGAAGTCCTCGGTGAGGACCAGCCGGTCGAGCAGCGCCGCCGCGTCCTGGAAGCGCTCCTGGCCCGGTCCACCCAGCCTCGCCAGCTCCTCGGTGCGGACCTGCTCGTAGAGCGCCCGGGTGGCCGGCCGCCCGTCGTCGAGCTTGGCCCCGTGTCGGATCCACTGCCAGAGCTGGGCCCGGGAGATCTCCGCGGTGGCGGCATCCTCCATCAGGTTGTGGATGGCGGCGGCGCCGTTCTCCAGGAGCCACTGGTTCAGGTACTGGAGGGCCACGTCGACGTTGAGGCGGAAGCCGGCCTCGGTCACCTTCCCTCCGGGCACGGTGGGGTCGACCAGCTGGGCGGCGGCGACGCGCACCTCGGTGCGCGTCTTCTCCTTCTGGTGGGGCCGGTCCCCGAGCACCTGGTCGAAGACCTCCATCGCCACCGGGACCAGATCCGGGTGGGCGACCCAGGTGCCGTCGAAGCCGTCCTTGGCCTC
>Ga0187777_10002117_pt1 | contig 12773 bp, 14 predicted proteins | sample 1015_Q2_SP5_10_M_FD_132416 | JGI IMG/M metagenome (GOLD analysis project Ga0187777, IMG submission 132416) | Tropical peat soil microbial communities from peatlands in Department of Meta, Colombia - 1015_Q2_SP5_10_MG | ecosystem: Environmental > Terrestrial > Soil > Wetlands > Peat | place...
CTGCTGCTTTGAGCGCCCCCGTGCCCAGTCCGTGTATCACCGTTACAATCGAGAAGCGGCTGAGCACTGCCCGGTCGATAAAGCGGTCGACCTCGGTCATTCCTTCGTCGACCCGCAGACCGATGATGTTCAAGCGGTTCGAAACACTTTCTTTTTCGAGATCGGTACTCCATCCGGATAGCATGTCGGCAGGACGCGGTCCCACGAGAGGTTCCGCCGGCGCAACATCGGCGGCCTGAAGTTTGATCTTTTTTCCGGACACCTCGAGCTCGAGCGAGTCCCGGTTCAGGGAAAGGACGGTTCCTGTCTTGTTCAGCTTCGTTATCCTAACCCTGTCGCCAGCATGAATATTCCTGATGAATCCAGGGTCCCCTGACAGCGGCTCGATAGCAGGCTCAAGCTTTTTCCTGAGCGTCTCGATTTCAGCACTTGCTCGCTTTGCCTCCGCGTGCTCGATCCTCGTATTGCGAGAAAGTTCGCGAAGCTTCTGCTTAAGCGCGTGCAGCACTTCACGTGCTTCTGACCGAGCTTGAAACCGGACGCCCCGTGCCTCATCGCGGGCTGCAGTCAGCAAGGAAGCCGCTTCGCTACGGTCCTGCGCCGCGGCAGAGCGGTCCTGTTCAAGAGCATGTCGCTCTAATCCAAGCAGGCGTGATTCCTGTTCCATGTGCTTGAGCAGGTCATCGAGCCGTGTATCGTCCTTGCCGATCCGCGCACGTGCGCAGCCTATCACCTCTGCCGGGACACCGAGCCTCGCTGCCATGTCCAGGCCGTAGCTTCTCCCGGGACGTCCCGGGATAAGACGGTATGTCGGCTTGAGCGTCTGCGGATCGAATTCCATCGCTGCATTCAAGGCGCCGCTCGTCTGGGAGCCAAAAAACTTTAGAGCATTGTGGTGTGTCGTCACCAGGGAGATACTGCCTCGCTTGATGAGGCTCTCGAGCACGGCAGCGCCAAGTCCCGCGCCCTCGCTGGGCTCCGTGCCTGAGCCCAGCTCATCGAGCAAAACCAGTGAATTGTTGTCCGCATCTTGAAGAATCTCTGCAATCTGGCTCACATGGGAAGAGAAGGTACTCAAGTCTTGCTCAATGCTTTGCTCATCTCCGATGTCTGCAAACACCGAACCGAAGCACGGCAGCTCGCTGCCTGCGGCAGCGGTCACCGGCATTCCGGATTGCGCCATGAAGCTTAAGAGCCCCACGGTTTTCAGGATCACGGTTTTCCCGCCGGCATTCGGACCGCTTATAATCAGCACCCGGTCGCAGTTGCTGAGCATGATATCATTCGGTTCAACAGCGTTACCGCCAATGGTCTTTTGCTTCCAGGCAAGCAACGGATGGCGGGCGGTGCGAAGCCGTATGCTTCTTTCCTGGGTCAGCAAGGGGATAGCGCAGCCATACTCCATGCCAAACCGTGCTCTGGCGTATGTTCCATCGATCTCCGCGAGGATATGAATCATATCCTCAATCGCACCGGATTCCTGTGACAGGAGGCCGGTCAGTGCCCGCAGAATGCGTTCTACTTCGTCGCGTTCCTCCATACGGAGTTCGGCAAGCCGGTTATTCTGCTCCAACACATCAAGGGGCTCTACAAAGAGCGTGGCCCGCGAGCCAGATTGTCCGTGCACGACGCCCTTGATACTCTGCCGAAAACCGGGTTTGAGCGGAAGCACATACCGATCATCACGAATCGTGATCACCGGCTCCTGAACGATCTTCTGATAACCGCTATCCTGAAGAATTCCCGACATCACGGCAAGAACGTCTTCCCGCGTTCGCGCAAGGTGCTTGCGGATCCTGCGGAGGGCCGGGCTCGCAACGTCCTTGACCTCCGCCCGTTCGTCTATCGCCGAGGAAACCGCGTCTTCGATATGCCTAAGTGGTCGTATCCTGTCAGCTTTTGCCTTTAGCAACGGTGCCGAGTCCCTGCCGTCAATCTGTTCAAAGAACTGCTTGATTCTTCTTGCTGCACCCAGTGTCGTTGCCGTATGCAGAAGCTCGATCGGAGCGAGCATGGCTCCCGGTACACCGAGTTTTGCAACTGATTGCCCTATAGCAAGGATGCCTTCCAATGGCGGTTTCTCGCCGCGCTCCAGGATCTGAAGAAATTCACTCGTTTCATTGAGGCGCTCTTCGGCGACTGAGAGAGCGCCTGTCGGCAACATGCTGAGTACAGATATTCTCCCGACTTCTGAAGCAGCATATCCGGCAACAATGTTTACGATTTTGTCAAATTCGAGGACCCGCAGGGTATGTTCATTCATAGATCACGCCGCAGGTGGCTCATTCATTGGGCCCGCTGTTTCCGGCTGCAGCTTGAGCACGCTATCATCTGAAACCGTACTCGATGTTCGTAATTGGATTGTTGAAGCAGGTTGAAAAAATGCAGGATCAAATAAAAACTCCTAAAAAAATCAGGGGGCCTCGGTCTAGATGGCCCCCTGCGTCCGGCTTAATAAAAAAGACATGACTTTTGACAGATTATGTTCTTTATTCCAGTGCATTTTTTACCAGCTCACTGACGAGCTTACCATCGGCGCGTCCACCAACGATCGGAATGAGCGCCTTCATGACCTTGCCCAAGTCCTTTGCATCCTTCGCTCCGGACTGAGCAATGGCGTCCCGGACCATACCTTCAAGTTCTTCCCGCGTAAGTTGTTTTGGCAAGTATACTTCAAGCACTGCGATTTCTGCAGTCTCTTTGTCAACCAGATCCTGCCTTCCGCCTCTCGCAAATTGTTCGACCGAATCACGACGCTGTTTGATCAGCGTTCGTACAGTCTCGATCACCTCTTCTTCGGTCAGCGGTCGTCTTTTATCGATCTGCTTGTTCTTCAGCGCGGCGTTTAACATGCGCAGCGTCGATACTTTGTCTTTCGCTCCGGACTTGAGGGCTTCTTTTGTCTCCGCTTCAATTCTCGCGCGTAATTCCATTCCGCCCCTCTCATCGGCCGAATCGATTCTCATGATGCTGTGGTCGGGTTCTTCCGGACCAAGCGTCATCTCAGGGATGGTCAGTTATGCCTGGACAGGCGCGCTGTCTTGGCGGCCTTCTTTCGTGCAGCCAATGCTTTTTTCTTACGCTTTACGCTAGGCTTCTCATAATGCTCTCTTTTTTTGACCTCGGAAAGCACACCTTCTTTTTCAATGCTTTTTTTAAATCTCCGAAGTGCGGCCTCAAAAGGCTCATTCTCACGTAACCTAATACTTGGCACTTTCTCGACACCCCCCTCCAATCGCAACACATTGTAATATATATATATTTGTTGTATTAAGCCGTTTGAAAAGTGACCTTCTAAGGTAGAAACTAGGGAACCGCTCCTTCTTGATCTTGAGAAGCGGCATAATCACTAAAATTAACAAGTCTTCCGTTGAAAGTCAAGGGAAATTATCGGTACTTTTTCAGTATGTTCAAGACAAAACTACATGAGTAGTATTATACCCTGTACTTATCATCATTAGCTTCGGTATGCAGCATTGATCTTTACATATTCATACGACATATCGCATGTCCAGACCGTTGCATTCCCTTTCCCCTTGTGTAAATCAATGATGATATGAATATCCCGCTGTTTGAGAGCTAGAGCCGCATCGCGCTCGGCTGTCTTCCCCTGGCCCAATCCCTTTTCTACAAGCTTTGCTTTGCCAATAGAAATGTCCGTCCTTCCCTCGTCCATGTCTACACCTGCATACCCTAGCGCGGCCATGATTCGTCCCCAGTTTGCATCTTCGCCGAAAAGCGCGGTTTTTACAAGGCTGGACTTAGCAACGGACGCTGCTGCACGTTTGGCTTCGATCGGGTTTTTCGCGTTCCGCACTTCGATCTCTACAAACTTCGTCGCGCCTTCGCCATCGCGAACTACTTGTTTGGCGAGAGACAGGGTAATCGTATCGAGGCATGCCTGAAACTTTTTGAGATCCTTGGTTCCAGCTGCAATCCTCTTGTTTCCCGCGAAGCCGTTCGCCATGCATAGGATCGTATCGTTCGTACTGGTCTCACCATCCACTGTTATATTATTGAATGAACGCTCAGTCGAAGCGAGTACCACCTTCTTGAGCAGCGGCGCGGCTATGACGGCATCTGTCACGACAAAACAGAGCATCGTTGCCATGTCCGGGTGAATCATTCCCGATCCCTTGGCAATGCCTCCCACCGTAATCAGCTTGCCGCCGATCTCTTCCTGAACGATGGACAGTTTCGGATACATGTCCGTCGTCATTATTGCCTCAGCCGCCTGTTCCCAACCGGTCGCCGAGATAAGCCCTGCAGCAGTCGATATGCCGGTCGATAATTTCGGCATCGGAAGGAACTCCCCGATCACGCCGGTTGAAGCCAGATACACGGCGTCAGGTTTCAAACCGAACGTACGAGCAGCCGCTTCCGCCGTCGCGCGTGCGTCTGCAAGACCACGTTTCCCCGTACATGCATTCGCACAGCCGCTATTGGCTATTATCACCTGTCCCTTTCCGGACTTTACCTTAACCATGTCCAGAAGAACGGGTGCTGCCTTTACCCGATTTTTAGTAAACACACCGACGACCGAGGCCTCTCGATCGGCAAGAATGATCGCTAGGTCTTTTTTCTCGTTCTTCTTAATCCCGCACGCGATGCCCCATACCTTGAAACCGGGAACGGAAAAACTTTTTGGATCCAGAGTTCTCATGAGTTTACCCCTATCGGCAATGATTTGGATACTTCTATCACGGGAATATCCCCGCAATTTTAATCCCTTCCATTTCATGAAAGCCCATCATCAGGTTCATATTCTGGATTGCTTGCCCTGATGCTCCTTTCACGAGGTTATCAATGGCTGAAACCACGACAACCCTACCGGTACGGCGATCGACATAGACCCCGATATGGCAGAAATTGGAACCCCGGACATTCCTCACATTCGGAAACTCCCCGGGTGCTAAAATCTGTACAAATGGTTCATCCTGATAGAATTCTCGATAGAGTGTGTGCACCGATCTTGTATCGGTTGCTACGTGCAATGCTGCATAGCTCGTCGTCAAAATCCCACGGTTCATGGGAATAAGATGCGGTGTAAAAGAAACCTTTACCGGGCATCCTGCCAGCAGCGTCAGTTCTTGTTCGATTTCAGGTGTATGCCGGTGGGTCCCGATTTTGTATGCCATCAAGCCTTCATTGACTTCCGGGTAATGGTACGCAAGCGAAGGGCTGCGACCTGCACCAGAAACACCCGACTTGGCATCAATGATAACGCTCGTGAGGTCGACAACCCCTTTTTTTATGAGAGGTGCGAGCGATAGGAGAGCACCGGTCGGATAGCAGCCAGGATTAGCAACAAGCGATGCCTTCTTGATCTTCTCCCGGTGCAGTTCGGGCAAGCCGTAGACAGCACTCCTAAGAAGTTCAGGGTACTGATGATTATGTTCGTACCATGTTTCGTAGACTGTTGGATCGGCGAGTCTGTAGTCTGCGGAAAGATCAACGACCTTTTTGCCGAGGTGATGGAACCGGAACGCCGCCTCCTGGGCCGTCACATGGGGTAGCGCCAGGAATACAAAATCTGTTTTTTGAGCTATGGCCTCCGGGTCAAGCTGTTCACAGACAAGATCCGTTAAGCCGGTGAGATGGGGAAAAAGAGATGTGAGCGGTTTCCCGGCAGATTTCTCCGATGTGACCGATGTAATCCGAACTCGTGGATGATCGACAAGCAATCGGTACAACTCGCCTCCGGTGTACCCGCTCGAACCCACGATCGCTATGTTTACTTTCTCAAGAGCCATGTTATAGACCCGCTATGAAACGCACTACGATACACATGGTGCAGAGGACAATAGAAAAGGGAAGGCATCTCTACCTTCCCTTTTTCTGAACAGGATCTGCAACACAAGAGAACACAGATAGGTATAAAATCCCTTATCTCTTCGAGAACTGGAACCGAGCACGCGCACCCTTCTGGCCGTATTTCTTTCGCTCTTTTGCCCTGGGATCGCGGGTCAGAAGCCCCTCCTTGCGCAGTTTACCACGAGACTCGGCGTCCACGGCAAGAAGCGCCTTGGATATGCCATGTCTGATTGCCCCTGCCTGGCCGGAGTTGCCGCCGCCAAGTACGCTAACGAGAACATCAAACTTGTCCACGGTGCCGGTGACCTCGAAGGGTTGGCGAATGATCATTTTGAGCACATCCCTGCCAAAGTACTGATCCATGGATTTCTCATTAATCGTTACCTTCCCACTTCCGGGCATCAGCCAAACCCTGGCAATGGAGTTTTTGCGTTTACCCGTTGCGTAATATCTGGATACTGTTGCTGCTGACATGAAAAATCCTCCTAAACGGACTTGCCGTAGTTCTTTAAAGTTTCATCTCTACGGGTTGCTGTGCGCTGTGCGGATGTTTTTCCCCGGCGTATACCTTGAGTTTGCTGAGCATCTGCTTGCCCAGCCGGGTCTTCGGAAGCATGCCCTCGACGGCCTTTTTCAGCACATCCTCAGGTTTGCTCTTGAGCAGCTTGCCCGCAGTTATAGACTTCAGACCGCCGGGATAGCCGGAATGGCTGTAGTACGTCTTCTGATCGAGTTTTTTGCCGGTCAGATGAATTTTTTCGGCATTCACTACAATCACGAAATCGCCAGTGTCCACATGTTTCGTGAAAACCGGCTTGGTCTTGCCTTTGAGCACTGACGCGACAACAGAAGCTAACCTTCCGAGGGTTTTACCGTTCGCGTCCACTACGTGCCAACTCCTTTGAATTTCTTCTTTTTTTGCTGAATACGTTCCCATTATGTCCGCCTCACTGCTGTGTTTTTTTTATCAAGAATTGCGAATATAAACAATTTAGTCTGTTTTGTCAAGCATTTTATAGCAACTCATCCTACATAATTATCTACGAACCACTCAGAGCAGGAAGACGATGATTTAATTGGTAAATCAATGCCATGGGGGCTATAGAGATGAGACTTTGAATTATATTTTATAATAAAAACGTTCACTTAACGATTCTATATTTAATTACCGGTTCAATCAAGCATTGTCACTAAAAAAAGTGAATAAAAAAGGCGGTATATTTCACCGCCTTTGATGGCACGTGTTCGAATCTTAGTGAGTAATGTTTCCCACACCTTCCTCGTTCATGCTTTATGAGATTCTGCTTTCTGCAGCATACTTTCGCCTCTCACGGAGTGCTGCAGGGGCAGAAACCACGTAGCCCATCGCCGTGCCGATTAGACCACCAACCACGATGCTAACCGCAGCAGCGCAGGAAATTCCAACCACGATGCCCATAACTATGGCCGCTCGCACAAAAAGCGTAGGCTCAACCGTACCGCCCATCAGTTTTTGAAGCAGGATTAACGTACCATAGCTCCCAAAATAGAATCCCGGCATTATCCCGAACACTACGAACACCAGCCCTCCGACTGTTGCTCCGATCTTCATGCCTGTTTTCACGGTTTCATGCTTCACGGTTATCTCCTTTCTTCGGCTTTGGGCAAGGTTTTCCCCTCTCCAACTTCCTTGGCATGCACGCCCGACTCAATGACTTTCCCGACGAACCAGCCCACCGTGGACGATGCGGTCACGATGACGATACCAGCGACCACCACCCCAATCAGCATGGCTGCCAAAACAATCATTCTGGAAACGATGCCGGGATCGAGGGGAAGCCCAAAGAGCCATCCGGCTATATTGATACCTGCAGCACCTCCTAAAAGGCTCCCTGGCAGAAGCCCAAATAATGCAAACAATACCAAGCCAATACCTGCACCAATGTATGCTGCTTTTTTTGCGATGGTCGTCTTCATGGGAATGTCCTCCTTTATTGCTGATTCTAATATTTAATTTGCATCTAACATGCCAAAACGTAACGATTTGATTTTATGAGGCCATTTGTAAAAAGTTTTCGCATCACTGAGAAAATCCGCGTAATGCTGTATAAAAAATGCGAAAAAATTCTGTAAAATCTGTTATGGCAAAAAACGACAAAAGATGAAATTTTCCTTGAAATGCGCTTCTCTATATGGTAATTTAAGGGTCGCCTTTTTAGGAAGGCAATCTCATATTCCACACGCACCGGGACTTTTCAGCAGGGTGCTCCGCGATCATTGGCAGCGGGGTCTGCGCAAAAGGATGATCGGTGCGGCGGTAAAAACCAGAGGGAGGGACATTATGTCCACGATCACGATGAAGGAGTTGTTGGAAGCAGGAGTACATTTCGGCCACCAGGCAAAGCGCTGGAACCCCAAGATGAAGAAGTACATCTTCGGAGAACGGAACGGGATATACATCATCGATCTCCAGAAAACGCTGAAACTTTTTAAAGAGGCATACGATTACGTCCGCAAATCTGCCACTGAAGGAAAAGATATCCTTTTTGTCGGCACCAAGAAGCAGGCTCAGGACGCCATAACCGAAGAAGCCAAGCGATGCGGCATGTACTATGTATCAAACCGCTGGCTCGGTGGCATGCTCACGAACTTTGCCACCATCCGCAAGAGCATCGACAGGCTAAAAAAGATAGAAAAAATGAAGGACGATGGCACATACGATAAGCTTACGAAAAAGGAAGTTGCCGGTCTCGAAAAAGAACGAACGAAACTGGAGAAAATTCTCTCTGGCATTAAATCAATGTCGCAGCCGCCATCCCTGATTTTCGTCATTGACCCCCGCAAGGAAGCCATTGCGGTCCAGGAAGCAAACAAGCTAAACATTCCTGTAGTGGCAGTGGTCGACACGAACTGCGATCCAGACGACATCGATTATGTTATCCCCGGGAATGACGATGCTATCCGTGCTATCCGGCTGATGGCGTCAAAGGTTGCCGATGCCGTCATCGAGGGCAGACAGGCCATTGTAAAAGAACAAGGTGAGGCCATAGAAGCAGCAAAGGCAACAGGTGAGGTAGAGGTTGCGGTCGAGCCGGCGGCAGAGACAGTCGATGCTGAACTCGAGGACGATACCGAATAAAAAGCGAGACCTGGTGCAGTAAGAATAGATGAGGGGGTTCTGAGAAATGGCGACAATATCAGCAAGTGCAGTGAAGGACTTGAGAGAAAAAACCGGCGTCGGTATGATGGAAGCGAAGAAGGCGCTTGAAGAGGCCGATGGCGATTTTGAGAAAGCAGTCGACATATTGAGAAAAAAGGGACTGTCCGCGGCGGCAAAGAAGGCCACCCGTGTTGCTGCCGAGGGAATGATTACGTCCTTCCTCGGCGGAGGCGGCAAAGTCGGCGTCCTAATTGAAGTCAACAGCGAGACGGATTTCGTGGCAAAGAACGCGGATTTTCAAAGCTTCGCGAAAGGACTTGCTGAGCTCGTCGCAGCAAAAACGCCGGCCGACGTTGCGGCGCTTTCGCTACTCATGATAGAGGGTGAGAGCGTCGAAGCCGGGCGCAACGCGCTCGTGCAGAAAATAGGCGAAAATATCGCGGTTCGCCGATTCGTTCGCTTCGAGACAGTGGGCCGTATTGCAATCTACCTCCATGGCAGTCGCATCGGCGTCATGGTCGACTACTCCGGTGATGAACAACTCGGCAAGGACCTTGCGATGCACATCGCTGCGGCCAATCCGCAGTTCCTCAGCCGTGAGACGGTTCCCGCCGACGCTCTGCAACGTGAACGCGAAGTGTATGAGGCGCAGGCCAAGGAATCCGGCAAGCCAGCTGCGGTTATCGGCAAAATTGTAGACGGCAAGCTCGAAAAATTTTACTCGGACACTTGCCTCATGGACCAGATCTACATCAAAGACCCTGACGGGAAACTCAAGATCAAGGATCTCTTGAAGAAGGCCGGTACGAACGCGGCTGTGAGCCGTTTTGTCCGGTATCAGCTCGGTGAAGGAATCGAAAAGAAAAAAGAAAACTTTGCCGAGGAAGTTGCAGCCCAACTGAAGTAAAGCAGGCTATAATCGCGCATCCAATCAAACTGTGCCGCTAAGACGTGAAGTACGACAAAAATATTTCAGTTGTTCTTTGCATTCTTCGCGTCATAGCGGTAAATTCTCTTTCAATCGTTCCAAAATTAATGATCCTAGAACAGGAATATCATGACACCCCCCCGGTATAAACGCATACTGCTCAAACTCTCGGGAGAGGCCCTCATAGGCGAACAAGGGTATGGCATTGATCACGCGGTACTCGATGCGATCACATCCGAAGTCAAGGAAATCTTCGACCTCGGTGTCGAGATCGCCGTCGTCATCGGAGGTGGCAACATTTTCCGCGGCCTCTCCGGAGCCGCAAAAGGGATGGAGCGCGCCAGCGCCGATTATATGGGCATGCTGGCGACGGTGCTGAACGCGCTTGCGCTTCAGAACATTCTCGAGAATAAAGGCGTGCCTACCCGCGTCCAGTCAGCAATCGAGATGCGCGAACTCGCTGAGACGTATATTCGTAGGCGCGCAGTCCGTCATTTAGAAAAACGGCGAATCGTTATTTTCGCAGCCGGTACTGGCAATCCGTACTTCACCACCGATACGGCGGCCGCGCTCCGCGCTATGGAAATCGGGGCAGAGGTCATCATGAAAGCCACAAAAGTCGACGGTGTTTACAGCGCAGATCCGATGAAAGACAAGACTGCAGTCAAGTTCGACAAGCTGACATATATCGATGTGCTCCAAAAGGATTTGCGCGTGATGGACGCAACTGCCGTTTCCCTGTGCATGGACAACAATCTTCCCATTATCGTTTTTAACCTGAACGTTTCAGGCAACATAAAAAGGATTATTCTGGGAGAAACGGTTGGGACGCTTGTAACCGGGAGGAACAATGCTTAGCGAGCAGAAAAAAAAAGCTGAAGAAAAAATGAATAAAGCCCTAGACGTCCTGAGAAAGGAGTTTGCTACACTCCGTACCGGCAGGGCGTCACTAGGCATGCTTGACGGCATTATGGTGGACTACTACGGGACGCCGACGCCTCTCAACCAAGTGGCCAACATGGCGGTACCCGATCCCCGGCAGATCACTATCCAGCCGTGGGAACCGAAAATGTTAGGCGAAATAGAAAAAGCGATTCTCAAATCTGATGTTGGCGTGACGCCTTCTAATGACGGCAAGATCATTCGGCTTACAATCCCCCAGCTGACTGAAGAGCGCAGGCAACAGATCGTAAAGCATGCCAAGAAGCTCGCTGAAGACACACGAATTGCCGTCCGCAATATCCGCAGGGATGTGAACGACGAAATCAAGAAAAAAAGCAAGGATAAAGAAATACATGTCTCAGAGGACGAGACCAAGAAGTTACAGGATGAAATTCAAAAAACAACAGACACGTACGTAAAAAAGATCGATGAATTCCTAGTTCATAAGGAAAAAGAAATCATGACCGTATAAAGCATTTTTTATTACTGTTATTCCAGCGGTCTCGAAATTCTTTCGGAGGCTTTTTTGCCGTCAAAAACGGCTCCGATCCGGGAACGCTGATGCCACCATACGTCTTCCCAATGCGCGGAACGGTGAAAGAACGCTGAGAAAATCCGGCGACGGCTCATTCCACCGAAGAGTGACCCCTGCCTGCCATGCTTCATAGGTTCCCCTCGTTTCGACAAAGCACAATCGATATATAAGGAAATCTTATGGGATTCTACCTGATTTTTTCTTGACAAAAAACCAAAGTTCCTGTAAATTTTTCGTGTCTTTTAAAAACCTGTTAGGAGCGTGTGCATGAAAGAGGGCCCGTTACTTCTGCCTGAAATCCATGGCTTTCCTGAGCATGTTACGTATACCTGGCTTGCGATGGCCATTCTTATCGGTCTTTCACTCGCAGCGCGCTTCTCGCTCAAGAAGACCGCGCCCACAGGCTTGCAGAACTTTCTGGAGACCGTTGTCAGCGCCCTTGAGAATTTTGTCGTCGACACCATGGGTCCTGAAGGCAGGCATTATCTTCCGCTCATCGGTACGTTTTTTCTATTCATTCTCGTCTGCAATCTTCAGGGCCTTATCCCCGGGCTTGATTCGCCCACTGCGAACCTCAACACAACACTCGCGCTTGCGCTTGTTGCTTTCACGATGACCCATTACATTGGTTTGAAGAGACATGGTATCGGTTACATCAAACACTTCATGGGCCCCATGTGGGTGCTCGCACCACTCATGTTCCCTATCGAGGTCATCAGCCATCTTGCCCGGGTCATTTCTCTTTCTTTTCGTTTGTTCGGGAACATGATCGCGAAACACAAGCTGCTTCTCGTACTCGCACTCCTGGCTCCCTACATTGCTCCCGTTCCTATCCTAGGCCTTGGCCTCCTTGTCGCCTTCGTCCAGGCAGGCGTGTTTACGCTGTTAACCATGCTTTATCTTTCCGGCTCGATTGAGGCGGCGCATATCGGCGGAGAGCATCACTAATAATTGTTAATTCACCTCAGGTGACTGCAACTCCCTCCAGTCGGAGGGAGTCCCTGAGAGGTAACGCCCCGGCGCGATTCCGGACCGCAACTCATTCTCTAGAAGAAAGGAGGGCGAAACGTGAAGAAATCATTTGCTATCATGCTTCTCGTAATCGGCCTGATGCTGATAACATCCGCGGCTTTTGCTGCTGAGGCAACAGTTGCTCCTGATGCGGCTAAGTTATCATTCTACGGCACTGTAGCCGCAGCTTCGGCAGTCGGTATGGGCCTGGCGGCCTTGGGCACCGGAATCGGCATGGGCCTGGGTATCGGCAGATCGACCGAAGGTATTGCCCGCAACCCCGAGGCATCGGGAAAGATCATGACCACCATGATCGTGGGTCTGGCCTTGATCGAGTCTCTGGCCATTTACACCCTTGTCGTTGTGCTAATCCTGCTCTATGCAAAACCGTTCGGTGTGTAAAA